>Ga0105044_10000308_pt1 | contig 58474 bp, 43 predicted proteins | sample MAT01_FD_78092 | JGI IMG/M metagenome (GOLD analysis project Ga0105044, IMG submission 78092) | Freshwater microbial communities from Lake Fryxell liftoff mats and glacier meltwater in Antarctica - MAT-01 | ecosystem: Environmental > Aquatic > Freshwater > Ice > Liftoff microbial mat | place...
CAAAATGCAGTTACAGAAGCATCAAAATCAATCCGCAACATCCGCTCTGTGTATATTAAAGATTTTAATGCAGAAGTAGATACAAAAGGAAAGATTATGCATTGGCGTCTAAATTGTAAAATAAGTTTTGAAATAAATGACGAAAAATAAAACACTTTTCAGCGGTAGTTTTTTCGCTTTCAATATTAAAGAATAAACGATTTGATAAAAAATTAAAGTATGTCGATTCTTGCATGATTTCTTTTGGCTCGCTTGGTTTTGTTCCTTTAAATATTATTGTCACGCACTAAATTATCACTCCTTAAATACCATCATTAATCTAATTCATATGCCAAACAGAAAAAAAATATTACTTGTTGATAATGATGAGGATTGTGGAATCCTAATCAGAAGATTACTCATAAATGAAAATTTTGAATTTTTAATTGCATCCACTCTATCAGAAGGAATGTTATTACTTGAAAAGGAAAATCCTGAATTTGTTTTCTTAGATAACATTTTACCCGATGGTTTAGGATGGGAGAAAACGGAGTACATTTTACATAACTACCCGCAAACGCAATTAAATCTACTAAGCGGGTTTAACGTTCCAAAAACATCTGCTTCAACATTTCGCATAATTGAAAAACCATTAACGCCACATGAATTCTTATCATGTCTTAATAATTACAACCTAAAAACAGCGTGATTATATTTCATTTCCTAGGCGGATTTCTTTTCAATATGAAGTTATAATGCTTACAGACACAATAAAGGTGACAACAAAAACAATTGAAGAATTGTTATCACCCTTGCGTCAGTATTTTCTTAAAGGTACTTTTATAAGAAGCGATATTAATAATACACCTCCTTTAAGAGCTGAATTATTAACGATAGAGCAAATGGGATTGCTTGCCGAAGATTTGAGCGGGAAGCACGAAATTGATATAGAAAAAACCCCGGAATTTTTATTAAAAAGATTAGCCGATAACGAAGAAGTGCTAAAACGAGTAACGGATCTTTTGCAGGAGGCCGTTAAAGATAAAAGCCCTATCGCACCGGCAGGAGAATGGCTGCTCGATAATTTTTACTTAATCGAAGAACAAATTCTAATTGCTAAAAGGCATTTACCAAAAGGCTACAGTAAAGGTTTACCAAAACTCAGTTCACGCAACGGTCCGTCAGCTGGACTTCCACGCGTATATGACATTGCCATCGAAATAATATCGCATAGCGACGGGCATTTAGACATTCACACGCTAAACCGTTTTGTAGAATCTTATCAAAAAATAAGTGAACTTACTTTAGGTGAGTTGTGGGCAATACCCATTATGCTGCGTCTTGCTTTGCTCGAAAACATGAGGCGCGTAGCAGCTCGAATTGCCATAGATCGCATTGATGCAAATCTTGCTCAGCACTGGGCTGACCAGATTATTAAAATGGCGGAAAAAAATCCGAAAAATCTTGTTATTGTAATGGCAGATCTTGCAAGAACAAATCCACCAATGACGAGCGCTTTTATTGCTGAATATTCACGAAAAATGCAATGGAAAGGATTTAATTTAACATTGCCTGTATCATGGATGGAACAGCATCTTACCGAAACGGGTGATACCATCAATGGAATGGTGCTTGCCGAAAATCATAAGCAGGCAACCGACCAGGTTACCATGACCAACAGCATTAATAGTTTACGCTTCCTTGTAAAAACAGATTGGCGAGATTTCGTAGAAGCAATGAGCCATGTAGAACATACACTAAGGAGCGACACGGAACAGATATATGCGCGGATGGATTTTTATACGCGTGATCAATATAGACATGCGATAGAGAATCTTGCCAAGAATGGAAAGTTAAAAGAAATTGATGTTGCAAAAACTGTTGTAGAACTTGCAAGAGCCTGTTTAGAAAAAAATAATCCTGATAAGCACCAATGCCATATCGGATATTATTTGATTGGTGATGGATTACCGGTAACCGAAAAAGTATTAAAAGCACACTTTTCATTTGCAACATTGCTGAAACAATTTTTCTTAAGAAATGTATCAACGATTTATGTTCTTGAATCAGTTTTGTTAACGGCTCTGGTGAGTACTTTTCTGCTTTCAAAACTATATCATGAAGAAACCAACAGTGGCATACTAATTTTTTTGTCATTATTAAGCATTTTAGCTGCAAGTCATTTTTCAATTGCTGTTATTAACTGGATAGCAACACTAAGAGTCGGACCTCGACCACTACCAAAAATGGATTTTTCGGGGGGCATCCCTAAAGAAGCATGTACCATGGTTGTTATTCCAACAATTATATCTGGAATAAACCAAGTAAACAAACTTGTTGAAGATCTTGAAGTAAGATTTTTAGCCAACAATGATCCCAATTTGTTTTTCGCCCTTTTAACAGATGTGCAAGACGCAAAAACAGAAATTTTACCCAATGATGAAATTTTGGTATCACATACCAAACAAAAAATTGTTGAACTGAATAAAAAATACAGTAAACATTCGCAGAATATGTTTTTTCTTTTTCATCGTCCCCGTTCATGGAATTCTGCTGACAAAATTTGGATGGGATATGAACGCAAGCGCGGAAAACTTGGTGAACTCAATCAACTTTTACGTGGCGGAGCAAAAGATCGTTTTTCCGTAATCGTGGGTTCGGAAAAAATTTATACTACAGTAAAATATGTAATCACTTTAGATACCGACACACAACTGCCGAGAGAATCTGCGGGAAAATTAGTTGGTTTAATGTCGCATCCGCTTAATCATCCTGTGTATGATGAGCAGAAAAAAAGGATAGTTAAAGGCTATGGCATCGTGCAGCCCCGCGTTGCTGTCAGCTTACACGGAAACGTGAGGTCTTATTATATGCGTATGCACGAAAATGACTCAGGTATTGATCCATACACGAGGCTAACTTCCGACTTATACCATGATATATTCAGTGAAGGATCGTTTATCGGAAAAGGAATATATGAAGTAGATGCATTTGAAAAGGTATTGGGTAACCGATTTCCTGAAAACAGGGTTTTAAGTCACGATTTGATAGAAGGCAGCTATGTTCGTTGCGGTTTTGCAAGCGATGTACTGCTGTACGAAGAGTTTCCTTCTCGTTACAGTATTGACAGCGCCAGACACCACAGGTGGATAAGAGGCGATTGGCAAATCGGCATATGGTCTTTGCCTTGGGTTCCTGATTCAAAAGGTAAACTGCGTAAAAATTCAATAACTGCCTTATCCCGATGGAAAATATTTGATAACCTGAGGCGCAGCATGGTGCCAGTTGCACTTTTATTAATTCTTATTTTTAGCTGGACGCTTTCGCAGTCATCCATTTTTTGGACATTATTTATCATCGGTGCAGTGCTGCTTCCTTCACTCAGCATTTCAACATGGGATATTTTTAAAAAGCCGGAAGAAATTTCACGTGCTCAACATATAAAAAATGTTTTTCGTAATATCTACACTAATGTTATCAAGTCGTTTTTTACAATCGTTTGTTTACCTTTTGAAGCTTACGTTAGTATAGATGCTATTTTTCGAACAGTATGGAGAATTCTGTTTTCACACAAAAATCTACTAGAATGGAATCCTTCGGGATTTGCTAAGAAGCAACAAGAAAATTCATATATGCTTTATAAATCCATGTGGTTTGCGCCTTTACTGAGCGGAGCATTATTTATTGTTTTGTTGAATCTTTTTCCACACTCAATTTTTTTAGCAACTCCTTTTCTTATTATGTGGATATTGTCTCCCGCAATTGTAAATTGGATAAGCAGTCCACGCGCCGTTGTAAGAACAAAAATAACGGATGAGCAAAGCAAATACCTCAGAGAGCTTTCGAGAAAAACATGGAACTTTTTTGAAACTTATGTTACTGAAAATGATAATTGGTTACCAATTGATAACCTGCAGCAATATCCAATAACAATTATTGCCCATCGAACTTCTCCTACTAACATTGGAATGTCAATACTTGCCAATCTTTCAGCAGTTGATTTTGGTTATATCACAATTGCACAACTGCTAGAACGCGTTTCCAACACTTTTAAAACGCTAAATAAGCTTGAAAGATATGAAGGACATTTTTACAATTGGTATGATACGCAATCTTTGGTGCCTTTGCATCCGAAATATGTTTCCACAGTTGACAGTGGGAATTTTGCAGGTCATATACTCACATTGCGACAGGGGCTTTTTGAAATGCTTAATCGTAAAATAATTAAAGATGATTTGTGGGATGGACTTTATGATACAATAAGAATAATTGCCAAGAAAATAACAATAGAAGAACAAGCCTTTTTCAACGAATTTAAAACAGCATTTGAAATAGAAAATTCATCGCGACCAGCGCAATTAAGTGAATTAAAAAACAGTCTTGAAAGAATCGCTACGTTGTTGAATGATTTATTTATAAAGGAAAAGGTTAAATCAAATACAGAAGCATTTGAATGGATGATTTCGCTGCAGCATCAAATTAAGGAATGGCTCAATGAAATGGTTTTGTTATTGCCGTGGAGTAATCTTAGTACGATACCTGAAAAATTTGAAAACTTAAGTGTGTTTCAAAAAACACCTTCTTTAATTCAGCTAGCACAAATTGATAATGATATCCATTCTGAACTTATTGCTTTGCCTAATGGAAATGAAACTGATGTAGAAAATAAGTGGATTGGTGATTTTGAAAAATCAATAGCATCTGCAAGTGCTTTAGCAAACGAACGAATTGCAGCAATTCATCAATTAGCTGCTCAATGCTTTGACTTTGCAGACATGAATTACAACTTTTTGTATGACAAGACTCAGCACTTATTGTCAATAGGATATAATGCAGTTGAGCATCATCGCGATACAGGGTTTTATGATTTGCTTGCTTCCGAAGCGAGGTTAGGTTTATTTGTGGCGATAGCACAAGGAAAAATTTCGCAGGAAAGCTGGTTTGCGCTTGGGAGGCGACTTACTGTTGCCGATAGCACGCCCGTATTGATTTCGTGGAGTGGTTCTATGTTCGAATACCTTATGCCTAATTTAATAATGCCGCTTTACGAGCATACACTTTTAGATAACTCTACAAGGGGTGCAGTGAAAAAACAAATTGAATATGGCAAGGAACAAGGTGTGCCATGGGGCATTTCAGAATCGTGTTATAATATGGTCGATGCTCATCTCACTTATCAGTATCGCGCATTCGGTGTTCCTGAATTGGGTTTTAAACGAGGGCTTGGTCTTGACCTCGTTATTGCACCTTATGCCACTGTAATGGCATTGATGGTAGATCCTGCCGCCGCGTGTAAAAACTTAGAAAGATTACAAGCAAAAGGATATGAAGGTCGATACGGATTTTTTGAAGCAATTGATTTTACACCATCTCGTTTACCGAGAGCAAAGGTGCCAGCTTTAATTCAAACTTTTATGGCGCACCATCAAGGAATGAATCTTCTTTCATTAACTTTCCTTCTATGCAATCAGCCGATGCAAAAACGTTTTGAAGCTGACCCGAATTTTCAAACTGCACTTTTGTTATTGCAGGAACGAGTGCCAAAAGCAACTGGATTTTATTCCGTTTCTGTCGACACAGAAGAGATTATTCATTCTGCTGCTAATACAGAAATGCGTGTTATCAATTCACCTGACACACCACAACCTGAAATTCAATTACTCTCTAATGGCAGTTACCATGTTATGCTTACAAACGCAGGTGGTGGATACAGCCGGTGGAAAGATATTGCGCTTACAAGATGGAGAGAAGATACCACATGCGATAATTGGGGCGCATTCTGCTATATCCGCGATCTTGATGCGGGTGATTACTGGTCAATAGCACATCAACCAACATTAAAAGAAGCATCTCATTATGAAGCCATATTTTCACAAGGCCGAATGGAGTTCCGCAGAACAGATAATGAGATTGAACTGCATACTGAAATAGTTGTTTCACCCGAAGATAATGTTGAAATCAGACGAGTTCATATTAAGAACCTCTCAGGGGATGTTCGCAAAATTGAGATTACAAGTTATAGTGAAGTAGTAATTGCTTTGCCTGTTGCTGATGATGCGCATCCCGCCTTCAGCAATCTTTTTGTGCAAACAGAATTGGTACAAAATCAACATGCCATTATTTGTTCAAGACGTGCGCGCTCTAAAGATGAAAGCCCTCCATACATATTTCATTTAATGAAATTAGCCGAAGGCGATGCTGATAATATTGCTTATGAAACTGATCGTGATAAATTTATTGGCAGAGGCAATAGCATTTCGAATCCGAAAGCAATGCAACAACTGGAAACGCTTTCAAATTCACAAGGCTCTGTGCTCGACCCAATAATTTCAATTCAATATCGAATAACTATTGGCGAAAATGAAACGGCAATTATTGATATAGTAACAGGCATTGCCGAAACTAAAAGTGAATGTCAAACGCTCATAGATAAATACCAGGATTTTAATTTCAGAAAACGCGCTTTTGAATTATCATGGACTTATAGTGAAGTGGTTTTGCGTCAAATAAATGCAACTGAATCTAATGCACAACTTTATACTCGAATGGCAGGCTCTGTTATTTTTACCAATCCTGTATTAAGAGCTAATAAAGATCTGCTTATTAAAAATACTAAAGGGCAATCTTCACTATGGAATTATTCTATTTCAGGCGATGTACCAATTGTGCTTTTACAGGTTTCTGATAACACCAACCTTGCTATAATAAAACAATTATTGCAAGCTCGTTCTTATTGGCAGCTTAAAGGTTTGGTGGTTGATTTAGTTATAATTAATGAAGACTATAGTGGGTATCGTAATGACCTTCAAGACCAGATTCAAAGCCTTATTACAGCCGGTTCAGGAAATATTCCGACACAAAGGCAGGGCGGAGTGTTTGTAAGAATGGCTGACCAGATTTCAAATGAAGATAAGATTTTAATCCAAACCGTAGCAAGGATTATTATTGCTGATACCTACGGTACTTTAACCGATAATATCAATAGGAGAAGTAGTGTATCTCCAGTTGTCCCATTCTTAATTACAAGCAAAAAATATGAAGCACAAATTAGAACCGATGATAGAGAAGAAGACCTTCAATTTTATAATGGATTGGGAGGATTTTCGGCTGACGGAAATGAATATGTAATCAACACAAATAATAGTAATATTACTCCTTTACCATGGATTAATGTTCTGGCAAATGCAAACTTCGGAACAATAGTAACGGAAAGCGGACCTTCTTATACATGGGCTGAAAATGCGCATGAGTTCAGGCTTACACCTTGGTATAATGATCCAGTAACTGGTAATTGTGGTGAAGCATTTTACATTCGTGATGAAGAAACTGGCAACTATTGGTCGCCAATGCCTTACCCAGCAATAGGAAAATCAAACTATAAAACAAGACATGGTTTTGGCTATAGCATTTATGAATGTGAAGAAGATGGCATCCAAACGGAAATACTTATTTACGTTGACCTCGAGGAACAAATAAAATTTACTGTAATAAAGATGCGTAATGTTTCTGGTCGGGCGCGTACGCTAACAGTAACGGGTTATGTAGAATGGGTGCTCGACAGTCTTCGTTCTAAATCGGCAATGCATATTGTTACAGAGTTTAATCCTGAATTGCGTACACTTTTAACTCGTAATCCGTATAATTCAGAATTTCCTAACAGGGTTACGTTTTTAGATGTAAATAATGTAAAATTTGATTTCACTGCTGACCGTAACGAATTTATAGGACGTAATGGATCACTTGCAAAACCCGAGGCTATGAAAAGATTACGCCTCGCAGGAAAACATGGTGCCGGATATGATCCATGCACAGCGATGCAAGTGCCAATTGTTCTGCAAACGCGTGAAGCACGTGAAGTAGTTTTTAAAATGGGCGCAGCTAAACACGTGGCTGAAGCACAGCAGTTGATTAATCGTTTTCGGGACACGAATGCGGTTAATGATTCACTTAAAAAGGTACGTGAATATTGGCAACATACACTTGGCTCAATAAAAATTAAAACGCCTGATCAATCATTAAATATTTTAACAAACGGCTGGCTGCTTTACCAAGTAATAGCATGCAGACTGTGGGGACGAAGTGGATTTTATCAATCTGGTGGGGCATTCGGATTTAGGGATCAATTGCAAGATGTAATTGCAGTTTTGCATGCGCAACCAGAATTAACGCGAGAGCATATTTTGCGTGCAGCTTCTCGACAATTTAAGGAAGGCGATGTTCAGCATTGGTGGCATCCTCCGCAAGGAAGAGGAGTGCGCACACTATGTTCTGACGATTTGCTCTGGTTGCCTTACACTACTTCCTGCTTTGTTATTAATACACAGGACTATTCAATTTTAGAAAGTACAGTTCCATTTATAGAAGGTCGCCTCCTGAATATGAATGAAGAATCTTATTATGACCTTCCGTTAGTTTCAAATGAAACGACTTCACTATATGATCACTGCAAAAGAGCAATTATAAAATCATTAAAGTTTGGCGTTAATGGTCTGCCTTTGATGGGATCAGGCGACTGGAACGACGGTATGAATATGGTTGGCATACTTGGGAAAGGTGAAAGTGTTTGGCTTGGATTTTTTCTTTACGATATTCTAAAACGTTTTGAATCCATTGCAATAAAATTGAACGATGAAGAATTTGCAACTGTCTGCAAACAAAAAGCGGCCGCATTAAAAATAAATATTAATAAATCATCTTGGGATGGTGAATGGTACAGACGTGCCTATTTTGATGATGGTGCAGTATTGGGATCAGCAGAAAACGATGAATGTAGGATAGATTCCTTATCGCAAAGCTGGGCAGTACTTTCAGGCGCTGGAGAGCCTGAACGCGCTTTAAAAGCTATGGAATCAGCCAATAAATATTTAGTGGACAGAAAACATTCGCTTATACGTCTTTTAGATCCGCCCTTCGATAAATCTGAATTCGAACCAGGTTACATTAAAGGCTATGTGCCTGGTGTAAGAGAAAATGGCGGGCAATATTCACACGCTGCAATTTGGATGATAATGGCATTTACTAAATTAGGAAACAATGCAAGAGTTTATGAATTATTAAATATTATCAATCCCATTAATCATGGAAAAACAGCAGCAGGAATTGCTGTATATAAAGCAGAACCTTATGTTATGGCAGCAGATGTTTATGGCGTATCACCACATGTGGGTCGCGGTGGATGGACATGGTACACTGGTTCTGCAAGTTGGATGTATCAACTCATTATTTCATCTTTTATTGGTTTAACGCGTGAGGGAAATATGCTGCAAATTAATCCATGTGTTCCCGAAGAATGGAAATCATTTGAAATTGATTACCGATACAAAAAAACAAACTATCATATAATTGTACAATTAATTGATCATAGTAACAATCCAGCATTAACTGTTGACGGCATCCTGCAATCTGAAAATATGATTAAACTTGTTGATGATGAAAAAGAACATACCATAACAATTAAAATTCTTCAGCGGTTTTCTGTAATTGAAAATCATTACGATGAGATTTCAAAAAGCCTAAGCATTTAATCCTTTCGAAAAAACTATAGCTTTAAATATTTGTTTTAATTTGTAAGTCCATTTGCTATCTGCAATATATCTGCTTAAACACAACTTGTGTCTAAATTGGCACTTGTGCAGAACCTCCAGTTTTAATTCTGTAATAATGTATTGCTATTTATGAAACACCAATTGATCTGCAAATAGAACATTTTGGTATAGCATATAGCTCAACCTTATTTGCACCTCGAATTTATCTTCAACCGGTTTCGAAGCGCTCATAAAATCGTATTGTTTTTTAAGGGTGTACTACTTTTGAGTTTATATGGTAGTTTTGATGATGGGTGTAATGAAAGCGCTTTTTCCAGTTAAGCAGCAATCTGGTTTGCCGCTGGAGGCAGCGCTAAAATAATCTATCAACAATAAAATGATGACCGAACTTAAAGCCTATTTTAATGCTATTTCACCTTTAACGGAGCATACCTGGGATACAATTTTGCCGCTTTTTAACGAAGGTATTTTGGCGAAAAATGAATTCTTTAGTACAACAAATGAAATTTCTCGAAAAATTGCCTTTTTAAAGTCGGGTGTTGTAAGGGCATTTTTTATTAATAATGAAGGGAAAGAATATAATAAGCAGTTTTTTGTTGGGCAGAGTATAATAGGTGCATATTCATCATTATTAACGGGCCAAACAAATCGTATTACACAACAAGCATTAACTGATTGTGTTATTTTATGCTTGCGACTATAAAGCCTTAACTCAGCTTTACGACAAACATACTGACCTCGAACGTTTGTCGAGAAAGATTGCTGAATATTATTTTATTGAAAAAGAAAAAAAAGAATTAGAAATAATATTATTAGATGCTTCGCAGCGATACATCATTTTTCAAAATGATTTTCCTAACTTGGAACAGCTTATTGCTCAATTTCATATTGCCTCTTACTTAGGAGTGTCTGCCACACAGTTGAGCCGAATACGGCATCAATTTGCTTCAAAATTCAAATAATTCATTTCTTTACCTATGTAAATGCTTTCTTATTTTGACTGCAGTTCCTTTGCATCATTAATCAAAATAAGAAAAAATGAAGAAATTTCCATTATCAAGTTGTGTGTTGCTAGCAATCTGCGGCTTGCTTTTATTAAATGCTTGTGCTATTCACCTAGTAGCTTGGCAGCCAAACGCGGTTACACAATCTAATAGCACAGCACCTTTAAACGAAAAGTTAGCTACTGCAACTAAAATTTCATTAATGGGTTGGTTAGGGCCAGAAGATATCATTTTTGATAGTTTGGAAAATCTTTATTGTGGCGTACATAATGAAGATTTTAGCGATGGTAGAATTTTAAAAATAGACACAGCAGGTAACATTTCAGAATTTTATAATTCTGGTGCTTGGGTTGCAGGGTTGCATTTTGACAAAGTAGGTAACTTAATCGCATTAAGTCATAAGCAAGGTTTAATAAGTATTAGCACTTCAAAAAATGTAACGGTTTTGGCCGAAAAAGATGAAAATGGGAATCGTTTTCTAATTCCTAATGGCCTAGAAATAGCTTCTGATGAAAAAGTATATTTCACAAACACTTCCGAAATTTCTGCTTACAACATTAAATATGGTAAAAAATTAATTTTAGAAATGGAACCTCGTGGTGGTTTATATTGCTACGATATACCAGCCAAAAAATTGTCAACACTACTTAGTGGTACATACTTTGGCAATGGCATAGTTGTTTCAAAAGAGGAAAGCTATTTATTGATGGTAGAAACAAGCAAATATAGGGTTTTGAAATACTGGCTGAAAGGTCCCAAAGTTGGTACAACTGAAATTTTTATAGATAATCTTCCAGGTTTTCCAAATGGTATTTCAATTCGAGAAGATGGAACTTACTGGTTAGGTTTTACAACAAAAAGAAATGATGCATTGGACAAAATTCACCCCATAGTTGGTATGAAAAAATTAGTCTATAGTTTGCCAAGTTTCCTCCAACCAAAAGCTGAAAAGTTCGGAATGGTGATGCACATTTCAACTGATGGAAGTGTAATAGAAACTTTATTTGATACGAAAGGGGAGGTAATGTTCGAAGCAGGGGCAGTAAAAGAAAATAACGGGTATTTGTATCTTGGAGGTGATGTAATTCCTTATATCGGTAAATATAAATTGTAATAAAATAGCATAATAAAAACAATTGAAACAATAATATAAAAAATAAATATATTAAAAATGACACGAACACTTATTACTTCAATATTATTCCTAACCAGTTCTTTGGTTTTTGCTCAACAATCTATAACACCAACAAGAAAAGGAATTGCTTTTGGTATAGCTTTAGGAGCAGCTAATTCACAACTTACATTTCCAACAACCAAACAGCAAAATACAGACCTTGCAATTAATTGAAAAGTTGGTTACATGATAAATCCTAATCTAGCTGTATTGCTTGATGGCGCTGTTTCAATTTACGAATATAATTTGTCAGGCAGGCCACGAAAAAGAGATTTCGGTGGTTTGTTTCCATCAGTTCAATATCATTTAACGGATAAGTTTTGGGTTTTAGCCGGCCTAGGTATTGGAACAGATGCACCTGTGTTTTACGATTTAAAACCTGAGCACGAAGAGGAATTGCAATATTATACTGGTTTTGGTTGTTTAACTTCAATAGGATATGAAATTTTTAAACGAAATAATTTTGTTATTGATATTCAAGCTAGATTTAATTATAGTAGCGTAAATTTGCCAATCGGAAAAACAAATGGTTTTAATTCAGGAATTTTATTAGGTATAAACTTCTATTAATATAGTAAATAATATTACTTGAAAAATTAGACTTTGCGGCGCATTCATTTCCAAAGAAAGCATATTTATCCAACTGTTATTTTTGCTGCAAGTTACAAACTTTTATACTATCTTACGGACACCGAAAGGTTTACCCGGCCAGTTTTGAAGTGGTATAAAATTGATATTTTTTGTTTGGAAATATAATGCTTCCCTTTATCTATGTTTCATAGTTTGGGTAACGGGTTTGATTGAGATTTTTTTTCATTTCCCATTAACGTTAATATGAAGTCATGTGTTAATAGGCAATACCTAAAGATATTTAGCATGAAAAAATTTAGTAATTAATTATTCAATTTCAGTATTAAATTTGCATTATCATAATTACTATTAACTGAGGTAAGCTGAGCAACAGTGAATTATCCGGCTGTTAATTACTCATCATAATTATACTTAATTTTAATGCCATAATTGTTGTCATTTAATTTATCGGTGCAATAAACGCATTGGTAACTGTGTTCAAGTGGTTCATAAATTTGACTGATGTAAGGCTTAAAAACGCAGGAAATGCATCCGACACACCAATCTTCCTACTCCTTCAAAAACCTCCCCATACCAAAACCAGCCTCATTCTCCACTTTAATAAAATATATGCCATTTGCAAATGCATGAACATCAATAACTACAGTATTTTCAGCATTAGTAAATGTTTGAATACAATTACCGGAAATATTATAGATTGATATTCGTGTTCCAACTATTCCGTTTATTTCCAAATTAATAATATCGTTGGTAATAGTCGGATATAATTGTAAATCGAATTCATTGCTGGTTAATTCAGCTATTTCAACACCAGGATCTGCTACCAGTAAACTGTCGTTGCAAATACATGCCGAGCGGTGGTGATCACGGCGAAATATTTTCCAGTCTGGACCATTGCCATCGCCCCAAGAAACCATGTAGGCGCGACCGTAATTATTTTCTATTGCGGGATATTCGGCATGACCGCCCGAAACAAAAACATCGAGAATGCCATCGTTGTTAAAATCCGCAATGAGCGGACCATGTTCTGCATCATAATCATCAGCGCCGAAGTCAGCTCGCAGATTAATATCTTGTATAAAAGCGCCGTCTTCGCCACTAAGTGCAATAATGCTTCCTTCGCTCGAGCAAAATGTTAGGTCGGGGTAAACATCGCCATTAATATCTGCCAATGCGATGCCGCGAAACGATTGTCCGTAATCTGGAATTGCGTAACTCCATAATAAATCGCCAGTGTAATCGACTGCCCCAACTTGAAACCAATCGCTGAACACTACTTCTAAAAATCCGTCATTATTTATATCACCCATCGAAGTTGGTCCACCAATGTATAATGAATTAGTTGGAAATTGATATTGCCAATTTACTTCACCATTAAATGCATTGAAGCAATGTAAAAGACCTGAATAATCGCCAATTACCAATTCAACGGTATCGTCGTTATTCATATCACCGAAAGAAACGCCATGATAAATTACATCTTCAGGTGCATCACTTTCCCAAATTAGTTCTGCATTATCGGCGCGATAACAAAATAATTTATGATTATCGCCAAAGCTCCATGTGGCGACAATAAAATCTAATTGTCCATCCATATTGGCATCCAATAATGCCGGTTCAGTTTGTATCCAACTATTAGCATCAACTTCCAGTTCCCACAAAACGGAGCCATCCTCACCGTTTAAACACAAAACATAACCTCCAAATTGTCCGTGAATAATTTCTATTTTTCCATCGCCATCAACATCGCCAATAACAGGAGGGGAGTCGCTTCCACGCATTGGAGTTTGCCACTGCACAAATCCGCTGTCTGCATCAAAACAATAAGTAACCGGATTGCAAGAACCTGCAAGAATTACTTCCATGTCACCATCCATATCTACATCATAAATAATTGGCGCTGCATCTGCACAACCGCCTGCATATGTTGCCCAAAGCACACTGCCATCTTCACCGTTCAACATATATAAATTTCCATCGTTTCGATAGGTGCTGATAGCAATTTCTAGTTTGCCGTCGTTGTCAACATCAGCCGCTGCGGCCTGCCCAAAAGCCATATCATCCATATCAAACGACCAAAGAATTTCCGGTGTTTGTGCAAAACAAATTACCGAGGCAAAACAAATAAGCAGGAAGGTGAGATTTCGCATGTGCATTTAATTATTTTATAAAGATAATAAAAGTATAGCCAGGCTATTGTGCTAATATGCTAATGTGCTGATGGAACAGCCATTATATCGATGTAACAATTAAACAGCCGGAACGATAGCACATTGTTTTTCCGCTTCTCCATTTTGCTGCGTGAAATACGTAAACTGTGTTAAAATAATTATAAAAGGTGGCACAAAATTTCCTCCTAGCCCGGACTGCAATGTAAAGCCTCGAAGAGCTTGAAATGTAAGGCCGGAAATAAATGCCAAAGCGTTGAGGTTGCTGCTGCTCCAATTTATTCCATCACAACATTGTCCAACAGTCTTACGCCATCAACAATTACAGCAGTAATTATTACAATGGTGCTTACTTTTTCTTGTCTGGTTATGGGTTGTAGGTTTTTGGCGTTGAGTATTAAAAAATAATCGACTTTAAAATTGGCAATGGTATTTAATGATGCTATGGCTATTTGTTGAATTTCTTCGCTGCTTAATATCGGTAACAAGGTAATTGCGTTTTGCAGCAATGCGTAAATGGCGCCGGCTTTTTGGCGAATGTCAGCACTTAATCTAACGTTCCGCGAACTCATAGCCAAACCGTGTGGTTCCCGGTAAATTGCGCACATTACTACGGTTATGGGCATCTGCAAACTGCTTACCAATCGCGTTAGTATTAAACATTGCTGAAAATCTTTTTGCCCTAGAAACAACAAATCAGGACGGGTTACTTCTAGCAAAATTTTCACTACTTGTGCCACCCCAGCAAAATGTCCAGGCCTGCTGGCGCCTTCCAAGCCTAAGTCGAGCCCACCTAAATCAAACTTGTCGGTTACCTCCGTTATTGGTCCATATATATCGTTTGCCTCTGGCAGATATAATATGTCGCAACCAGCGGCTTCAAGCATCGCAATGTCTTGTTCAATTGGTTTCGGGTATTTTTCGAGGTCTTTGGGGTCGTTAAATTGAGTTGGGTTCACAAAAATGCTCGCAATTGTAATATTTGTGCGTCTTTTGCTCTCTTCCACAAGCGAAATATGCCCTTGATGCAAGGCACCCATTGTGGGAACAAAGCCTATTTTTGCGCCTTCGGCCTTTAATCGAGTGCTAAGTGGGGTGAGTTGGTTGCGTTGTTTTATTATCTGCATGCTTCGTGGTATAAGGGTTTTAGGCGAATTTGGTCAGGCTCTAACAAAGGTAGACTTTGGGTTGCATAAGTAAATTCTAAACTATATTTTGTAATTTTGCTGCTCAAAATTAAACTTCTAAGGAGACTTAAGAAGTAACACTTCGCAAAATAATCTAACTGTCAAGTAACTAGTTGAATATGGAAAAGAAAAAAGTGTTGATCATCACCCAAGAAATGCAGCCTTACTTAAATGGAACCGATATCGGGAATATAGCAAGGGAATTACCACAATACGTTCAAGATAAGGGAAATGAAATTAGGGTTTTGATGCCGCGCTATGGTGTTATTAACGAACGCCGTCACCGTTTGCACGAAGTGGTTCGCCTTAGTGGAATGAACATCATTCTTAACGATGACGACTATCCGCTGGTTATTAAAGTAGCTTCGGTTCCAGGCGCAAGAATGCAGGTTTACTTTTTAGATAATGACGATTTGTTCAAGCGCAAGTATGTTTTTCATGATGAAAACAATGTTTTTTATGAAGATAATGCCGAACGTATGGTGTTCTTCTGCAAGGCAGCACTAGAAACAGTAAAGAAATTTCAATGGGCACCAGATATTATCCATTGCCATGGTTGGATGACTAGCTTAATTCCGCTTTATATCAAAACAGCATATAAAAACGAACCGGTTTTTCAAAATGCAAAGGTGGTTTATTCAATGTACTCATCAGCTTTCGACGAAACGCTATCAAAAGATACCTTCCTCGAAAAAGCGCCAATCAACAATATGGTTGAAGCCGAACATCTGTTGCCTTATAAAGAATATAACCACATCGGTTTAAGCAAAGGTGCCGCTGCGTATGCTGATGGTGTAATTTTAGGTAGTGAAACTATCGATAAAGAATTAGGCAAATACCTGAAAGTGCTAGGCAAACCAGTACTAGAATTCACGCAAGAAGAGTATCTCGACAAATACGCAGCATTTTACACTAAACTTAATCAATAATTCAAATAAAAATCCGTTATAGGCAGGATGAAGCAGGCATTGTATTTATTGATTGGCGGGATATTGATGGCATCGACATCTTGCAACAAATCAAATTTTATTGGCGAAGAACTATTACCCGAAGAGGATTTTCTTTACTCAACCAGGGTCGATACGTTTAAAATAATTACCTACACCGACCGCGACGATTCAGTGGTAACCAGTCAGAATGCATTTTATGCACTCGGCAGCATTAACAGCGAATTTTATGGCAAGGCAACGGCGGGTATTTTCGGACAAGTATTATTGCCGGCAAACAATTTGTTTTTTGGTGATAATCCCCAAATTGACAGCGTAGTAATTACACTTGATTATGCTAGTTATTATGGCGATACTGCAGCTACTCATTGTGTATCGGTTTATAGAATGACCGAGCGTTTACAAGCCGGGAAATTATATTACTCAGATCAAAAGTTTCATCACTTGCCTATACCCGTAGGTAAAAAGAATGAATTTAAAGTAAACAATCGCGATAGCGTTATACTTGCCGATGGTTCAAAATGGGAGCCGCATCTGCGCATAAATATGTTTGATGCTTTTGGTCAAAATATACTTAACCTCGATTCAACTATTTTAGAAAACGACACTACTTTTCTTACCTATTTGCAAGGTTTATACATTGCATCCGATACGCTAACCGATGGTTATTCTAAAGGGATGATGTATTTTGATATGACTTCAGAAATTACAGGACTGCGCATTTATTATCGCAATACGGAAGCAGATTCACTTAGTATTTTATTACCGTTTTTAGGTGTAAAAACAAATTACTTTACTAATAATTATCCCGAAACAACACCAGTTTATAATGCATTAGTAACCTCCGATACAGTTAACGGTGACGCAGTAACCTATGTAAAAGGTTTTGGTGGCTTGCGCACAATTTTAAAATTACCAACCCTTACCGACTTAAAAGATGTTTCTATAAATAAAGCCGAACTTACCTTCACGGCAACTTACGATGATGGGCGATTATTTAATCCTCCTCCGCGTGTTCAATTATTGCAATTAGATTCTACAGGACATAATTTTTATTACGTCGCATTATTTAGTCAAGAGTACTTTTCATCGCTTATCGACGATAATTTAGGCAATACAGATATCGGTGGTAACTTACTAAAATCGGTTTCAGAAGTTACAGGAAGAACAGTATATCAATATAAATATATTATTACACGTCATGTGCAGGAAATTCTGGAAGGTTCTATAGATAATAACGGATTTGCATTGTCGTGCTTTCCAGGAAATAGAATTCCGAATGCCGTTACATTAGGTGGAATTAATTCAGCAAGAGATATGTATAAACCATATCTCACCATTACATACACAACGATAAACAAGTAAAATCATGTGTGGTATAGTTGGTTATATCGGTCATCGTCAGGCTTATGACGTAATTATTAAAGGTCTTCACAGGCTTGAGTATCGCGGTTACGACAGTGCCGGAATTGCATTGCTGAACGGCGATTTAAACATCTATAAAATTGCAGGTAAAGTTTCTGAACTTGAAAAAGAAGTTGAAGGAAAAAATATACACGGAAGCTGCGGTATTGGCCACACACGCTGGGCCACTCACGGCGAACCTAATACCCGAAATGCACATCCTCACACAAGTGAGAGCAAAAAGTTGGCAATTATTCACAATGGTATTATCGAAAATTATGCTTCATTAAAAACGGAGTTAATTAAACGTGGCCATCAATTTTTGTCTGATACAGATACAGAAGTATTAATTCATTTAATTGAAGATATTCAACTAAACGAAAAAACAGATTTGGTTGAAGCAGTGCGCATTGCATTAAATCAAGTAATTGGTGCTTATGCAATTGTAATTATATCGAAAGATGAACCAGATATGCTTATTGCTGCACGAAAATCATCGCCAATGGTTGTTGGCATAGGCGAAGGAGAATTTTTTATCGCTTCGGATGCAACGCCATTAATTGAATATACACGTAACGTAGTTTATTTAAATGATGAAGAAATTGCAGTTGTGCGTCGCAATAAAGAATTGGTAATTAAAACAATTCATAATGAAGCAATAACACCTTACATGGAAAAATTGCAAATGCAATTAGACATGATTGAAAAAGGTGGTTATCCGCATTATATGCTCAAAGAAATTTATGAGCAACCTAATTCAATAAGAGATAGTATGCGCGGCAGATTAACTGGCAGCACAAATTCTATTGTATTAGGCGGCATTAAAGAATACGAACAAAAAATAGTTAACGCGAAACGCATTATTATTATTGGCTGTGGTACATCGTGGCATGCTGGTTTAGTGGGTGAATATTTATTTGAAGATTTAGCAAGAATTCCAACTGAAGTTGAATATGCCAGCGAATTTCGTTACCGAAATCCTGTAATTAATGAAGATGATGTAGTAATTGCCATTTCACAAAGTGGTGAAACTGCCGATACATTGGCCGCAATTGAATTAGCGAAAGCAAAAGGTGCAACTATTTTTGGTATTTGTAATGTTGTAGGCTCATCTATTCCGCGCGCAACGCATGCAGGTTCTTACACGCATGCTGGTCCCGAAATAGGCGTAGCAAGTACTAAAGCATTTACAGCTCAGGTTACAGTGCTTACTATGATGGCATTAAGTATTGCTAGAATTAAAGGTTCTATTCCTGAAAGCAAATATCAAACTATTGCAATCGAATTAAGTAAAATTCCAGAAAAAGTAACTGAAGTATTAAAATCGAACGACTTTATTAAACAAATTGCAGAGGAGTATATGGATGTGCACAATTTCCTATATCTCGGTCGCGGATTTAATTTTCCTGTTGCATTAGAAGGCGCACTTAAATTGAAAGAAATATCGTACATACATGCAGAGGGTTATCCTGCTGCAGAAATGAAGCATGGACCTATTGCTTTAATTGATGAAAATATGCCAGTTGTTGTTGTTGCAAATAATTTAAGTGCACACGATAAAATTGTAAGTAATATTCAAGAAATTAAAGCACGAAAAGGACGCATAATTGCCATTATTTCTGAACACGATACGGTTATAGAAGGCATGGCAGAACATGTAATTCGCATTCCCGAAACCGAAGATGCCCTTACGCCACTATTGAGTGTAATTCCACTGCAGTTATTAGCCTACCACATGGCAGTGCTTCTGGGTAAAAATGTAGACCAACCTAGAAATTTAGCTAAAAGTGTTACTGTAGAGTAATAATTAATTAAGATAATGTGAATGCCATTATTTTATCCCGAATTTAGCAATAGACTTTATCAAATTAACCAACCTATTGCTTTAGTTGGGTTTAACCATAATAGCAAACAATTTGAAAAACGCATGTCATTTACTTGAAATAGTTGACTTTATTACAAAATGTAAGATGTTATGAATTCCATTGCTTTTTCTGGGTTTAAATCCGTCTCATCCGCGTTCCCCTTTCTACACCCATCTCCATAAAAAAAGCCTCCCGAAGGAGGCTTTCCAAGTTAATATTTTTTACATCGCAGCAGTAAATTTCGCTGCCACAACATCCCAATTAATTACATTATAAAATGCACCAATATAATCAGGTCTGCGATTTTGATAATTTAAGTAATAAGCATGTTCCCAAACATCAAGACCTAAAATCGGAGTGCCCTTAACTTCAGCAACATCCATTAATGCATTATCTTGATTAGGGGTTGATGTTACAGCTAATTTTTTATCTGCAGTAACAATTAACCATGCCCAACCAGAACCAAATCGAGTTGCAGCTGCTGCGCTAAATGCTTCTTTAAATTTATCAAAGCCACCAAGGTCGCGCTCAATTGCAGCTAATAAATCACCAGTTGGTGTTCCACCTGCGTTTGGTGCCATAACTTCCCAAAAGAGATTATGATTATAAAAACCACCACCATTATTGCGAACAGCAGGTGAAATTTTTGACACATTAGCCAAAATTGCTTCAATTGTTTTGCCCTCCCATTCGGTACCCGCAATTGCATTATTTAAATTATTCGTGTACGCAGCATGATGCTTATCGTGGTGAATTTCCATCGTTCTTGCGTCGATATGCGGCTCCAGCGCATCGAAACTATAAGGGAGCGGTTGTAATTGAAATGCCATAATTGTTATTTAAGTTTTATATAAAATTTTTAGTTGTTAAAGTTAAAACACTAACCCTTAAATCAAGTTCGTTTAAAGCAAAATAATTTCAATCAACGTTTGCCTGTAAAAAAGTTCTTGAGCATTATTTGCGATTTTTCAGCACCAATGCCACTTGTAATGGCGGTTTTCGGATGCAATAAATGTTCGTGTCTGCTAAAACCCATTTTGGGGTCAGAAGCAGCATAAACTATTCTGCCCATTTGAGCCCAATAAGTAGCCGCTGCGCACATTGAACAAGGCTCTAATGTAACGTATAAGGTACAATCGGCCAAGTATTTCGAATTAAAATGGTTGCATGCAGCTGTAATCGATTGCATCTCAGCATGCGCAGTTGGGTCATTCAGTTTTTCAACCAGATTGTGCGATTTGGCAATAATTTGATTCCCCGCTACTATAATTGCACCAACAGGTACCTCGTCTTCATACAATGCCTTTTCTGCCATCTTTAAGGCCTCATCCATAAAAAAACCATCCGGATCTGTGATTATTCCCATGCCATAAAGGTAACTGCTTCAACTAAATTTGCCGAATTATTCATTTCAAAATCGCTAAACTTTTAACCCAAATTAATCAACAGGCTATAACAAGTCAACCAAACTATTGATTTAAATGGGTTTAACCTGAATAGCAAACAATTTGAAAAGAGCATGCTGTTGGCTTGAAACCGCTGATTTTATTACAAACTATAAATTGTTACGACTTCCATTGCTTATTGAGGGTTTAAAATGTGCAGTATAGTTGCCTGTAACTTTTAGGCAATTTGTGCCATTTATCCTTAAAAAGTCTTAATTTATCTAAAACTTTAAACCACTCGTAAAATTTGAGGTAATTTTAACCCGTCATGAAAAAACTATTCATCATTGCAATATTATTGGGTGCTCAAAGCGCAGCTTCTGCTCAAAAGACACTTACCTTGCAGGAATCTATTACCATTGCAACCGACAATAACCTTTCACTAAAACAAGTTGAGGCTGGAGTTGAATTTTCTGCTAAAGCAGCAAATCAAAGTAAGTTGCTGTTATTGCCAAACCTAAACGTAGGTTCATCTTATTTTTGGAACTTCGGTTTTACTATTGATCCTGTAACCAACTTGCCACTTTCTAATAGTTTTCAAACAAATGGTTACCAGGCATCGTCAACCATGAATTTATTTAGTGGTGGAAGCATTAGCAATACCATTAAAAAGAGTAAAACTGATTTAGAAGTTTCTGGTATGAACTACAAAGAAGTAGTTGAGAATGTGCAATTTCAAGTTATAGTTGCTTACCTCGCAGTAATGTTTGCTGAAGAGCAAGTTAAAATTGCAGGGCAAAAAATTAATACTACAGAAGCACAATTAAATAATTCGCGCAAATTGGCTCAAGCTGGTAGTATACCAGAAGGTAATTTGTTAACCTTAGAAGCACAATTGGCTCAAGATCAATTATCGCAAATACAAGCAGGCAATCAACTCGATAAAACTAAACTCGATTTTAAATTATTGTTACAATTAGACATATCTGAAAATATAGAAGTTGCGTTCCCGGATTTTAATCAGGTAGACAAAATTTTATTCGCACCTGTTCCTGACGCGTTAACAGTTGCAAATTATGCAATTGAAAATAGAGCGAGCATCAAAAAATTCGGCTATCAATTGCAAAGTGATGAATACGCAAAAAAAATTGCCGCTGCAGGCGCAGTGCCTACCTTGAGTTTAATTGGTCAAGTGGGAACAAATTATTCTAATGCCATATTTCCGCCATTCATAACTGAAGTAAGTCCATATGGCACGCAAATAAATAACAACTTAAGCGAAGTGGTAGGCATTTCATTACAAATTCCAATTTTTAATAATGGAACAGTACTCATTAACAAAGAGAATGCAAATTTTGCTTATATCAACACACAATTGAATCAGCAAATTGCTATTAATACAATGCGTCAGAATGTAACACAAGCAATTAACGATTTAAAAGCTGCTATGGCATCGTACGCAGCAGCAGAAAAAAGTTTTGCCGCAGCTACCAACGCGTTTGAATTTGCAGAGAAGAAATTTAATATGGGAACAGCTTCGTCGTTTGACTATACCAATGCTATTAATACTAAAGCACAAGCTGAATCCACATTAGTTCAAACTAAATACGATTTGATTTTTAAATCGAAAATTATTGATTATTACCTAGATAAACCATTAGAATTTTAAATAGAATTATTATGCGAGCATTAAAAATATTAGGTGTTATTGTTGCAGTATTTGTTGTTGTTATCCTAATTGGAAATAAACAAGGCTGGTTTAACGGCGGCGCCAAAATTGCGATTACAACCGATGCAGTTGTTAAAAGAAGTATTGTTGAAACAGTAACCGCAAGCGGGAAAATTTATCCAGTTACTCAAGTAAGTATTGCAGCCGAAATTTCGGGCGAGATTGTTGACTTGCCAGTTCGTGAAGGTGATAAGGTTAAACAAGGCGATTTATTAATGCGCATTAATCCCGATTTATATGAAACACAAGTTGAACAAGCACAGGCGGGATTAGACAATACCAAAGCACAATTATCAAGCGCAAGGGCGCGCGTGCTGCAATCGAAATTACAATATGATAATGCTAAAATCGCCTTCGACAGAAGTACGCAATTATTAAAAGATAAAGTTATTTCACAAATGGAATTCGAGCAGTCGCAATTAGCTTTTCAAACATCAAAGGCCGAATATGAAATTGCCCAAGAAAGTGTAATAGCAATGGGATATACTGTTAAAAGCAGTGAGTCAATGTTGAAAGAAATGCGCAACAATTTTAAGCGCACTGCTATTTATTCGCCAGCTGCTGGAACTATTGTGGGATTAAATAAAAAGAAAGGTGAAAAAGTATTGGGAACAATTCAAATGACTGGTGACCAATTAATGAGCATCGCAGATTTAACACAAATGGAAATTCAGGTCGATGTAAGTGAAAATGATGTGTTGCGCATTGATGTTGGCGATACAGCAGATATTGAAGTTGATGCATACATGAACCGTACTTTTAAAGGGGTTGTATTTCAAATTGCCAACACTGCCGGAAGTGGTAATATCTTGAGTGCTGTTTCAGACCAAGCAACCAACTTTAAAGTGAAAATTTATTTATTACCTGAATCTTATGCCGATTTATTAGCTAAGGCAGGAAGTAAATATCCTTTTTATCCAGGAATGAGTGCAACAGTTGAAATTAAAACAGATATTGCACGTAATGTATTATCAATTCCAATACAAGCAATTACTACACGTGAAGATACCACTAGTATTAAAACCGATAAAAAAACTAATGAAATTGTTTATGTCATGGATGGTGATAAAGCAAAAGAAATTATTGTTGTTTCTGGCTTGCAAGATGATAATTATATCGAAATAAAAGAAGGCTTGTCTGATGGCCAAACTATTATTAGCGGACCATATAATACAATTACCAATGTATTAAAAGCTGGAGATATGGTAAAGGTTGAGGAAGAAAAAGATGCCGATAATAAGCCTGGCGAAAAATAATTTTATTTTGTTAGCGCTTTGCTCGATTACGTATTCAATTAGTTAGCGCAGTTCATTAACTGTCATTATTATCTCATAATTCATTTTCTTCCATAACTCCTTATGGAATTTTCCGTTTACTACATCATAGCAGTAAAACTTATTGTTATGGCACAAATGGAAAACAACCGCGCGGCTGCCGCTGCAAAGCACAATGGCCGTTCAACCCGAAAATCTTTATTTGTTGACCTCACACCGATGGTTGACCTGGCATTTTTGCTGATTTCGTTTTTTATGCTGACTACTGTATTGCAAAAAAATATAGCTATGCAATTGCGCATGCCTGAAAATACTAGCGAGCAAACGCCTATTGGCGATAGCAGAACAATAACCTTAATTGCAGCTGCAAACGACCAGCTATTTTATTTTAATGGGATGCAAACAAATCATATGGCATCCAGCAATTATTCGCATTCAGGTGTGCGCGAGTTGCTGTATAACCGCATAAAGGAACAACGGGCTGTGGATGCTGAAAAAGGCCTTATTTGCATAATTAAACTTACTGCACAAGCCGATTACAACGACATGGTAAGTTTGCTTGATGAAATGGAAATTACCAGTGTGCCAACATATACAATTCAGCCATTAACAGCCGAAGAAAAAGCCCAATTGGATATCATTCAAAAAAATAAATAAAGCAGTGCTTATGGAAAATGATTTACGCTTTCATCACAATTAAAAATTCACTGCTATGAAAAATTCAAACAGCTATCTCCAATCATCTATTGATGACATTATTTTTGAGAACCGAAACAAAGCCTACGGTGCTTATCAATTGCGTAAAGACTCATCTCGCAACATTAAAGGTGGGTTATTGTTTGCGGTTTTATTAACCTCTGTATTTTCTGCCTACAGCCTAGCTGACAGAAAAATTGAAGCGGTAGCAGAAATACCTTATATAATTGTTAAAATTGATAAGATAGATTTTGCACCGAAGTTACCTGAAATTGAACTGCCAAAACCAGCGGTTCCAGAGGTGATGCATCAGGCTGCTAAAGCATACACAGAGTTTGTAGCTAAAGAAGATAAATTAGTTACTGACGACAAAGCACCTACCATCGACGATTTAAAAGGTAAATTAATTAGTATCACCACCACCGATGGTATAATAGGTGATGTGCCCATAATTGATCAACCAAAAATTGTATTACAACCTGATATTAAAAAGGATGTCATTTTGAAATTCGCTGAGCAGATGCCAGAATTTAACGGTGGATATATAGCCATGCAAACTTGGATTCAAAAACACGTTCGATATCCATCGTATGCCAAATCTGTTGGCACAGAGGGGACTGTTTATGTAGGCTTTGTAATTAATACTGACGGAAGTATATCTAATGTAGAGTTAATTAGAGGCATTGGTTCTGGCTGCGATGAAGAAGCTATGCGTGCCGTTGAGGAAATGCCTAAATGGTTTCCAGGTAAACAAAATGGTGTTGCCGTTAGGATAAAAACAACAATACCAATAAAATTTCAAATAGCTGACTAGAACACAGCGTTCGAACGCCCCGGTTTATTGCCGGGGAGTTTTTTATCTCAAATTAAGCAATATACATTTGTAAATCAATATTTAGTTGGGTTTAACCTGGGTAGCAAACAATTTGAAAAGAGCATGTTATTGTGAGGAAACATATGCTTTGATTTCATATTATAAGATGTTACCATTTCTATTGCTTATTCTGGGTTTATACATCGTGTAAGCCTAATTTTTTGCAGCCTATTTCACTTGCTTTTTGTTCGGCTCTTTTTTTACTGTAATCGGTGTCTTCTGCAAGTAATTCAGTGTCGAGAAATAATCCCATTTTATAAAGGCGTTTGCCTTTCAATTCGTGTTCTTCAATAAGGTCGAACTTGATATCGCGGCCATTTTTTTGAGCCCATTCAATAATTTTACTCTTAAAGTTTATTACAAGGCTTTCTAAATCGGCAATTTCGTAATGTGGAATTAATATTTTGTGCATGAAAAATTGACAGGCACTCATATAACCTGAGTCAACATAAATTGCTCCAACTAATGCTTCTAATGCATTGCCCAAAACATTACTTTTGGTGATATCGGTTCCGCCTTTTCTAATTTGCATCATTTCGCCGAGCCCTATTTTTAATGCAACACGATTTAATTGCTCTCTACTCACAATTTTACTGCGCATTTCAGTCAAAAACCCTTCTGTTTTGTAGGGATATTTTTTAAAAAGGAAGTCTGCAATCACCAAATCAATTACCGCATCACCCAACAGCTCAAGCCGCTCGTTATTTGAATGAACAGAATTGTGAATGGAACTGTGCTGAAAAGCAAGTTTGTAAACATTAAAATTAATGGGTGACAATCCGGTAATACTTTTCAGTTTCCGGCAAAAGACCTTTTCGGGTCCCAGATTACAGTTATAAAATTTGCGAAGTTCTGACAACAAGCAATTAGCTACTCAATTTTTTAAATATCACTGAAGCATTATGTCCACCGAAACCGAAGGTATTACTTAGTACGGCATTCAATTCGCGCTTTTGCGCTTTATTAAACGTTAAATTGAGTCTTGTATCAAAAACAGGGTCGTCTGTAAAATGGTTGATTGTAGGAGGAATTATACCATTATTCAGTGCAAGAATACTTGCAATTGCTTCTATAGCACCTGCTGCGCCAAGTAAGTGGCCTGTCATAGATTTGGTAGAGCTGATGTTCATTTTGTAAGCATGCTCACCAAAAATGGTTTGAATGGCCTTAATCTCCTGTGGGTCGCCAATTGGAGTAGATGTGCCGTGCACGTTGATATAATCAAGTTCTTCGAGTTGCATTCCTGCATCTCTAAAGGCATCTTTCATAACCAATTGAGCACCTAATCCATCGGGATGTGGAGCAGTCATGTGATAGGCATCGGCACTCATGCCACCACCCATATATTCCGCGTAAATTGTTGCACCTCGTTTAACTGCGTGTTCGTATTCTTCCAGAATAAGCGCACCAGCACCCTCACCAAGCACAAAGCCATCGCGATCAACATCGAAAGGGCGGGAGGCTGTTTGTGGCGAATCGTTGCGTTCACTCAAAGCTTTCATGGCATTAAATCCGCCAACGCCTGGGGCGGTAACAGATGCTTCTGAGCCACCTGAAATCACAATATCGGCGCGACCTAATCTAATACAGTCGGCTGCAATAATGATAGAATGGGTAGATGATGCACAAGCTGAAACCGTAGCAAAGTTTACTCCTCTAAATCCATATCTGATAGAAATCATGCCTGCGGCAATGTCGCTAATCATTTTTGGTATAAAAAACGGGTTAAACCTTGGTGTTCCGTCGCCCTTAGCAAAAGCAAAAACCTCTTCTTCAAAGGTTTTTATACCGCCAATACCACTGGCCCAAATAACACCAACGCGGTCAACATTAACCTCGTCGCTTTTAATACCTGAATCCTGAACAGCTTCTTCAACTGCTGCAATAGCATAATGAAGAAACGGATCCATACGGCGTACCTCTTTTTTGTCGATAACGCTAGTAGGATCGAAGTTTTTAACCTCGCATGCAAATCGGGTTTTGAAGTTGGTAGCGTCAAAGCGCGTGATAAAATCAGCACCACTTTTGCCAGCTACCAATCCATCCCAATAAGCAGACACAGAGTTGCCAAGGGGAGTCAATGCCCCTAAACCGGTTACTACAACTCTTCTTGATGCCATGAGATGGAAAAAATTACTTAACGTGTTCTTCCAAGTAAGCAATAGCGTCACCAACTGTGGTAATGCCTTCTGCCTGTTCGTCAGGAATAGAAATACTGAATTCCTTTTCAAATTCCATGATTAATTCTACTGTGTCTAGTGAATCAGCTCCTAAATCATTGGTAAAGCTGGCTTCGGGAACTACTTCGCTCTCGTCAACACCAAGCTTGTCGATAATGATCTTTTTTACTTTTTCTGCAATTTCTGACATTGTTTTAGGTTTTAATACTCTCCGCTGAGGGAGCAATTGTTTGAAAATAGAGTGCAAAGATAAATGAATGTATATGGATTGTGCAAATGTGCAGAGATATAATAGTTGTATCTTACCTTTATGGCCACATTTTATGAACCGTGGCGAAGCGAAAACTTAAAATAGACCCAGAGTTCAATTTTATACTTATAGGTATTGCAACACCGCTCCAAGACTACCGTATGGCGTGGTTTGTAAACAATACACTGCATAAACAGCTCGCAAAAACAGACGATTTAGTGCAAATTGACCCAGTGAACCGAATTCAAACTGGCTTTGCAAGGTTCGATTACGAGGAAATGCTTACCATGTCTATGTTTCACATTATACAGAACAAGCAAGGCCCTAACTGTTTAATACCCGAATTAAAAGAATTGGATTATCTGCTCATCATTAAAGGAGCTTATTATCTTCCAAGAAACCAAGAAATATTGAAAAAAATAAAAGATATTGAACAAATTCAAGTCGCAGTTATTATTGACCCTGAATCGTTGAAGTCGAAAAACAACCTCATCTTTGACAATAATTCCAAAAAGGAAATAAAAGCATACTCAAATACAAACTATACCAATAAAAAATGAAACGAGGAGGAAATAAAACAAAAATTATTGCTACCCTTGGGCCAGCTAGCAATAACCATCAAATGATTACCAAGCTTATCCATACTGGAGTTGACGTATTTAGATTGAATTTTTCGCATGGTACACACGAAATCCATAAACAAACCATTGCGCTTATAAAACAGGTTAATAAGGAACTTAATACCCATGTAAGTATTCTTGCCGATTTACAAGGCCCCAAAATTCGTTTGGGTGAAGTACTTCCCTTAACTGTTTTAAAAGAAGGAGATATTTTTGAATTTACAACACATCCATTAATAGGCGATAATAAAAAAGCCTACATTACTTATCAAAAATTTCCTAGCGATGTTCGTCCGGGTGAAACGATATTAATTGATGATGGTAAAATTGAACTGAAAGTTCTGGAAACAAATCAACGTGACCATGTAATTACCAAAGTGATTTTTGGAGGGCCAATTTCTTCGAAAAAAGGCGTTAATTTACCCGATACACAAGTGTCAATTCCATCGCTTACGGAAAAAGACCATGCCGATTTATTATTTGCATTAAATGAAGGTGCAAATTGGATTGCATTGTCGTTTGTGCGCAAAGCAGAGGATATTATTCATTTAAAAAATATTATTCGTCACCATGGCCATCATGCAATGGTAATTGCAAAAATTGAAAAACCAGAAGCGTTAAAAAATATTGATGCCATTATTGATGCCACTGATGCCATTATGGTAGCACGCGGTGATTTAGGTGTTGAGATGCCTGTTGAATTAGTGCCATTCACCCAAAAAGATTTATGTCGTAGATGCATCGAAAAAACAACGCCAGTAATTATTGCAACACAAATGATGGAAAGCATGATAGAAAATGCACATCCTACGCGCGCTGAAGTTACTGATGTTGCCAATGCTGTTTTAGACGGCGCAGATGCCGTAATGTTAAGCGCCGAAACTGCAGCAGGAAAATACCCAGTTAAGGTGATTTCAACAATGGTGCGCATTATTGAACAGGCAGAAAAAGAAGAAATAGTTTACAATCGTCGTCACCAGCCAGATAAAAATTCTAAAACCTATTTAAGCGACGCCATTTGTTTTAACGCCTGCAACATTGCAGGTGAAGTGCACGCAGCAGCAATTATGGGAATGACGAAAACAGGCTACACTGCATTTATGGTGTCCAGTTGTCGCCCGAAAGCAAGAATTTATGTGTTCACCAATAATCCCGAAGTGGTAAATATTTTGAATTTATTATGGGGAGTTGAAGCATTTTATTACGATGGTATGCGCGGCACCAATAATACTTTTAAAGAAGTACAACAACACCTTGCTGAAATTGGCTATCTTAAAAAAGACGATGTGGTAATTAATCTAGGTACTATGCCAGTAAAAGAAATGGCTAGAACTAATACTTTAAAAATTAGTGTTATTCAATAACTCAACTATTTTAAAACCTGAACAGCGTGTAATATTACACTATTCAGGTTTTTTGTTTCAAGTTCTTAATATTAATATTTAGGCAAGTAAATAATCGTATCTTAGTAAACTAAATCAAGCACTATGTGGATTGAAGAAAATAACACCCTATCCCAAACTTTTAAATTCAGCAATTTTATTGATGCATTTGCATTTATGACGCGCGTTGCATTTATTGCAGAAAAGCAAAATCATCACCCTAATTGGAGCAATGTTTACAATACGGTAACCATAAATCTTTCAACGCACGATGCGGGAGATACTGTTACAGAGAAAGACAGGAAATTAGCTGCCGCAATCGACCTGTTACTCGTTAAGCATTAATTACATTATTATTTTTATCGCATGAAATATAATGCCGAAATCAAACAGCAATTGTTGTTGCTTAGTGCACAGTTGATTGAACAAGTTGGTCACGTTAATTACAATCAAGACGAAGCGAGAGATGTTATAGATGACATAAAAAAAGTGATGCATTTTCACGACTGGTTGTATTATGTTGAAGCCTTGCCGGTAATAAATGATTTTGATTACGATAGGCTTTTTAAAAAATTAAAAACGCTGGAAACAAGTTTCCCGGAATTGTGCACGCCTGATTCTCCCACACAGCGTGTGGCAAAAACATTAACCGAAGACTTTCCAAGTGTTGAGCATTCGGTGCCAATGTTGAGCTTAGAAAACAGTTATGATGAAAATGATTTAAACGATTTCGATAAACGTGTTAAAGCTTTAACAGGTATTGCAACAATTGAGTATTGTGTTGAACCGAAATTTGACGGCTCCTCAATTGCTATTATTTATGAAAACGATTTATTAGTTCGCGCTGCCACCAGAGGCGATGGTACACAGGGGGATGAAATTACTACCAATGCAAAGCGCATGAAATCAATCCCATTGGGCGCTAAATTTTCTGATTTCGGCATTTATCGTGTGGAGTTAAGAGGTGAAGTTGTAATTAATAAAAAAACATTTGCTAAAATAAATGAGAAGCGCGAAGAAGAAGGGCTGCAAATTCTCCAAAACCCACGTAACTCGGCTGCTGGAGCATTGCGTGTGAAAGATTCTGCTGAAGTTGAAAAGCGCGGATTAGAAGCCTTTATGTATCAAATGGCTTATGCAGTTAATAAAGATGGTAACGATGTTTTTAATACAGATAAACTGAGTGAGCATTTTGAAAATATAAATAACTTGGGCAAGCTCGGATTTAAAATTCCGCAGCAAGAAAAAAAAATGTGTAAGTCGATAGCTGAAGTACACAATTTTATACAATCGTGGGAAGAAAAACGCGATGATTACGAATATGAAATTGATGGCATGGTAATAAAAGTAAATAGCATCAATTTACAAAAAGAATGTGGCGCCACATCACATCATCCCCGCTGGGCAATTGCGTTTAAATTTAAAGCAAGAGAAGTGGAAACGGAATTGTTGGATGTTGAATATCAGGTTGGTCGAACAGGCGCAATTACACCAGTTGCAAAAGTAAAACCGGTATTTGTTGGTGGTGTAACTGTTTCATCTATTTCGTTACATAATGAGGATATAATTCGCGAAAAAGATATTCGTTTAAATGATATCGTTGTTGTGCAGCGCGCAGGCGATGTAATTCCATATATTGATCGTGTTGTAATTGCAAAACGAAAATCTGATGCCCAACCCTTTATTTTTACAAAGGTTTGCCCTTCTTGCAATCAACCGATTGTAAAGCCTGAGGAGGAAGCAGTTTATCGTTGTATAAATGCGGCATGTGAGGCTCAAGCAGAAGAGCGATTAATTCATTTCGTGAGTAAAGAGGCTATGGATATTGATGGATTTGGTCGCGAAACAGTGAGTGCGTTTTATGCAGCAGGTTTATTAAGAACAATTCCTGATATTTATAAATTAGATTTTAGTGCTGTTGGCCAATTAGAAGGCTGGAAAGAAAAAAGTATTAACAAACTACGCGACGGCATAGATAAGAGCAAGAAACAGCCTTTATGGCGGTTAGTAAACGGTATAGGCGTTAGGCATATTGGTACGCAAACTGCAAAAGACCTTGTTAAAACCCTCAATAACCTGAAAGAATTGTTTGAAGCTACCCCCGAATCGCTTCAGTCGATTGATGGTATTGGTCCAAAGGTGGCAAGCAGTGTGCTAGAATATTTTCACAATGAAAGTAACAGGCAAATAATTATTGCCTTGGAAGAGAGCGGACTGAATCTAAAAAACCAAAAAACTGAGCTGCAGTCGGCGAAACTTGCCAATTTAACATTCCTGTTTACCGGATCGTTAACAAAATTTACCCGCGACAAGGCAAAAGAATTGGTAGAAAGTAATGGTGGCAAGCTTATTGGCAGTGTTTCAAAGAACCTTAGTTACCTGGTTGCTGGCGAAAATGCAGGCTCGAAACTTGACAAAGCCAAAGAAATTGCCACCGTTCAAATAATTGATGAAGATGCTTTTTTGAAGATGATTGAAGCATAATCTGATGCCAGCGATTTATTTTATCGCTGATTTCAGCTCGAAAAGCCATGAAAAAGACCTCTTTTATGTCTAAAACAGTCAATTTTCTTACTTTTTAATTTTTTCTTTGAATTTCAAAAAATCCGCCCTATATTTGCACTCCAATTTAAAACTAAGTAAACAATGGCACATCATAAAGCCGCTAAGAAATCGATTCGTCAGGCAGAAAAACGCAATGAAGCAAACCGTTACTATGGTAAAACAACCCGTAACGCAATTCGTAAGCTAAGAGCTGCTGAACCTGCAGAAGCAGAAAAAATGCTTCCAACTGTAGTTTCAATGATTGATAAACTTGCAAAAAGAAACGTAATTCATAAGAATAAGGCTGCGAATATTAAGTCAGCATTAATGCGTCCTGCAGCTCCTGTAGCTGAAGTGAAGTAATAAATCTTAAAAGTTTTTATAAACCTGATAGTGCAAACTATCAGGTTTTTTTTATTTTTGTCGTGTGAGGAGGAAATGTGATGGAAGGAAATACAGGTTTTACACTGAAGCAACTGGCTGAGGAAGATCGCCCGCGTGAAAAGTTGCAATTAAAAGGTCGCCAAAGTTTAACTAATGCCGAATTGATGGCCATTCTTATAGGGAGTGGTACTATAAATGAAACGGCAGTTGAACTTTCGCAGCGCATCTTATTACACTACAAAAATGATTTAAATGCATTAGGCAGGCTTGCAGTACCCGATTTTACACAATTTTCGGGCATAGGGCCAGTTAAGGCACTTACTTTGATTGCTGCCTTAGAATTCGGGCGAAGGCGCAACTTAGCTGAAGCCGAAATAAAAACGCAAATAAAAACGAGCCGCGATATTTTCGAGATAATTTATCCCTTGATTTCAGATTTGCCCTACGAAGAATTTTGGGTATTACATCTCAATAAAGGTAACCGCATAATCGACAAAGAAAAAATTAGCGTTGGCGGCCTGGCAGGAACAGTGGTGGATATGAAAATTATTTTGAGAAGCGCATTGATGAAATTGTCGTCATCGTTGATTTTGGTTCATAATCATCCTTCGGGAAACCTGCAGCCAAGTGAGGCAGATATTGCTATCACCAAAAAGTTGAAAACTGCTGCAACATTGCTGGAAATAAACGTGTTAGACCATGTGATAATTGGCGATAAAGATTATTATAGCTTCGCGGACAGTGGAATTATATAATTTTGCCGCATGGATCCGGAATATAAAAAGGCATATCTCGTTTACCATCTCTGTGTTTTTTTGTGGGGATTTACTGCGGTGTTCGGTAAAATAATTCCTTTGCAGGAAACAGTGTTGGTGTGGTACCGAATGGGAATAACTGCATTAATTATGTTGGCTATTCCAGCATTATGGAAAACTATTGGACAAATAGATAAAAAAACTTTGTTGCAATTAACCGGAATTGGCGTGCTGGTAACTTGCCATTGGATTACTTTTTACGGTTCTATTAAAGCAGCAAATATTTCGGTTGCTTTAACATGTTTGGCTACCACTTCATTTTTTGTAGCTGTGTTCGAGCCCTTGTTGTTTAAAAAGAAATTTATTTGGTATGAATTAATTCTGGCTGTACTCGTAATTCCCGCAATATATTTGGTATTTCGGTTTTCGGGTAATTATACCAATGGAATTATACTAGGCTTAGCATCTACTTTTTTTGCCACACTATTTTCATTGTTTAATAAAAAGATGATTGCCAAAACAGCACCATTAAATATCACATTTATTGAAATTGGAACTGGATTTTTATTGCTTACGGCAATTATGCCATTTTACATTTCTACGCAAGAAAATTTGCAATTAATACCTGCAGGAATTGATGTAATTTATTTAATTTTATTTGCAAGTTTATGCACGGTTGTTCCATTTACCTTGTCGTTGTATAGCATGCGGCATATTAGTGTGTTTACTGCTTCTATAACATTGAACCTTGAACCTGTTTATGGCATAATAATGGCCATTGTATTTTTTAATGAGAACGAGCACTTGGAACCTGGTTTCTATGCAGGAACCATACTCATTTTGCTTGTCGTTTTTGTTAATCCTTTTATTCAAAGAAAGTTTGGAGGTTCAGCAAGGCCAGCAATAACAATTGGTGAATAGCCAACTTTGTTGCATATTTACAGTATCTATACTGGGAGTTAAGCAAAGTTATTGCAGCCAGAATTATTAAGAATGAGTAATCCTTTAATTTCAAATAGACCGCCACATCCGGCAGATTTCGAATTGTTTTTTCGAATTTCTGTTGATGCTATGCTTATAACCGACATCACCGGAAATATTCTCGATTTTAATCACGCGTACGAAAAAATTACAGGGTATACCCGCGATGAACTTTTTGCAAAAAATGGAGGTTGGGATTTAATACTTGAGGAAGATTTACCTGCTTTGCGACAAGCTGTTGAAGAAATTAAATCGGGCAAGTCAGAAATGACAAATTATCAGATTAGGGTTAGGAATAAAAATGGTGAATTAAGAACTGTTTCGTATGATGCAAAAGCTGATTTAATAAATAATCAAATCTACGCCATTGGCAGAGATATTACAAAAATAAAGGAGCAGGAAAAAAGCATTAAAAATAGCGAAAAAGCTTTAGTAGAAAGTGAAGAAAAGTTTAGGGCTGTTTACGAAAGTTCTCCAATGGGGATACTTATTTCAATAAAGCCAGGTATTATAGTGGATGCTAATCCTGCTTTTGCCGAAATGGTAGGTTATTCGGAAGAAGACTTAAAAGGGAAAAATGTATTGGATATTACACATCCATCAGATGTTGATCATTCACGTAAATTGTTAGACAGGATATATGCAAATGAAATTAACTATTATATCATTGAAAAAAAATACGTGCGCAACGACGGAATTTCTTTTTGGGGAAAGGCTGTAGTTTCTGTAATGAGTCACATAGATGATGAAGTAATTACAGTTTCAATTGTTGAAAATATCGAGAAGAAGAAAATTACAGAGCAAGCGCTCGAGCAAAAAAATAACGAACTCACGCAAATTAACCAAGAGCTAGAACATTTTGCTTATGTTGCCTCCCACGATTTGCAAGAGCCATTGCGCACCATTACCAGTTTTATTCAAATTTTAGAGCGGCGCTATACTTCCCAATTAGATGAAGATGCGCAGCAGTTTATGGGTTTTGTTGTTGATGGAGCAAAACGAATGCAATCGCTTATTCACGATTTATTGGAATACAGTCGCATCAATAGATTTAATACAGGCTACGAAAAAGTTGATTTAAACGAAATATTCAATATTGTAAGTAGGGTGTTGAAAGAAAAAATTGAATCGAATGATGCATTAGTAATTGCTGAAAATTTACCAATGGTTTATGGCAATAGAATTCAATTAACTCAAGTGTTTCAGAATTTGATCGACAATGCAATTAAATTCAAAGCAAAGAAACGAAAACCCGAAATTGTAATTTCCTTAAATGATTTAAAAGATAAATGGGAGTTGGTTTTTAGAGATAATGGTATCGGCATTAGCCAAGAATACTTCCAACGAATTTTTGTTATTTTTCAGCGTTTACACACTTTAGAAGAATATACTGGAACTGGAATAGGACTTGCTATTTGTAAAAAAATTATTGAACGCCATGGCGGTGAAATTTGGGTAGAATCGAAAACTGGAAAGGGAACAGCTTTTCACCTTACTATTTCTAAGCAATTGATGAAAACAATGGCGCAGTATTAAATGTTATTGATAAGCAGGGCATTTTAATGGATCTTTTTTTGTTTTGCTACCGAAAATATAAGCAATTGCCATTTCAAATCCGCCTAATGTATTACTTGCAGTTCGCAATCTCGATAAATTTAAATCGTAGCTCATGCTAAATGTTAATTTATCTATTTGTGCTCCTCCAACAATCCAAAACGCATCCTTTACGCGATACCAACCCCCAACAAAAACAGAATTATAGGGATTGTTTTCTGCATTCATTGGAATACTTACATTTGTGCCTGCAATAATTTCTAAAGCACTATTTTGAGTTGATACATATAATTGTGGTTGAAACGAAGCAATGCCTCCTGCTGCAAAAAAACCACCAGCAGTTGCAGTGTATTTTATGCCAACTGTATTGTTGTTTTCGAAAAATGATTCTTGCGGCTCATTTATGTGTTGAGCAGAAAAACCAAGAATATATCTTTCGCCCTCATAAGGCATAATTGTTAATAGCGCACCTGCACCAATATCAACATATTCTAGCAAGTCGGTGGTTGGTAATTCGTTATTCGAAAGCCCTTCATCAAATTCAAAATCGTTCCATTGGCTATCGAAAGTAAGTTTAGCTATATCAACTGTTTTTTGCACGAACCCACCGTTTAAACCTATTGCCAAGCGCCAATTTGAATTGTCGTTATAACCTAAATGGTATGCAGTAGATAAGAAAATTTTATTTGTATTTAAAACGCCATCACCTGCTTGGTCGTTAAATGCATAAACGCCAATTCCAAATCGATTGGCTGCTTTTTTCGGTTGAATGCCCGCATCAGCATATGCTGAAAATGTTTTGTAAGGAACAGTTACAGAACCCCATTGATCGCGATAATTTAAACCAACACGAACACTTCCATCAAAATTTCCTGTATTTGCCGGATTTGTAATTAATGGTGCAGCAAAAAATTGCGAAAAATGGACATCCTGCGCATGAATTATTTGCGAACAAATCAAACAAAATAATATGGTTATGCACTTGTTCATCGCAGTAAAGTAATATTTCCTTTTTTCTCTATTATAACATTATCTGCAAAACTGCCAGTTAACGAATAAACATACACTTCCATTGGTTGTAATTTACCTCTGTAAGTACCGTCCCAGCCAACTCTATAGTCACTTGTTTCAAAAATTAATTCTCCCCAGCGATTATAAATTAACAACTGCATATCGTCGATTCCAAATCCTTTAACATACAGCACATCATTTATGCCATCACCATCAGGTGTAAATGCTGTTGGAATATCAATAACACCTGCATCTTCTGCTTGTACTGTTCTACAATAAATATCGGGACATCCATTGTAATTATATGCTGTTAAACAAACCTCATAATTACCTAATTCTTCAAAAACATGTGCACCATTTACGGCAGTTGTGGTGCCACCATCACTAAACGCCCAAACATAACTAACAGCATTTTCGCTTAGGTTAGTGAACGACACCCACGTATCGGCAATAATATAATATGGGTCATCATCAAAAAATGCTATCGGTAACGCTGCAATTATTACAGGTATGGTTACGGTATCTAATACACCACAATTTTCTGCAATTAATGAAACATTATAAGTTCCGGGGCTACTATAAGTATGTGTTACCGCTGCACCTTCGCCGGTTGCGCCATCACCAAAATCCCATGTTAATGTACTAGCGCCTACATAATTCGCAGTGAATGTTGCATCAATGGGTAAACAACCTAAAGCCTCGAATGTAAATCCTTCATTAAATTCGAATAAATAAGAAAGTGTTAATTCAAATGTATCTATTCCGTTGCAACTTCCTGGGTCTTCAATTATTAAATTCACGGTGTATGCTCCTGGCGTTAAATAAGCATGCGATGGATTTGTTAATGTAGAAGTTGTGCCATCACCAAAATCCCAAATAAAAGATGTTGTTGGTGAAAAAGTACTTACTAAAGCAAATGTTGTAAATAAACTATCGCAGCTTTCTATTGATGTATAGTCGAATTCAGCACTAATGCTATCACTTAGTACAGTAACTGATAAATAAGCAGTGTCGGCAAGATTACAAGAATTAGAATCAATTGCAATTAACATCACTTCATATTCGCCTTCATTTAAATAGGTATGTGAAGGTTCAAATACAGTTGTGGTTGGACTGCCATCACCAAAATCCCAAATATATTCTACTGCGCCTGTGCTGGTATTTGAAAATGTAACATCAAAAGGTTTACAACCAATTAGTGAAGGTTCGGCAATAGCTGCAGCATAAATACCTGCAAGGTTGAAACTAATTTTAATTACCCCAAGATTGCAATTGAAACTCCCATTTGTTTCGCTGTATGCACCGGCCGTTGTTGGAAATGCATCACTTCCGCCGCAGCCTGCACAAACTGCCTGATAAATTGCACCTTCTTTATCGAACCGACTTGTACCGCCGTCAACGTGTTCTTCAGTTGTTGAACCTCCAAAGAAACTTGCGAACAACAAGTCTATCGCATTTTTTGATAATACATAAAAATAAAAATCACTGCCATCTGTTGATGCTTGCAATGCATCAGGTGTAACAGTCATTCCAGAAGTAAATCCAGTTGCGGGATTATGCAATTGATTAATAGAACCTCCCCATCCTGAAACATAAACATTTTCACATTCGTCAACTAAAAATGCACTCGGCGAAATATTAATTGCAGAAGCACCTGATCCAAAAATAGTTGACCATGTAGCTGCTGTTAAATCCGGATTAATTTTTGTAATAAATTGCTTACCGCCAGTTTCAGAATAAACACCCGGCGTTACTGTATATATTCCTTTTGTTTGGCCGGTGAAATAAATATTATCATCGGCGTCAGTCTCTACAAAAAATACCTGATCGTAACTGGTTGTGCCAACATAAGAACTTGCAATTATTGATGAACCATCGGCTTCAATCCGCGCAACCCATCCATCGCAAACTCCGCCTACATAAGTTGAATGCCATGTTCCAGGAGTTGTAGGAAAATCATTACTTGCAGTTCCACCACCAATTATTGGTTCATTATCGGAATTTAATTTAATTGAATACGCGCCATCTTCCTGATCTCCACCAATAAATGAACTCCAAATTAATGTTGACAAATCTGAATTCAATTTAAAAACGACACCTTCTTGATCGCCCGATAACGTTGTTTGAAATGCGCCTGGTGTAGTGGGGAAATTTGATGAATTGGTGCAACTAGCAACATAAATATTATCAGCATCATCAATCATTACTTCACCGCGTGCAAAATCACCATAATTGTAAAATGTAGAATAGCCGCCAGCTAAATTCATACCATCGAGACCTGAACCTCCAATAAAAGTTGTGCCAATCATAGATGCGCCATCTGCCGAAAGTTTGGAAACAAAAATATCAGATCCATTCGAAAAATTAATAAAGTCATCAACAAGCGTAAATGGACCACCATTATATGAATTATCATAAGCAGTTGCTGTAACGGGAAAATCCAAAGATCCTGTAGTACCCATTATAATTAATTCACCTGCTGCATTTGCAATCATGCTGTGCGGTAGCTCGCTATTATTTCCGCCTAAATAAGTGCTGTAAATTAAACTACTGCCATCGGCACTGAATTTAGAAATTCCAATATCTTCTTCACCACCTTGATAAGTTGCGGTAAAGGCACCAACAGTTATTGGATAACCGCTGCCAAAAACAATTCCGCCGCCAAATAAATTTCCATCATCGTCGTTGGTTGCTGTATATCCCCAATTGTCGGCCGTAGCACCAGTGTAAGAACAAAAAACTAATTCAGGGTCAATAAATAATTCTAGATTTTTATTATAACCATCAGGAAAATTATAGGAAACAATATTATCGATTAAAACGTATTCGCAGGCAATGGCAACTAAAACACTGTTTTTATATTGATAAGCATAAGGTTTCGATTCGGTAATAGTATTAACCGAATTATTGACAATTAAATTTCCACCTTTTAATTCGAGCCCGTTGGTGCCTTCATATTTAATTTTTATTTGGCTAATGTCTGCGCCTGGTCGAACAATAAAATCGTATTTAATATTTTCGCCGGAACTATATAATTTTAAGTCGATACCATTGTATAATTGATTATATTGTATTTCGCCAAAACCATAAACATACGACACCCAATTATTAGCATCGTTGCCCAATAAATAGTTATAATATTCGCGACTTTGTTTATTTCGGCTAATTTTAACATTGTTGTTGGCATCTTTAAATACCATTCTATATGCATGATGGCGAATAGTGCCGTCACTTTTTTCTGCAGCTGCGTGCGGATGTTCAATTGCATGCATATCTTCAGCATTAATTAAATCAAATGTTATTTGCTGTTGCTCTAGATAAATTTTTGAATATCCAGCTTCAGCGCGATAAAGAATGTTATCTGCCCACTGGCTTTTATTTTCTATAAATTTAATTGGTTGAGCATGCTGTGCAGATTGCTCTTGAGCCACAATCAAATTTGGCCAAAATGTCGCAAACGACATTGTAAGGAGAAGCAATATTTTAGTTACACGCAGATTCACGATTCTTGTTTATTATGGGGTGTGCAATGTAAAGAAACCAGATTGTGTCGGATGTAAAAACGACAAAATTTAGTGATTTTCGAAACTATGCCCACTTAAAAGTAATGATTTTTAAGCAAAATGTGACATCTATAAGCCCTCTACAACAAATTTTAACTGCTTTTTAAAGCTTAAGGTGCTTAAGAATCTATTATTTTACTTTGTAATGACGCTTTTACTAAGCCTATCAGTTGTTCGGAAGCCCAAAATGGGTGGGAGACATCAATTTACTCTAATTCGTAAACTCGTTTAACACGTTGCGAAATGCCTGTCATCACTTCATAAGGAATTGTTTCTTGTAAAGTGGCGAATGTGGTTATGTCAATATGTTCGCCAAATAGTTCTACTTGGTCGCCGATTTTAATATTTGGAACTGAACTGATATCAATCATACACATATCCATGCAAACGCGACCAATTACAGGTGCCGTTTTTCCATTAATCCAAACCTTGCCAACACCATTGCTCATTCTCCGTGAAAACCCATCGGCATAACCAATATTAATTGTAGCAATGCGCATGTTTTTATCTGCAACAAATGTTCGGCCGTAGCCAACACTTTCGCCAGTTACTATATCGTGGATTTGTGCAATATTGGTTTGTAAAGTTCCTACCGAAAGCAGTTTGCTTTGCAAAACAGTTGAAGGGTCAACACCATATAACCCAATGCCTAAACGAACCATTTCAAATTGTGCATTTTTGAATCTACTAATTCCTGGCGAATTTAAAATATGACGCAACGGTTTATAGCCTAAAACGTTAATAATAGTATCAGCAATGTCTTGGAATAATGTAATTTGTTCTTGTGAAAATACATCATGTTTTTCCTCATCTGCACCAACAAGATGTGAAAATATGCTGGCAATGCGAATATGTTTATTGTTGCTTAATACATTTAATAAAACATCAATATCTTTTAATTCAAATCCAAGTCGATGCATACCAGTATCAATTTTTAAATGTATGCTTGCTGGTTCGTTGCCTATATTTTTGATAAATATATTTAATAAATCGAGACTATAAATTTCAGGTTCTAAATGATACTGTTTTAATTGGTCGAATGATTCAGGTTCGGGATTCATTACCATTATGGGTAAGCGTATACCTTGACGGCGTAATTCTGCCCCTTCATCTGTGTAGGCCACAGCTAAATAATCTACCCGTTGATTGGCTAAAAGCCTTGCTATTTCTGCTTGTCCGCTTCCATAACTAAACGCTTTTACCATTGCCATTGTTTTTACACCGGGATTTAATAAGCTGCGATATACATTTAAATTTTGCGCAAGGTTATTCAAATTAATGCGCAGTGCAGTTCCATGCGTTTTTAGCGTTAGCATATTGCCAATTTTTTCCAATTGAAATCGGCGCGCACCTTTTACAAGTATAATTTCATTTTCAAATAAATGATTGCCTAATTGAATTAGGCAAGTGTCGGTATCTGGAAAAATGTGCGTTATAAACGACTCGAAAATTTGCTGATTTTTAATCAATGCATTTCCGACACCGAAAATTGTTTTAACATTATTTGCCTTTAATAATTCGGCTACACGCGCATATAAATCTGTATCTTTTTCACCTGATTCATCAAAGTCGCTAATTACAACCGTTTTATTTAAGCCATCTGCATGCTGATGCATAAATCGCAAAGCAATTTGTAATGACGATATATCTGCGCTGTAGGCATCGTTAATTAATGTGCAATTGTTAATCCCTTTTCTTAATTCTAAACGCATACTTATAACTGGTAATTCCTGTGCTTGAGCGGTTAGCCGTTCGATAGTTTCATCGTTAAGTTGCTGCGTGGTGTCTAATAAATAAATTGAAGTTATTAAAGCATGAATTGCATTTTCTATTGATGCGTCATCGGCAAAAGGAATAGCAAAATGATACGGGTTGTTGCCATATATTATTGTGAATAATGTTTTGTCGAAAAGTTGTTCAATATCACTTATTTTAACATCGGCTTTGCTCTCCTTAATAGTTGACCATGTGATGCAATTTTTATTGCTTGCTAATAAGGAATTAATAGCATCATAATCTTTACAATAAATTATGGTTTTGGCTGCAGCAAATAATTTCAACTTCTCAAGCGTTTTGTCATTTTCGTTGGGAAACCCTTCGTTATGTGCATTTAATATATTGGTGATGATACCAATACTTGGCTGGATAATTTTTGCCAGTAATTCCATCTCACTTGGCAAAGAAATGCCGGCTTCAAAAATGGCCAATTCGTGCTGTTTGTCCATCTCCCAAACACTTAATGGCACACCTAATTGAGAGTTATAGCTTTTAGGGCTTCTAATGATGTCGAAATCAATCTTTAACAAATGATTCAACCATTCTTTTACTATTGTTTTGCCGTTGCTGCCAGTAATTCCTATTACAGGAATGTTAAAATTGCGCCTATGGTGAGCAGCTAAGGCCTGTAAGGCACTCAAACTATTTTCGGTGAGGAGGTAATTAGCATCGGGATGGGCGTTTATGGGCATTTTTTCGACTAAGAATGTACGAGCCCCACCTTTGTATGCATCTTCAACGTATTGATGACCATCGTGCAGCTTACCCGAAATAGCAATAAAAAGCGACTTTTCGGCAAAAGTAATATTGCGGGAATCTGTCAATAAATGCTCAATAATAGCATTCGGGCTGACAATTTGTCCCCGACTTTTTAATATGGCAACAATATCTTTTACAGGATATGACATAGCTGAAAATCGCTGTAAAACTAATACAATTGAACATTTGCGGCTATTTTATGCGTTTTTAAGGCAAATGCTTCTATAAAATATACCGCTACCCACTGCAATCCTTATCTTTGCCGCAAATGCACGGAACGACTTTTGCGTTTGTGTATGCTATTAACTGAGGGAATATTTATATGAGTTTAATTACAAGCGTGCTTTCAAAGTTATTTGGAGGCAATAAATACGAAAAAGATGTAAAGGCTATTATGCCGATTGTTGAGCTAGTAAAAGCAGAGTATGCTAAACTGCCCTCATTAACGAACGATGAACTGCGCAATAAAACGGTAGAGTTTAAAAACCGAATTAAAGAGCATTTGGCAGGTATTGATTCAGAAATTGGGGCATTAAAAACAGAAGGAGATAATCCGCTGCTTACTGATGTTGACCGTAAAGATGATATCTATAAAGCAATTGATGCTTTGAGGAAAGACCGTGATAAAAAGATTGAGGAGGTGCTGGCAATTATTCTTCCTGAAGCTTTTGCCGTTATGAAAGACACAGCGCGTCGATTTACAGAGAACGAAAAAATAGAATCCACGGCAACGCAAATGGATCGCGATTTATCTGTAAATCACGAATTTGTTACAATTTCTGGCGATAAGGTTACTTATAGTAATGAGTGGGAAGCGGCAGGCGTGCCCATAAAATGGAATATGGTGCATTATGATGTGCAACTCATAGGTGGATATGTTTTGCATTCAGGAAAAATTGCTGAGATGGCAACCGGTGAAGGAAAAACACTTGTGGCAACTTTACCAGCATATTTAAATGCTTTAGTGGGCGAAGGAATTCATATTGTAACTGTAAATAATTATTTAGCTCGACGCGATGCCGAATGGAATGCACCGATATTTAATTTCCTTGGATTACGCGTAGACTGTATCGACTTATATCAACCAAATTCACCTGAACGCAGAAATGCATACATGGCTGATATTACTTATGGTACTAACAACGAATTTGGATTCGATTATTTAAGAGATAACATGGTGCGCACGGTTGAAGAAAAAGTACAGCGAAAACATCATTATGCAATGGTTGATGAGGTTGACTCAGTTTTAATTGATGATGCTAGAACACCTTTAATTATTTCAGGACCCGTTCCTAAAGGCGGTGATGCTGAATTGTATAACGTTTTAAAGCCACGTATTAACAAGTTAATTGAAACACAAAAGAGAGTGTTTACCCAAAATCTAAATGATGCTAAACGCTTAATTGAGACGAATAAAAATAAAGATGCAGGTATATGCTTATTAAAAGCGCATCGCGCGTTACCTAAAAATAATTCACTTATTAAATTATTAAGTGAAGAAGGTGTAAGAACTTTATTAATGGATACAGAAGGCATTTATATTTCAGAACACAATAAACGCATGCCCGAAATTGATAAGGATTTATATTTTGTAATTGAAGAAAAAAGTAATAGTGTTGACCTTACCGATAAAGGTATTGAACTTATTACTGAAGGTGGAGATGATCCACACTTTTTTATTATTCCTGATGTTGGTGCGCAAATAGCTGAGATAGAACGCTCACTTGTTTCAAAAGAAGAAAAAGTTGCATCAAAAGATCAATTGATGCAAGATTTTACAATTAAAAGTGAACGCATCCATTCCGTGCAACAACTATTAAAAGCATATACTCTATTTGAGAAAGATGTTGAGTATGTGGTGATGGAAAGTAAAGTAAAAATTGTAGATGAGCAAACTGGTCGTATTTTAGAAGGTAGACGATATAGCGATGGTTTACATCAGGCAATTGAAGCTAAAGAAAATGTAAAGGTGGAAGCACTTACGCAAACTTATGCTACAATTACTTTGCAGAATTATTTCCGTATGTTCCATAAATTATGTGGTATGACGGGTACCGCCGAAACCGAAGCAGGAGAGCTTTGGGAAATTTATAAATTAGATGTTTCTGCAATTCCAACTAACAGATCAATTGTAAGAAACGATATAGAAGATTACGTTTTTAAAACACGTAAAGAAAAATACCTTGCAGTAATTGACCGCATTCAACAATTAGTAAAAGACGGCAGACCTGTTTTAGTTGGTACTACATCGGTTGAGGTAAGTGAGTTATTAAGCAGGATGTTACAATTAAAAGGTGTTAAGCATAGTGTATTAAACGCTAAACAACATCAGCGCGAAGCAGAAATTGTATCAGAAGCAGGTAAAGCGGGAAGCGTTACTATTGCTACAAACATGGCTGGTCGTGGAACAGATATTAAATTAGGAACTGGAGTTGTTGGTGCAGGCGGATTGGCAATTATAGGAACGGAGCGTCACGATTCGCGTCGTGTTGATAGACAGTTGCGCGGCCGTTCAGGTAGGCAGGGAGATCCAGGTTCAAGTGAATTCTACGTGTCGTTAGAAGATAACTTAATGCGTTTATTCGGAAGCGAAAGAATTGCAAAGGTTATGGACTCAATGGGCTATAAGGAAGGTGAAGTAATTCAGCATCGTATGATTACTAAATCTATTGAACGTGCACAGAAAAAAGTGGAAGAGAATAACTTCGGCATTCGTAAACGTTTGTTAGAATATGATGACGTTATGAATAACCAGCGCTCACTTGTTTATCAAAAAAGGAATCACGCATTATCGGGAGAGCGTTTAACCATCGATTTAAATAATACGATTTACGATTTATGTGATGAAATTGTAAATACACATCATAATAGTAAAGATTATGAAGCATTTACTTTAGATGTAATTCGTTATTTGAGTATGGAACCGGAAATTGCTCAGAATGATTTTGAGAATGGAAAGGTTGATGATATTGTGCGCATTTTATATGAAAGTGGACAAGCTTTTTATCAGCGTAAATGTCAAGTGTTATTAGCTAAGGTTTATCCGTTGGTGAAAGATTTACATGCATCAAGAGGTGAAACTTTAGAAAATGTAATTGTTCCATTTACTGACGGCAGAAAGGGAATTAATGTAACAGTTAATTTAACTAAGGCTATAGAAACCGATGGTTTGGAAATTAATTATTCAATTGAACGCATGATTAGTTTGATTGTTATTGATGACCATTGGAAAGATCATTTACGCAATATGGATGATTTGAAGCAGTCGGTTCAAGGCGCAGTTTACGAACAAAAAGATCCACTCTTAATTTATAAATTCGAAGCATTTGAAATGTTTAAGAAGATGCTTAGTGAATTAAATAAAGAAATAGTTTCATTCTTATTTAAAGGTTACGTGCCGATTAGAAGTGCAGAAGAAGTGCGCTCTGCTGTTCCGCAACGCAGAACCGATATGAGCCAAATGAAAGAAACACGTGAAGATGCGGCGGCTCCTGCAGGTGATGGTGGGCAGCGACAAATTGCACATCCTGAACGCAAAGCTATTGAGCCTATTCGGGTAGAGAAAAAAGTAGGAAGAAATGATGCTTGCCCTTGTGGTTCAGGGAAGAAATATAAAAATTGTCACGGTAAAGAAGAGTAATTAACAATCCAGCTAAAGGATTAATTTATTTTATGCAATCAAACATTTTGCTCAATACATATATAGAGCATACCATACTAAAACCTGATGCAACTATTGCAGAGGTAGAACAAGTTTGCAACGAAGCACTTAAATTTCAATTTGCAGGTGTTTGTGTTCCTTCGTATTTCCTGGAAACACCAGTTGAATTATTGCAAGATGCTGGAATTGATATTGTAACAGTTGTAGGATTTCCATACGGATATAATTCATTATTAAGCAAGTTTGAAGAAGCTGAAGATGCAATTAATCGCGGCGCCGATCACATAGATATGGTGATAAATATTGCTGCTGTTAAAAACAATGATTGGGATACTGTAGAAAACGAGATTGATACCATTAATCGATTAGTTAAGCGTGAAAATAAAATTTTTAAGCTAATAGCTGAAACTGGATTAATGTCGGAGGTAGAATTAGAGCTTATTTGCAAAATTGCTAATGATTTAAAAATTGACTATCTAAAAACATCAACTGGTATAAACGGTCCGGGTGCCGATGAAGAAACCATTGTCACCTTGCGTGAACTGTTGCATCCAAGCATCAAGATAAAAGCTTCTGGAGGCATTCGAACCAAAGATGTTGCTATTGCATTAATAAATGCTGGAGCCAGCAGAATTGGTGCATCCAAGAGTGTCGAAATGATGGGTTAAACAGCCTGTAAGCAAATACTAGTTATTGTTGCTGAAACGTTTAGTCACATACTCAATAATAATTATTACTTTAGTACCAACAAAATATATGCGTAACTTACTTGTCATCTTAATATTGTTAGCAGCTTCGGTAGCCTTCGGCCAACCCAACAATGTTGTTATTAATGATTATGCTGGTGCCGGGCAATTAATTGAACAACACGTAGCATTTAATAAAGAGCATGGTGAGTTACCTGGTTATCGCATTCAATTGATGGCAACAAATAGTTTAGTAACTGCAAAAGACGAAAAAGCAGCATTTTTAAAACATTATGATTCGTTTCGTGCAACTATTGTTTTTGAAGCGCCAAATTATAAGTTACGCATTGGTAACTATACAAATAGATTTGATGCCAATCGCGATTTGCAAGTATTACTTGTCGACTTCCCGAATGCACTTATTGTAAAAGACCTCATTAATATTACAGAATAATGATGGAAAGTATAGCTGATAGTATAAAGCAATTATCAAACGAATACTTCGAAGAAATACGGGCATGTAGAAGGCATATTCATCAGCATCCCGAACTCTCGCTTCAGGAATTTGAAACTGCTAAATTTATTCAACTAAAATTGACTGAATTTGGTATTCCATTTACAAGTAACATCGCAAAAACTGGAGTGGTTGCCGTTATAGCAGGACGCAATCCAACTAAAAAAACTGTTGCCTTGCGCGCAGACATGGATGCGTTACCAATTAAAGAATTAAATAATTTGTCGTATGCATCACTGCATGAAGGTGTTATGCATGCTTGTGGGCATGATGTACATACATCTTGTTTACTAGGCGCAGGAAAAATATTATTTCAGTTGAAGGATCAATTTGAAGGGAGTGTAAAATTAATTTTCCAACCATCAGAAGAAAAATTGCCTGGTGGTGCAGCAATGATGATAAGTGAAGGTGTGCTCGAAAATCCACATGTAGAGGCCATTTTAGCACAACACGTATTTACACCTTTTGAAGTGGGCACAGTTGCTTTCTGTTATGGCAATATGCTAGCAAGTACAGATGAAATTTATATTACCATTAAAGGTAAGGGCGGTCATGGTGGCTATCCGCAAGATGCAAAAGATCCTGTGCTAATGGCTGCACAAATGTTGGTTGCTTTACAACAGGTAGTGAGTAGAAATATGTCGCCATTTCATCCAACGGTTTTAACATTTGGTAAAGTAATAGCCAATGGTGCCACAAATGTAATTCCTGATGAAGTTTATATTGAAGGAACATTTCGTGCAATGGATGAAAAAGTGCGTGCCGATGCACACGTGCTTATTGAAAAGATTGCACGTAGCACGGTTGAAGGATTTGGCGGAACTATTGAATTAAATATTGCAAGAGGATATCCTTCGTTAATTAATGACGATGCTTTGACTCGTCGTACGTTTGACAGGGCTGTGCAGTATTTAGGTGCAGATAAAGTTTTAATTACCACACCTCGAATGGGTGCTGAGGACTTTTCATTTTATTCTCAAAAAATTCCTGCCTGTTTTTATCGACTTGGAACAGGAAACCAAGCTAAGGGAATTACTTCGAATATACATACGCCAACATTTAATATTGATGAAGATGCAATGCTAATAGGTATGGGTTTGATGGCATTTAATGCCATAGGCGAATTGCAATAATTATTAAAGTATAGGCTCACTGGTTGCACTAAGCCAAAAAATGATTGAACTTTGTAGGGGCATAAATTGTAATAGTAAGGTTTGGCAACACAAAAAAAAGAGAAATTATTTACTGGCTCCGATTATAAAATATTCAGGAGATTGATGAGCTATGCCGGCCCGTTCAAACGGCAGTTTTATATTTCATCCATTTTAGCCATTACACTTTCATTACTTACGCCACTCAGACCTTTTTTGGTCGGGGTTACTGTTGATACCTACATATTAGGTAATAATTTTAATGGATTAGCCATCATTTCTATTATTTCCCTTGTCGTTTTATTTGCAGAATCTATTTGCAGATATTTCTTTCTTTACTTAACCAATTGGTTGGGACAAAGTGTAATTAAGAATTTGCGTGTTAAGGTTTTTAATCATATTGTTGGATTGCGGTTAGCTTATTTTAATAACACACCCGTTGGTGTTTCTACAACAAGAACCATCAACGACCTCGAAACCATAAATAGTGTTTTTACAGAAGGTGCCATTCAAATAATTGCTGACTTGTTGACGATTATTTTTGTAATCACATTCATGTTTATTACCAATTGGCAGCTTACATTATTAAGTTTAATAAGTTTTCCATTAATTATTTATGCTACCTATATTTTTAAGGAAGGCATTAAGCATACATTTCAGGAAGTGCGCACCGCTGTAGCAAGGCTTAATTCATTTTTGCAAGAGCGCATTACGGGAATGAAGATTGTGCAAATGTTTAACGCTGAAGATAAAGAATATGAAAATTTCAAACTTATAAATAAAGTCCATCGTAAAGCCCAAGTTCGTTCAGTATGGTATTATTCCGTGTTTTTTCCAATAGTAGAAATAATTATTGCTTTTGCAACAGCATTAATGGTTTGGCGAGGAGCGCATAGTGTTTTAGAAGGAAAGGCCTCATTAGGTGATATTAATGCATTTATACTGTACCTTACAATATTATTCAGACCATTGCGATTGCTTGCAGATAAGTTTAATACATTACAAATGGGAGTGGTTTCAAGCGATCGAATATTTAAAGTATTGGATACCCATGAACATATAGAAAACAAAGGAACGCTCACACCCAATAATTTAAATGGTAAAATAGAATTTAAAAATGTTTGGCTGGCCTATCGTGATACAGATTGGGTATTAAAGAATGTGAGTTTTACTATTGAGCCCGGAAAAACACTTGCCATTGTAGGGGCAACCGGCGCTGGAAAAACTTCAATTATTAATATTTTGAGCCGCTTTTATGAAATACAGAAGGGTGAAATTTTGATTGATGATTTGCATGTCAAAGCTTATGAGCTTTCTGCATTGCGCAAGCGAACTGGTATGGTATTGCAAGATGTTTTTTTATTTAGCGGCAGCATTTATGAGAACATTTCGCTAAGAGATGATAGCATTACTAAAGAAAAGGTAATATCCGCAGCTAAGATGCTTGGTGCACATGAATTTATAATGCGCCTGCCAGGAACTTATGATTATAATGTAATGGAGCGTGGTGCTACGCTGTCGTTGGGGCAGCGACAATTGATTTCATTTATTAGGGCATTGGTATTTAATCCCGACATTTTGATTTTAGATGAAGCTACTAGTTCAGTAGATTCAGAAACAGAGCAGGTTATTCAATATGCCATTGAAAATTTAATTGCCGATAGAACCTCAATTATTATTGCACATCGATTGAGTACTATACAACGCGCCGATCAAATTATGGTATTAGATAAAGGTGAAGTAAAAGAAATTGGAACGCATGGGGAATTGCTGGAATTAAATGGATATTACAAACATTTGTATGACATGCAATTTGTAAAAGAACTAGCTCAATAATAGGCAAAAAAAAAGCAGGACATTGTCCTGCTTTTTTTTTGAAAAATGTTTTTTTAAACAGCTTCAGATAATTCTTTACCTGCTTTGAAACGCACAACATTTTTAGCAGCAATTTTAATTGCTTTACCAGTTTGTGGGTTACGGCCAGTTCTAGCAGCACGGTTGCTTACAGAGTAAGTACCGAAGCCTACTAAAGTAACTTTGTCACCTTTTTTTAACGCTTTACGGATTGTAGTCATCATGCTGTCTAAACATGCTGCTGATTGAGTTTTGGTTAAGCCAGTGTCAGCTGCCATTGCGTCGATTAATTCGCCTTTGTTCATTGTAATTTGTTTTATTAGTTAATTAAATAAGTTTTGTAATCCCAAAAATACAGTGTTTACGGGCATTTCAAAACACTAATTCCTTGGAACCCCTGTATTTTCAACACTTTATACACATTTCGAGGCTGAAACCCTTAATATTCAAGGGTTTTGGGCTGTTTTGATACAAATAAGGGGTGTTTTAAGGTGTTTTAAGCAAAATATATTTTTCAAGAAACTTTCCCCCACTGCTTAATTTTCCATTTTTGTTCGGAAAGAAACTTTTTTAGGGATTGGTTTTCACCTTTTTCGAACTGTGCATCGTCGTTAAGCAGCGTTTCAGCAGATGTGCGTGCTTCGCGCATGATATGTTCATCGGTTTGAATATTAGCTATTTTATATTGAGGTGCACCACTTTGTCGGGTACCTTCAATTTCGCCTGGACCGCGCAATTGCATATCTACTTCCGATATTTTAAAGCCATCGTTAGTTTGAATCATAGTTTGAATGCGTGTACGTGCATCATTATTTAATTTATCGCCAGTCATTAAAATACAAAATGATTGATGTGCGCCGCGTCCAACACGACCGCGTAACTGATGTAATTGTGCTAATCCAAATCGCTCTGCATTTTCAATAATCATAACTGTTGCATTTGGCACATTTACACCAACTTCAATTACAGTTGTTGATACCATAATATGCGTTTCGTTTTTAAGAAACCGCTGCATTTCAAAATCCTTATCTGCTGGTCGCATTCTACCATGCATAATACTAATGTGATATTGCGGTCGCGGAAACGAACGCTCAAAAGCTTGCACACCTTCCATCAAATTATTTAAATCTAATTTCTCGCTTTCTTCAATTAAGGGATAAATAACAAAAACCTGTCGACCTTCATTAATCTGTTCTTTTATAAAACCAAATACATACAATCGCTCGCTTTCTTTGCGATGCACTGTTTTAATTTGTTTACGTCCTGGAGGAAGTTCATCAATAACACTCACATCTAAATCGCCATAATAGGTCATGGCAAGTGTGCGCGGTATTGGCGTAGCTGTCATCACTAAAATATGTGGTGCAATATTGTTTTTGGTCCATAGTTTGGCGCGTTGCTCTACGCCAAAACGATGTTGTTCATCAATTACTACACATCCTAAATTATTAAATTTAACTGTGTTTTCAATAAGCGCATGGGTCCCAATTAAAATATGAATTTTCCCATTTTCTAAATCTTCAAAAATTACCTTGCGTTTTTTACCTTTAACACTACCGGTTAATAATTCTACCCGTATATTGAGTGGTTCCAGTAATTCCTTAATACCAGTGTAATGTTGTTGTGCCAAAATTTCGGTAGGTGCCATTAAGCAACTTTGAAAATTATTGTCGATTCCCATTAACATAGTGAGTAATGCTACCACAGTTTTTCCACTCCCAACATCGCCTTGCAGTAGCCTATTCATCTGTCTGCCGCTTAAAACATCTTTGCGAATTTCTTTTATTACACGTTTTTGTGCATTTGTTAATGTAAAGGGTAAATGATGATTATAAAACGGTGTAAAAATGTCATCAATATTTTTTAAAATAAATCCGATACTTGTGCTATTGCGATATTGCTTAACGCGGAGTAATTTAATTTGATCAATAAATAATTCTTCAAATTTTAATCTTCTTATGGCGTGTTGTAAATGTAAATCCGAGTCAGGGTAATGAATTTGTTTATAAGCTTCGAATCTTGAAATAAGTTTGTATTTTTCTAGAATAGATGAAGGTAATATTTCATACAATTCTTTATCATCAAGTTGGTCAATTAAATAATGGGTATATCGCCCAACCGCTTTACTCGTAATTCCCCTAGCCTTTAGCTTTTCGGTGCTTGGATAAACGGGTTGAATTTTTCCACTTACTAAAAATTCGCTGGTAGCGGCATCTTCAATCTCAGGATGTGTGATGTTTAAATTGTGATTAAAAAAATTAGGCTTACCAAAAACTAAGTATTGCGTATCAGGTTTCAATGTTTTTTGCAACCAGCTTACGCTATTAAACCATACTAGGTCGATACTACCAGTTCCATCTTCTAAAGTTGCTGTTAAGCGTTTGGCTCTTTTGGTGCCAACAACTTTAATGTTTTTCAATTTACCTTTTAATTGAACATCCTTTAAGTCATCAGTATTAAGCGAAAATTTTATTACTTCATCAATTGTTTTAAAATCTGTTCGGTCGATGTAGCGGTACGGGAAAAACTGAACTAAATCCAAGCAATTACTGAGGTTTAGTTCTTTACGAAGCATTTCGGCTCTTGCTTCGCCAACTCCTTTTAAATAGGTAAGCGGGGTGTTTAAATTGAGTATTCCCACGCAGTAAAGATAAATGCTTCAACAGTGATTACATAAAGTAGTAATAGCATTTTTTTAGTGAGCTTTTTGGAGATGTAGTGCTTGATGTTTGCACAGCGTGATAAACATTTCGCAATTAATGACGACAGCAAACACTCAATTGTTTGATAAGATGGTGAAAAGTCTATATTTTGCAACTGTTGTTGGCTGAATAGGTTAGCTAGTTTGATCAGCGTAGAAAGCAGCTATTTTACAATCGAATGAGTGGAATTTGAGTTGCAATAAAAAATAAATGTGCATTATGATATTGTTATTATGTGCATTAAGCGAGCGGTTTAATTGCCGTATTAACACATAGCTATCAATGCATAATAATTATTTCCACTGCCATGTTTCCAACATCCCTTCAATATCATTTACCATGTATTGGATTACAGGCTTTAGCGAATCTGCATTTGGGGCTGAGTTAAAGTAGAGTGCACCTCTAACAAAGTTAGTGGTGGTGTCTGTAACAAAAAATTGAAAATTACTTGCCGCATCGCCGCCTACAAAGTAAATGAGTCCTTTAACACCATATTGATTTTCAATTTCTTGAGGTTCAATAAAATCGGCTCTGCTGCTATGTTTGTAGGTGAGCTTGTAAGCGTCTTCAATCATTTTTTGAACAGTAATATTTTCTTGTAATTGTTTGTAACTAAAATAAATAGTGGCGTTTAAATCTGAACAAATTAAATTCATCCAACAAGGATCCTCTGGCGCTTTGTTAAAAAAAGTAACATTCTTATCTATTTTATAATAATCGGGCAACACAAAAGTATAAGGGCAATCGGCATCGTTGTAAACTATTTTGCCGTCAGATGTTGGGTAGTTAATTTTTGGATAACCGCTTGGTCTCGGTGTATTATCAGTTTCGCAAGCAACAAAAAATGCGGCAATAAACAATAAGATACAAATCCGGAAAATAGTAGCCATTTAAAATAGATAACGATTAAAAATATAAAAACTTACAATTTTAAGATTGCAAGTTAGTTAATTGAATAATATTATGTGAATGAATACTTGTTAAATTAGAATGGAAGTCCGTTATCTTCTAACCTATTTTTTTCATTTTCAGGCTGTGAATGCGACATGTCGAAATCGGCAGAAGATTGAGTTCCACCGCCAGTTGTGGCACCTTGGCGTGTACTTAAGAGGGTGAAATTTTCTGCTACAATTTCGGTTACTTGTTTTTTGTGACCTTCTCTATCTTCCCAGCTTCTATTTTTTATACGACCTTCTACATAAACTTTAGCGCCTTTTCGCAGAATTTTTCCTGCTATTTCCGCTAATTTCCCCCACATAGCAATATTATGCCACTCTGTTTGTTCCACCTTATTACCAGTTTTGTCGCGGTAAACCTCTGTAGTTGCTAGTGTAAAATTGGCCACTACATTGCCACCTTCAAAAGTTCTCAAATCAGGGTCTTTGCCTAGATTACCAATAAGAATTACTTTGTTTACTCCGCTCATAAATATGGTTTTTCTTAAAATCTTTGAACACTAAAAATAATCATTATTTTTTAAAAAATCGCGAATCACGCCTGGAAATGCATATTTCTTTAATTGGCCAAAGCTCACTATTAATGCACCAGGAACAACGATTTTTTTTATATTGTCTACTTCGAAAATATAAAATTTGCAAAATAATTTTTGATGGGTAAGTTGCTGTTTATATATATCGGATTCGATAATGCTTACAGGGTTTATAAGATTTAGTGCCTTGTACTCCAACATGGATGCAATCGTTATAAGATCGGCAGTTTTTTCAGTAGTAATTAAGGGGAACTGAAACAAGTTTTTCCAGATGTCTTTTTCGGTTCGCTGTGTCAGCAATACGTTTCGTGTATCAGTTATTATAAAAAAATGAAAATACCTGATTTTTTGTTTAATTTTTTTTGCTTTGATAGGATAGTAAGCCTGTTGTTCCTCTTTGAAAGCAATGCATTTTGTATTTACCGGACAATTGCCACAGTCGGGGGATTTAGGCTTACAAACTAGTGCACCGAAATCCATCATTGCTTGGTTAAATAAGTCAGGCGCTGTTTTATCTAAAAGGCTATCGGCTTTTGCCTGGATTATTGTTTTTCCTACTGGAGAGTCCACCGCTTCATGTATGCCATAAAAACGGGCTAATATTCGAAGCACATTACCATCAACAACTGCAAAAGGCTGTTTAAATGCATAAGCAAGTATGGCGTGTGCGGTGTATTTGCCTATACCCTTAAGTTTTATAAGGTCGTTATAGTTACTAGGAAAAACGCCATTCAGCTCAGTATCAACCACTTTGGCTGTGGAATGCATATTGCGCGCACGGGAATAATACCCCAAACCTTCCCACATTTTCATCAGTTCATCAGCATTGGCATTGGCAAGTTTTTTTACGTTTGGATATTTTTTCTTGAATTTCAGAAAATAGTCCAATCCTTGTTCAACCCTAGTCTGTTGCAGAATTACCTCACTTAACCACACCAAATACGGATTGTTTGAACCAAGCCATGGTAAATTACGTTTGTTAAGGTTGTACCAGCGGAACAGTTTTTGTGTAAAATACTTTTGCATTTTAGCACAATAATACAAACTGTAAAAAATTGTAAGGCAATTAAAATAAAATGCCGAATTTTGCTGTTTAAAGTGCTGATTATCAAACTAAAACGAATTCCTTATGAGAAAAGCAGATATCGTAAACAGAATAACTGAGAAGACTGGTCTTGAAAAAGTAGACGTTATGGTTGTAGTGGAAGCCTTCTGCAAAGAAATAAGAGAATCGATGGCTGAGGGCAACAATGTTTATGTTCGCGGTTTTGGAAGTTTTGTTGTGAAAACACGCAAGAAAAAGATAGGCCGTATAATTAAAAAGAACATTGCTATAGAAATTCCTGAGCAGAAAATTCCTGCATTTAAGCCTGCTAAAGTGTTTTTAGAAAGAGTGAAATTAGGAAAAAAGTTAAAAACCAATCCGAAACTGTGAAAAGTAAATTTATTGCCCTTGGCCTTGCTTTGGCCTTTATTGTTACTATTTTTTTGGGGTTTACCAACAAACCACCCAAAGTGAGCGCATTTGACAAGCAGCGCGAATTATTAATAGATTCACTGCAATACGAAAATACTGAGACCTTATTGCAATTGCATGAAGATATGCTGCAGTCAGCGTCAACGTCAAAATCAATTTTATTGCAACAGCTTTCCGATACGTGGCTAGCAATGGGGCAACCTTCAATTGGTGCCGATTATTTGCGCCAGATTGCTGACAATGAGCCAACTTATGAAAATTTCATGCGTGCAGGAACGGCACTTAGTTCGCTGATCGATTTCGAGCAATTAGAAGATATTCGTGTAAATGTTGTTTACGGGGCGAGATATTGTTTTGAAGAAGCAGAAAAATTACAGCCTGGCGATTTAGATGCGAACATTGGCTTGGCAACAGTGTTAGTTTCTGGCACAAATGCTCCAATGGAGGGCATTATGATGCTAAGAGAGATTGATGCAACACATCCTGATAATATTAAAGTGAACCTCGAATTGGGGCGTTTTTCGGTTATGAGCGGACAAATGGATAAAGCTTTGGAGCGATTTGAGAGAGTTTTACAAAAAGATTCCCTAAATTTGCAGGCTCGTTACATGATGGCTCAGACATATCTTGGATTAACAGATACTGCTGCTGCCGTTTTAGAACTTGAAAAATTAAAATCAATGACCACCGATTCGATGATTGTCAATCAGGTGCGAAGTGAGATACATAATTTAAATCATTAAAAAAATCACTTAGTATGCCATCAGGTAAGAAACGTAAAAGACATAAAATGGCCACTCACAAGCGTAAGAAACGCCTGAGAAAGAACCGACATAAAAAGAAATAAGAACTGGCATCTTTTCCGCCCTTTATATTTTCCAACCTCAACCAGTTTGCCCGCGCAAACAATTTTATTTAATTCCATAAAGGGAGAAAATCTGTATTTATTTTGGAAAGGGAACTTATTATTAATTCAACTCCTACGGGAGCTGAGATTGCATTATTAGAAGATAAACAACTCGTTGAGATTCATCGCGACTCTCAGAGTAGCCGCTTCAATGTGGGCGACCTGTACCTCGGCCGTGTTAAAAAAATTACGCCTGGGTTAAATGCCTGTTTCGTTGATGTTGGGTTTGAACGTGATGCGTTTTTGCATTATTCGGACCTAAACCCACATTTCCGATCAATTTATAAATATTCAAAAGCTGCTCAGGAAGGACATCCTCAGAGTATGGCTGCTTTTTTGAAGGAGCCAGAAATAATTAAGACAGGAAAAATAAACAATGTAGTTGCCAAGAATCAGCATATTCTTGTTCAAATAATCAAAGAGCCAATTCAAACTAAAGGCCCGCGATTAAG
>Ga0105044_10000311_pt1 | contig 58361 bp, 44 predicted proteins | sample MAT01_FD_78092 | JGI IMG/M metagenome (GOLD analysis project Ga0105044, IMG submission 78092) | Freshwater microbial communities from Lake Fryxell liftoff mats and glacier meltwater in Antarctica - MAT-01 | ecosystem: Environmental > Aquatic > Freshwater > Ice > Liftoff microbial mat | place...
CCTGATCCCAGGGCCAAATCTATTGAGATGTTGTACAGTACCCGTAAATCTTGATGCTGCGATTGCATCGGATTCAATAGTTTCAACGCTAGGGTAACTGATTATTCGCCGCCTCTGCGATCCCTTGCGGAAGGGCATTGGTTTAAGCTGATCTGCGGAGCTAGTTTCCAATGTTTACCAGATGTGCGAAATTTAGCGCTTGTTTTTGCGTTAGCAGGAGCTGATTGTATTGATATAGCCGCCGACCCAGCGGTTGTCTCGGCGGCGAGAGACGGGATTTCGGCTGCTCGGCATTGGCTAGCTGCACATCCTGCCCTAAACAATGGCCATGGGGTTAGGATGCAACCGGGTTCACCGTGGTTAATGGTGAGCCTCAATGATGGAGAAGATCCTCATTTTCGAAAGGCTGAGTTTGATCCCCAAGGATGTTTAGCCGATTGTCATCGGCCCTGTGAGTCGATTTGCCCGGCGGATGCGATCGCCTTTACCGATCTAGCCCCTACGGCTACACCTCATCTTTCAGATTTAGCCAGCCCGCAGATGTCGGGTGTTTTAGACGACCGCTGTTACGGCTGTGGGCGCTGCTTGCCAGTGTGCCCGATTCACCATATCCACACCCGTTCCTATGTGTCGTCTCCGGTGGCGATCGCCCCTCTCATTTTGCCCGACGTTGATGCCATAGAAATTCATACTCAGGTAGGGCGGCTAGCTGATTTTGAGCGCCTGTGGGGGGCGATCGCTCCTCACAAGAACCGACTCAAAGCCCTTGCCATCAGTTGCCCTGACGGCGAAGAACTACTTGAATATCTGTGGGCTATTCATCAACTGATTACTCCCATGCCCTGCCCAGTAATCTGGCAGACAGACGGCAGAGCCATGAGTGGCGATATCGGGAAAGGGGCGACCCATGCCACCATCCGATTAGGCCAAAAAGTGTTGCATGGAGGCCCCCCTGGCTATGTTCAACTGGCAGGCGGCACAAATGCATACACAGTTCCCAAATTGCGAGAGTTAGGCCTCTTACGGCCTCTCGCCCCCTCTGGTTCTCAGGGTGAAACCCTATCCAACTTCCCTCGAACCATCCATGGCGTTGCCTATGGCAGCTACGCCAGAACACTCCTTTCCCCCATTCTCCAAACCCTAGCAACCCAACCCCCCAATCCTATTCACCTAGGTGAGCAATCCTTGCAACCTAGCGAGGCATCACAAGCCCTTGAAGCCTTCCCAGCGTTGCTTCACTCAGCTCTCCAACAAGCCATCGAGCTAATATCTCCGCTCAAGCTCAATGAGTCTGATCTCACCCCCGCCATAGCCAGCACAAATCAACCCTAAATCTGGCTCAAAACCTTGCAACCTTCCAACCTCCAAACCTTCCACCCATAAAAAGGAGTTGTCCCATGAAGTCTCACCCCTTGAGCACCTGGCGCGATCGCCCCTCAACCCTAGCCGCTTCTTTCCCACGAAAGTACAGCTAGAGTTCTAGCCCAGGGTGTCTGTCGCGATCGCGCTTCAATCTACTTTCGCTATTCACAACCCCCAATCCCCCATGACGTTTGATAATCGTCCACTGAGTTCCAAGGCCGATGCCATAGTTCCCCCCAGCGATGGCAGTACCGCCGTTGAGCGGGTGATCCATCCCCTCCAAATCACCGATGATCTCGATCAACTCCTCAACATTCTGCCAAACCCCATTAAACAGAAGCTAGCCCAACATCCCCAACGCAACATCTTGGTGGAAGTTGTGATGGATCTAGGACGATTTCCAGAAGCTCGATTCCCAGGGAAGACAGAATATCTGCTAGAAACCCCTGTTACCCGCGAAGACTTACAACATTGCGTTGACCAGGTCGGGGACTTTAGCGGAGACAATCGAGCGGGCATTGAAAAAACCCTCCATCGCATCAGTGCGATCCGGAATCGGGCCGGAACCATCATCGGGCTAACCTGCCGGGTCGGTCGAGCCATCTTTGGCACGATCGAGATGATTCGAGACCTCGTCGAAACTGGGCAATCGATTCTTATGCTAGGGCGGCCTGGCGTAGGGAAAACCACCGCACTCCGAGAGATAGCGAGGATTTTGGCCGACGAGCTAGATAAGCGCGTGGTCATCATCGACACATCGAACGAAATTGCTGGGGATGGCGACATTCCCCATCCCGCCATTGGCCGTGCCCGCCGAATGCAAGTCGCGCGCCCAGAGTTGCAGCATCAGGTGATGATTGAAGCGGTCGAGAACCACATGCCCGAAGTCATCGTAATTGATGAAATTGGCACAGAGTTAGAAGCCTTGGCCGCTCGGACGATTGCGGAACGAGGCGTGCAACTGGTAGGCACCGCCCATGGCAACCGCATCGAAAACCTGATGAAAAACCCCACCCTCTCAGATCTGGTTGGGGGCATTCAGTCTGTCACCTTGGGCGATGAAGAAGCCCGCCGCCGAGGCAGCCAAAAGAGTGTGCTGGAGCGCAAAGCACCTCCTACCTTTGAAATTGCCATCGAGATGTTAGAGCGTCAAAGCTGGGTTGTACATGAGGATGTAGCCGCCACGGTGGACATGTTGCTGCGCGGTCGCCAACCAGACTACCAAGTTCGCAGTGTGACCGATGCTGGAGAGGTAAACGTTACCCAAGAATCGCCAGAGCGGGCAAACCGAGCGCAAATTCGGAATTTGCCCTTAGGCGGTAGCGGGATGATGACCAGCGGCAGCAACCGCGATACTAGTCGTCAGGGAGGATGGCGCGCCTCTGGCCATATGACCCCGCTGCGGTCGGCGGTATCACCTTCCATAGAACGCCTGCCAGCAGAAATCTCTAGCCCTCTTTCCTCTGAACGCCAACAGTTTGAATCCTTATTAGACGAGTCTTTAGAAGGAGAATTGCTGTTCCAAGAGGCTGATCCATTTAGCGAAACCCCCACCATGGGGCCAAACGGGGAAGAGTTACCCATCCACATTTATCCCTACGGCGTTAGTCGTCATCAGATGGATCAGGTCATTCAAACGATGAACTTGCCCCTCATGATTACCAAGGATCTCGATGATGCCGATGCTGTCTTAGCGTTGCGATCGCACGTCAAAAACCATTCCAAACTCCGCCACCTCGCCAGAACTCGGCAGGTCCCGATTTACACCGTGAAATCCAATACGGTGCCACAAATCATTCGGGGTTTACAGCGTCTACTCCGCTTAGACGATGACAGTAGCCAAGAGCCGCTCAACCTCAGTCTGTTTTCTAGAGGCAGCGAAGGCGATGAGCTAGAGGCATTGGAAGAAGCACGGCTAGCGGTAGAGCAGATTGTGATTCCGAAGGGGCAACCCGTTGAGTTGTTGCCACGCTCGGCGAAGGTTCGCAAGATGCAGCACGAGCTGGTGGAGCATTATCGGCTCAAGTCCTCTAGTTTTGGGGATGACCCCAATCGGCGGTTGCGGATTTATCCGGCATAACCGGGGAGATCAGATCTAGTAGATCTACTGGGCAGATTTACTAGATCTGACGATACATTCTCCAGCTAGGACTCAGGCACATTATTTATACAACACAGATGAAGGCCATTGCTACGGGGCGCGCGATCGCCTCAATCGCACTGAGAGATACAGGCAGAGCAAGGGGTATCGCACCAGTGATACCCCTCTTTTTCGGCTGGGTTGCTCAGCTAGTTTCCCCTGCTAGTCAAACCTTTTGTGAAGGGCAAATCTGCAGACAACCTTAGGGTCGGTGCATCTCTCTGAATATTGAGGATAATATATCTAAGACTCTAAAAAGCTGCTCTTAAATCTGAGTTTAATATCACAAAGATTATTACGCATTTGCTTATTGCAGGCTGATTAGTAAAATAGCTAAGCATTTTATCGGACGATCGCCCTGCAGTAGCTGGACGGCAAGCCAAAATAAAACTTTATGACCTCTGATTCGACTGTTTCTCAGCACCCTCTTTTTTCAATTACCACGCCGCTCTACTACGTCAATGATCTGCCCCACATCGGGAGCGCTTACACGACCATTGCAGCGGATGTAGTATCGCGGTATCACCGGCTGCTCGGTCATCCCACGCTGTTTGTGACAGGTACTGACGAGCATGGCCAAAAAATTCAACGGACTGCCGAAGAAAAAGGGCGATCGCCCCAAGAGCATTGCGACATGGTTGTGCAAGGGTTTCAATCCCTCTGGAAACTCCTCAACATTCGCTATGACCGCTTCATTCGCACCACCGATCCACGGCATGAAGCCATCGTCCGTGAATTCTTCCAGCGCTGTTGGGATAACGGCGACATTTACCTTGGGCAGCAACAAGGCTGGTACTGCGTCGCCTGTGAAGAATATAAAGAAGAGCGGGATCTCCTAGACAAGCACTACTGTGCGATTCATACAAACCGCCAAGCAGAGTGGCGCGATGAATCAAACTACTTCTTTCGGCTCTCTCGCTATCAAGATCGATTAGAAGCGTTATACCAAGAGCATCCTGACTTCATTCAGCCTGTCATTCGCCGCAATGAGGTTCTGAGTTTTGTCCAACAAGGGCTAAAAGATTTTTCAATCTCACGGGTCAACTTAGATTGGGGCATTCCGCTGCCAACGGATCCTCAGCACACCATCTATGTTTGGTTTGATGCGCTCCTCGGCTATGTCACCGCGCTCCTAGACACCGACCAAGAGGCGACCCTTGAGCAAGCGTTAAGCACTTGGTGGCCCCTGCACACGAACCTGATTGGCAAAGATATTTTGCGGTTTCATGCTGTTTACTGGCCCGCGATGCTGATGTCTGCCGGGGTGCCCGTTACCCAGCGTGTATTTGGTCATGGGTTTTTAACGAAAGATGGCCAAAAAATGGGAAAAAGCCTCGGCAATGTGATCGATCCTGTGGATTTAGTAAAGCGATACAGTTCTGATGCCGTTCGGTATTACTTTATGAAGGAGATCGAGTTTGGGCGAGATGGGGACTTTAACGAGACCCGGTTTGTCAATATTTTGAATGCTGACCTGGCCAACGACCTCGGAAACTTACTCAACCGAATCCTCAAATTGGCTCACAAATATTGTGATGGGAAGGTTCCTATCCTTAAGGTAGAGGCGATCGCCCCCAGCAACGCCCTCAAAACCCCAGGGCTTGATCTAGCAGATCGCGTAATGCCCCACTATGAGTCTCTTGCCTTCAGCCAAGCCTGCGAACCCATACTAGCTCTGATTCGCATAGGGAATAAATACGTAGATGAGCAAGCTCCTTGGTCGCTCTACAAACAGGGGAAAACAGACGAGGCGGCGATCGCCCTTTATAGCGTCTTAGAAACAGTACGGTTAGCCGCCTACCTGCTCTCGCCCATCGTTCCAACCCTGAGCACACGCATCTATCAGCAATTGGGATATGCGATCAACTTTGATGGAGATCCTGAGCAGTTCACAAGCCTGATCCACCATCGAGAGTGGGGAGTACTAGAAGTTGGGCAACCCTTGGGACAACCAGAACCCGTCTTTCAGCGCTTGGAATTACAGACAACAGACATAGGATAATTTTTTGTCGTCCGTATGTTGACGGTAGTCGATTTCAGACAACTCGTGCGACGATTGTCGCATTACACAACCTTTTCATAAACTTGAGGATAAGATGCTACATCATGTCGAGAGTGATTCCGTATTTACACCGGAACAGGTTCTAGAGAATCGCGGACGGGTGGCTATCTTTATTGATGGCTCCAACCTTTTTTATGCCGCATTACAGTTGGGCATAGAAATTGACTACACCAAGCTACTCTGCCGGCTTACAGGCGGCTCTCGCCTCCTGCGCTCCTTTTTCTACACGGGGGTCGATCGCACCAACGAGAAGCAACAAGGCTTCCTGTTATGGATGCGGCGGAATGGCTACCGTGTGATTTCAAAAGACTTGGTTCAACTGCCCGATGGCTCCAAAAAAGCCAACCTGGATGTCGAGATTGCCGTCGATATGATGGCTCTAGTTGGCTCCTATGACACGGCGGTCTTGGTGAGTGGCGATGGCGACTTAGCCTACGCTGTCGATGCCGTCAGTTATCGCGGGGTACGGGTAGAAGTGGTGAGTTTGCGCTCGATGACCAGCGATAGTCTGATTAATGTTGCGGATCGCTATATCGATCTAGAAAACATCAAAGAAGACATCATGAAAACGCCGCGCCAGGCTTACACCTATCGCCCACTCTCAAGCATTAGCTCGGAAGATATCGAGGTTCCCTAGCCTCGATAGTTACTGGATTGTCAGGCAACTGACTAGAGATCGGCTGAAACCGGCTGGGCTATTTTTTGATCGATGGTGGAAGGAGGGCGATCGCCCTTGTGACACTCTACTTCCCAAGCATCGTCATTCTTTCGCTATCATCAAAAGCATAGCCTGCCCTCAGTTCATGGCCTCTTCATCTTAAAAAATAGGCCGTTATGGATATTCAGCCCAAACGTCGTTCAGTGGCGATCGCCCTTGCCCTTGCTGGGGGCATCTTCCCCGGATTGCACAAGTTTTACCTGCGCCAACCCGGTTGGGGTGCCCTCTATCTGCTATCTAGCCTCACGCCTGTGGGGTTAGTTTCTCGCTCAGCCAGTATGATTGAGGCCGTTTGGTACTTATCTCAGCCCCCAGAGACCTTTGATCGAGCCTTCAATGAGGGTGCCACATTGCCCACCGCAACTCCCCCGGTAGACGCTGCCCAAGTGGGAGCCATCGCTGATGCGTTGCGAGCATTAGATCGGCTTCGCCAAGATGGGTTAATTTCAGAATATGAATTTGAGCAAAAGCGCCGTTCCTTGCTAGATCGCATCGCCTAACCGATCGCCCTAGCGCTGAATGAAAAGCTACTCAAACTCTACACCCGAGATCATCCAGAATTCACGGGCTAACGCTTTATACGCTAGAGTTCATTGCAGGTTCGTTGGAAGGAGGGGCGATCGCCCAGCCCATCGCCTATGCCCTGGTCTTCTTTATTTCAACATTCCTTGTTTCAACAATGGAGTGGCTCTGCTCGCCAGCGCATTCAGCCCCTCAGGGCGCGGTTGGCGCAGGATCCTTACTACCGCTTCCAAAACTTTGAAGAAGTGCAACTAGCCGCTGCACTAGGTATTGGCATTGATGTCAACCGAGCCACAATTGATGATTGGTTGCGATTGCCGGGTTTATCGATTCACCAAGCCCGGCTGCTAGCATCCCTGAGCCAATCTGGGGTGCAGTTTCATTGTCTAGACGATATTGCTGCCGCCCTAGACTTGCCTGTGCAACGGATTCAACCCCTCGCAGAAATCCTCCAGTTTCGCTACTACGACCCAGCTAGTATCTGTGCAGTTCAGACCGTTGCCCTCAACACAGCCTCCGTTGAGCAGTTGACCCAGATTCCAGCCGTCGATCTATTTTTAGCGCGGCAAATCGTCCACCATCGCCGCCAAAGCGGCAACTTCCGTAACCTAGCCGACTTACAAACCCGCCTTGCCCTTTCCCCCCAACTAACCGAAGCCTTATTGCATTACATTCGATTTTGATGCGGTTTTGAGCCGCCACCCAGTCCCAAACCCGCGATCGCCCAAACTCTCCCAAAAATCTTGCATCACCGCGACAGATTCAAAGCCGATCCAAAACCGATCCAGACGCATCTCATCGGGTCAGATCATGCCGATTATGGCGCAGGAGGCTGAGGAGCATGGGTGCTGCTGGTGAGTTGAGCTTGGAGCTGGGTTAGGGATTGGGCGGGTTCTTGGCAGCTTAGACCTTGGCAGACGAGGCCGACGGTATGAGCCGGGAGATCTTCGGCGCGGCGGAAGATAGCGGTGGGCCAATAGCCTTGGCGGATGGCGGCAAAGGCTGCGGTGGTCGTTTTGACGAGGGTGGGGTGGTGTAGCCAGTCGAGGGCGGCGAACAGGCCAGGGCAACTGCCGGGGGCTTTTTCGAGAAGAGTGCCAAAGGATTGGAGCGCTTGTTCGGCGCGGGTGAGATACGCTAGGTCTTCGGTGAGGAGGAAGAGGCGGACGAGGTTGGCGATCGCCACACCATTCGCTGACGGCGTTGCATTATCCTCAAAGCTGCGTTCCCGCACAACAAGATCGGGGCTAGCATCGGTGTTGTAATAGCCGCCCATCTCAGTAGTCCAGAGGTGTTCGTCGAACTCTGCTTGGAGTTTGAGGGCATGGCCAAGCCAGTAGGCAGGGGAATGGAAATTAGGTTGAATGCTCAGCCTCTCAGAAAGGGGCTGGCCGCTGCCGAGTTGGTGCGCTTGATGCAGATCGAGCAAGGCTTTGAGGAAGAGAGCGTAGTCTTCGGAACGGGCGATCGTGCTGACGGTGCCTTCGTAGTTGAGGCGGTGCAAGCGTCCAGCTTGGATTTGGTGGGTCAGGATGAACTGGGCGGCGTTGTCGGCCAAGGTGAGGTAATCGGGTTGTTGGAACACCACCGCTGCCCGTGCTAACCCCGAAATCATAAGGGCATTCCAGGCGACAATCATCTTCGGATCGGTAACAGCGGGGATGCGTCCTGGCCAAGGCAGGGCTTTGGCCTCCGCGTTAGTGCGTGCCGGAGGAAAACTGGCCAACGCCTCTGGGATCTCGCCATACCGAGCGACGAATAACGGCTTAAGCGCGGCCTCTGAGTCTCCACTCAGCACCCCGCCCCGGTGGCGTTGCAACACGATGGCTCCTTCAAAATTACCGGCAGGGGTGACGGCAAAATCAGCCCGGAGCGCCGCGAGTTGGGCGGGTGAGAGCAGCGCTTCTAACTCAGAGTAAGCCCACACATAGAATGCCCCTTCCTCGGGTTCTGGGTCGTTGGGGGTAGTGAAGCTGTCGGCATCCTGAGCCGCATAAAAGTAGCCTTGGGGGGCGGTCATTTCGCGGCGTAGCCATTGGATGGTGTGGGCGATCGCCCGTTCAAAGGCAGGCTCCCGCATCCCGGCACTCCACAGATTCGCTAAATACTCCACAATTTGGCCATTGTCGTAGAGCATCTTCTCAAAATGCGGCACCGTCCAGGTAGGATCCACAGCGTAGCGATGAAACCCCCCAGCCACATGGTCAAAGATCCCTCCCAGCGCCAGATCTAGACCCCGTTGCAAACATAGAGACGGATCCGCCGCCACGGGATCAACCTGTAACCGCTGCCCTCGCAACGCCACCTCAGCATGGGGGATCATCGGAAACCGAGGGCCAGGATGGGTAGAGGCCAAAATCTGGTGACTGTAACGCAAGCCATGGAGGAGCAAATCTGCTGATAGATCGACCCCCACGGCTCCTAGATCTAGGCTGGCAGATTGGCTCAGGCGGCTCAGAATTTCACCCCGCACGGCTACCAGTTTTTCCTTATCCGTGTCGTAAAACTCGCGGATGGCGTGGAGAATTTGCAAAAAACCAGGACGACCATAGCGCGGCTCTATCGGGAAATAGGTGCCGCCATAGAAAGGCACTAAATCTGTAGGATCAATAAAAATATTGAGCGGCCAGCCCCCTTGCCCCACCATCATTTGTAGGGCTTGCATGTAGATGCTGTCGAGGTCTGGGCGCTCTTCTCGATCAACTTTAATGGGAAGGAAATGGGCGTTCATATAGGTGGCGATCGCCCCATCCGAAAATGCCTCCCCCTCCATCACGGTGCACCAATGGCAACTGGAATAGCCAATGGAGAGAAAAATCGGCTTGTCATCCCGCTTAGCAACGGCCAGGGCTTCATCCCCCCAAGGCCACCAGTCAATGGGGTTTTCGGCGTGCTTCCGCAGATACAAACTATGGGCCGATGCAAGTCGATTGGCCATGGAGACAAGTCCTTTACGTGACGGTTATAGCTAAGGAACGGCAATCCTCTAGACAGCGTTGAAGAATCTGCGAGTGAGGGCATTGGCCGTTTTAGGGTGGGATCGCGGCAAGAATACTTGGCGTTGGGCGATCGCCACTGTCAGCGGATGGGCAACAGAAGTCATTCCAGGTTCAGACCCATCGGGGGAATTAAGACCTCGGATTGTATCCAATTTCCAGACCCTCTATTCTTCCGGCATGGGATTTACCCAATGGATCGACCCAAACGATTAGGAGCCTTCAGCCCCCAGAGTCTCCTACAAGAATTTACTGAACACCATTGACTCCATCCTAGGCGCAGGGGTGACCCCATCAAGCGCTGTGTGTGATTAGCTCCGTTAGAAACCCTAGGAATTGGGCATTCTATATGTATCGTTAACTACATAGTGAAGGGTTCGAGGCTAGAGAAGACGCTCCGACACGCCCCACCGGATTGAGGAGGATTCATCATTTCATCCTCCTCAATCATAATTACAGCTTAATTTTCCAACGTTCTCCTACTTTAAAAGGCTCACAGAAAATCAATGACTATCCAATCTCTTTCTATTCCCCTGAGCATTCTCCTCGCCTTGAGCCTTGCCGCATGCGGCGGCGACACCACCGACCCAGAAACAACCGCATCTGATCAGCCTCCGGCGGAGAATGTCGATGCACCTGCTGCCATCGCAGAGGATGAAGAAGCACCCGTGGCAGAGAACATTGTTCCTGAATATGTGTTTACCAACACCGGCAGCGTCGAGATTTGTGAACTGTATCTATCTCCGGTCGATGACGAATCATGGGGACCTGATCAGTTAGAAGAGAAAACCATCCCTGTCGGTGAACAATTTACGTTAACCAACATCCCTGTGGGCACCTATGACGCCCAAGCGGTTGGCTGTGATGATGCCGGAGAAATCACGCTACAGCTAGACATCACCAAGTAATGACAACGCAGCGTGACTGGGAATCGGAAATCGCATGGAACCCGTTAGAGACTCGACTGGCCTCACCCATCGAATTCCGATCCCAGCCTGTGATAGCTTGCCCTAGGTGAGCTTGGGGGAAGCATTGCAGAACGATTCCTGACAAAAAAACCTGATTCAAACGCCCCCATTCTCAAAGGGCTTTACTTTTGCTGCATGGTTTGCTTGCGTTCTTTTTTGAGGTCGCGGGTTCCAGCCGCCGCAATTTCTGCATCCATCAGGGTTTTTCCGGTGGCAGCAAGGTAGACGTCATCCAAGCTAGGGCGTGATTGGGAGATGCCAAAGGTGGGCAGCCCCGCCTCTTTGAGGGCTTGTTGAATGGTGAGCAGGGCGTCGCTTTGGGTCTCGACCACCAAGTTGAGGGAATTGCCTTGGGCTGCATTGATGATAATTTCTTGAACGAAGGAGAAGGCTTGCAGCAAGGTTTTGGCCTGCTCTGCTTCTTCGGGCTGGGTAAACTCACGCAGGCGCAGGGTAATGCGATCGCCCCCCACCTGATCCTTCAGATCCGAGGGCGTTCCGGCTGCAATCACCAAGCCCTTGTCGATAATCGCCACCCGATCGGCCAAAGCATCGACTTCCTCTAAATAATGGCTGGTCAGCAGCACCGTCGTTCCCGCTGCCTGCAACTGCCGCAAGAAGCTCCAAATAGCAGAACGACTTTCAATATCTAGCCCTACGGTCGGTTCATCCAACACCAGCACCTCCGGCTGGTGTAGCAGCCCCGCCGCCAAATCAAGCCGCTTGCGGATGCCGCCAGAGTAAGTGCCCGTGCGTTGATCAGCCCAGTCGCTCAAGCCCAACAGCGCCACCACTTGGGCAATCCGCTCCGTCGCCCTAGCCTTCGGCAAGTGATAGAGGGCAGCTTGTAATTGCAGCAGTTCCCGGCCTGTCAACACCTTATCAAGGGCAACCTCCTGCGCCACATAGCCCAGCCGTTGCCGTGCCAACCGAGGGTTATCTAGCACCGAGTCTCCGGCCACCTCAATCCGACCGGAATCAGGGGTAGACAGGGTACACAGGCACCGAATCGTGGTGGTTTTACCCGCACCATTGGGGCCAAGCAACCCAAAAATTTCCCCTGGCTCAATTTGCAACGACACACCCCGCACGGCTTCTACGGCACCGTAGGATTTTCGCAAGTTTTCGATGAACACCGCTGGAGCCATTGATTTTCCCCAAGCAACTATATTTTTTGAACAATTTGAACCAGCCTGGGCCGGCCTACCAAACCGGAGCGACCCTGGCTTTTAGACTGCGACCATGGCTTCAGTCTAAAAGCTCATCGTCCTAAAAGCCCGTCGTCATGGCAGGATCAGAGACATCCCCCACCCAACTCTTACTATCAAACTCCTATCAAAATCCTACGGTTAGCAAGATCGCCTGCTAGCAAGTTGGCAAGAGCCTGGGTTCTAGGCATCTCCTGAAAAAGGAGCCTGTCAAACTTAGGATGGATGGCGTAACGAATCTCGATTTTATTGTAACGGGATCGTTGAAGACTGCGGGCAGATCAATCTTCGCAGACTGGGTTGAGGGAATCGCGGCTGCAAGGGGCAATGAATGCTCTAGACTGATAACGAATTGATTGCTAGATCGTCTCCACTCAGTGGCGTGGATGACTTTCTGCCAATATTGCCAATATTATCGGTAACTCCAGAGGAATCCCTGGCCATGCGACTGTCGCAAATGCTCTTTGTCACCCTGCGCGAAGATCCCGCCGAGGCGGAAATTCCTAGCCACAAGCTGCTGCTGCGGGCAGGATACATTCGGCGGATCGCGAGTGGCATCTATGCCTACCTGCCCTTGATGTGGCGGGTGTTGCAGAAGGTCTCACAGATTGTGCGAGAGGAAATGAATGCGACGGGGGCACAGGAATGCCTGCTGCCCCAAATGCAGCCCGCCGAGCTATGGCAAGAATCGGGACGCTGGGAAACCTACACCAAGGCCGAAGGCATTATGTTTGCCCTCACCGATCGCCAGAAGCGCGAAGTCGCCCTTGGCCCCACCCACGAAGAAGTGATCACGGCGATCGCCCGTGACATGATCCGCTCCTATCGCCAGTTACCGCTGCATCTTTACCAGATTCAAACCAAGTTTCGAGATGAGATTCGGCCCCGCTTTGGCCTCATGCGGGGGCGCGAGTTCATCATGAAGGATGGCTACTCCTTTCATAGCAGCGAAGCAAGCCTAAAACAGACCTACGCCGACATGGATGTGGCCTACCGAGCCATGTTCCGTCGGTGCGGGCTGCGGTTCTTACCCGTGGAGGCAGATTCGGGGGCGATCGGCGGCTCTGGCTCCCAGGAATTTATGGTGCTCGCGGATGCCGGCGAAGACGAGGTGCTCTATACCGAAGACGGCAACTACTCGGCCAACACCGAAAAGGCCACCTCCCTGCCCCCCGATGCCATACCCTCCACCTTTACTACCTTCGAGATCAGAGAAACCCCTAACACCCCCACCATCGCCACCTTGGCCGAGTTTCTGCAGTGCTCACCCACGCAGATTGTCAAAAATGTTTTATACCAGGCGGTGTATGACAATGGGCTGACGGTGTTGGTGCTAGTCAATATCCGTGGGGATCAAGATGTCAATGCTGTCAAGCTGACCAATGAATTGGTGAAGGTGGCGGGGCAGTTTGGGGGCAATGCGTTGCTATCGTTGATGGTGCCCGATGCCGAAGCCCAGGCAAAATGGGCGGCGCAGCCTCTCCCCCTAGGCTATATCAATCCGGGTCTCAGCGACGACTACATCGCCAAGGTGGAGAAGGTACATCCCCAATTTCTACGAATGGTGGATCAGACGGCGGTAGATTTGCAGAACTTTGTGACGGGTTCTAATCAATCTGGCCATCATGGGGTAGGAGCCAACTGGGACGTTCAGTACCCCAAGCCCAAGCTTGTGGTGGATGTACGGACGGCGAAGGTGGGCGATCGCGCGCTCCACGACCCCAGCCAAGCCCTCCAAAGCGCCCGAGGCATTGAGGTCGGCCATATCTTCCAGCTTGGCACCAAATACTCCAAAGCCCTCGGAGCCACCTACACCAACGAGCAAGGCGAAGAAATGCCCTTGGTGATGGGCTGCTACGGAGTGGGGGTCTCTCGCCTTGCCCAGGCAGCGGTGGAGCAAAACCACGATAAAAATGGGATTGTGTGGCCGGTGGCGATCGCCCCTTACCACGCCATTGTCGTGGTTCCCAACGTCAAAGATGCCGACCAAATGGCCGCTGCCGAGAAACTCTATACCGAACTCAATGCCGCCGGGGTAGAAACCTTACTAGATGACCGGGATGAACGCGCCGGGGTCAAGTTCAAAGACTCCGAATTGGTGGGCATCCCCTTCCGCATCGTCACGGGGCGATCGCTCAAGCAAGGCAAGGTCGAGGTCGTGCAACGCGCCACCCAAGAATCTCAAGACGTTGCCGTAGAGGATGTGGTAGCAACCCTGCAAGGATGGATTGCAGCGGCGATCGCCCCCTAAGCACCTAGTGCAAAAGCCGATCCCAAAGCCCTAAGCACACTACTTTAGCCCGTCAGATCCCATAAACAAAACCCACCAGAACCATCAGTTCTGGTGGGTTTTGGCTTAATCATTTCAGAGCCTTTTAAAGCAAAGACTCAGACTGGGTGACACGTCTAGGCGTGAGCTTCAAACTTGTGAGCATAAGCCTGGAGCAAGGTGCTGACTTGGCTGAGCACTTCGTCGCTGGTGTTTTTGCCCAAGACTTGCCGTTCGGGGTAAAACTCTGGCTTGTCGAGGCTACGGGCGATCGCCTCGCTCACCTGCTGGGCAATAATCGGACTCATTTCTTCCTTAGCGCGGCCTCGCTGGTAATCAGCTCCTTCCTCCGTCGTGGCATAGAGCGGAGGAAGACGGTTGAGCGCATAAGCAGCAATGTCTCCCAGGTCAAGGGTGAGGTCGCTAGTGGCTTCAATTTCGGCTACACGGGCGATCGCTTCGGTCAGCACCAACTCTTCCATCACATTGATGAATTGCTTTCGTGGAACCGCTACGACTTCCCCAGTCAGGAGCGCTCCCATGAGACGATCCAGCGCCATATATTCTTCAATCGATAGCTCAGACGCTGTATCGCAGATGCGGCCTACCTCCGCCTCCATCGCTGGCGTTAGATAGCCGTCTTGCAGCGCTTGGTCAACGATCTTTTCAATAGTCATAGGTCTTGCGTTATCTCCACGCTGATAAACGGAAACCGGGTGAGGTCTGATCCCCTGTCGGTTGGTCTTCTCATAGGGTTAGTCTTCCCAATCGTTTAGCAATATCACCAGAATGTGTGAATTTTTTAGGATATTTTCCAAAAACTTCAAAAACCTAGGCATTTCTATCAAGAAATCAAGATCATCCAAAAATCGAGGCACCTAAAAATCCTGGAATTTATCGATGTTCCTCAAAGCAAGGAGGGTATCAACGAGGCGATCCCTGCTCACCCTTGACCGAACCCTTGCTCAAAGCAAAGATATTGCTCAAAGAAATTGAATGGTCACTTTTTGATCATGCCCCAAAGTCTGATTAACGCCCCAAAATTTGATAGTTCCTCAAAAATAATATTCATGGGTGTCTTACTTCATGGAGGCCAAAACGCTTATGAATCATCGATTCGGCTCTACCATCCTTAAGCAAGTTTGAACATGACCCAGTTTTAACGAGGCTCCACCTTCAAACTTTAATCCCAAACCCATACTGCATCGATTAAAAGACCCGCCATAACCTCCATATACTAGCCAAAAACGCAATGCCTGCCCCTCAAACAGCAGGCATGAACTTATATTAAACGATGAATTGACTACTCAAACCCAGCCTCTCGCCACGGAACTGGGTCTACTGCTTGACCATTCACAAACAGCCCCCAATGTAGATTTGGCCCGGTGGCTAGTCCGGTGGCTCCGATGGCTCCGATGAGCTGCCCTGTTTGCACGCGATCGCCCTCTCGCACATCAATGCGGCTGAGGTGAATAAAGACACTGCCAACCCCTTGGCCATGGTCAATTCCAATGCTATTACCATTCACCCGGAAACCGTCTGCCACGCGCCCCACCAAAGCCACGCGCCCATCAGCAGGAGCATAGATCGGTGTCCCCGTACCTCCGGCGTAGTCTACGCCACGATGGTAGTAGTTTTCAGCAAATTCTCCGTTGTAATAGCGACGGATACCATATTCAGAAGACACTCGACCCTCTGCCGGGCGGGCAAAAGCACCTTGCCAAAATTTCTCTGGGGTCACAGTTTCGCGGAATTGCCGCATCCGATTCAACTCATGATCGGTGGCGCTGGTGCTCGTGCCACTTCCGACCCGAATACTTTGGGTCGGGAAGCTCCGATTGCGCAACTCCACAGCAAAATTCCGAGCCTCTCCATTCAAAGCAAAGCGAATTTCCTTGCGCCCCGGTCGATCCAGCGGAGTGGTCGGCAACAGCGCCCGATAGCGGTTACTCCCGATGAGGTAGCTGGGGTAGCGGCCACCGTCATACTCCAGGGTCGGGGCGTTGCCATCATTGACTTGCATCACCACCGAAATCGTATCGCCTAAGTGAGGACTGCCCGGCCAGATCTGCACCCCTGTCGCCTGCGCCGGGGTCATGAGCGTGAGCACGATGGCACAGCTAGCGGTGAGGGTGGCGATCGCCCCCAATAACCACCGCTGGCGCATTCTCACCGATCGAAACGTAGATAGGATTGTGTTAAAAACCATGGCGCAGAGAACTCAGTCATGAGGAGAACGGAAAAAGCAAGACTTGATAGAAATCAATGCTTGATGGAAAACGAATTCACCGGGATACAGAACTGAGGCAACCCGCAGACTCCAAAGCACCAAGCACAAGGGTTAGAGGAAAGGACACCTAACCGTTAAAAACACCAATTTCAGAAGCCATCAGGATCTAATGCAGAATTTAATCTCATTTTGACCAGAACCTTACCATATTTTGCCCAGGCTGATTTTCTGATTGATTACAAAAAATTAGACTGGCAGATGGCGGCTCTATTTTCCTGCCCAATGATTGGGAGGAGTCCCTTACGAACACATTGAACTCAGCCCCGAAAAGCAGCACAGGTCAATGATCCCCGCCTACTTCAGACGAGCCATGACCAAGGAAGGGCGATCGCCCCAACGTTTCCAAGACCAACTTTGGGCACAGGCAAAAAAACCGTTATGCTGAAAGATACATCAAGAAATATGGCAAGGCCTCTCAGATTCCCCCCTCTTTGCTAAGAAGTAGCTAAGAAATATTAAGTTTTTTATGCCCGAAGACTTTCGTTTAATTGTCGATTTAGTCATTGTTTTTTCGGCAGCCGCCGTTGGGGGCTTGTTCGCAGCCTTGTTGCGCCAGCCTGTGCTGCTAGGGTATCTCGTGGGTGGGGCGATCGTGGGGCCTGCTGGGCTAGCGCTAGTCAAAGAAATTGTGCAAGTCGAAACCCTAGCACAGTTTGGGGCGGCGTTCCTCCTCTTTGCCTTGGGCGTAGAGTTTTCATTTTCTGAACTTAGAAAAGTTAAAAAAATCAGTCTTGGGGGTGGGGGCTTGCAAATTGCCCTCACCATTGGCCTCACGACTCTAGTGTCCGTCGTCATGGGATGGGTCACTTCGCCCACCCAGGGCATTTTCCTAGGAGCCATTCTGTCGCTGTCATCCACGGCGGTTGTGTTGAAGTCGCTGATGGAGCGCAACGAAACCGAAACTCCCCATGGGCGGGTGATGCTTGGCATTTTAGTGGTGCAGGATTTAGCCCTCGGGCTGATGCTAGCTATTCTTCCAGCTCTCGATCGACCCACCGAAGAAATTGGCCTAGCGATTGGGTGGGCCTTGCTGAAAACGGGGTTGTTGGCGGTGGGTGCGGTGGCCGCCAGCATTTGGCTAATCCCCAAACTCCTGCGCCTACTCGCCCGCACCGAAAGCCGCGAATTGTTTTTGCTCGGCGTCGTTGCCCTGTGTTTGGGGATCGCCCTGCTCACCGAGTCGTTAGGGCTATCCATCGAAATGGGTGCATTTATCGCGGGCCTCATGATCTCGGAGGTGGAGTATGCGGATCAAACCCTCACCTATGTAGAACCCATCCGGGATGTGTTTGCCAGCCTATTCTTTGCAGCCATTGGGATGCTGATCGATCCCCTCTTTATCTGGCAAAACCTAGAGTTGATTTTGGGGCTAGTCGCCCTGACCTTCGTGGGTAAATTTCTGATTATCACGCCCCTTGTCTGGGTCTTTGGCTATCCTTTCAAGACAGCCCTGATTGCGGGGTTAGGGTTAGCCCAAATCGGAGAATTTTCCTTCGTCTTAGCGAGTCAAGGGCAGACCTTGGGGCTAATTTCTCACCAAGGTTACCTCCTCATTTTGGGCACCACCGCTGTCACGCTGATTGTCACCCCCTTCGTGTTTCGCCTCCTGCCGCGCTTGCTCGCCTGGATGGAAACCGTACCCGGTCTCAAACAAGTCTTACAACGGCTGGATCAGCCTCAAGATATTTCTGACGCTATCCCTCAGACGAACCATGTGGTGGTGTGTGGCTATGGCCAGGTTGGCAGCAATGTGGTGCGCCTCCTGCGCGATCACGACTGCCCCGTTGTGGTGATCGACCAATCAGAGCAGGTGATCCAAAAACTCCGAGACGACGGCATTCCCTATGTCTATGGAAACGCCGCCAGTCTGCATGTGCTAGCTGCCGCTGGGGTCGATCGTGCTAGTGGGATTGCGATCGCCCTTCCTGATCCCATGAGTACGCGCCTCTGCTTAAAACGGTCTTTAGAACTGGCCCCAGACCTCGACGCGGTTGTGCGGGCAGAGCAAGACAAAGATATCGAGATGCTCTATCAACTAGGTGCCAGGGAAGTTGTACAACCCGAATTTGAAGCGAGTTTAGAATTGTCAAATCACCTGCTCGTGGGGACGGGCTTGGCCTCTGTTTTGGTGCAACAGGAAATGACCGCCATCCGCAACAGCCATTACCTAGAGTTGCGCCCCGAACGCTCCCAAGATGATGTGTCACGCGATCTGCAAGCTGCTGCCCAGGATCTCAACAACCGCTGGTATAACCTGCCTGACCCCTCACCCCTCCAAGGACTGAGCCTAGAAGAAGCAGACCTACGACGGTTAACCGGGGTCACCCTGATGGCCATTCGGCGGGAGGCCGGGGAGATGGTAGACTACCCCGAACCCGGAACCCCCATGATGCAGGGCGATCGCCTCTTGCTGATCGGCGAACCCGATGAAATTACCGCCTTCGAAAATCTCGCCACCGGCGAGGCTCCCGTTCCCACTAAAAATCTATCTTGCCAGTGGGTGGAGGTGCCACCCCACAGCCCCGCTATGGGAAAAACCCTGGCCGATCTCGATCTCAGCCATCTTTATGGCGTCCAGGTGCAAGTGATTCGGCGGGATGGCAAGTTTGTACGATTCCCGGATGGAAGCGCTGATCTGCAATCGGGCGATCGCCTTCTTCTCTGCGGCACCAGCGACCAACTGCAACACATGAAATATTGGCTCCACACCGAAGACGCAGCATCGCCTTTCCTAGATCTGCCAGATCCTCCCGATGCCGGGAATGACGAGACAGGTGCGACACTAGAAATGCAGCACTGAAATAGCATTGAAATAGCACTGAGATAGGATTCAGGCGATCGCACGATCCCCAATGCTATTTTCCGCTAGACTCTATTTTTTGCTCTAGTCAATCCATAAATCCTTTGGGGGGCGATCGCCCAGGGTTGACGGCTTAAGGCTCTCTCCAATCCAAGAATTTAGGGCATTTGGCCAAAGACCCTTAGCATCGGTTCAACCGATCTCAGCGTTGTGAACGCAACCCGCTCGCTCCCCTGCCACTAACCGCTACTTGCCAAGGAATTTTGACCCCATGGACGATCACTCTCCGGTAGAATCCGGCGACCTTTCCCTCCTAAATCCAGTGCTTCCCCTGATCCCTGCGCCCCCGCCAGGGTTTCGATCTGGCTTTGTAGGAATTGTAGGCCGTCCTAATGTGGGCAAATCGACCCTGATGAACCAGCTCGTGGGCCAAAAGGTTGCCATCACCTCCCCCATCGCCCAGACCACCCGCAATCGGCTGCGGGGCATTCTGACCACCGCCGATGCCCAAATTATTTTTGTCGATACCCCCGGCATCCACAAGCCCCACCACGAATTAGGCCGTGTTCTCGTTCAAAATGCCCGTATCGCCATTGACTCGGTTGATTTGCTGGTGTTTGTCGTTGATGGCAGCGTAGAAGCAGGAGGGGGCGATCGCTTCGTCGCTGAACTCCTGAGCCACACCACCACCCCAGTCATCCTCGGCATTAATAAGGTCGATGTGCAACCGGGCGATCGCCCCGATATTGACGACAGCTATCACGACCTCGCAGACGCCCACCAGTGGGAACTGCAAAAATTCTCGGCACTCACCGAAACCGGGTTATCAGAGCTACAAACCGCTCTGATTCAACACCTTGAGCCGGGGCCATACTACTACCCGCCCGATCTTGTGACCGACCAGCCCGAGCGGTTCATCATGGGTGAATTGATTCGGGAGCAAATTTTACGCCTGACCCGCGAAGAAGTTCCTCACTCAGTGGCGATCGCCATTGAACGAGTTAACGAAAAACCCGACATCACCGAAGTTTTTGCCAGTATCCACGTAGAACGCGATTCCCAAAAAGGCATCATCATCGGCAAAGGCGGCACCATGATCCGTGACATTGGCACCGCCGCCCGCGAACAAATCCAAAAGCTCGTTATGGGCAAGGTCTATTTAGAGCTATTTGTGAAGGTGCGCCCCAAATGGCGACAGTCTCGCGTCCATTTAGCCGATCTGGGCTATCGCATCGAAAAGTAGCCCCTCCCAAACCCAGCCAAGACTGCCAAAAATCCCCTGAGACTGTTTTAAACTTAAAGCGATAGGCTATCCGCCTTTCTCCTATTCGTTAGCAAGATTTGCGATCGCAGTATGGCACGACATACCCAAGCCCACCTCACCCGCACCGTCGAAAAATTTCGCTCTGACGCTTACAAGCAACAAAAAAAAGAGCAAATGGAATATTACATGGGAGCCAAGCTCCTAGAAGTCGGAGTAGATCCGCAAAAAGTGATCTACCGCTGGGCTATTGAGGTCAAAGGCCGCCAAGAAGAATGGACTATTAGCGCCTATTGGGGCGATTCTAAAGACCAATTGCTTCAACAGGAGCAAGGCCATACAAATCAACCGATCGGGGTTGACGATCAATCCGCAGACCCCTCATCCTAACGAGAATACCTAAAGCTATAAAAACGAAGAGAAGCCGTGATCTCGCTGAGATTACGGCTTCTGAGATGAGAGCCAGTTATGGCTTTTCTGAATCAGGTTTTTCTGAATCGGGCTTTTCTGAATCAGGCTTTTCTGGATCGGGTTGAGCAGACTTCCGCGATGGCGGCGGCGTTAACACAACGCGCTCCACAACCGGCTCTGCGGCGGTGGAACGCTCTACCGAAGATACGTCTACGGCAGGTTCTTCTGGGGCAGCTTTTGGAGCCGTCGGCTTAGGACGAGGAGGTGCCTCTGCGACCGGCTCTTCAGGCGTCGAGCTTGCCCCCTGAATCTTCTGGTAGCGAGCCTCCGCCTCTGCCATCAGCCCTTCCAAGTTGTCGAGCATTTCGCCAGGGTAGCTTTCCAACATCTTGGTAGACAGGGAAACTCGCCGCTTGGCTTCATCAATTTCTTGGATCACCGCTTTGATGGTTTGCCCAGGGGTGAACAGCGACCCCAAGGAACTGACGTAATTTTTGCTGATTTGATTAATGTGCAGCAGCCCAGAGGTGCCTTCAAAATCAATAAACACCCCAAATGGCCGAATGCCGGAGATCTTACCCTCAATCAACTGTCCTTCATAGATGCGTGTGAGACTCGCCGCTTGGGAGGCTAGCCGCTGAGATAACACAAGCTTGCGGGTGGCTGGCGTGGCCTCTAACACCGTCACGGTAATGGCACGCCCAATCAAGCTTTCGGGGTTTTCGCGCTCAACAAGGTGCGATCGCGGCACAAACCCTCTCAGCCCCGAGGCATCGACGGTCACCCCCCCTTTATTCACACCGCTAACCCGCACCTGCAAGGTTTCTTCGGTGTCTTGCATCTCGGCTAGCTGCTTCCAGAGGGTTCGAATCTCTAGTTGTCGAATGGAGAGGGTGACCTGCCCATCGGCATCTTGATCTCGAATGATCAAAAATTCTTGTTCTTTGTCGGGGGGCAGCGCCAGCGCCAAGTCTGGGGCTTGTTTCAAGCCGACTTCTGCCGCAGGCAAAAATGCGGCTGCTTTGCCACCAATATCGACATAAACGCCGTCTGACTCATAGCTAGCAGGTCGTCCACGGACTATTTGCCCCTTGCTAAAGTCATAGGTTTGTTGTTCAAGCGCTTTGGCGAAATCATCAGTGGAAAAGGACACGCAGACCTCCCGCAAACCGTAACAGATTGAACTCTTAATCTAACTCACCTGATGGAGTTCTAGAATACCTATAAGACGATAAAGGGGTATTTTTTTAGGGATTGTTGCATCCAACCCAGATTTTGATTGCCTTTGGCGCTCTATTGCCAGCACCCTTAAGCCCTTTAATAACAAGCCAAAAGCATGGCTAGAAAAGGATTATATCTACCATTCAGCTTTTTTCTATTTTCTCGTACACACCTTCTAGGACTGGGGCTTGGCGAAACAACGACTGGATGTATTACTGGTAGAGCGATCGCTCTGTGAGTCTCGACAGCAAGCCCAACGGCTGATTCGGGCTGGGGAAGTGATGGTCAACCAGCAGGTGATTGATAAGCCTGGCACCGAAATTGCCTTGGAGGCGGCGATCGCCATCAAGCAGCGATCGCCCTTTGTCTCCCGAGGGGGTGAAAAACTCGCCAAAGCCCTCGACACCTTTGAAGTTCCCATTGCTGGGCGAATTGCCCTAGATGGTGGCATTTCTACCGGGGGTTTTACAGACTGCCTCTTGCAAGCCGGAGCCATCCAGGTCTATGGCGTAGATGTGGGCTACGGCCAAGTCGCCTGGACGCTGCGCCAAGATCCGAGGGTCATCCTGCGCGAACGCACGAACCTGCGCCACCTTTCCCCAGCCGACCTCTATGGCGAGGCACCCCTGGCAGATTTAGGGGTGATGGATGTTTCGTTTATTTCCTTGAGCAAGGTTCTCCCCGCGCTGTGGGCCTTATTGCAGCCGCCTCGGGAAAGTATTCTTCTGGTCAAACCGCAGTTTGAGGTTGGGCGTGAGAAGGTCGGGAAAAAAGGGGTGGTGCGTGATTTAGGGGATCAGGCAGGGGCGATCGCCCAAGTCCTACAAGCTGCCACCACCCTAGGATGGCACTATCACGGCCTCACCTGGTCTCCCCTAGTTGGCCCTGCCGGTAATATTGAATACTTACTCTGGTTACACATGGAAGCAGGCATTGCCTTGCCCACTACAGCAGCATTACTCCAGCTCACGAAGCAAGCCAAAGCCAACCTTACCCCTCAGCGAGACAGAGCCGAGAAAGACCAGATGAGCCATGAAGAAAAGAAATGAAACAGACGACCAGAAAACAGACGACCAGAAAACAGACGACCATTGGCACAGACGACCTTAGCGCAAACATAACTTCCCCCACTATCAGCCTCGGGGATATCCCCACTGGTCAGGCAGAGAAACGCAGGTAGAGTTAGAACAACGTTGAGCCAAAGCCGTTTGGCAAGAGAACTGCCCAGAACCAGACCGTTCTCATGCTTTGCTCAGCCCAATAGCAACCCGTTAGACAAAGCGCTCTAGGTGGCCTGTCTGGGACAATGACAACACCATGGGCAGCGATACCGTAAACATGGTTCCTTGGCCTTCTTGGCTGTCAAAGGTAATGGTTCCACCGTGCAACACTACACATTGGCGAACAATCGCCAACCCTAGCCCAGTTCCCCGAATAGCATTGACATTGCTAGCCCGGTGGAACATCTCAAACAACCGGGGTTGATCCGCTACCGGAATCCCAATCCCTACATCTCGAATCTCAAAAACCGCCATTTCATCGTGACACTGCAGCCGAAATTCAATCCGGCTCTTGGAGGGAGAATACTTCACCGCATTTGACAATAAATTGGTCAGGATAGACCGTAGCAACTTTGTATCAAAATACGCTTCTCCACAGGAGCCTTGACTCGAGAATACCAGCACATGGGAGTTATCAATTCCCTGGCGCATATCAGCAACTAATTCTCGGCAAAACTGCCTGATATTGAGCATTTTTGGATTAAAATCCAAACCATCCGCTTCCCCTTTCCCAATCATCAACACGTCATCAATGAGTTGATTCATCGCTTCCACCGCGTTTCGGCTGCGCTGGTAATATTTTTGCTGTTGATCTGGCGTTGCGACGTCACCATAGCGTTCTAGCAATTCTAGAGACGTCCGAATAACCGTCAGGGGCGTCCGTAATTCATGGGAAATCATAGAAATGAACCGCGATTTTAGTTCATTCAGTTCGCGCTCTTCTTGAAGAGCTGATTCCATCTCATTCTGCGTTCGTTTCCCTTCTCGGATTAACTGCTCCCGCATCCGAATACTTTCTACCATCTCCTCAAACACTTGAGCGAGGATATCCATTTCATCTGGAAACTGGCTAGGACGCTCTAGAACAAACCCCAAACTATCTAAACGATAATCCCCAGCGGAAATATGCTCAGCCGATTGGGTAAGGCTGCGGAGGTGGCGCGTCAACATCCCCGACAACAAATAAATCAGCACAAAGAAGACGCTGTAAGTCACGATGAACGCAATTAAGAAGCGCCGTCGAATTGCAGTTTGGAGATACCTTACATAGCTGGCCTCAATGTCTAGACCCAGCACCGCCACTACATCGCCCCGATCATTGCGCAGGGGAGCAAAGGCCGAGATCCAAGTTCCCCACTTGTCATCATAGATTTCTGATTCAAAGGGTTCTCCTAGCAGAACGCGACGGGCGGCAATACCAGCCGACTCTCGCTCTAAGAATCGGGCGGCTTTGGCCACATCTCGCTGTGCCCAACCATCCACCAAATAAATAATTTCTAAATCAGCTGGGTTTACGGAAACCTGACCAGCCCGACGGGTACCTTGTGCAGTGCCGAGTGCATAGGTATACAACCAGGCCCGTGGCTCAATCTTATTGACGGTGTTAAACCAGGCCAGTAGCTTGACATAGCGAGGGTCGTCTGAGAAGCCTTGGGCATTCGGCTTGCCCTCTTCATACAGCCCCATCAGTTCATCGACATTAACGCCCGTCACCCCTCCCGTGAGGGTTGCGCGCATGTCGGCTCGGAGACGTGCAATAACTTTGTCGGTTGTAAACGCATAAAACCAATAGAATGCCCCAGAAAAGACCAGGGTGAAAACGACACTAAAGCCCACCAAGAGCTTGATCCGAAGACTAACTGGTGTGCTGAGCCGAATCCCTAGAAAGGGGCGGAATCGTTTGGAAGGCTTTTTAAGCAAAACCACCTGGAGGATGCCTAGATGAGGTTGAGCAAGTAGTACAGATAGGAGATGCCCTGGACTAGGGGTATTGTTTTGCCCCTAGCGACCTTTAGTCTTAGTTGCGGAAACCCTGATGAGTCAACGGAACGTCTTAAAATCGCTCACGTTACTCCAAATCTTAGATCAGGTCATCCCATCGCATCTAGTGCAAATGGACAAGATTGAAAAAGATTTCCGATACAGGAGAGCAAATAAGTCACAAAGTTGAGGCTAGGCGCTAGGCGATCGCCCTTTTTTTTGCGATATGGGCACAACAGCCATAGAAAAACTTAGCCCAGAGCCAGTATCCTATCTATCTCTCTGCTTTATTCAGAGGAATGTCGTAACAATCCGCAAACTTTTTATTTAAAACCTAACTCTTACCAGATTCTTTATTCTCCAAGCAATGCAGAAGACATGCTGGGAGCCTGGAAGATCCCCAACATGTTTTCTAGATCAATAACCGTCTGAGGTTAGAGAAAACAGACAAGGCTGGTGAATAAAACACCCACAGAAGAAAGGATTTACAATCGACTGCTGGCATCGGTTCCCTTAACTATAGTCTATTCGGCCTATAGTCTATTCGGCTCATAGTCTATTCGGCCTATGGTGATGGAGCTTGTAGGTTATGCGGCGCTGCTATGGGCGATCGCGCTAACCCAAGAACTGAGGCTACTCACGGCCAAGAAGAAAATGGTCAGGAAGCTGAGCATCGGGACGCTGAAAGCCACAGAGCCATCAAGTGCGGGCGATCGCAACAAAACAGGCACAATTAACCCGGTTAAAACATCCAATCAAAAAATATTGGATGATCTGGATTATAAAAGTAGGCAATTCTAATAAAAAATCTGATCAAGCCAAATTTTCAGGAATACCTTAATTCATTGTTTATGAAAAGTTAAGAAGACCTAGCGATGGCATAAAGAGTTAGAGGAGTAGACGAGATCCACTGTTTCTAAGTCAGAAATGTGAGTAGTTATACAGCCCTTCAGGAGACATCTAAAACCTATAGACTTCTTCCTCAAGGGCATAGCTCTAGACGACTGATCTCGGGTTTGCTAGCTCCTGAGGAGCACAATGCTTCCTCAGGAGCTAAGACTAACCGTGAATGTTCTCTAATACCAAGGTAAAGAGCCATACAAATGTCTACTAACTGCGCGGCAAAAATTCGCTAGATCTCAGGCTATGTAAAGCTGTGGATTCCACCGATTTATGAACAGTTTATGAAACAACTATTGCCCCTAGACAGAAGCTGCTTCTAAACACCATTTATCGCTGTAATCAATAGCTTTCTGTAGGCATTTATTGGTATAAATGAACTATTTCATGCAAACCCCTAGAACTGACATTCGGCATAAGACGGAGTACAGGGGGGGTTTTTAGCCATTAAGCCCATTTCGCCATTCCCGCTGAAAGCCATAGAAAATTGTAAGCCCGTAACCACTGACGCCAAAAGCGTAGCAACCGCGATGGTAGTTTTCATGATGATAGTAGATGCTGATGTAGATGCGACCACTGAGATATTGCCCTATGAGAGTCAAACTCTCAATCAGGGCAACTAACTAAGCTGCGTCCATAAAGAACCTACAGATGTCTGTAAATTCACTAGGGCAGCTTAGAATCTGCGGCTAGTATGTATGGTTCACGTATAATCTGCAAGGGGCAGGTTCCCCTCCCTCAGGGGGATGACCCCTCACCTTAAAATAAGTTGTATGGCTTGTTACTAAAAGCTTAGAGATATGAAAACGAGAGAACCTTGAGCCTTTAGAAAATAGTTTTAGCAACCTAGTTAAGTTAATTCTCAGCAGCAGCAGTATCTATTTGGGTCGCAGGTCAAGGTCAAAGCCAAAATCGCTTTAGTATAAGAATTAACAGTCTTCTAGAAAGATTACGGAATTATTTAAAATCCTTAAAAGCTCCTTCCAAGCTGTAATTTGAAATCCTTCATCAGTTTGCCTATCAACCGATTAAACCGATAAAGGATCTCAGGATTCAAAAGATTTTTAAGGAATAAGTTTCTAAATCTGTCGATAAAAAAGTCGATAAAAAATAGGTCAGTTAGGTGTTTCAGGCTTCCAGTTTCACCAAGAAACAGGCTAAAGGCTCTAGCGTTTATGGAGTAATTCAGCTCACCTACTTATGGCAGTTTTCATAGATATGGAATACACTAAGATGCCTGAAGCCTTTATCTGGCAAAGGTTATCAGTGCTCTCATAATTATGAATCTTGCTATATGGGGTTTGAACAACTTCCTACGTATGGACGCGGCCATCGGGCATGACAGCACCTTCTAGATTCACAGCTGTTAAATTAGCTTGATGAAGATTAGCATTCCATAGATTAGCTTGGCGGAGATTGGCACCTTCTAGGTTGGCACCTTCTAGGTTGGCTTGGGTTAAATTGGCCATACTCAGGTTGGCCATGGTCAGATTGGCTCCGCTGCAATCAGTTTCGGTGAGGGTGGCTTCCCGCAGGTCTGACTCTGACAGGTTGACTTCTTGGAAGTTAGCGCGGTAGAGGTTGGCTCCAATAAAATTAGTGCCAATTAGAATGGCCTGGTTGACGGTGGCATAACTGAGATTAGCCATGCAGAGATTAGCCATGCTCAGGTTGGCATGAACCAAATTGGCTTGATAAAGGGTCGCTCCAATGAGATTAGCAAGGGAGAGAATAGCCATATTCAGGTTGGCTTCTCGCAGGTCACAATCTCGCAGGTTAGCTTCAATCAGGGTCGCTTCACGCAGATCGGCACAACTCAAGTTGGCTCCATATAAAAAGCTGCGTCTGAGGTTAGCGGTATAGAGTCGGGCAGAGCGCATATCAGCCCGCACAAGGTTACATTTCTGAAGATTAGCGAGGCTGAGATCAGCGTTGTTGAGGTTGGCATAGCTGAAGTTAGCGCTGGCAAGGTTGGCCTCGCGGAGATTAGCGCCATGCAAATCTGCCATGATCAGCACGGCAGAAGAGAGGTTTGCCCCTTGGAGGTTTGCTGAGCCAAGGTTTGCTTCTCGTAAGTCTGCACCGACCAAGTTAGCGGATTGCAGATTTGCTTCTCGCAGATCAGCGGTATAGAGCAGGGCTTCTTTGAGCTGCGCCCCCTCTAGGTTAGATTGCTGAAGATTGGCCATGCAAAAGTCAGCATGATCCAACAGACTTTCCTGCAAATTGGCACTGTTAAGCCGAATTTCGCGCAGGTTGGCCTTGATCAGCATCGCTTGGTAAAGATTGGGCGTAATCTCAGCATGGTGGATGCGCCATCGATTCCAAGTTATGATGCCCTCTTTCAGCAGTTCCAGGTGCTCCTGGTTGGCCATCTACACCCTCATTGTTGTGGCGGCGATCGCCCATCCCATGTCGTTCAATTTGAGGGGCGATCGCACAAAATAATTAATGCGTCTAGTCATCTGGTCACTACTCGGATCTTAGTTGATACATCCTGATTAGGCAGTCGAGACAGGGTTAAGCTTTTAGCCCTAACAAGCACAACAAGTATCGCAACGATGATTTGGCCTTACTGAATAGGCTCAGCTTCTAGGCTCAGATCCAATAGAGTCAACTCGTTTCAAATCGCTATCACCCCTGCTCGATTGCTGCTTTTCGCTCCCAAAAGACCCCTCCCGAAGAAATTAGTCTAATATCAAGTCTACCCAAGCAAGATAATCCAATTTCAGCCAAGAGCATAAATACCTAGAGAACCAAATTTTTCTAGTGTTAAGCCTCCACGATTTCCCTGAGAGTGCCCAAATCAAGGGTCATTCTATCCATCCCATCATGCCTACAGAATAGAAATCAAGATACCTTTCAGGGGGATGCGGAGTAGCGATATAGTTTCACGGGCGATATAGTTTCGCAAAAAGTCGAATGCTTATGCAGGACTTCTAGCGAGAAGGCCATACTCTGATTCATCAACGCCCGTTTCAGGGGTCGATAGGCATTGATTAGAAGAGTCTAAACTTCCAAATGTCTCTTCCCTAAAGCTTTAGGATTGCCAGAGTTTTGTAGGTTTCTAAATGAAACCTTCAAAATTGAAATTTTCAAGTTGAAATTTCCAATTTGCTACCTTGTCCTAACCATAGCTTTAGGGTTGAGAGTTACCTGTCTCGGTGCTATCTCTTCTCAGTGGCGTGGTTAAGGGCGGCGTAACTCTGCCAAATTAGGGCGAAGCTTGGCGCGCACAACCACGGTGGTGATGTTGTCGTGGCCATTGTGATGATTGGCTAAATCGATGAGAGCAGCGACTCCTTGCTCTAAATTCGCTTGGGAGCTGAGGAGTGGTTCCACGTAGGCGTCACAATATTTTTCGAGCAAGTCATTATCGGTGAGACCGTCTGAGCAAAGTAGTAAGAGCATGTCTTCTGTCAAACTCAGAAATTGAATGTCTGGGCTGACAAAGGGTTCATCGCGGGGGCCAAGCGCCTGGGTGAGTTGATAGGCATCAGGACGGGCATAGGCAATGCTGGGTTCTACACCCCGCTGAATTTCGCGTTGCCCAACTTCATGGTCGATGGTGACTTGCTCTAGCCCTTGGCGACGGCTAAACCGATACAGGCGGCTGTCTCCGACATGGGCGATCGCCGCTTGCGTCCCCTGCACCAGCACCAGCACCAGGGTCGTTCCCATGCGCCCACTGCCAGCACTATCATTTTCTTGATTTTTTTCAAATAGCGCCCGATTAGCCTCTAAAACGCCTTGGCGAATAGTTTCTTCGGACGGCAAATCATCGTGCCAATGTTTCAAAAAATAGCTTTTGAGGCTTTCGGCAGCCATGGCACTGGCCACTTCACCACTGGCATGTCCGCCCATGCCATCACACAACACATACAGCCCTTTTACTTGAAGGCTGCGCCCCGTTAGGGTTTCGCTTTTATTGACAGTACTTTGGATCAAGAAATAGTCTTCATTATGCTCTCGCTGCCGACCTACATCACTGCGCCCCGCGTCTTCTAGACTCATCAAAGTCATCGGCAAAACGATGGTCGGAATGTCATCCGCTTCTCCGGTGATGTCATCGTCATCGACCCAACCCAGCTCAATCAGGGTTGGCCCAGCAGCGACGCTCCCATCGGCAGAGTAGGGAGAGCCGGGTAGATTTTTGGCGGTGGTGGTGGGTTGTTTTTCGAGGGGAAGCGTTAAGTCGGAGGTATCGTCAGTATCTGTTGACGTCATGAAGGGATCAATAGGCAGATCCGAGCTTTGAAACTCGATGGCGATCGCCTCTAGGTGAGCGCGTAATTCCTCGAATAATAGGATGGCTTTAGATTGCAAGTCTTGGCACAGTTTAGCCAGCACCACTAAACCAGCATTCGCACTAGAATCACCCAACAAGGTTTCCCAAAACTGCCCCAAGGCAACGAGGTCAGGCTCAGAGTCGGGCGGGTCAGGGTAAAGCCGAGTCAGGTAGAGAAGTTGGTCTTCATCAATGCGCAGATTGTTATCGTGCAACACACTAGCAGAGTAGTGGTAAGGCTGTAGATCCATCCAGAGTTCAGCCATCTGATGGAATAGATGCACAACCTGAAACGGAGCGATTGGGGTTTCTCGCCAGAATTCTTGCAGAGTTGGCAAGCCATGCCGATCTTCTAAAAGCACGATGGTGTAACCGTTTTCGGCCCAGGCATCTTGTACGGTGGGCAAAGACGGGTAGAGTTGCTGCTCTAGTTCTAAATAATCGAGGGCGATCGCCGGAATGCCACATTGCGAGGCCAATACCTCCGACGCGCTGTCAGGCGAGATATCTTGCTCACGACAGAGCTGATCTAAGCGGGAGGGAGCTAGGGGCAAGGTGTCTAGCACGCGACCATCAGAGCCGATAGTGGCGATCGCCTGTTCGTCTAACGCATCTAACAGCCGATAGCGCTCTCCAGAATCTAGGAAGTCAGACGGATGTGGCATGGGCGCTGTGGCACCCGTAACAACGGATGCCACAGCGCCCAAACGGCTCCCCCCGGTCAACGGAGGGGCGCTAGCAGAGGCATCATCAGCCGAGCCATCTGCCGAGCAATAAACGATAGCTCTCCAAATGACCCCAGTGCTTTCTCCGCAGTTTTGACAAGTCTCTGCACTCATAAGTACAGTCTCCCCGCAGGATGGACAAGTCTGCTCTGTCAGAGATGTCCCACATTTCTGACAGAACCGATTGTCGTTGGGATTCTCAAACCGACATTCTGGGCAAACGAGCATTTTGGGAATTCCTGGCCTTTTCCCGCCGTGGATGACATTACCTAAAATCCGACGAATCAGAGGTGGCTAAATACCTTTCCTTCGTTCTATCACAATATCCGCAGACCTTTTGCAAAACCTCGAACCTAAGCGTGGAACTGACGACCCTAGCGAAACAACACTAGGTATTTTTAGCTCACGTTGCTTAAGCCCAGTGATTTCCAAAATTACCCTCGCCATTGGCTGACGAGAACACCATTAGCGGCCATGAAGAACGGCCATGGAGAGATCATTGCGGCTCAAGAATGGCCTGACTTAAAAAAACCAGATCAAAAACCCAGATAGATGATTTTAACGCCCCCTAAGCCTACACAACCGATTCTACTATCCCTATATCAGCGATAGGTCTATCTACAGTACTAATTATCTTAGGCACAAACCCAGGTAAATGCATATTTCATGCATTTTCTAGTAGATTTCATCAAAAAAACTCGATTGTGAAGGGATCATGAGATGCACGCGCCCAATCTTGAGCCAATCTGCACTTACGTCCCATGCCGGGTCTGCCACAAGCCTAGATGCCCCTTGCTGCGATAAATTAGGCATTTAGGCATCTTTAAATTGTGCGATTGTGCTCGCCAGTTCCTCCTAAAACTTCATTTTTTCGGGAGATCCATACCTTAACGGCGGGGAATGCGATCGCGCGATCCCTTCTTCTGGGGCGTGGAGGGGCGAACCAACGCTTTGAGTTGATGAATTTCCGCCGGGGATAGGGCACGCCAGTCTCCGGGTTGGAGGCCTTCGAGATGGAGATGGGCGATCGCCACTCGCACCAATCGCAGGGTCGGAAACCCCACCGCTGCGGTCATCCGGCGGACCTGTCGGTTTTTGCCCTCCCGTAAGGTCATCGCTAGCCATGCCGTAGGGATCTGCTGGCGCACACGAATCGGCGGATCTCTAGGGGGAAGAGTCGGTTCTGGGATGAGACAAACCTCTGCTGGGCGGGTCTGATACCCCCGAATCTCCACCCCACGCCGGAGGGATTCTAAGGCTGCCGGGTCGGGCACCCGATCTACCTGCACCCAATAGGTTCGAGGATGCCCATATCGGGGGTCAGTGAGGTGATGTTGCAACGGGCCATCACTGGTCAGCAAGAGCAACCCTTCACTATCGCGGTCGAGGCGTCCGACCGGATACACATCAGGCACTGCAATATAGTCTTTCAACGTTTTCGCAGTCGTTTCTAAGGGTTGGCCCGGTGCCGCCGCCAACGGACTAAACTGGGTCAACACATCGTAGGGCTTATAGAAGAGAAGATACTGATGCACAGGCTAGATAATCGACGTTACGCAATCTCAGCATACAATCTCGATTGAGCCGTGCTCAGACCCACTGGATAGATCAGCCACCGTAGATCACCCACTATCAACCCAAAAACCCGATCACCATTCCAAACCCGCAGCCGTCGAGTGGGTTGAGCGCCCGCAAAACCGAGTTACCGGATGAACTATCCATCCGCCGATCGCCTAGCTCTTGGCACAACAGGCTCCATCCAAACCGCTAAATTATGACGAAATACTGCTTTTTATAACGAGCTTATTGCAAGGTTTTAAGAGAAGTTGAGACAGTCTCGTCAAATTCCGCAACACCCTTTACGCTTAAGCCTTAAATAGGCTTATTTGTTAGGACTAGCCATGGATAACATAAAACGATACCAAGTCTTGTGCACACTATCTTTTGGGGATGTTTACGGTCAGATTGTCGTTTGGCTGGTCGTAATTTTCTTAAGTTTGGCGAGTGCGTTAGCGCTCATGGGAACCAGTCGTCCTATCTTTGCCTTAGTCACCGTCGGCTTGATTTTGGTCTTATCGCTGCCCTTTTTGTTGTTTGCCTTTGTCACCACCTTGATCAATCACATCGAATTTAAGGCCATTGACATGGCTGCCGAAAAGGTGATTACCCCTAGCGGTTCTGCCGCCGCTAACCAGCGCACGGCGCAGGTCGCCGGGTAGTTTAAGACCGTCTATTTAGACTGGCCATGGGATTTGGGTAGGAGGGGCGATCGCCCTTCCCCTGTCCATTCCCCCAAAAGTTGCCGCGCCCCAGAGCAGATCAACCAAGCTCACACCCTCTGGCCATCGAGCCTGAGGAGCGACTCCCCTCTAAAAATATTAAAAAAGCCCTTCTGTTGTTAGGCAGAGGGCTTTTTTTAAGTCAGGATAAAAGAGAGCTAGAAAAAATTCTAGGGAATCGGCCATGCCTTCCCAGGCACCGTCATTTCATACTCCACCCGTCGTTTTCTCCCCACCCATCCTTGAGACTATGCTTGAGCACGATGTATTGATTGTCGGAGGCGGCTTGGCTGGTTGCCGTGCAGCGGTAGAAATCGCCCGCACAAACCCCCACATTAGTATTGCGGTAGTGGCCAAAACCCACCCCATCCGCTCCCACTCCGTCGCAGCTCAGGGTGGCATGGCCGCCTCCCTCAAAAATGTAGACAGCGATGATAGCTGGGAAGCCCATGCCTTCGACACGGTGAAGGGGTCAGACTATCTGGCCGACCAAGATGCCGTCGAGATCCTGACCCAAGAAGCACCAGACGTGGTGATTGATCTAGAACACATGGGCGTGATGTTTTCGCGCCTACCCGATGGCCACATTGCCCAGCGAGCCTTTGGCGGGCACACCTATCGCCGCACCTGCTATGCCGCCGACAAAACTGGCCACGCGATTCTGCATGAGCTGGTCAATAATCTGCGTCGCTACGGGGTAACCGTCTACGACGAATGGTATGTCATGCGGCTGATTGTAGAAGAAGGCGAAGCCAAGGGTGTGGTGATGTTCCACATCCGCGATAGCCACCTCGAAGTTATGCGCGCCAAGGCAGTCATGTTTGCGACGGGCGGCTATGGTCGAGTGTATAACAGCACCTCCAACGACTACGCCTCCACGGGGGATGGGCTAGCCATGACGGCAGCGGCGGGGCTACCCCTCGAAGATATGGAGTTTGTGCAATTCCACCCTACCGGGTTGTACCCCGTCGGAGTGCTGATCTCAGAAGCAGTGCGGGGAGAAGGCGCTTATCTCATCAACAGTGATGGGGAGCGCTTTATGGAACGCTATGCCCCCAGTCGCATGGAGTTGGCTCCACGGGATATTACCTCCCGCGCCATTGTGAAGGAACTGCGGGCGGGGCGGGGCATTCACCTGGATGGCACAGCGGGGGGGCCATTTGTGCAGTTAGATGTGCGCCATCTAGGGAAAGAGCGGATTATGAGTCGCATTCCCTTTTGCTGGGAAGAAGCCCATCGATTGGTCGGGGTAGATGCTGTGCAAGAACCCATCCCCGTGCGCCCCACGGTGCATTATTCCATGGGCGGCATTCCGACCAATGTCGATGGGCGGGTGCGCAGTAGTGCCGATGACTTTGTGGAAGGCTTTTTTGCCGCCGGAGAGGCCGCCTGTGTATCCGTTCATGGAGCCAATCGCTTGGGCAGTAACTCTCTGCTGGAATGTGTGGTGTATGGTCGGCGCACCGGAGCGGCGATCGCCCGCTCCGTCGAATTTCGTAAATTCCCCAGCCTCGACGAAGCCGCCTACCGACAAGCGGCTCAAGACCGCATCCAAGCCCTTTTAGACCACCCAGGGCAGCATCGCATTGCCAAAGTCCGCCAAGCCTTCCAAGACTGCATGACCGAACATTGTGGTGTTTTTCGCACCGCTGAGGTGATGCAAGAGGGGTTGCGGCAACTCCAAGGCATCCGGCAACAGGCCTCCGATATTTTCTTGGATGACCGAGGAACATTGTGGAACACGGAGCTGATCGAGGCATTGGAGCTACAAAGTTTACTCACCGTGGGCGAGGTGATTTTGACCAGTGCCCTCAATCGCCAAGAAAGCCGGGGTTCCCATTCCCGAGAAGACTTCCCGAATCGTAACGATGATACATTTTTGCAACACACCCTGGCCTATCATTCTCCTGCGGGGGTTGAAATTAGCTATTTTCCCGTCACCCTAACCCAGTTCCAGCCGAAAGAACGCAAGTATTAGAGCGCTGTCATGAGCACACGCGATCCTAGTCGTTGTGCCATCTACGCGCGAGGGGGTGGGGCGTCGAAAAAACCAGCCGCTTTTGCCCTACGCGATGGCTGAAATTGAGTTCCTGAGGTCAAAAAAATGCAACGCTTTCGCCAAGATGTGGCTTATGTTTCCCAAGGGTTTGTGAATAGCCTCGTCGTCTTACTGACTGTGTTGTTGGCGATCGCTGGGTTGGCACTCATTGGGTTAGCCTTTCTGCAAGGCAGCTTAGGTGATATTTTCCGCACCTTCATTACCCCAGACCAATTGATGCAGCTCCTCATTGGCGGCGGCACAGCGGAGATCATCACCCTATGGACACTGAGCTATTTCGGCTTTATCTCCCGCCGATTGAGCCTGCGGTTACGGTGGGCATTGGCAGGATGGATTGTGGCGGCGATCCTCCTATCGAAAGCGCTGGGTGGCGTTAATTGAAGCAAAGCAGCGATAGAAAATGTCAGTTTTTTGGGCGATCGCCATACGGATGCATAGAGAATACTTTTGAAAGAGCTAAAACAGAGCTAATTTAGGCTGGCCGTTAGACGAATATCCTCAATGCCATTATTCTAAACAACAGATCAAATGTGATCTCCTCAAAGTCTTCCTATACAACTAAGTCTTCCCATACAATCTTGCTCTCGCAGCAGAAGCGTCTTTTCCTAGCCATGGGCATCCTGTTCACCCAATAGCACCGAAGAAAAGATCACCGATGGGAATAATTCCTTACCGCTCACACGCCATTTAGATAGCCCTATGGATTTTCTAGACATCAAAGCTGGCCCACTAGCACTCTTGCTAATTGCTATCAGCCTTGTTGCTTTTTTGATCCCCGTTGAGCCAACCTCAGTGGGTATGATGACCCCCTTCCATCGCACATTTCAAGGGTTCTACGGGAACGATCTCCGTCATTAGAAGCACCATTAGAAACCCATTTCAGCCGACAAAACCATCTGTGCCCAAGCAATGATGGTTCAGAACTGCACCCCCTTCCAGCCAAGGACAAATTTAGGCCGACCTCGGTTCTAAAACTTGCAACCTTGGCATGATCTGTGAAAGCAATTCAACCTACATCTGGCCCACTAGAATTTCAATTTCAATCAAACGTTTACCCGTCAAACTTTTACCACGTCAAACTTTTACCCATTAGCTTTCAGCTTTGCAGGCAGGGTGGACTTTTGGAGGCTCACCAGTGATTAGCTCACCAGTAATTATAAGTGGCCTCATTTATGTAGGCTATTTAGGCTTCAGATCTAGTTCTCCTAGCTCCCACAGCGATCTTCGCCCTAGAATCTAAAACCCTAAACCCAAGGAAGTATCCTATGCCCGTCATGCATTTTTAGATCGAATGGCCGGATGGTATTCAAGAAACCTGCTATTCTCCATCGTTGGTCATCAAAGATTACTTTGAGCCAGGAAATACCTATGACCTAGCGGATTTTGTGGAGCGATCGCGCACCGCCTTAACCATTGCGAGCGATCGCGTACAAGCCAAATATGGTATGCCCTGCAGCCTAGCCATAGGCCAGCTTCGTAGTATCACCCAACGGGCTAGCCAATACGAAAGCCTCGACACCCCCAAAGTAAGCGTTATTCAATTCATCGAATAGAAATAGAATTTGTATCCGTCACAATTAATCTCAAGCAATACAACCAATGATCATTCTAGAGCGACTAATCAACGAGTAGAAATGGCCCTGCACTCATTGGAATAGTTACGATGTAGTAAATAACCCCAAACACTAATAGTAATAAGATCAAACCTGACCAGAGAATCTCTCGATCGGGCGGGTTGTAGGTATCTGATTCAATATCATCGCGCACAAAAAAATACTCTAGTTTGGACTAAATTTGATCTCGCTTTTGCACTTAGATAACTTGAGCATTCCTCAAAAAATCCTTAGAATGGGCACTGTAGCCAAGGCTATTCTTGCCCCGAAGGCCATCGTAGGAATTATTGGAGGTTTTGGGAGGTTTTGGACAGAAGCAGACTGCAAAGTAGCTGTTATAAATTTCAGTGTTCACTGAAATCATAGATTCTAGTTTGGCGGGTTCTGCATCGCTAGAAGCCTCGCCAACAACTTGGGGAATGTAGTCACCACAATATTCATTAGCCGAAACCGCTTGTTTCATCTTTTGGGGATAGCGCAAGCTGAGATGATTCATCAGCGTAATAAACTGGTTGAGGCTGCGATCAACAAAACGCGGATTCATCAGAAGAGGCGTAAGATTCTGCTCCGAGAGTGTCCCTACAAGCAACAGCGCTCCACCATCAAGAAACCCCAGATTCTTGCAGATTCTGGGGTTTCAATCTGTTCAGGGCTAGTGTTGGGATATTTTAGTCGGCTATTCGTGCAAGTCGGGGCGAGGTTCGGGTTGGGGTAAGTGGCGCAGTTCTGGGAGGGCAATCGGGTTAGGTTGCGGCAGGGCTTGCTCCTTAGCCGCCTCTTCTGATTCTTGCTCCGGTAGGTCTACGGTTTCCGTTTCGCGTTGCCGCAAATCAACAGGTAACGACAAAGGCCGATGCATTTCAATCCAGCAATTAGCCAAGGGCAGGGTTTCTTCTAGGTCATCTAACGGGCGAGGAATTACCATTACCGCATGGAGTTCGCCAATCCGCTCAGCCTCGTGCATTCCAGCTTCAATGGCGATCGCCACATCCGACACCCGCCCTCGAATAATCGCTGTGCAAAGACCATCACCAATGGTTTCGCAGGCTGCCAACTGCACATCTGCCGCCTTCATCATTGCATCTGCGGCTCCGACCAACGCCGGATATCCTCGGGTTTCGAGCAGCCCAATGGCCATCCGCTCTAAGCGACTGCGCCCCTTGTCCGACACATATTGTGCCAATCGGCTGCCAATGGGCAACACAGCTTCTAGATTCAGCGAGGGGCGGGCAATCAACGACTTCGAAACAAATTGGTCAAAATCCTTGGCGGCCTGTTCGCCCACTTCCACCGCAATGCGCACATCGGCAATATTGCCCCGCACAACCACCGTGCAATAGCCGCTCCCAATTTTTTCATAGCCCACCAGGGTAACCCCCGATGACTTCAACATCATGTCAGCGGTGCCCACAATGGCTGGAAAACTGCGAGTACAGACCATACCCAGGGCCGAATCGCCAAAGTTGCGGTCAGGTCTTGGCGGGGTTGCCATGGCATCAGGAGGAGGGAAATTGGTAGCCGTCATAGTTGCTCTCCAGGGGCCTCAGGGCGTTGGGCGAGGTCGGGAGCAGGCTCTCCGTTCACATCCGAGGGCAAGGCTGGGGTTGCCGAAAAATCTCGGTGGGGGAAGAGCATCGCCATTAGCCGATAGAAAGCCTCGATACCATAGACAGGCTTACCATTGGCCATTTGAAAACTAGGAGACGGAGCCGAATCAGAGGAAGGCATAGGCGGCACAGCAGCGGGAACTGAGGAATGTAGATCCGAAGGGGGATGCAGCGAAGGATCCGGGTCTGTTACCACCTGGGTTCCAGCCAAGTCACCCGGTGAAAAAATACTATCTTCCCCAAAGTAAGACTTGCTAGCAATGGTCTGACCCTCGCGAACCTCGGGATTTACCACGGTAGACATTGCCCCAATGCAAGCATTTGCTCCAATTTTACCACTCCCTACCAGAAGGGTAGCAGTGCCCAAAACCGCTCCCCCTTCAACCTGCAAGACCCCTCCCCACGCATGAATTACAGACCCTGCCCCGATGCAGACCCCTGCCCCAATCACAAGGCGCGCAGGCGGATCAGCTAATAGCAAAACCCCAGGGGCGATCGCCACACTAGGGTCTAACACAACATCTCCACACATAACCCCAGTCTCTGGGGCAAGCACAGAGACGCCTTCAGCCAAGACCTGCACCCCATTTCCCTGCACCCCAATCCCATGCACCCCAGTAAGACGGGTCATTGTATCCACAGGTGTCACCTCCGCATCCATCAACTCATCCGAGGAAATTGCTGAAGTTCCTTAGTAGTCTAATTAGTAGTCTAACTAGTAGTCTAATTAATAGTGACAATTGGTCGTCAAGATTACATCGACAGGGGCAAGGCTAGAAGCCAAAGGAGAGGGCGATCGCCCGTCCAACGAACCGGATCAACCTCCAAACTTATCTAAATCTACAGGCTGAGCCATCCTCCCCTTACAACCATAGCCTAGGGAAGCTTCCAAGAAAGACAACCCTAGGCTATAGCCAACACAAAATTTATAAATCAGGACAGAAACCCAAGCGATCAGCCGTTTAGTTGCCCCCAGAAGATGCTTTCTCCTAGCAACCCCAGCAATCTGGTTTAATCGCCAGATTAATGAGATAGCAGATTAACGGGAAGGCCGGTGAACAATGACTTCACCCAAGCGACGCTTGGTTTGAACATCGACCCCATACACCTTGATAAACGTGCTGCTGTGTTCACGGATAAAGGCTTCCAAGGAATTTAACACTTCAGCATCTCGCGATCCATCCAAAAAGCCATGGCTATCCCAAGTGCCAGTCTGGAAGCGGCGTGGGCTGGCATATTCAACCGCCAATCGCTTGCCCTGCGCTACTAGCTGACGCAATTGATCCACCACTTCCGGGCTTAGCCCTGCCGAGGGAGAGGCACTGGCCGAGCTACCACCATAGCTTCCAGCGCTAGAGGCCGCACCGCCATAACCCCCACCATAGGATGAAGCAGCCGAGCTAGACGAACTTCCAGATGAGCTTCGGCCATTACTTACAACGCTTCCAGAAGCACCGGGACGCTGAATGATGACCTCACCCACGCGCCGTTTCTGGCGTGGATCAATCCCAAAAATCCGCACATATTCTCCGACATGGTCGGCAGTGCAAGCTTCTAGAGCTGCCACAACTTCAGCATCACGGGTTGCCTGAATGGGCGAACAACTCTGCCATGCACTCGTTTGAAAGCGGCGAGGATCAGCATGCTCTAGGCCAATATTAAGACCTTGCGCCAACCAACTCCGTACTTGATCCATCGCAACAGCATCGCCGCTGACAGAGGCCGCAGCCGCCGTATGACTTTGAGCCGGAGCGCTGTAGGTAGAGGAAGAATGGCTAGAAGAAGAATGGCTAGAGGTGTTACTGCTCTGGCTTCGTTGACCCTGGCCGCCCTGATCGCCTGGCCGTTGCACCACAGATTCTCCAACCCGCCGCCGACTATTGAGGTCAATCCCAAACAGCCGAACATAATCTCCAGCATGTTCAGCCAAACAGGCGTCCAACGCCATCAAGACATCAGATTCACGGCTCGATTGAATCGGCGCACAACTAGTCCAAGAACTAGTCTGAAACCGACGCTTGTCTGCGTGTTCGGTGGCAACACGATATCCTTGGGCGAGCAACTGCCGCACTTGGTCAACAACTTCCGGATTTAAGTGAGTATTTTGCATCTCTGATATATGGCTAGAACGACTAGAACTTTCAGTAGGAGCTACACGGGTGGCCATCGGAGCGGCTGAGGAAGCAGAAACATATTTCCCCCGTTGATCAACCCCACTTTGATCAATTCCATTCCGATTACCTTGCCCCTGATGGGTAAAGCTTTTCAAAGCATCGGTAATGCCGACAATTTGCGTAGAAAAATTAACATCAACCGACTGCACCGTTGGCAATCGATCTGCCTGTTGTTGGGTCGTGATAATGGAGCCGGAGGGCACAAATCTTCCAGGCGGCACTTCAACATCCTGAATCAAAACATGCATCATGACAATGCAGCCATTCCCTATGCGGGCGTTAAATACCGTAGAGCGAAACCCAACAAAGCAGCCGTCGCCAATATAGGCAGGCCCATGGACTAAGGCCATGTGAGCTAAGGTAACCTGCTGCCCAATCCAGACAGAGTAGGGTTTCTGGTTGTCGCCCAAAACATTGCCCTGGGGAAGACCGTGAATCATCACGCCCTCTTGGACATTGCTACCATCCCCCAAATAAAAGGGACTTCCCTCATTCGCCCGGACAGAACTCCCAGGGGCAATGACCACATCAGATCCCACAAAAACATTACCAACCACTGTAGAGAAGGGGTTGACCTGAGCCGTTTCATGGATTGTGGGGTGCGCCTGCTCCTGAACGTTGGACGGCGGAGAAGCCACGGTTCCGTAAGCCACCATGGACGCTATTTTGCTCCTGTTTTCGTGGGCGATCGCCCAACCTAGGTACGATCTGCCATAAGCTCAACAACTACAAACTCAAAAAACCAGCCTTGATCAAGCACGCTTAATGCATACAAACTTGATTAATGATTGGCCTGATTAACTCAACTACAGCGTCAAACAGACACAAACCAAGACAGAATGACCCATTGCTCCCACAAAACAGATGCCAGCAAAATCGATCCGCTTAGACTCCAAAACATCCAGTTTGACTCAACCATCGTTCAACCTAGCAATAACGCTAGGCAAAAGTCATGCCAGTCAAATAGATGCGCTTCATCTAGCTAGGTTCAGTAACAAGAAGATCAATCGGGAGGGAGGTGCTTCTCATCAACTCCACCCTCCCACACCTTGCAAAATTCCATACTCTTAGAACCGAAGCCCTAGGAGCCTAGTTCTTGCTGGCATTATCGATCTTGCTCTCGCTTACTGTAGAGCAACTGGTTATCTAGGCTCACTGTGTCAATAATCCCGATGACAAGGGCATCCAATGGACGATTCTCCCCACCAGGGATTTGGCGCGCCGCGCTACCACGACTCACCAAAACCCACTCCTGCGAGCCAGCCCCAACAACATCAGCGGCCACCTCAAATTCTTGAAGTGGGTTGCCCTGCTCATCCAAAAACTGAAGAAGCAGGAACTTAACACCTTGAAGGCTAGGCTCTTTTTGAGTGCTGACAACAGTGCCGCATACTCTAGCAATCTGCATCAGAACTACGGTCTGTTCATGGGACGGATACCGCTAACGCTTTCACGGAAGGCTTCAACAGCCTCGGTGTAGCGAATCGGCAGAACATACTCCAAGTTCTCGTGAGGACGAGCAATGATATGTGTCGAGAGGACTTGCCCACCATTAACGCGCTTGACGTTCTCGATCCCTGCGGCAACGGAGGCTTGTACTTCAGAAACATCGCCCCGAACGATCACGGTGACACGTCCAGAACCAATCTTTTCGTAGCCTACCAACGTTACGCGAGCGGCTTTCACCATGGCATCTGCTGCTTCTACCACAGCGGGGAAGCCCAGTGTTTCAACCATGCCAACTGCAATTGCCATCGTTATCTCCCTTCCAAATTATTGATAATTTCAGTGTTCTATGTGAGCCAATGTTCCCCAACACACAACCATACAAACCTGTTAGAACTGGCTCAGAACAAGCGCCCAAAATGCTTACCGAAGAAACCATTGGAGCGCTGGTTGACACCCTTAAGGGCGAGCACCGTAACCTCAGCATTTGTACTACAACCACGTATAGTGAACGATCCGTACCAGTCAACCCTGTGACGCTAAACAAACGCATTGCAGACAAGCACTGCATTCGTATCGATGTCACATAAGCTCCCTGTAATGCACAAGACCGTTGCACCTACCATGTAGCGAGATAGCCCTCTCACTCGGCAGGGAATAAAACCCATACAGTTTCGAGAAAGTAGAGTTTCTTATTAGGATGAAGCATTTTACCGAAGCCGTAGCGTGTAACGCTTTTTAGTCTGGACAGATTCAGGTAACTTAAATGTTCAAACGTAAAGAATCCTTACATTTCCAGGAAGAAACTCCTAGAAGGAAACTTCTAAAGAAACCCAGGGCAACCAGCCGCCAGAAACCTCGAAAGAGAATGGCAGCCACTATTGCTACTCAGGACGTATGTTACTCAGAACGTATGTTATGTGGGGATACACCTTATAGTTCCCAATCGTCAGAATACAGGGAGCGGTGTAGCTTTGGCAATATAAACCAAAGTGATTGTTTTTATATTGCTCATAACGCTGGTTTATACAGAGGCGGATCCAAAACCTACCCAGAAGAGCAGGAAGGATTAAGCCAGCCTTAGCTTCACGGTGAATCACCGCACCAGAATGACACCGGAATCCTCATATTGTTCGCAGGGAAAGCAGATCGGATTGAGGGGCGAGTCTTGCTTAAATGAGGGGTCTATCCTCCTATCTTGTGACGGAAGCAGGGGTTGAGAAAGTTAAACAGCCCTGGCAACGGATTCAGGCAACCGTCCTTTCGAACCTTGCTAGGCCTCGAAATTGGACTGATCTGATACAACCCAGCTCCAGATCAATGCCAGATCATCTAGGCCGAATTTTAATCAAATCGAGAGTCAACTCAGATCAACCTATGTCGATCCAAGCCTGCCACACTAGATCCGTTAACAAAAAATTAACCTTCTTAATTCTAAGTAGAAAAGGGAATGCTTTTTCTGGCCTCCAGGAAGAGTTTTGATTCCTTAAGAAGTTTTTACAGAAAGATTGCGGTGTATTACTTTAGATATCTTTTAGGCAACACCCCTTGCTTTTAAAGCCAACTATCTCAGGGAAATCACGATCTAGAGTTTTTCCCAGTTTTTTATAGATTAAGAGCAGTTTCATCAAGACCTATTGCTTTAAGCGATTAGTCTAAGCGCCTTGCCAGCTACCGGGCTTAAGCTAGCACAAAAACTCGCTGGAATTAAGTGGAAAGTTGGCCGTGTTCTAGATCTGCTTCTACTATTTCTAAAGTATTTCTAAAGCCTAATATATTTTATGCAATAGGTTTTACGGCGTTGGGAAATGACAGCAGCCAATAGGCAAACAACCCGATAGCTTCCATCCATCCATTAGTTTTAGGCTGAATTTAGTTTTAGGCTTAAATGGGTATAGCGCTTAAATTTGGTCGGTGTAATAGTGGCAATCCGATCGCCCATAGCTGATCTAATCCAGGGTTTACTAAACCGGGGAAAATACTATTATTAAAGATTCGTATACAGGAATCTAACGCTTTATCTTAGACATTTTCAGCTTTATTTCATCCGCTCTGGCTTGAATATTAAAGGTTCAATGAAGATTCAATATTATGACAATATAAAGTATTGGATATAACCAAATACATAATCAGTCATGGTCAGTTATGGTCAGTTATGGCGGCATAATAGATTAGATTCATCTGTTTCTAGGCGATGTTTTCCTTCGTTTTTCCATGCGGCTCCTGATCCCAGTTACACCCGCCAAGGTTAGAACGTGAGGGAGCGACCATATTGCACAATTTGAAGATTTGAATCAAGATTTGAGGCTCGGAGATGGCGAGATGTGGGCGATCGCCCAGGTTTGCCCCCTTGACTCTAAAGTTTGAACCCCTGGCTCTCAATCTGATAAGCATCCGTCGTAGGGGTCATAATTTTCATATTTACAGATAATGATCTTGGGAGTTAGAAGCTGCGATCTATCTCACTCCTGCCATATCTGAGTTAAAAACCTTAAAAATATGGAAGGATATTACGTAGGCATCCATAACGGAGAGGGTGATTACAGTGACGCCCCAAGGGATCTAGCGACAGGCGATGTAGCCCCAAAAGATTCATCTGCACTAAGACTGACCGACAGCCGATGCACCCGCAGATAACACAGCATCCCCGGTCGGCAGTCATCCCATCCGAAACATGGTTCAACGTGAAATTGTAGGGAGAGTCAGGATACGCTCTACGCGACGCAGGCGGCGTAGCCCCACATTGTTGAATGGACTCAGATGACTTAAACGGCGCGTGATAGGGAGTTTTAGGGACGAATGGCTCAATTTCTGATTGACACAGTTTGGTGGGTTCCTCTCTATGGGCTATTGGGCGCGCTTTTAACGCTGCCTTGGTCGGTGGGAAGCATTCGGCAAACGGGGCCTCGTCCGGCTGCCTACTTCAATATATTGATGACCGGGTTATCGCTGGTGCATTCGGTAGCGCTGCTGGTGTCGGTGTGGGCCTTGCCAGTGCTGCATATTGATCGCCCATGGCTGCAGTTTATGGATCTGCGCCTCACCCTTTCGGTTGAGGTGTCGCGGGTTAGCATCGGAGCCGCCGTCTTAATCACGGCTCTTAGTTTTCTGGCTCAAGTGTTTGCGCTGGGCTACCTCGAAAAAGATTGGGGGTTAGCACGCTTTTACTCCCTCATGGGCTTCTTTGAAGGGGCCATGAGTGGGTTAGCGCTGAGTGATTCGCTCTTCCTCAGTTATGCTCTACTAGAAATTTTGACCCTTTCAACCTACCTACTCGTAGGCTTTTGGTATGCTCAGCCGCTGGTGGTGACCGCCGCCCGCGATGCCTTTTTAACCAAGCGGGTTGGAGATCTACTGTTACTGATGGGAGTGATCTCTCTCAGTTCGATTGCAGGCACCTTAGACTTTGGCCAGTTAGAGATCTGGGCACAGACGGCAGAGATTTCCCCAACCCTGGCGACCTTACTGGGGCTAGCTCTGATTTCGGGGCCTGTGGGCAAATGTGCTCAGTTTCCTTTAAATCTTTGGCTGGATGAGGCCATGGAAGGCCCCAATCCGGCATCGATCTTGCGGAACTCGGTGGTGGTCGCGTGCGGAGCCTATGTGTTAATTCAGACAACCCCAGTGTTGGCCTTGTCTCCGGTGGTGCTAACCACGCTGATGGTTTTGGGCGGTATCACAGCCGTGGGCGCATCCTTGGTGGCGATCGCCCAAATCGACATCAAGCGCGCGCTTTCCCATTCCACCAGCGCCTATTTGGGGCTGGTGTTCTTAGCCGTTGGGATGCGCCAACCCGATGTGGCGCTGTTGCTCCTGTTTACCCATGCGATCGCCAAAGCGTTGTTATTCATGAGTACTGGAGCCATCATCCTCACCACCAGCACCCAAAATCTTACCGAGATGGGAGGCTTAGGGGCGCGGATGCCCGCCACCACCTTTTCCTATACCGTAGGAGCCTTGGGGATGGTTGCCTTACCTCCCCTCGGCGGTTTTTGGGCGATGCAACAATGGGCCGACCAAGTTGCCACCCCATCGGTTGGGTTGTTTCTAATCCTGCTCACCGTCAACGCCTTGACTGCGTTTAACTTAATGCGGGTGTTTGGCCTCGTATTTTGGGGTAGCCCCCAACCCAAAACTCGCCGAGCCCCAGAAGCACCTTGGGCGATCGCCGTTCCCTCCATTTCCCTAGCCATCACAGTCCTCCTCGTCCCGATCATGCTCAGCCAGTGGGATCTCCTCCCGCCCCTGTCATGGGTGCTCACCCCAGCCACAGGAGCCTTGGTGCTTTCAAGCCTGGCAGGCATGGGGTTAGGAGCCTGGCTTTACCTCTCCGATGCCTCACCCCGACCTCGGGGAGACAGTTTGCAATGGCTCCAAAATATTTTTGCCTACGATTTTCATACCGATCAGATCTACCGCGTCACGGTGGTATTTGCGGTGCGCCAAGGGGCACAGGTCGCCGCTTGGTTTGATAGCTACGTGGTCGATGGCATGATTAACCTTATGGGGGTGGCCTCCATCTTGGGGGGTGAAAGTCTGAAATACACCATTTCTGGCCAGTCCCGAAATTATTTGCTAACGGTGTTTGTGGGGCTAGTGTTAGGGATAGCTTGGTTGGGTTGGGCATTTCTATAGCCCTTTCAAACCAAGCAGCAGAGATAGCGGCATCTGCGCGGAAAAGATTAGAAACGGATTTTTATGTACGGATTTTTATGTTGAGTGTTTTGGTTTGGGTTCCCCTCGTCGGGGCATTGATCATTGCGTGCTTACCCGATGCGATCGCCCCAGTTCGCAGCCGCCAAATTGCCCTTGTCTTTGCCACCGGAATTTTAGTCTGGACGGGGGTGATCCTGGCTCAATTTGACCCTGCCATCCCCGGCATTCAATTATTCGAATCGTTAGTTTGGCTCGAACCCTTGGGGTTAAGCTACCAAATGGGAGTCGATGGGTTATCGGTGCCCCTAATAGCCATGAATGGCCTGTTAGTCTGGCTCGTGATTTACAGCAGCGAAGCCGACGTGCGCCGCCCCAAACTCTACTACAGCCTCATGCTGATCCTCAGCGCAGGGGTCGTTGGGGCATTTCTAGCCCAGAATCTACTGCTCTTCTTCCTGTTCTACGAGGTAGAGTTAATTCCGCTGTATCTGTTGATTGCCATCTGGGGCGGGGCGCGGCGCGCCTACGCCGCCATGAAGTTTTTGATCTACACCGCCATTTCAGGCATCTTAATCTTGGCGGCGTTCTTTGGGATAGCGCTTTTAAGTGGGGTCGGCAACTTTGACTATGCCCAGTTGCAAGAGCATAGTCTGCCGATGGCCACCCAGATGATCTTACTGACTACCATTCTGGTTGGGTTTGGCATCAAAATTCCCATTGTGCCCTTCCATACCTGGCTCCCAGATGCCCATGTCGAAGCCCCCACCCAAGCCTCCGTGTTATTGGCCGGGGTTTTGCTAAAACTGGGCACCTATGGCTTAATTCGGTTTGGGCTGGGGTTATTCCCCGATGCTTGGCAGGTTTTAGCCCCTGTGTTGGCCATGTTGGCCGTCGTCAACGTTCTTTATGGCTCGTTTGTGGCGATCGCCCAAACTGACATGAAAAAAATCGTGGCCTATAGCTCCGTCGGGCACATGGGCTACATACTGCTCGCCGCCGCCGCCGCCACCCCCCTGAGCCTATCGGGCACCATCGTTCAGATGGTCAGCCACGGCCTTATCTCTGCCCTCCTGTTTTTCTTAGTAGGGGTGATTTACGAAAAAACAGGCACCCGCGATGTGAATGTCCTCTGCGGCCTGCTAGCTCCAGAGCGGGGGTTGCCCTTGATCGGGAGCCTCATGGTGGTCGGGGTCATGGCCAGTGCCGGAATTCCGGGGATGATGGGCTTTATCGCTGAATTTATTGTGTACCGCAGCAGTCTGCCTATTTTCCCTGTAGAAACCCTACTCTGTATGCTCGGCACCGCCCTCACCGCTGTCTACTTTCTCAACTTAATCAACCGCACCTTCTTTGGTCGCCTCACCGATAATTTGGCCCATCTCCCCCCAGTTTCTTGGAAGGATCGGATTCCCTCCATAGTGATGGTGGCCTTGGTCATTGTCTTCGGCCTACAACCCGGTTGGGTGTTGCGCTGGAGTGAGCAAACCAGCATCGCCTTGGGGCAATTGGGCGATCGCACCACCACCACCCTCGTCATCTCGCCCCTAAAAACCCCAGCCCCGCTGATCCCATAACCATTACCCAATCGGCCTCTCACCCCATTCCCAGCCTCAGTTTTCCTAGAGAACCCGCCATGGTTAGTCTCGAATCAAAACCCGCCTCCGCTGCCATCAACCCCATCATTCTCCGCATCGAACAGGGTGGAGCATTGCTGCCCGACACCCCCGAAAACGTGATCGAAGTGGTGGGCATCCTCAAAAGCTATGGCATTGTGCTAGATGCCTACTGGCGCAACCTCACCTACATCGCCAACGAGCAATTTCTGGTGCTCTTCCCGTTTTTCAAGTATTTCAACGGCGAGGTCAACCTCGACAAACTCCTAAAGCATTGGTGGCACGACCGCATCAACTACGAATTTGCCGAATATTGCATGAAAGCCATGTTTTGGCATGGGGGCGGTGGGCTAGATGCCTATCTCGATACCCCAGAGTTTGAAGCCCTAGCCAAATCTGCCATTCAGGCAAAAGTGAGCGGCAATCTGCTCATGGCTCCCCTAAACCGCCTCACCCCTCAGTTTTTAGTAGAACAGGTGCGCCAGTTGTGCTACTACAGCGCCCTAGGGCAGTTTTGGGATGTGATGAGTGATATGTTCTTGGTGCTCTCCGATCGCTATGACCGGGGCGAAATCACGTCCATTGCCGATGTCGTCACCCATGTTAAAAACGGCCTCGTAGCCGCCGCTGCAAAACCCATCACCTACCACGTCAACATCGACGGCAAGCCTTATCCCATCCTACCCGAATCCGCTGGGCTAACCTTCCTAGCCGATACTGCGCTGCCCTACGTCGAAACGGTGTTTTTGCGATCGTTCCCGTTCTTTGGCACCGTCTCCTACAACGCTCAGGCCAACCAAATTTCACCAGACCAAGCAGATTTCACCTACGGAGCGCTGTTTGCAGATCCGCTGCCCATTGGTGGGGCGGGCATTCCACCCACCCTCTTGATGCAAGACCTGCGCCACTTCATCCCTGACTATTTACATCAGGTCTACCAGGGGGGGATACGGGGCGAAGATGATCTGCGCGTTAAACTCTGTATCAGCTTCCAAAAATCGATGTTCTGTGTCACCTCCGGGGCTATTTTTGGCCTCATGCCACACCCCCTCGATACCACCAACCCCTCTGAGCAAGCGGCTAATCGCTCCCACATTACGGATTGGGTCAAGCGCTTAGAAGATTCTCGGTTACTGCAAGTGCAATCTAGCTAAGACTCGACGGCATCCATTCGCCCATCCTATAGCCGCTCAGACTAGGGGCTGTAGACCCTTTTTAGCAAGTTTAAATCCTCTATTGTCTCAAATCCTTGTACCGTGTGACCTTGATCTCCCTTGTCACCCGCTAAGGTTTTCTCCCCAGTTGTCAATGCCAGAAAATCCAATTAGTATGAATGAATACAAAAAGTTGTAAATATTTATTGCAACTTAGGGTCACAGTGATTCAGCCTGTGTATCTGCTTGTCAACACCTTTAACCCAGCCAGATGTCTTTTGGGGCGATCGCCCGTGTTTTAGTCCAGTATCGCTAAATCCTCAGGCTTTTGTCGTGGCTATTGCCGATGTCTTGGTTGTTGGTTCTTTGCCTTTGACCTGCGATCGCTGCCCTCTTAAGGAGTTTAGCCTATGTCTTCGTCTGTCCGCCCTACCCAGCTTACTGCCTCTGCCGTTGAGGTCTTTTTTCAGCAGTCAGAAGGAAACTGGGAATCTAAGCGGCGCTACTACACCCTGCCCGGCGGCGAGGTTCAAGAAGTCGTGAGCCAACTGACAGTGCGCGCCCTAGCCCAGGGCTGCCCCGAACTGCAAAAACTCGCGCAATTACACGAGCTAGATGACCCCAACGCCATGATCTGTGGCGCTTATACGGCTTGGGAAAGTAATTATGTTGGCCCCAGCCCCAAAACCATGACGGGTTCCACTGTGTTTGGGGTCATTGGCGATGTGCTGTACCGCGATCGCGGGTTTGCCACAAGCAAGCCTGTCTCCGCCAGCTTCTATATGCGAGACGCCAGAACGATGTGTCTCCGCACCGAATACGGCGGCAACTCCTTTGAAGAAGAAATCAAGCTGATTGGAACCCACTACCGCACTCGCCAAACCATCATCACCCGTGCTGGCGAAGAGCAGATGATTGGCCAATATTTGGAAACCCGTATTTATTCCTAAAGCGTCCTTTCCTAGCTCGTTAGAACTGCAATACTTCCGTATGTTTTCGGATAGAAATTCACTGAGTTTCTATCCGTTTTTTTAGCTTTTTTAATAAGAGTGACCGTGTTACTACAGGTAATAACTGCAAATCACAATAGATGGGGCGTGAAAGGGGCGATCGCCCTTCTTAAAAGCCTACGTTTCGATTCCTAAGAACTAGGAGATTGGAGCTAAAACCATTGAGAAAGAAGGCTTTACATAGCAATATAAGCGGTGCTGCGAGGTTTTAGCGAGTCCCTATCATTAAGAAATGAGTCAGGATGATAGGCCAATTTAGGAAGGGGGAACGCTCAATACAGGAGCAAAAAACTTCGATCTTGCGACTGCAAAAATCGCGGTTTGGGCTGAAATGTTAGATGGGTTCGCCCCTTAATCCTATGCTAAAACCCAGCTCTATCTCCTCAAAATCAGGCATCACCGCTACAACTGCAAAGCTCTCCTCAGACTCTTGTAATTCGTCTCACTGTAGTTAACTCAAGGCTGATTTTATGGCTGCTCAATGTGTGATTGCCTTAAGCCCAATAGCATTTTGCGCCTAACACTCTCACACGCGCCCTTCCCGCAGCTTTATAACCCTAGATCTGCTTGATGTTAGCCTCTTACCCCCTTCTGTTCCCTCTAATTTTGTGGGGTTTCGCACACACAATCTACCTTCCACACCCAGTGTCTTGTCTTCCACACTTGGTATCTCTGTAGCCCTGATAAATAGCCGCTCTTCTAAGAAATTTTTCAAAGTCTAAAGAGTCGCTTCTTACTATTATCTCTGCTCTTAAAGCTGGGATAGAAACCAAAATTCAGCAGACTCATAGGGCTACGACTATCTCTCTTTTTTGCACCGTTTCTTCTCGCCATTGGAAGGAAGTAATCCTCATGATTAACGCTACACCGACTACCGTTAGCCCACGCGCCACCCAAGAAGAACGCCAATTGGCGCTAACTCAGATTTATTACCAAGTTCTAGAGCGTCAGCCCTATGAATTTGAGCGGAAAAAGTTGGCTAAGTTAGAAAAAGATTTTTTGCGCGACAAAATCGGTGTGCGTCGGTTTCTCAAAGAATTTGGCTGTTCTGATATCTACCTAGAAAGCTTTTATTCCCCTAGCTCTAACGTGAAGTTCTTGGAGGTTTGCTTTAAGCATTTCCTAGGGCGGGCGATCGCCAGCCATGAAGAAATGCGCCATTACGATCGCATCCTGACCACCCTCGGCGTGGCCAAAGCAATTCACGCCATGCTGGATTCAGAAGAATATCGCAAGAACTTTGGCTGCTTTACCGTTCCTTACCAACGCCAGCCCGAGCGCTACGAATCCCCCAAAGCCTACCTAGAATCTCGCTTGCTCAATGAAGAGCACATCGGGCAGCGGGGGCGCACGATGCCCACGCTCTACTGGCACGAACTCGGCTATACCTGCGAAAACGGCACCTGTCATCATCCTGAAGCCCATGAGGTTTTAGACCCGATGGTTGCGGCCTCAGATCCTGCACCAGATGTTGCGCCTGAGTTGTCTGTGGATGAACTATTGTCTGTGCTGCGCACCGCGTCTCCTACCCAGGCGCGAGACATGGTAGCGTCCCTTTCTCCCCAGCAGCGGCATGTGTTGCGGCAAGCCATTCACTAGAAACTTAGGTGAGGGATCGATCTCCTTCGCGCTTCCTGGCAAAGTTCCTGACAACGCAACCAATCTCTGAGCTTTAGGCTCCCATTTAGGGAGACGGCTCCTTGGTTTTTCTTCTGCTGATATCCCTGCGTCTCTCTCAGTTCTTGTCCCCTGCTCGTTGGGGACTTGTTAGAGACTGGTTGGGGACTGCTTGAGGAACGGTGCAGCATGTTGCGAATATTGCAGCGTGCAGATTCGGCGGTGGAAGCTTTTGTGGATTTGGATAAAGGCTGAGGACAGATGCGGAAATCGCCTAATTCCGCCGATTGGGTTCTCTCCCCAAGGAACCCGCTGAGCAAACAACTGCGTTCAACGTTCGCCCGCTCAATTCGCCAAATTATTGAGCGCAGTATCTCGCTCCTGAAGGCTGAGCACTGAAGGTTGAGCGCAGTCGAAACCAGGTTATCTCGCCCCTAATTCCTAGATCCCTCATAGCTTCTGTTTAAGCCCATCGAGATTTGGCTGGGCTGGGAGCAAAATGTTGTGAGGCAGAGCATTTCAGCCAGTATAAATACTCATCACCTACCGTAGAATAAGCCTTTCAGGGCTTTCCATCTGAGAGGAATATTGAGTTATATAACAAAAAGCCCCGAATACATAATTCGTAATGGAATGGGTCGGTATACCACGATATAAAAATAACTTGGAAGCCTTAATAAAACACTGTTTATCAGCCGAGCGGGCTTTCCGGGTTTTCATGATGCGCTCTCAGATTTGCGGGTATCTCTCATAAATCGGTTGCACTTCATTTTTCCTGGGGGAGCTTCAATCAGTCCAAATCGGATTAGCTGGTTTGTTGACAGTTGCTTCTATATGATGAGAGCTATTTTGGCTTCTCACCGAATTTAGACTGAAACCTCAGTTTTGAATCGATCCATACTCAGCCAAACAGATTAGGAGATTGAGTTTATGTTGGACGCCTTCGCAAAGGTTGTTGCTCAAGCAGATACTCGGGGTGCTTACCTGAGTGAGTCTCAGTTGGATGCTCTAAGCGCTATGGTTGCTGATGGCAACAAGCGTATGGACACCGTTAACCGCATTACCAGCAACTCTTCCACAATTGTTGCTAACGCGGCTCGTGCTTTGTTTGCTGAGCAGCCCCAGTTGATCGCTCCTGGTGGAAACGCTTACACCAACCGTCGGATGGCTGCTTGCCTCCGCGACATGGAAATCATCTTGCGCTATGTCACCTACGCTATCTTCTCTGGCGATACTAGCGTTTTGGATGATCGTTGCTTGAATGGTCTTCGTGAAACCTATTTGGCTTTGGGCACCCCCGGCGCTTCCGTCGCAGTGGGCGTTCAAAAAATGAAGGAAGCGGCTATTGCGATCGCCAGCGATCGTGCAAACGTTACCCAAGGCGACTGCAGCAACCTGGTTGCTGAATTGTCTGGCTACTTCGATCGCGCTGCTTCTGCTGTTGCGTAGTTTAGCGATTTAGTGACTTTGAGCGTTATGGATTTGTTCCATCTCGTCTTTTCAACCAAAACTTTGCATTGCAACTTAGGGAGATATCTCAAACTATGAAAACTCCGCTGACTGAAGCCATTTCTGCTGCTGATTCTCAAGGTCGTTTCCTCAGCTCTACCGAAATTCAGGTTGCGTTTGGCCGTTTCCGTCAAGCTGGCGCTAGCCTCGAAGCTGCCAAGTCTTTGACCAGCAACGCCCAGCGCTTGTCTGATGGTGCAGCAAATGCTGTATACCAAAAATTTCCGTACACCACCCAAATGCAAGGCGCAAACTATGCGTCTACCCAAACTGGGAAAGACAAGTGCATTCGTGACATCGGCTACTACCTCCGCATGATCACCTACTGCTTGGTTGTGGGTGGCACAGGCCCCATGGATGACTACCTAGTTGCTGGTTTGGCTGAAATCAACCGCACCTTTGAATTGTCTCCCAGCTGGTATGTTGAAGCGCTGAAGTATATCCGCGCCAACCATGGCCTGAGCGGCGACCCTGCAGTGGAAGCCAATTCTTATATCGACTATGCCATCAATGCACTCAGCTAACTGCACTCAGCTAACTGCACTGAGCTAATTGCTTAGTTCTTGGTGATTCGGTTCTAAAGTTATCCAGAAGGATTTTGCAAGTTTAGGGTTTCCTAAGATGCAATCCTTCTGGTTTTTTTTGAGGATTGGTTAGGCAATGGGGATATTGCTGATGTTGGGTAGACAACTCTCTAGATTGAGAGGATTGTGAGGCGAGTGGGCGATCGCCCAAACCATCCTTTCAGACTCCCATTCCCATTGCTCAGAGTTCTTGAATTGAAACTTTTATGAATTTTTCTCTGGTTGATTTTTGAAGCTCTCCGACGAGGTTGTGAGCAATGTCAAGGGCTGTTTCTTCCATATTTTCTGGAGAGGTCAGCCCCAAGCTTAAAAGACAACGAGCTTTGGTCGCTTTCAATCGTCTACTACCTTCTTCAAAGGCGGGCCAGCAGGTAGTGCGCCAGATTAATGTTGGGAAGGTGAGGATATAATGCCAACTCCAACGATGACCGCTCGCCCAAGCAACGCTTTCCCTCCGACAGCACCATTCGTCGGCTGCTTCTCAAGCTGGGTCTGGAGCATATTCAGCGGCCTTAGCCCGGTTTTTTGGCATTGAACCGCTGCCCGCTGCCCGCACCAGGCACTCGCCGATCTCCAGTTAGGGACAGATTGGGATGGTGAAAATAATTAATTTTCTGATACCCCCATGAGGTTGTATCGCTTACAGAGCGAAACGAGCTCTTGGCTCAGCCGCTGGCGTACACTGTCTGGTGCGATAATTTCGCAGTCTTGCCCATAGCGCAGCACTTCGCGGAGCAACCAAAAGGTACTGGAAACTTGCCGCACAACTCGCCGAACTTGAGTAACTGTTTTTTGAGAGGTGGGGTCTTCAACAATCAGCCATTCATTGACATCATCCCGTGCGGTTTTGCTTTGGTAGGCAAAGGCCAACCCTCGAAATAGGTGTAATTCGACTGGAATGGTGGCTAAGCCAAAACGCCAGTCGCCTGCGATGGGGGACACGGCGGCATCAATGATGCGATCAAAACGGAAACACCAGTTGTGGATGAGTTCGGGTAGGTCTTGGTTGCCTTCGGTTTCTTCACACCAGCAGTCGAGATACTGGCGATCGTCGTGGATGGCGATCGCCGCATAGCGCACGGTAAAGCTCCAAACCCGACCTGCGGCATCTTGATAGGACAACTGAAAGGGTTGTTGGCGATGGATATAACGCTCTATGTTAATGCGACTTGTCAGGGCTGGCTTTTGAAGGAACTGCTCTAGCTCGCCCCGGAGCGGAATGGTAAGTTCACTGCGCTCTAACAGCAATTGCGCGATCGCTGTCGCAGCGTGCATCTCCCCCAAATCAATGAGTGCATTTATGGCGCGATTGAGTGCATTGATCCGCTCGTTTGCCCAGTCGTGGTTGGGGGCGATGATGAGCTGACGCTGGGCGATCGCCTCGACTAGCTTGGAAATGTTGGGGCGATCGCCCCAGGTCATGCCAAATTCGAGGGCAAGCGCTTCGAGCTGCGCTTTGTCTTGCTCTGAAACCGAGAGTGTAACCGACTGTCCTCGACGACCCATTTGTACGTACACTTTGAACTTGACTATTTCTATTATGGATGACAGTATGAATGCATGGCAAGCAGTCACGTACACATCAAAGCGATGACAGACTATCAAGTTACACTTAAGCCTGTTTATTCCGCCTGTGCCGACGACATTCCATGCGATATTCAACTGCCTGAAGGCTGGATGCTTTCCTGGCATCAAGCAGAAACACTTAAGGCGCTCCGTGATCCAACTGTGGATGTAGTATTCAATACTGCTATGACAGGCGATGGCAAAAGCTTGGCGGCTTATTTAGAAGTGTTGCAAGGAGAGTGTTCAGCGATTGGGCTGTATCCAACCAATGAATTGGCACGAGATCAAGAAACTCAAACAAAGGATTACATTGCTAAATTTAAGCCCTTTAACGATCCACGGGTGGTTCGATTAAGCGGTGCAGAATTGGAAATTTATGCGGAAAATGAAGGGCTAAGGAAAGGATCTGCGATCGCTACTCGCACTAGCCAATCAGAAATTCTACTAACAAATCCAGATATCTTCCATTATCTCCATCGAGGAGCCTACTTACTGCCGGAAGATAGCCCCGACAAGCTATGGGGACGAATTGATAAAGATTTTGATCTATTTATTTTTGATGAGTTTCATATATTTGCAGCTCCTCAAATTGCCAGTGTCATCAATACAATGTTGTTGATTCACTGCACAAATCGACGAAAGAAATTCTTGTTTCTGTCTGCAACTCCAGATGAACAACTCATTCAACGTTTAAGACAAGCTGGATTTCGCTGTAACGTTATTAATCCGACTGAGAAAAACAAGTATCAGTTTCCAGAAACATTAGAACAGGAACAACAGCTCAAGTTAAAAAAATGGCGGCAAGTTGCCCGTTCAATTCAACTCAACTTCATTGTGCTAGATTCTGCATCAAAAGCTTCAGAAACCTGGCTTAAAGAGAATGCCAACTTAGTCCTGTCTCAGTTTCAACAACATGCTGGTAGTAAGGGAGCAATTATCCTCAACTCGATTGCTGCTGTTAAACGGCTGACACCATTTTTTCAAGAACTCTTAAAACCATTTGGCTTAACTGTTGGCGAAAATACTGGGCTCTCAGGACGAGAGACTCGTGAACAATCCCTTTCATCCGATTTAGTATTAGGAACCAGTACGATCGATGTTGGGGTTGATTTCAAAATCAATTTCCTCATTTTTGAATCGTCTGATGCTGGCAATTTTATTCAACGCTTAGGACGCTTAGGTAGGCATGACGGATATGAGCGAGATGGAATTTTAATGCCATTTGATGAGTTCACTGCCTATGCACTAGTCCCTAACTTTTTTGCAGAACGATTGTTTGAAGCAGAATCCCATCTTCTAGAACCCCATGGAACTTACGATCGCCCCTTCTTGAATGACACGATTTGGGACAATTATCGAACTATCAATAATTTCCAAGGTTACTATTCTCGCTGGGGTGCAGTACAGTCTTTTCGATTGTTTTATGACTTGGGTCATCGTACTGTTCCTCATTATGCTCAGAGTCGGGAGAAATTCAGAGAACTTTGCGAGCAAGTTTTCAATACGAATTTAAAGTCTGTCGCAGGTCGCGTGAGTGGTTGGGCGAAAGAATGGCAGCAACTTTCAGGAAAAAAAGGAAACCCCATCGCAGATGATGCTTGCAGCTTTCGAGGTTCCAGTCCGTTGCAGTGTGGTCTATATGATTTAACAGAGTCAAATGAAGCCGATCGCTTCAAGACCTATGATTTATCCGGAATTTTGAGCAATCTGGAGATTGAACTATGGACAGAAGCTGCCTTCATGCGATCGCTTCAAGAAACCGCGACTCGCACTAAACAACCCATTCCCAAAGGGCGATTTGCTCACTGTCTCGCCTTTATGAAGCTAGTGAGCTACCGAGAGGAGCGATCGAACTGGAAGTTTGCCTATTCGGGTAATCTGACAGAAAAGGCGAATGCTTGGAAAGTACAAATCCTTACGGGGGTGGAAATCTGGCAACCCGACAATCGTTGGGCAGGTGAAATAAACAAACAACTGAGAAAGGAGGGATTAGTCTGCTACGTTGTACGCCATCCTGTCCATGAAGTTCGGTTAAGGCTAAGGCTCCCCATGCACTTTCAAATTTATCCCATCAGCGACCACCGAAGTTTTCATGATGCCACTGCGCCTTATGCGATCGCATTTGGACAGAGTGCCCTGTTACTGGACACCCTTGCCTACCAACTGAAAACCAAAGGAGGTGATCCTCTGATCTTCTAATGTTTTAGTCCCGTTGCCGGGATTTAGCAGGTGACGGAGATGAAACAGCTTACGCCAGTAAGTCCAGACATATTTGTTTCAGTCCCGCTGCCG
>Ga0105044_10000313_pt1 | contig 58272 bp, 43 predicted proteins | sample MAT01_FD_78092 | JGI IMG/M metagenome (GOLD analysis project Ga0105044, IMG submission 78092) | Freshwater microbial communities from Lake Fryxell liftoff mats and glacier meltwater in Antarctica - MAT-01 | ecosystem: Environmental > Aquatic > Freshwater > Ice > Liftoff microbial mat | place...
ATCGTCAGCAAAAAATGTGCGGCAAAAAGACAGCAAGTCATTTTTCTGCATCGAATGCCTTTCCTTCTAGAAAGTCCTGTCGAAGCTGTCGTAAGTGTGGATTCGTGAGCTTAGCCTTGCAGCGGGCCGTTGTTTTTTAACTGTGGATTTCGCGGATTTCACAGAGCAATTGGCGAGCGGCATGCGTCAGCTTGCCGGTAAAGGTACGACGTACCGGAGGGCTCACGCCCAATGGCACTCGATTTGCGATTAAAGTAGCCGTCACTTCTCTGAGTGACGAATGCCAAAGACCGCGTTTTGCGGCTTGCCTCACTCGGAGAGTGAGGTCTACTATGTGAAATCGAGATACCATTGGGATCACGCCGCGCCGCTCGCCGGACTCATTTCTGCCCGCGCGGAGTCTATTCATCATTTTGTTCCGAGTGTATTCACCGATGTCGATTCCATTTGATCGCAAGCGGGGTTGTTGCCAGAGGCATGATGACGAGCGAGGAAAACGCCAGGATCATCGGGTATGCCACGACCGGCAAGTCTGCTGGCCGAGTTGCGATCCCGAGGCTTGCAATTGTGATCCAGAGGACTCCCGACACGCACTGTGATTTGTAACTCAGACATCTGCGCCGATGAGCTTTTACAAACGCCAGAACTGTCGCCCCAACAATCGTAATTGATCCAAGGAACATGCTGATCTCAAACACACGGTCCTGAACCTCGGCTGAATAGACTTCCTTGATCAGGATCATTCCTATGCCGTACGAAATCAAGCCGGACACTCCGAGACACACAATTCGAGTGGCGCGGCCCGACAGGCCGATCACCGACAGGTTGGTCATTGCGATCCACGGCCCAAGCAGTGTCAGCGGGAGGTACCACGTTCGCAACTCCGGTGGCAATACGGGCACAGGAACATGGGGCATGAGTTGTGCGATCAGCAGGCATCCGAAGAAGCCTGCTGCCCACAAGGCCCAGGAAATCAGCACGCTCCTGAACGCTGTTTGCAGAATTGATTTTGCAAAATCGGAATTTGTGAACGGCAGGGTGGATTGAAAGTTCCCCATTCCTTCCACGTTGTTGCTTCCTGCCAGATCGCGAATGGTTTCACCGCGGTTTCTGGTCGTATTGCCGTTGGACGACAGAACCGTCAGCATTCCGGTGACTCCCGCCATCAAAGTCAGGAATCCGCTGCCGGCGAGGATACCTTCATGAAATTCCACAAGCGGATGGCCCGCGTTGCGTCCGGCTGCGATTCGGATCAACCACACGCCGACCATGACGACATAGATCAGTATCACAACGAGCGGTAACGCCAGGCCCTTCAGGGTCCAGTCGTACCAAAGCTGAGCTTGGGACGCAGATCGAAACGGTTGAATTCCGATCCCGGATTTTATGGTCATGGCATCCCACGTGCGCATCAGCCATTTCCAGCCACCCAGCGAAGGCATCCATTCGCCGCAACGATCCCGCGCGACGGCCGCCACGGTCACGACGTACGCGATACCAACGACAACAGACAGCGTCGCAATTTCGACAGGCGTTACTTCTGACCATTGATGCGTCGGCTGTCTGAACCATGAACCGTAACGCGAATGCATCCATCCAAACAGGACGACAGTCGGCGCACAGGCGACGCTGAAGCTCGACAGTGTCCGGTGCGAAACAGAAACTAATAACTGCATCGAAGCCCATGCGGCGATGGAGCACAATGCAGGCCCCCAGACTGGCCAATCCAGACGAAACAGGATGTTGTACGTCCAGGCTGCCACCGCGATTTCGATTGCCAGCAGGATGCCACCGGGAAACATATGCCATGCAACCAGTGAAGCCGTAGAAATCGGAGCGGTGTACAGACGTGTGAGCGCTCCCTGTGCTGGCAGGATACCGCTGCCGAAACTTATCATGAGGAATGGGATAAAACAGATGTGGAGCACCAGCAGCGAATGATCCTGCGGGTCAACTCCCAGATGAGTGAACAATGCGAAGAACAGCATCGGCGTTAGATTCCCGAGGACGTAGAATCCGGGAATCCACCAGCGACCGTGCGAAAACATTTCCCACATGAGTGCCTGAGGAATCGAGCGCATGTGTATTCTCCTGTTCGCGTAGAGCGATTTCGCCGAAATCGCTGGAGTTGTATTTTGGTTTGAATCGTGAGACTGCTTTCAGAATTAACGCGGGCCGACTTCGGCGAAGTCGGCGTACAGAGGCCATCGATTCACGACCTCCGACAAAGTCGATCGAACTACTGAATTCGTGACACAAAAATCTCATCCAGCGACAGTGCCGAATCATCCATAACCGTCGCACCGATTGCTTCGGCGGCCCGCCGAAGCTGTTCCGATTCGCCATTGCAGACATACGTCCACTCAGCCCCGCCACCTTCACAGGCCAGTGTTCCTGCCAGCGAAGGAGGCTGAGACATGGCCTGCCCGAATCGCAAAGTCATGCGGCGATGCGATTCCTTGATTTCATCCATCGTGTCGGTCAGCATGATCCGCCCCTGATGGATAATGGCGACGCGATCTGCGACGCGTTCCACTTCGTCCAGCAGGTGCGAAGAAAAGAACACCGTGCGGCCTTCATCCGCAATTGTGCGGATAATGGCTCCCAGAATGTCGCGGCGTACCACCGGGTCCAGACCTGACGACGGCTCATCCAGAACCAGCAACTCCGGACGATGCGCCAGCGCGACCAATAATCCGGCACGCGCTCGTTGACCTCGTGAGAGAGTCTTGACCTTTGCCTTCGGGTCGAGGTCAAACGCTTCACGCAATTCTTCTGCGTATTTAGGGTCCCAGTGGGGGTAGAATGCCTGTGTATACCGAATCAGTTCATGGACTCGCATCCAGTTCGGCAGGTCGCGGTCTTCGGAAAGATACCCAATTCGTCCCAGAACTCCGACCGGATTCTCGACTGGATCAAGACCGAACACTCTGACTGACCCGGACTGCGCCTTGAGCATGCCGAGAATGTGGCGAATCAGGGTTGTCTTGCCGGCACCGTTGCCACCGATCAAGCCAAATACGCTGCCGCGCGGAACAATGAGTGACAGATCGTTCAAAGCGATCTTGTTGTCAAACTGTCGTGTCAGTCGTTGCACCTCGACAATGGGCGGCGCGGCGGAAGGAAAAGGATCAGACATCGGAAAGCTCCTTAAGACGAGAGGTATTCATGACGGTCGATCGCTGGTGGACAAGTTTGATCACATCATCCAGATTGACGTCCATCTGCAGGGCTTCGGCCAGCAACTGGTCGATCCGCTCCGTCAGTATTTTCATGCGTTCGCGTCGAGCCAGGGGCGATCCCTGGTCCGTGACAAATGTCCCCGCCGTTCTTCGCTTTTCCACAGTCCCGGCCAGTTCCAGCTCGCGATACGCGCGGGCAACGGTGTTGGGGTTGACGACCAGCTTCTCAGCCAGCACGCGGATCGGAAGCAACTCTTCGCCCGCCACCAGTCGACCTGCAGCAACCAGATACTTGATCTGATTGACAATCTGAAGGTAGATCGGCACCTTGTCGTGAGTCGTGATATGAATCTGCATGTTCTGGTTCTCCCTCGCTGACACTTGTATTAATTCAATAATACAAGAACGCGAAAGTGAGTCAAGTGCTGTTTGCAAATTCTCTTACTCAATCTGAAGATCCCTGAAGCAATGCCGATGCTCAGCGTCCAAATTCAGCGAATTCGGCTCGGTTGCTCGAACGCCCATCAATGTGGATGTAGACTGGCGATTCTGTCGTCAGGCTATTTCACATGCTGGAGCGATCAATGGCCGTTCATCCCCTCAGATCGATCTTCTGGCTCGTCGTTCGAATTGGTGGATTGATCGCCTTGTGTCTTTTTCTGATGACGAAGGCTCCGTCCACTGTCGAACGTCACAGACTTGACATGCACGGCGTGGTTTTGGGACTGGATGAAACCGGGCAGGTCGTGGGTATTGAACTGACGGAAGACGTGTTCTATGATGAAATCCTTGAGGACATCTCCACGTTGAATTCCATCTGGTATGTTCGCCTGAAACAAGTCTCATGTTCCGATGAGTTGTTCAGCGAGATCGCTGGCCTGCCAAATCTGCGCTCGGTGTCTTGTCGGGGATGCACAATCTCAGACAAGCAATTGACGATGCTGCAGAAATTGCAACTGCAAATGATCGACTTAGGTGATACGACGGGACCACGCGACGGTCCGGCAGCCCTCGGGCAACAAGCGAGTCTGATAATTATGGCGTTTGACGGGTGTCGGTGGTTCGCGGATGATGACCTGCGACTGTTGCCTTCGTTTCCGATGCTCAGGGAAATTGACATTTCAAAAACAGCAATCACGGACGATGGGCTTTTCACACTGGAATTCTGCCCGAAATTAGGCTGGGTACAATTGACTGGCTGCAGTCAATTGACTGGCGCATCACTGCGCCAGCTCCAACTTTGCAGAGGACTGAAGAATGTCACGATGCAGGACGTCCCGGTATCGCTGAGTGCCGCCGTTGAATTTCAGGCGGCTCGTCCTGACGTCAATTTGTCGTACGACCAGTTACAGAACCTGCCACTCACTAACCTTCACCTGGATCGCACCGCACTCACTGACGCGGGCCTTGAAACGGTTTCCTGTCTTAAGATGCTTAGAGAGCTGGATGTGTCCGGCACGACTATTTCAGGGACAGGATTCAGGACATGCTCGGAGCTACAGATCTATTCGATCAACCTGGAAGGCGTCGCGTTGAGCTCCGAAGGTCTCGATGCGATCTGTCAGCTGAAAAGTTTGCGGGGTCTGAACCTCCAGAACGCCGTACTGCCAGAGAATTCCTGGCAATCGCTGGGGAACAAACTACAGCTGCATAGCGTGTCACTCGAAGGAAAGAGCGAGATGATTCAGGCTTTTGCACAGTCGGAGAACGTTGCTCGATTGCAAGGCCTTACACTCAACCGTCCCGATAGGAACGCACTTCGTTGCATTCGACTGTTCCCAGAAGTACGGTTCGTCAGACTACTTCGCTGTGATGTCGATGAAGCGGCTGCAAAATTGATCGTCCTCGCACAAAACTGCACCGCCGTTGAACTCCATGAATGCACAATTTCTGCCGAAGCCATGCGAGTCCTGGCGTCGTCCGAAACACTCCAAAACATACAACTCCGCAATGTTAACACCACACAGATTGATACTGAATCATTGCAACTCATCAGTTCGATGAACCTTTTTTGGGAGTAGTAGGACAGGCTTCCAGCCTGTCTGTTTGCAGAAGACAGACTGGAAGCCTGTCCTACTGATTTCTCGATCGATCTTTATCAGGAAATTCGAATCCCCCGTGACGAAATGAAGACGATAGCCGCACCGGTTGCGACCGACTAGACTCCGGTCTCGTGCCGTGCCTGTCCCTGCGGCCTACAAGAATGCGGGCTTTTGCTTAAGACGGTCTGTAAAATGAAAGTGCTTGTCGCAGAGGATGATCGCTTCACTCGTGAAGGACTAGTCGAAGTTCTGGAGGCCGAAGGTTATCGCGTGATTGCGGCCGTGGATGGCACGGATGCGATTCGACTGTTCAGGGAGCAGGCTCCGGACTTTGTGTGTCTGGACATTATGATGCCGGGCCACAGCGGGTACGAAGCTTGCCGTTCCATACGAGCGATCTCGGCGGATGTCCCCATCATTTTCATCAGCGCGAAGGCGGAAGAATTTGATCGGCTGGTGGGGTTTGAAATCGGAGCCGACGATTTTATTGTCAAGCCGTTCAGCCTTCGCGAAGTTGTCGCCCGCGTGCAGGCGGTGGCGAGGCGATGTTGTGCGCGGCAACCGAACGTGCCGCCGGAATTTCAGATGGGTGATCTGCGAGTCATCCCGGTAGAACTCCGTGCGCGACGCGGTGATGATGTGCTGGAACTGAGCCCTCGCGATGTCCGCATCCTGCAACTACTACATGACAACGCCGGTCGGGCGCTGGATCGAAACGTGATTTTCAGACATGGCTGGGGCGAAGATTATTTTCCGAACAGCCGGACGCTTGATCAGCATATTTCGCAACTTCGTAAACGCATCGAGCCGGATTCAAAACATCCGACGCTCATTCAGACAGTGCATGGCGTGGGTTATCGTTACGACCCGATTGCAGACAGCGAGCGGCCTTAAAATGGCACGTCGCGGGATGCTTTTTGAAACGGAAGTAAGCTGGTTCGTGCTGGCCAGCGCGCTTGATGTGGCCTTGACGTTTCTGGTCCTGCATTACAGCAACAATGGCATGACACACGGTACGTTTGTCGAAAGCAATCCGCTGGCTCAGTGGTTTATCGACCGCTGGGGCTTCCGCGGAATGGCGGGCTACAAATTGATGATGACACTGATCGTCGTTGTGATTGCAGAATTCGTCGGACGCCAGAAACCGACAGTTGCCAGAATGCTGCTCTGGGGCGGTACAATCGTGGTTGCCTCAGTTGTGATCCACAGTGTGCGGCTGCTGCTGGCACATCGGATTTAGCGGACGGTGCCATTTTCTATGCGTCCGCCAATTGAAGCGACGTTGTCGGAGCCGGAACGGGTGGAGTCGCCGATTTCGGTAGATCCTGCTTGCCGAGCAGGACTTCGCGGCCACGCCGCGACCCAGCGACGAGTCGCGTTGGACAGAACGGCCACGTGGCGACGTGGAGCGGATGTGCGACCCATGGCGGTTCGCCTTACGGCGAAAGTCCTTTCCGGCAGAAAGGACCTACTTTAACAATCGTCCGCAACTGCTCCTGCCGGAACCACGAATGGAATTGCCAGGCATAGTCACCTGAAACGTCTGCGAGAAATCGAGAATTCTGGCCCTCTCTGACGCTTCGGGTTGGTGTCAATTTGTCGGTTGTCGGACATTCTTTCGAGATTTGACTGCCAAATAACGGTTTCTGGCGGATCGCCGTATGCGTAAGTGCTTTTGGCAAAGCAATTTACGTTCCGCAAGACAGCACTGCGCGATCTTGACCCATTTTCGCACCCCGTCGTATAGTTCGCTCCAGTGCAATATCCCATCACGGCTGCCTGAAGAACGAAACGCAGTTCGCGGGATGGATTGCACACCCATTCACAAATTCACGTCCTCGATCTCACGTCTCTTCGGGTTTCCCCTTCGTCGCACTTGAGACGCCTGTCTGAAACGTCCTCTCCAACTTTTGCATCCCGAGATGCTGGATCTGTTGATCCAGGGTCACGGTCCTCTCCGTCCGCCTTCCTGAGCCCACTGTCTTGAATGCCACACTAACGGCGACTGAATGATTCATCGCTCCGTTCTGTCTGTCATCGCCATGACTATCGCGACAACACTGTTGTACGCAATCAGTCGCGATGCACATGCGCAGAATGCGGAAACAGAAGCACCTTCGGTGGAACTTGCCACAGATGATATTCAGAACCCGATATCGATCAGGGGCGACTTCGAGGAAACGTTGGCATCGCCCGACGGTCAGGTTCATCTGATCGTCGGACATGCAGAGTTGGAGCAGGGTAAGTTTTCGATCTCCGGGTCAAAGCTGGCTGTGTTTGTGTCACGCACGGAATCGGGGTTTGAAGTGGGTGTCTACGGCGAGAATGTCGCCATCGATTCTCGTGACGGTCATCGCGATCAGGCATTCAAAGCCGTCCGCCTGGAATCACTTGCCGCTCCGCAGTTTCAGGTAGGACAGTCAACCCCGGGGAGTAAGGACAATCCGTTGCTTCGCAGAGCCGTCAATCGGCTGTATCCCGGTGACGCCGGTGATGTCTCGACCGTGAGTCTGCAACTGCCGCAGGATTCATTCACGATACCGTTGCCGGCAACGCAGTCGACCGGCAGCGGATCAACACGGCGCGTGCAGGTTCGACCGCGATCAAGCGATCCACTGCGATTCGAATCCTTCGAGTCGAGCGACACTGTGCCTGCGGAGCAGGTCTATGTCATCACGGATGGCGTTAATGTGCTTGTGGAAGGTGTCGATGCCCCATTTGGCGGAGAAGACGTTTCTCTTGGTGTGATCGATCTGTCGGCAGATCGAGTGGTCGTGTGGACTCAGGCAGGCGAGGGCCCGGCCCTGGAAGCTGGTAGCCAGGTTGTGCAACCAGGCCAGTCGAAACTGCAGATCTACATGGAAGGCAACATTGTGATCCGGCAGAAGGACAATGTCATCCATGCGACTCACGCTTTCTTCGACGCAAATTCCAACCGCGCCCTTATGCTGAATGCGGAACTGCGCGCCTTCATTCCCATGACGCAGGGCGACTTGCGAGTCCGCGCGAAGCGCATGAGGATGCTGAGCCAGGATCGTTTCCATGCCCAAAATGCATGGGCGACAACAAGTCCGTATGGCGAACCTGGTTATCGCATTGAGGCGAGTGACATTTTTGTGGCACCGGGGCCGGGACTTTTCTCAGGAACTGATCCATTCACGGGTCAGCCGGTGATGAAGCAATCGACGTGGGTCACGAGTCATAACAATAAGTTCGTCGTCGGCGATGTTCCCGTCTTTTATCTGCCGAAGATCAGCGGTCCAGCGGAGGATCCAGGTATTCCGATTCGCAGTGCAGTTGTCACTAACGACAGTATTTTCGGTGTGCAGGTCAAGACGGTCTGGGACATGAATCGTCTGTTCGGGATCGAGAAAATACCGGGCATGGAATGGGATCTCCTGGCCAACTACATGTCCAAACGCGGGCCGGGTGCCGGAACTGCAATTGACTACAGCGGCAACAACGACCTTGGTTCCTATCAAGGCAATGGGCGAGGCTACTACCAATACGACAGCGGAATTGACAATCTCGGGCTGGACCGCCGCAATCTGATCCCTCCGAGTCAGAATCGCGGCGAAGCCACGTTTCGGCATCGTCAGAATCTTCCCGGCGATGCGTTGGTGTTTGGTGAAATCGGGTACATTTCAGACCGCAATTATCTCGAAGAATACTATGAGTCACGTTTCGACACTGATAAGGACATTGAAACACTTCTCGGTGCGCGCCAGGACCAGGGTGCCTACTCAGCAATGCTCTGGGGGCGAGCTGATCTGAGCGGCTTCGAAGCGACAACCGACTGGCTTCCGCGGGCTGACCTGTACAGCTTTTCGAAGCCCTTGTTCAACGGTCTGTTGTATTGGAGCAGTCATTCGAGTGCGGGCTATGCCGACACTCAGCAATTGCCGCCGCCGACAGACCCCAATGATCCGTATACGCCACTGGGCATGCCGTACAATACGAATGCCTCAGGAGTTGTCGCCATGACGCGGCACGAACTGGCCGCGCCGTTCATGATGGGCCCTGTCAATGTCGAACCATTCGTGATGGGCGAAGCAGCGTACTGGCAGCAGGGATTCACGAGCGACAGCGTTGATCGCTATCTGATGAATACGGGCGTGCGTGCCAGAATGACGGCAACGCGGGTATTTCCATTCGTCCGAAACGAGATCCTGAATCTCAACGGGCTGGCGCATAAGCATGACACACTGCTCGAGTACGCATTCACTCAGTCCTCGCGCGGGATGAACGAAATCGTGCAGTACAACGAGCTCGATGACAATGCTCAGGAACGCTTCCGGGCACGGTTTCCGCTGCAGATCTATCCCGGAGTCGTCCCGGCGGAATTCAACACCCGTAACTATGCTTTGAGAAACGGTGCGGGACTGTGGACAAGTGCGCCATACCATGAAGTCGCGGACGATTTTCAGGCCCTGCGAATCAGCTTTCGCGATCGGCTGCAGACGAAAGTCGGCCCTGCTGACGCACCACGAATTCGCGACTGGATGACCTGGGAATATGGAGCGACGTTCTTTCCAAACGCAGACCGAGACAACTTTAGCAAGGACTTCGGGCTGCTCTATAATCGCTATAGCTGGAATCTCAGTGACCGCACGACCGTGCTCGCTAACGCGAACTGGGATCTGTTCAATCCGGCGCAGAACCTGTGGAGCGTCGGTGTTCTCAGCCAGCGAAGTCTGCGCGGCAGTGTCTATCTGGGATATCGTCAGGTGAAGGCGACTGATTATCTGGACAGCCAGACATTAATTGGCAGCTACAGCTATCAGATGAGTCCAAAATGGATCTCGACTGCGTCGTACGCATATGATGTTGCTGAAAGTGAATTTCGTGGCACCTCGCTCACGGTTTCGCGCGTTGGCCTGGACTGGATTCTGCACTTCGGTTTCGGCTATGACGTCAGCAAAGACAACGTCGGCCTGGGCATCTCCCTGGAACCTCGCTTCGGGCCTCCTTCGCCGACGAACCTGAGCAGCCTGCTCGGAATTCAGTAACTGTCGCCTGAACAGTCTGAGTTGACAGATGCACCGCAAAACCAAACACTGCGTGCTGGTGAAACGAAACGAGCTTTTAATCTGCAAAATCATGGGATTACTGAGATGCTGATCCGGACATATCGATTGCTGATATTGACAGGTGCTCTGTTCGGCATCGTGCAGACCGGTGTTGCAGACGACAAGACCACTGCGATCGCCGGTGATGAAGCAAACACGAAAACCGACGGTAAGATATTTACCAGGCCAGCTCCGCTGGGCAAAGCGTCGCGCATGGTGCTGACACAAGGTGACGTCGAAGTTCCGCTCGTGGTCGTTCGCGGCACCCCGTACGAAATGGGGCATCAGCTGGGAGTTGCGTTGCAGGACGAAATTCGGACGTTCATCCCTGCGGCGCTGAAGGGGGTTTCGCACGAACTTGGAGTGAGCATGGAGGATCTGCAGGACGTCTGGGCCAGAACTGCGGCCTACGCGGATGATCGCGTCGAACAGGAAATGCTGGGAATGGCAGATGGTTCCGGAGTGCCTCTCTCAACGTTACAGGCTGTTCACGCCGTGCCGCTGCTGATGCCATATTCCTGCAGCAGCATCGCTGCCTGGGGCGACGCGACCGAGGACGGGCATTTGTATCAGACACGGAACCTTGACTGGAGCATGGAAATCGGCGCGCATGAATTTCCAGTGATTGTGGTCTATGTGCCGGACCACGGAATTCCGCATGTGCTGCCGACCTTTGCCGGCTTCATTGGTGCTCATACCGGAATGAATGTGAAAGGAATTGCGCTCGCGGAAATGGGCGATGCATCGCGAAAAGAATCTCCCTATTTCGTACACGCTCCGCACTTCACGGTCTTTTTTCGCACGATGTTGTATGACGCGGATTCCCTCACGAAGACGATTGATATTTTCGAAGCTCAGCCAATGACAAAACGTTACCACTTTGTGTTCGGCGATGGACTGACAGAAAAGCGAGCGGTCAAAGTTCTGGCTCATTCCCCGGAACCGGAAGGCAAACGTGTCGCAATCTGGAAGGACAACGATCCGACCGACGAATTCGCTCCAAACATCATGTCCTGCTGCGTCTACAATGATGAAGGTCGCGGAGCCTTTCCGACGCTCAAAAAAGAAGCCGGGACGCTGAACGGCGAAAAACTGGTGGCTCTGGCGAACACGATCCCGATCAAAGGCGGCAACGTGGTGAACGTCGTGTACGACGCGACAGCATTGCGGATGTGGGTGACCTATGCCAAAGGTGATCGCGAAGCTTATCAACGCCCGTCCGTGTTTCTCGATCTGAAAGCTCTGGATGCTGATGAGAACGGCACGCCGGACGTAGCAATGGCGAAGTGATGGTTACCCTCGAAAACCGGGGCTAGCGCCCTGCGGCTAATAAAATCAGCCGCCACGCGCTAGCGTCCGGTTGTTCGGCATGGTAGTTCCTAATCTGCCGCTCGCGTCAAATGACGGTCAGGGCCAAAGCTTGTTGTACCCAGGAAATCTCAGTCGGCGGAGCGACTGAGCTACATGGGTCACCATTAAAAACGCCCTTCAACGCGTGACTGCTGAAGGGCGTTTTGGCGAAAGTGAACTCTACATTCCTGAGGTGCGAAAGAACTCCGTCATCCCAGCTGCTGTGGGCGCTGTCGATTCCAGTTGCAGGTCTTCGAATTTGAACCCGTCCAGCGGTGAAGCGGGTTGGGTCGGAGACGGAATCGCCGTGTCAGCCGGTACGGTCGTTTCCGGAGCCGCCGGGACCACTGCCGGAGCAGCGACTTCCACCACTGGAGGTGGTGCAAGCGGCAACAATTCGACGCGTCGGATGATACGTACGTTGTTCAGTTCATTCGCTTCCATGAGTTCATCGAAGCTGTCGATCGCCACCACAATGGTGTCGAACGGTGCAGTCGGCTGTCCCTGGAAACCCAGAGTCATCGCAGCTGCAGGAAGTTGCAACTGAAACGGTGCAATAGCCCCGGCAGGAATCTGCGTCACAGTCCCGCGTGCTGTCGGGCAGTGTGCATGGATCTGTCCCAGCACTCCGACGATACTGATCTGAAAGTTCCCGACGGCAATGGCACTGTTGTTCAGCACGGTGACCTGAATCACAGGGCCGCAGCCGGGATTACCGTCCGTGACAAGATGCACATCGACAAGTTCAAGATCGCCGATCTGATTCGATGAGGGTGGCCGTGACAGCAGCAGACCGGGAGCCAGTTCGGCTCCGACGGCGCCGGACTGTTGTCGCATGCGGTTCCTGATCAGCAGATCGATGACGTGCCCACAGTGCGATTCCGGGACTCCCAGAATCTGACTTGTGCGCGGATCAGCAAATGCGGTTGAATTGAAAATCGTCGGTGGCATAGAGACGGTCGATTGGACTGTCAACGTTGAGCCACTGACGACACCCTGTGTGGGTTGTGCCAACGGCTGTCCTTGCTGAAGTTGTTGCTGTTGCGGTACCGTTTGGGGTTGTTGTCCCGGCTGCTGAGGCTGAAAAGTTTGACCATTCGCCACGCCGATGCCAACGGCCAGCGCGACAGATGCGGTCAAAGTCAAACGGGCGGCGAGCGTTCGGATGTGAGCGACTCGCCGTGATCTGGATCGAAACATGTGGAATCTCCTTTTGAAAGTTCTGGATGGAAGAAAAGTTTTCCTGGAACAGTGTCTGGACATAAAAGAAGCCCGACGGATGTGAAACACATCGCGTCGGGCTCTTGAGGTGGCATCTGCGGTCTCTTCGCGATCCCGACCAGTTAGTAGCAACCCCAGTAAGAGTTGTAGACCGGCTGGCAACTGTAGCTGTAGGTCGGCTGGCAGCAGTAGCTGGTGTAGTAAACTGGGCGGGCACAGCAGTAGGTTGAGTAGCTGTAGTATGGCTGGTAGCAACCGTAGTTGCTGTAGCACGAACCGTAGTACGATCCGTAGCATGAGTTGTAACCACCGCCCCAGCCGTGACTGCGGTATCCGCAACTGCGGAAGCAGGCTTCGACAGCGTCGGTCTTGCTCTCAGTGCCGGCATTGGCAGCCAGCTGATCCACATTAATGTCCAGTCCGGCTTCCACGATGTTGACATCCGCATCCGCAATTGTTGCGGCATCGATCGTCAGAGCAGCGTCATCAGCCACAGTGGTTCCCGCCAGCATCAGAACTGGCACAACAGCAAACATAAGCTTCTTGAACATGATCATTCTCCTGGTCCGGTTAAAGTTGAGTTAAGAGAAACACGAGTCAACCGGCCACTCGCAGTTCTCAGTTCCTTTTGGATGAACTTCGTAGCGAGGACTGCGGAGGTTTGTTACAGATCAATTTCTGTTTTTTATTTGTACTCCAACCGATTGGCCTGCACGCTGGCGGCATGCGCTCCAATGACGTGGACCAAATGAGCGGAATGGTGCTAAACCGCGTGGCTGAGGATGGCACATCCGTTTAACCGCGTGGGCGACGCCCCGCGCGGGAATCCATTCAATGGGACGCTGCTTGCTCGGCCTGCCGGGCATAAGGTTAAACGAGCCAATGCCAATCGCGTGCGTCAGAGGATTAGTGGCACCCGGATTACCTCAAAAGCAGGAGGTTTAGACGTCCGACTGTTTCTCGTCCCACCACTTCGGCTGCACGAAGACATTTTCGACGGACATGGTGAAGCCGGGAAGCAGGTCGCCGACTTCCAGAGTCTGCCGCTTCCCCAGCGACAGGGTGTGGGTGGCGCGGCGAATGACCTGGACCTCTTTCTTGAACGGGTCCGGCACCCAGACGCATTCGACGCCGTACTTCATGTACGCCGTTGTTCGTAATCTCATGTCACGACGGCGATCATTCGACGAAGCCACATCAATCACGATGCGTGGAATTTCTGTCGCGATTACGTTGTCAAACTGACCGAACGGCTTGCCTTCACGGAAAATACTCATCGCCGGAACGTAGACCGTGTCCGGTTCCGAATGCACATGCAGACCCAGATCGTGACATGCATATCCCCGCGTCTGCTGCGGCTGTTTCTTAAACCACTCCGCCAAGGCGCGGGACAGGTTAAGCACAATCGTGCCATGTATGTCATCAGGAGCCGACAGCATCACGGTCTGACCATAATGCAATTCATGCCAGCGACCCGCTTCGGGCAGCGAATACTTGAGTTCCGCAAAGTCCTGCGCAGAAAGGACAGATGGGCTCAGCATCGGATGGGACTCAGCACCACGTAAGAGGGGGTCATGCCAGAATTCCGTTGACGAGTTCTCCATGCACGTCGGTCAGTCTGAAATCACGTCCCTGCGACCGGAACGTCAAACGCTTATGATCCAGCCCCAGCAGGTGCAGAATGGTGGCATGCAGATCATGGACATGGACACGATTTTCCACCGGACCGAAACCCATCTCATCCGTTGCCCCCCAAATGTGACCGTGCTTCACACCGCCGCCCGCAAGCCACATCGTGAACGCATCGACGTGATGGTCGCGACCAGTGGATTCCCGCGGTTCGCCCATCGGCGTCCGACCAAATTCACCACCCCAGATCACGAGTGTATCGTCGAGCAGTCCGCGAGCTTTCAGATCCAGCACCAAAGCGGCTGACGCCTGATCGACTTCACGGCAGACACCATCCAGGGCCACGTCCAGATCCGCTCCTTTTCCACCGTGATGATCCCAGTCCGTATGGTACAACTGCACGAAACGAACGCCGCGTTCGACAAGTCGCCGAGCGAGCAGGCAGTTGTTGGCGAACGAGGCCTTTCCCGGAACAGCGCCATACATGTCGAGTGTCGATTGGGATTCGGCTTCCAGTTGAGTCAGTTCAGGAGCCGCCATCTGCATGGAAAATGCCGTTTCGTACGCGCTGATGCGAGTTTCAATTTCCGGATCTCCGACTTCTGCCAGTCGCAGGCGATTGAGTTGTCCGAGTGTGTCAGTGAAGTCGCGCTGAGCCTCCCGCGTGATCCCTGGCGGGTTCGAAAGATTCAGAATCGGATTCCCTTTACTCCGAAAGGGAACACCCTGCAGACTGGTCGGCAGGAAGCCGCTCGACCATAAGGTGTTGCCCCCGCGAGGTCCACGAGGACCAGATTGCAACACGACAAAACCAGGTAAGCTGTTCGATTCACTGCCGAGACCGTACGTTACCCATGAGCCGAGACTCGGACGCCCTGGCGCCTGAAACCCGCAATTCATAAACAGTTTGGCTGGTCCGTGATTGAAGACATCAGTGGCCACGCTCCGAACCCAGCACACGTCATCAACGATGGCCCGATGATGAGGCAGGAGTTCGCTCAGATCCATGCCGCAGCCGCCCCAGCGTCCGAAGTGCCGGTTTGATCCCAGCAGTCTGGCATCTGCCGGAAGGAAAGCAAACCGCCGACCCTCCGTCATGCTTGCGGGCGGCGCTTGCCCATGATACTGATTCAGCACGGGCTTCGGCGTAAATAGTTCGAGCTGACTGGGGCCACCAGCCATGAACAGAAAGATGACATTTTTCGCACGCGGCGTAAAATGGGAATCACGCAATGCCATCGCTCTTTCGTCGGCAGCAGATTCCGAATTGAGCAGTGTCGAGAGCGCGACGCCCCCCAGCCCCAGCGCGGAGTTCTGCAGAAACGTCCGCCGGGCTTGTTGCGCCGGGAATAATGATTGAGTCTGTTTCATGTTGGCCAGTTTCATTGTGAGTCAGACCCGCATGGAATACAGGCCGTGGCTTGCATGTGACGATGATGGTTTGTCCAGCATACGCGATTGGACGTTCGGAGCGAAGTGAAAATCTGTCTCAGCCAATATTCGTCGCTTGTTGAAACTTGTCGCCCTGGTTCCTTTTCGAATCGTAAGTGAATTCATTAAGCTCCGCAGAGAAACGGTTGAACCTGCCCACCCAAATACATTATTACCAGAGGGAAGACATCATGCGTCACACAGTCGGCTTGATTCTTGGGGGCGGTAAGGGTACGCGACTGATGCCGCTGACCGAGTATCGATCCAAGCCCGCCGTGCCGCTCGGCGGAAAGTATCGACTCATCGACGTTCCGATTTCTAACTGCATCAACAGTAACATCAACCGGATGTACGTGCTGACGCAGTTCAATTCGGTCAGTTTGCATCGGCATATTCGCCAGACGTACAACTTTGACCTGTTTCACAATGGCTTTGTGGAAATCCTTGCGGCTCAGCAGACTCTGGACGGTGCCGACTGGTATCAGGGCACTGCCGATGCCGTCCGCAAACAGGTGAGATTTCTGAAGGAGTACGGCATCAAATATGTACTGATTCTTTCCGGCGATCAGCTCTATCGCATGAATTTCAATGAGATGCTGGCGACACACATCAATGCGAACGCCGATGTGACAATTTCCACGGTCCCGGTCCATGCCGATGCTGCACGCGGCTTCGGTATCATGCAGCTGAACGACTCCGGCAGAGTCATCGATTTCGTTGAGAAACCGAAAGATGATGCGTCACTCGCCAAAGTTCGTACACCTGCCGCATGGATTGAAAGCAAGAATATCGAAGCAAGAGGTCGCGAGTATCTGGCCAGCATGGGCATTTATCTGTGGAACCGGGATCTGCTTGTCGATCTGCTGGAATCCACCAGCCATGACGACTTCGGTCAGCACATTTTTCCGATGGCAATCAGGAATCACCATGTCCAGACGCATCTGTTCGATGGCTATTGGGAAGACATTGGAACGATCAAAGCTTTTTACGACTGCAATCTGGCATTGACTGACGAAAATCCTCCGTTCCTGTTTGCGGATCGCCGGGCACCGATTTTCACTCGTCCTCGTTTTTTGCCATCGACGCGAATGGCGTCCTGCACGGTGCGTGACAGTTTGATCGCAGACGGTTGTTTTATTGGTACCAGCACCATCATCGAAAAATCCGTCGTCGGGATGAGGACGCACATTGGCAAGGACGTCACGCTGAAGAATTCGGTCGTCATGGGTGCGGATTTTTATCCGACGACTGACGACCATCTGTACTCATTCGGTGATTCACTAGCCGTCTGGGGCATTGGTGATGGTGCTTATATTGACGGGGCAATGCTGGACAAGAACGTCTGCATCGGTCGCAATGCCAGAATTGTGGCCAGTGAATCGCCTTCGGCAGACTGCGATTTCGGCGAAGTACTCGTCCGCGACGGCATCCCCTGCGTCCGCAAGAACGCCCGTGTTCCGGACGGTTGGCGTTTTCCAGCGAAGTAAGGCGAAAGCAACATATCTGCCTCCATTCCCGTACCTTGGACATCCATATCCGAGAGATTCACCAGAAAGTTGTCAACTGTCAAAAGATTGCTGGGTCACAACAAGCTTTGCATTGACATTACGTCTCGGTAACACGACGGACATGAATGTCCATCCTACGAAGCGATCCAATCAGTTCACGGTTGAATTCACCATTCCGCTTGCCAGCCGCGTGGTCAGCAGGTCGCCGGTTGATACCTGGTCGGCGTCGCGCAGGACCTGACCGTCGCTCGTCTGAGTCAGCGAAAAGCCTCGGGACAGCACCTGCAATGGACTCAGTGCGTGCAGTGAGGCTGCGGTTCGGGCGACGGTTTGCTGGCGGCGTTCGACGAATAATTTCATAGCCGTGACGACCCGTTGCCCCAGTTCGTCGCACGCCATTCGACGCTGATCGATGAGTGTCATGGGGCGCTGTAATACTGATCGAGCTTCAATCGCGCTCAACTGCAGGCGAACGCGTTCCACGCAGTTGCGGAGCACCTGCCGCATTCGCTGCGCGGTCTGGTGCAGCGTGTCCTTGAGTTCCTGAACGGATGGCACCACAAATTCACCAGCCTCACTGGGTGTCAATGCGCGACGGTCGGCGACCAGATCGGCGATGGAAACATCGATCTCGTGTCCGACGGCACTGATCACCGGTACGCGACACGCCACAATCGCGCGAGCCACTTTTTCTTCATTGAAGCACCACATGTCTTCCAGACTTCCACCGCCGCGTCCCGCGATCACGACATCCACGTCTGAAATGCGATGTACGTTTCGCAGAGCTTTGACAATGTCGTCGGCCGCCCCTTCGCCCTGAACGCGGACGGGCAGGATCACAATCCGCGCGGCTGGCCAACGACGTGTGATCACCTGAATCATGTCGCGAACCGCAGCGCTCGATGGGCTGGTGATCAGTGCGATGCGTTTGGGGATGCGGGGAATCGGCCGTTTTCGGGATTCTTCAAAGAGTCCTTCAGCCGCCAGTTTGTCGCGTAACTGACGAAAGGCCATTTCAAGAGCACCGACGCCCTGCGGCATCAGTTTCGTAATCACAAACTGGCAGGTTCCACGAGCGACATAGACCTGCAGTGAACCGGTCGCCAGAACTTTCATTCCGTCCTTCGGCACAAATTTAATCCGCGCCGCCGCACTCCGCCAGATGACAGCACTGATTTCGGACGTCTCATCTTTGAGCGTCAGGTACCAGTGCCCTGCGGGACTCATGCGGCAATTCGAGATTTCCCCCTCGACGCTGCACGGCGGCAATGCCGTTTCGACAACCTCCTTAAAGGCGGTCACAAGTTCAGTGACACTGATGACTGGGAATTCGTTCATCGGAGTAGCGTAGCGAATCGGGACTTTTGGAGCAAAATGCTGTGGAACCTGGAATTTGGAACTGGCGGAAATTGGGTCATCCGTCGTAGGATACGGTGGATTCTGTAGGGCTACCCCAAAATCAAATCTTGACAAGGCACTAGTTCTCAGAGGCTGTCCGAGAAGTCTCCACGCAGGCCACGCAAGGGGGGCCTTCCCGGATAGCTTGTCAGTTCGAAATATGGGCAAAACTGTCACAAATCGAATCACTTTCATCCGCACTGCCATTCTTGCAGTGTCGGTCGTGGTCGCGTTGTTGACGTCCGGTCGCTGCAATGGCTCTTGCGGTGAGTATGTCTATTCGCGGTATCGAACACCGAATCATCTCGTACCGGACGTGCGTCGGCACGATGCGTTGAATGATCACGACATCCGGAAATCCGGACTTTTGCGTTCGACCGAAGAAAATGGCGTCTCGCATGAAACATTTCCTGGGTTGCCTCTCCCTTGCAGTGGACCGGGCTGCAGTCAGACTCCGACACCGTCGCTGCCTGTTGCACCCCGGACAACGATCGGAAGCAGTCACGAGGATCGCCTGATCCCTGGCCAGCCTGGCGTTGAACTGCCGTCAAACGTGTTTCACCGTCGAGAAATCAGCGACCTCGCTCGCGCGTTGCGTGGGTTTCCGCTGCTGATCGAAATGCCGCCGGAGTTTGTTGGCTGAGAGCCAGCCGATTCTGCGTCTCCGGATTGCTGACTGCTTGTCAGTTTCAGCGTATTATGGCATTTCACAGCGCTCACCGACCAGTCACTCTGGTTTTGATCGCTGATTCAGAAAGTGATCATTTCCATGTCAGAAGTTGCTTCCGGCCCTGCTGTTGCCGATGCGCCCAAAAAGATCGTGCGGAAAGCCATCGGGCCAAAACTGCGAATCGTGTTCAACATTGTGCTGACTCTGCTGGCTGTAATCGGAGCCAACAGCGCGTATCTTGCTGGCGTGACGTTCATGCAGTGGTGGACAAAGCGGACTTACGAAGATCAGTTTTACGCATGGATGTTCCTGGTCCACATCGTTGTCGGGGTGCTGATCGTGTTGCCGTTCATTGTGTTCGGTCTGATCCATATGCGGAACACGAAGGACCGCAAGATCCGCCGCACGGTAATGATTGGATACGCTCTGTTCGCAGTCTGCATCCTGGTGTTGGTTTCCGGTTTTTTGCTGATGCGAATCGAAGGGCTGATCGATCTGAAAAGTCCCGTCGCCCGCAACGTCATTTATTGGGCGCACGTTGGTGGCCCGGTCATCGGGGGATGGCTGTACTTTATGCACCGCCTCGTCGGCCCGAAGATGCGCTGGAAGCAGGGTCTGGTCTGGGCCGGACTCGCCGGAGCCACCGCGATCGGCATGATTATGATGCAAGCCCGCGATCCGCGTGACTGGAACACGGTCGGGCCCAAAGAAGGCGTCAAATACTTTGAACCATCTCTCGCCCGCACGGCCACGGGCAATTTCATTTCTGCCGAAGTGCTCGATATGAACGACTATTGCCTGAAGTGTCATAAAGACGCTCACGACGATTGGGCGAAGAGCGCGCATCACTTCAGCTCTTTCAACAATTCAGCGTACCTTGCCAGCGTGGCAGAAACTCGCGAAGTCGGCATGAAACGCGACGGGAACGTGAAGGGCTCGCGATTCTGCGCCGGATGCCATGACCCGGTACCGTTCTTCAGTGGAGCCTTCGATGATCCAAAATTTGACATGCTCAAACATCCCACGTCGCAGGCGGGAATCACATGTACGGTGTGCCATGCCATTACACATGTCAACAGCACTCAGGGCAACGCAGACTATACAATCGAGGAACCTGTCCATTATCCGTTTGCAACCAGTAAGAACGACCTGCTGCAATGGGTGAATAACCAACTGGTGAAAGCAAAGCCGTCATTCCACAAGAAGACGTTCCTGAAGCCGCTGCACAAGACAGCAGAATTCTGCAGCACATGTCACAAGGTGAATCTGCCATTTACGCTTAATCATTACAAGGAATGGTTGCGGGGTCAGAACCATTACGACAGTTGGCTGTTGAGCGGTGTGTCAGGTCACGGGGCTCGCAGCTTCTATTATCCTCCTAAAGCCCAGACGGAATGCAATACCTGCCACATGCCGCTCAAAGAATCCGGTGACTTCGGAGCGAAGTACTTTGACGACACCGGCAAGCTGAAGACGCACAATCACTTTTTCCCGTCCGCCAACACTGGCATCAACTGGCTCACTCACAACGACGACGCGATCGAAGCCCACAAAGACTTTATGAAAGGCATCATGCGCGTCGATGTCTTTGGAGTTCGCGAAGGCGGCACGGTGGATGGTCAGCTCACGGCACCGCTACGACCTGAAGTTCCGACGCTGAAACCCGGGAACAAATATCTGCTGGAGACTGTGATTCGCACCGTCAAAATGGGACATCATTTCACTCAGGGGACAACTGATTCGAATGAAATCTGGTTGGAAGTTTCCGTCACATCTGGTGATCAGAAGATCGGTGCCAGCGGAATGATGGAGGATGACAACAGCGTTGATCCATGGTCACATTTTGTCAACAACTTCATGCTGGACAAAGATGGAAACCGCATCGATCGCCGCAATGCTCAGGATATCTTCACGGCCCTCTACATGCACCAGATTCCTCCCGGAGCTGGTCAGACGGTGCACTACAGTTTCACGATGCCGGACGAGGTAACTGCTCCTGTCAGCGTGAAGCTGCGGTTGCTGTATCGCAAGTTCGATTCAACCTACATGGAATTTGTCGATCAGAAGATGGCGGCGCTCGGGCGACCGATTCGCGGTCACGAAGATGGTCAGAAATACCGCAATGAATTGCCCATCATGCTGCTGGCTGAGGACCAGATCACATTCCCGGTGGAAGGCGTCACGGCAGAAATCACGAACCCTGAACGTGACGTGCCGCAATGGCAACGCTGGAATGACTACGGCATCGGCATGTTGCTGAAGGGAAAAGCGGAGTTGAAGCAGGCCGCGGCTGCGTTCACGGAACTGGAGAAACTCAAACGCTTTGATGGTCCGCTGAATCTCGCCCGCGTGCTGGTTGCCGAAGCTGGTCCCGGACAACTCGACGAAGCGGCGGCGGCGATCACGCGGGCAGCCGAATTCAAAGAGAAGGACAACACTGCACCGCCCTGGACGATGGCATGGTTGAGCGGAGTGATCAACCGACAGCAGGGTCGTCTTGAAGATGCGGAAAGCAACTTTCGACAGGTGCTCGACTATCGCACTCAGGATACGGTGACTCGGAAGTTTGACTTCAGCAAAGACTATGAAGTCATCAATTTGCTCGGGCAGACAATCTTTGACCGAGCCTTGCAGATACGTTCCGACGCGAAAGCGGCGGAACGAACTGCCCGCCTGCAGGAAGCAGTGGATGTCTTCCAGAGAACATTGGCGATCGATTCCGAAAATGTCGATGCTCACTACAACTTGAGTCAGTTGCATGCGCAGTTAGGCGACAAGGAAAAGGCGGCCGAGCATCAGGCTTTGCACGCGAAGTACAAGCCGGACGATACGGCGCGAGGCCAGGCAGTGAGTGCCGCACGGCAGAAGTATCCGGCAGCAGACTTTGCGTCGGAGGCACTTGTGATTTACGACCTGCAGCGAGAGAAACCAGCAGCGACCGCCGCAACCCAGCCATAAGGCGAGCGGCTGGGCGTCAGCCCTCCGTGCATGATGAATTGCCAGGAATGATGTGTTGATACAACAAGAACAACTCGGAGGCCTGCCGGCCAATGGCACTCGATTTCACTCAAAAGTAGCAGGCACACTCCGTGTGCCGTCCGCCAACTCGCGTATTTTCAAGGGCTGCGGCACTTGGCAAGTGCCCGCTACTTTTTAAATCGAGTACCATTGGGCTGCCGCCCTGCGGCTCGCCAGGTGCAGAAAGCGAATGACCATGAACTCCAGATCAAATCAATCCGAACCGGAAGAAATCCAGAACGACGATGTCGTCGGCTCCGCCTTGCGCTGGTCGATCGCAGGTATTGTCCTGCTGGCGGTCGTGGGAGTCTCAATCTGGGTCGCAACTCGTCCGACGCCGGAAAAAATCGCAACATCGGGAGGGCCGACTGCCCTGCCGGTCGCTCGTGCCGCTCCGACGATGGTGATTCCGGAGATCCCATTCAAGGACATTACCCTGGCTGCCGGCATCGACTTCGTCCATGAAAACGGAGCGGAAGGCGAAAAGCTGTTGCCAGAAACCATGGGTGGCGGCGGCGCGTTTCTGGACTTCGACAACGACGGTGATCAGGATCTGCTGTGCATTAACTCCAACGTCTGGCCCTGGGCGACCGAAAAGCCTGCAAAATTACCGACGTCTGCCCTGTATGCGAATGATGGCACTGGCAAATTCACAAATGTGACGGAAGGCTCGGGGCTCGACGTGGCGATGTACGGTAACGGCGTCGCGTGTGGCGATTTTGACAACGATGGCGATGTGGATGTGTTCGTCAGTTGCGTCGGCTCAAATCACCTGTTTCAAAACGCAGGCGGCGGCAGGTTTAACGACATCACTCCACAGTCCGGTGTGGCGGGAGGTGAAGATGCATGGAGCACCAGTTGCGGCTGGTTTGACTACGACCTTGATGGCGACCTTGACCTGTTTGTGTCCAATTACATCGAATGGTCGCGCGAAATCGATGCGTCGATGGAATTCACGCTCGATGGAACACTGCGAGCTTATGGCCGACCGACCGACTTCAAGGGTGCGTTTCCCTATTTGTACCGCAATGAGGGCAATGGGAAATTCTCGGACGTTTCAGAGCAGGCAGGCATTCAGATTCGCGATCCAAACACTGGAGTTCCGGCATCAAAATCCCTCGGCGTGACATTTCCTGACGTCAACAGTGACGGACTATCCGATATCGTTGTGGCCAACGACACAGTTCAAAACCTGCTGTTGCTCAATCAACCCGGAGGCACATTCATCGAGAGTGCTGCAACATCCGGCGTGGCGTTTGACAACAGCGGTGCAGCACGCGGTGCAATGGGGATCGACTTCGGCTGTTTCCGAAACACCGATGCACTGGGGATTGTGATCGGCAACTTTGCGACCGAAATGACAGCATTGTATGTTTGCCAGACTCCCGGTGCTCCGATTCCTGTGTTCCGTGATGAAGCGGTTTCAAACGGGCTTGGGCCTGTGACGCGCACCGACCTGAAATTTGGTGTTTTGTTTCTTGATGCCGATCTTGACGGAAGAGTTGACCTGTTCGAAAACAATGGGCACCTGGAGGAAGACATTCAGGTCGTGCAGGCCAGCCAGCATTATGAACAGGCCCCTCACCTGCTGTGGAATTGCGGCCCTGATTTTGACAGCGAATTTGTCATGCTTCCGGAAGCGAAAACCAGTGCCGATTTTGTGAAACGCATGGTTGGTCGCGGTGCGTCTATGGCTGATATCGACGCCGACGGTGACCTCGATCTGGTGCTGTTCTCTTCCGGTGGTCGTCCTCGCCTTTTACGCAACAATCAGCAGACTGGAAATCACTGGCTTCGAGTCCATCTGAAGGGTACCACCTGCAACAAGGACGCCATCGGTGCTCAGGTGGATTTGACTCTGTCCGACGGCACGGTTCTCAGCCGCACAGTCATGCCGACCCGCAGTTATCAGTCGCAGGTGGAATTGCCGGTCACTTTCGGACTTGGAAAATCGGACACGTATAAATCCCTCAAAATCCGCTGGCCCGGTGGATCATTGCAGGAATTGCCCGCTGGCCCGGTGAATCAATTGATTGAAGTCACGCAGTGAGGGACATGATGACATCTCCGAAAGTCAAGGCCCGCTACGACGTTGTGATTGTGGGAAGTGGTCATAACGGACTGGTGGCTGCAGCGTATCTGGCAAAGGCCGGGTTGTCGGTGCTGGTTCTGGAACGTAACGACTACCTCGGCGGAGCGACGGCTTCACAGCAGGTGTTCCCGGACTATGACGCCTTGTTGTCCCGGTATGCATATCTCGTTTCACTGCTGCCGCCGCTGATTGTCGCTGAACTCGGCCTCCATTTTGAAACTCGACAACGGCGCACGGCATCCTTTACACCATACACAGATGCCAGGGGAACGAATCGCGGTCTTGTCATTTCCAATGTTGACGAGAATCGGTCTCGTGAAACAATGCGGGAGATGACCGGGAGCGACGAGGCCTGGAAAGGCTATGCACGACTGCTCGGACTGGAAACTGCAATTGCCCGGGTGGCATGGCCATCGCTGCTGCAGCCGATGCACAGCCGCGAGTCGTTTCGATCGGCGTTGCAAACCGACGATGAGCGCGCGGCATGGAATGCGTTCGTCGAACGGCCACTAGGCGAAGTGATCGAACAACTCGCGGAGCATGATGTGCTTCGCGGTCTGCTGCTCACCGATGCCAAAATCGGCGTCTTTACTCAGCCGCACGATGCGTCGCTGTTGCAGAATCGTTGCTTCCTGTATCACGTCATTGGTAACGAAACCGGTGAATGGCGTGTTCCTGTCGGTGGCATGAAATCTCTGGTCGATGCCCTGACAGATCGCTGCCACGCACTGGGAGTGACTTTCCTCACCGGCGCGCCGGTCACGCATCTGGAGTGCGGTCCGATCTGCCACACGGTTTTCTATACGGTCGATCAGGTGGAACACGCTGTCGATGCCGTTCGAGTGCTCGTTAATGCGGGGCCAAAAACCTTTGCGCGTCTGCTGGGCGAGTCATGGAACCCGATTCCGACGGACGAAGGCTCCGTTGTCAAGATGAATATGCTGCTGCATCGGTTGCCGCAGGTAAAAGCGTTCGGTGTGACATCGGAAGAAGCATTTTCCGGCTCATTTCATATCGATGAGAGCTACCAGCAGTTGCAAACATCATGGCAACAGGCGTCCCGCTGTCAATTGCCGGATCCCGCGCCAGCCGAGATGTATTGTCATACGTTGACGGACAATTCGATCCTGTCGCCGGAACTGCGATTGAAAGGCTATCACACGTTGACGCTGTTCGGACTTGACATGCCATATCGCCTGTTCAAAGACAACAACGAGGTCCGGCGCATTGAAGTGAGGCAGCGGTATCTCGCAGGTCTCGATCGGATCTGCGCCGAATCTTTTGTCGAATGTCTCGCTCGCGATCGTAGCGGTGAGCCGTGTGTCGAAGTGAAGACACCGGTGGATCTGGAACGCGAAGTGGATCTGGACCAGGGGAATATTTTTCACAACACGCTGTCATGGTTCTTCACCGACGATCCTGATCAGGTTGGCAGCTGGGGCGTCGAAACACATCATCCGCGCATCTACCGCGCCGGCTCATCCGCTCTGCGCGGCGGCGCGGTCAGCGGCATCCCCGGACGAAATGCTGCCATGTGCGTGATTGCTGAGTTGGAGTGAACACTGTGACTCATCCGTACCGTCCGTATTACTAAAACTTGAATCCTTGTTGTTCCGCGAAGATCTTCCGACGGCGGTTTGTAGCGGAAAGTAGCGGTCACGCTCCGCCATGACGAGCCTTGAACCGGGCCACTTGAATGGAGCCCCCGCGATGACTGTCGTTGAGCCCATGCAGGGGCAGGTCGTGGAACTCTGTTCTGGTTGTTGTGTGTCGATTGACGAATGCTCTTCACGGCGGAGCGTGATGGCTACTTTGGGTTGCGGGCGAAGCCCGCGCTGGGACATTCGCGCTGAAAAAACCGGGATTGGAACGACGACTGCAGCCGCATTGCGCAGGACATACAAGTCTGATGGCGTCGGAGACGCTCACTTCATACAATCACGGGGCTCCTACAACTCCCGCCGGAATCACCGATATGAAATTCGACCTGCCCACAATCCTGCTGTCGCTCGCGATCACGGCAACGCTGACTCCGCAGACTGTTCATGCACAGCATCGCGTGCGGTTTGATCACGACGTGCGTCCGATTCTGTCGAATCATTGCTGGAGCTGTCACGGGCCGGATGAAGCTGCCCGCGAGGCAGGGCTCCGCCTTGATCGCCAGGACTCTGCGACCGCCGCAGGTGAAAGTGGTCGCATTGCCATCGTGCCCGGAAAACCTGCCGACAGCGAACTTGTGGCACGCATTAATTCCCACGATGCGGATACGCAGATGCCGCCAGCGTCGGCAAAGAAACCCATCACCGATCAACAGAAACTCGTTTTGCAACAGTGGATCGAGCAGGGGGGCGAGTTCACTTCGCACTGGGCCTACACGTCGCCTGTTCGCCCGGCAGTTCCGGCGGTGAAAGACGCCTCGTGGCCAAAGAACACGATTGATGCTTTCGTGCTGAAGCGTCTGGAAGATGAAAAACTGCTGCCGTCAGAAGAAGCCGCTCCGCACGTCTGGCTGCGACGAGTCACATTTGACCTGACCGGACTTCCACCATCTCTGGAGGAACTCAATGCTTTCGAAGATCGCCTCAAGTCTGCTGCCAAAGAAGTTGTCTATGCGGAAGTCGTTGATCGCCTGCTAAAATCGCCGCGCTATGGCGAACGGATGGCAATGCAGTGGCTGGATGCCGCGCGTTACGCCGACACAAACGGCTACAACAACGATGAAACACGCACGATGTGGCCGTGGCGAGACTGGGCCATCAAAGCCTTTACGGACGGAATGCCCTACGATCAGTTTCTCACCGAACAGCTTGCGGGGGATCTGTTGCCGGAGGCCTCGGTGTCGCAGAAGGTCGCGACCGGATTCAGCCGCAACCATGTGCTGACCACCGAAGGCGGAATTTTTGAAGAGGAATATCATGTCGAGTACGTGGCAGACCGCGTCCATACGACAGCAACCGTGTTTCTTGCAATGTCACTGCAATGCGCGCGGTGCCATGACCACAAGTATGATCCGCTGACTCAGAAGGAGTATTATCAGTTCGCCGCGTTCTTCAATAACGTGCCGGACAAAGTTGTGTCATACAACAACGCACGAATGGCGGAACCGCTGCTCAGGTTGCCGACACCTGCACAACAGGCGGAACTGGATCGCATCGAGGGGCGTCTGAAGGAGGTCGAAGCGGAGCTCACAAAACTCTCGGGGGAAGCCGGTGCCGATGCGACCTCTCTCCAGACTGAAAAGACGTCGCTCACCGAACAGCGTACAAAGTTGGATGCTGAAATCCCTGCGACAATGGTGATGGCCGAGCCTGCTGAACCTCGCCCGATCTTTGTCCTGAAGCGAGGTCAATACGATCAGCGCGGGGAACAGGTGACGGCCGCGTTTCCGAACGCGCTGGTGTCACATGAAAGTGCGGTCATCGCAACCGTACCGGAAGTTCCTGATCGGTTGCAGCTGGCACGCTGGCTGACGGATCCGGCTCATCCATTGACGGCTCGAGTTGCGGTGAATCGCCAGTGGGAAATGGTGTTCGGCACCGGAATCGTGGAAACGGCGGAAGACTTCGGAATTCAGGGCGCGCTGCCGAGTCATCCGGAACTGCTTGACTGGCTGGCCACCGAACTGATACAGCAAGGCTGGGACCAGCGGGCAATACTGAAACAGATTGTGATGTCTGCGACGTATCGGCAATCGTCGAATATCATCGCAGAGCAACTGCACCATGATCCTCGCAATCTTTTACTCGGTCGTGGGCCTCGTTACCGGTTGCCGGCTGAAACAGTCCGCGACAACGCATTGTTCGTCAGCGGCCTGCTGAAAGAAAGGATCGGCGGCCCCAGTGTCAAACCGTATCAGCCCGACGGACTTTGGGAAGACGTCAGCGTCGAGCGTCGCGACAAGTATGTTGCGGACACTGACGACGGACTTTATCGACGCAGCATGTACACATTCTGGAAACGCACCTGCCCGCCACCTGGCATGGCGACTTTCGACGCTCCCGATCGTGAAACCTGCGTCGTCCGCCGCGCACGCACGAATACTCCACTCCAGGCCCTCGTCCTGCTCAATGACCCAACCTACGTCGAGGCCGCACGAAAGCTGGCTGAGCGTGTGATGCTGGCATCCGATAACGATGCGGCTCGCATCGTAATCGCATTCCGGATCGTACTTTCGCGGCTGCCTGGCGATTCAGAACAAGCGACGTTGCAGGAAATACTGGCCGACGCCCGCACCCATTTCACGGTCGACTCCACGGCTTCGGACGAGTTCCTGAGCGTCGGAAATTCACCGCGCGACACATCACTCAACCCGGTTGATCTCGCGGCATGGTCGGCGGTGATGAACGTGGTGCTGAATCTGGATGAGTGCATTTCGAAACTCTGACGTCATCGTGAAAGATTTCAGCTGACGCGCGACCGCAGTGGCATGGGATCTACCGGTCGTCATTGAGCTCTGGAATCGGCGGCATGAACGATGGATGAATGCGAGTTCACTTCAGATCCGGAGTCCGACACCGCAGGCAAAGTCACCAAAAACTCCGTGCCTTGATGTGTCGATCTGATCAGCTTGATTTCTCCTCCGAGTGCATGTCGCGTGAGCTGGCGGCACACGAAGAGTCCCAGTCCCGTGCCATGATCCTTAGTCGTATAGTATGGCTGAAAAATCTGTTCCTGTGCTTCCTGCGGAATTCCGTGACCTTCATCCCGAACATAAATTCCAATTCGCGCCGGCACGGAATCAGTTTCTGCGATCAACTCGGTTGTGATCTCGATCGCAGCACCTTCATCTGTGGCGTCCAAAGCGTTGAGAATCAGGTTGAGCATCACCTGGACCAGTTGATCATAGACTGTGCGGATGTGCGGCAGGTTGAGCGCGAAACTTGAAACGATGGTCTTGCCCTTCCAGCGTTTGTAATATTTAGCAATGTTCAATGCGTCGTTGATCGCTGCATGCACATCGACCGTAGATTGCTGTTGGTTGGTCGGGCGGCTGAATCCAGTCAATTCACGCAGAGTTCGCTGGATCCTTGTGAGTTGCCCATCGACCAGGTCCAGACGTTGTTTCACATATTCGTCGGAATTTTTTCGACTGAGCATCTGGATGATGGAACTGATGGACGCCAGCGGATTGCCGACTTCGTGTGCGATCCCGGCAGCCAGCAATCCAAACGCAGCTTGCTTCTCCTGCTGAACGAGCATTGCCTGTGATTCCTGCAGCTCCTTTGTCCTGACGGCGATTCGGCGTTCAAGCAGTTGCTGGTTGGACTGCAGCTCTTCATTCAGGATCACCAGCTTTTGTCCGGCCGATCTGAGCAGTCCTGTCAGCGCGATCATGGCCCAGGCGGCCCAACCAAGGAAAACCAGCGTCAGAATCACGGTAACGATTTCGAATTGCTGCTGCGGAGCTGCGTGCAGGCCCAGCATGATATAGCTGATTGAATGCAGGCCGAAAGTGGCAAACGTCAGCCTCGGTGAATGCCGAATCGCGCAGACCAGAACCGAAAGAAAATAATAAAATCGAAACGGACTGCTGACACCCAGATCAAAATTGCAAAGCAGTCCGATGAACAACGCCTCCATCAGCGAAATGCCGATGCGGTATTCCTTCAGCAGTACCTTGCCCTTCCAACTGGCGAGCGTATCCACCAGTGCGTACATCGTGCCCAGCGTCAACATGCCGTTCAGTTCCGGACGTCCGTAATCTCGGTCAACCAGATTGACGTACAAACAGCCGACACACAAACCGAACCAGCGAATTCGCACGGTTATTGATTCCGCCTGAGCCTCGCGACTGGTCGGATCAAAATATCTCGCGGCAGCAGCAGCCGCTTTGAAGCTGGCTGGCAGCCGCATGATTCCCGAGGGTGTTTCCGGGTAGGGTTTTCTCGAATTGCGATCCGGTTCAGCAGGACTCATGACTTTCCTTATTAAACGATCAACGGCAGAGAATCTCCAGGCGACACCCTCAACGTGGCGGATGCGCATGAACTGCCGGAGACAGTTCGGTTTACGGCGTTCGTGACGGCTGCACCAGAACTCTCGCCTTTGACTTTTACACTGTCGTTGAATGTTGCGAAACTCACAGGCAAGGCGTCCGATACAAATGGCAGCACAAAATCCTCTTGTCGCGGCTTTGATGGAGCGAGCCTGATATGAGTCGAGCGGTTAACGTCCTGGCACTCGTAAGGGATGGCCAGAGATACATTTTCCTTTACGACGACAACAGCGTCCAGCAGGTTCTCTCCCAACTTGCTGACTTTGCAGGTGACCCGGAGCTTGACTTTACATGGTACGATGCCGCAACATTGTCTCAACGCGTCCGCGACCTGCAGCTTGAAGAGGTTGATATGGAAACCGAAGACTTCCCGACCTTTTTCTAGTGCTTTGAGGCGAGCGGCAGATTTCCGGTTACCGTCGAAAACCGGGGGGCTAGCGCCCTACGGCTGATAAAATCAGCCGCCACGCGCTAGCGTCCGGTTGTTCGGCTTGGTCGTTCCTGATCTGCCGCTCGCCTAAAAAAGAAGCCAGGGAGTGCAGAAGAACAGATTCGGAACCTTCCCATGCATGCAGCTATTCAGGCGTTTCTGAACTATCTGAAGATTGAACGCAATGCGTCTGAATTGACGATCAAATCGTACGCCGACGACCTGGCACATACCATCGAATTCCTGCAGGAACAGACAGGCTCGGTTCCCGACCCTCGTCACATTGAGGTTGGAATCCTCAGAGCATACGTCTCTTACCTGCACGAATGCGGCTACGCTCGAGCGACCGTCGCCCGACGACTTGCCTGTCTTCGCAGTTTCTTTCGGTATTGTAATCGTGAAGGCATTTGCGAAATCAATCCGGCCAAACCATTGCGGACACCGCGGAGCGGTCGCAAACTGCCGCATTTTCTGACCACCGATCAGGTCAGTGCTCTGCTCATCGCTCCAACAGCAAATTCCGAAGCAGGACTGCGAGATCGAGCAATTCTTGAAACGATGTACTCCGCCGGACTTCGAGTTTCAGAGGTCGTCGGAATTGATCTGAAAGACTGGGATCGCTCAGCTGGTATTTTACGAGTTATGGGCAAGGGACGTAAAGAGCGGATTTCTCCTGTAGGAAGCTACGCAACCAAAGCGTTGGATCAATGGCTGGCGGTCCGCAGTCCTGATGCAAAAGCATCGGAAAAGCAACGATCGGCAATTTTTCTCAACCGATTCGGGCGACGGCTCACCACTCGCAGCATCGGTCGGATGCTGGAAACGCATATTCTGACGGCCGGGTTGTCGCAACAGACAACCCCGCACACTCTGCGACATAGTTTTGCGACGCACCTGCTGGATGGCGGTGCCGACTTGCGCAGTGTTCAGGAGTTGTTGGGGCACAAGAGTCTGACAACGACGCAGATTTACACGCACGTAAGTACCCGTCGATTGCGTGAAACTTATGAAAAAGCCCATCCGCACGCCGCAAAGAACCGCTCATCCTGATGAGGCCGTTGCCAGGAGAGTCGGCTAGGAATAAGGCACCTTCTCACCCAGGAAAATCCAATTCGCCATTGTGGAGAAGATCTGCTATCTTCCGTTCCGTCGAAAATGACACTTTTGCGAGCACTGGACTGTAGCCCGACGCGTCAGCGAGGGGTAGGGATCTGCCTCCCTCGCCGACGCTTCGGGTTGGTGTCACTTTCGACCGCGTGAGGCATAGAGGCTTTAAAAAAGGGGTCAGGAACCAATAGCCAAATGATCCAGAGGGTGCTCCGCACTATTGGTTTCTGACCCCTTTTTTAAAGCGCTGGCAGCGATTCACAGTCATGGAAGACTTGAGATGTCCGACTTACCAAAGCTGACGTTGAACGATCCCGGAATCCCTTTGACTCGCGGGCGGCTGATGCAGTTTGCGGATGATCCCATTGCCTGCATGAGACAGCTGAATCACGATCACGGGGATCTGGCTGTCCTGGAAGAAAACGACCAACGACTGGTCTTCGTGTTTTCGCCGGAATTCAATCGCGAAGTTCTATGCAACTCGCAGGTCTTTGAATCGCGTTTCTTCGCCGTTCGCGGCAATCGTAACTCCGCCCAGCGCCGCGTAACGTCTGGTTTGCTCAGCCAGAACGGCACCGAACATCGCGACGCTCGACGCATGATGAAAGATGTCTTTGCGAAGAAGATTCTTCCCGATTATCACCAGACAATTTGCCAGATCGCATGTGATCTGACCGACAATTGGAATGCAGGCGATGCGTGTGATCTGAACGCCGAGATGGTTCAGTTCATGCTCAAGATGACAGCGGCTCTCTTGTTTGGAGTGGACGATGCAGCATTCGCGTATCGTCTGGGGGCGTTGATCGATCGTTGGGTTCATCGAAACCACGAAATCGGCATGGGAGCGTTAGTGTCTTCGCCGCAGTTTTCGGAAGGCTATGACGATCTGCTGCAACAGGCCGAAGAACTGGAACAGTCGGTGCATGAAATGTTTCAGTCACATCGCAGCGCGGAACATGACCGGCTGAATATTCTGAGTCTGTTGTTTCAGGTTCAGCGGTCGCAGGGGCAACTCACCGACAATCAATTGACCGGCCATGCGACGTTGCTTTTCGCAGCCGCACACTTGACGACGGCACATACCTTCAGCTGGACGTTGTTCCTTTTGTCCCAGCATCCGGATGTGCTGCAGAAACTACAGACGGAATTGAGCTCCAAAGTGGCAACCGGGATTCCCACGCTCGAAGAACTGGACGGCTTGCCATATCTGGACGCGGTTATCAAAGAGAGCATGCGTGTCCTGCCTGCTTCGTCTTATTCACAACGAATTGCCGTCGAGCCGACGTCGCTTGGCCCCGTTCGAATGAACCCCGGCACTCCCGTGATCTTCAGCCAGTACATCACTCATCACCGCCCGGACATTTACGTCGATGCCGACCGCTTTATGCCGGAACGCTGGGCCACGATGACGCCGTCGGCGTATGAATATCTCCCGTTCGGAGCTGGCCCGCGAATGTGCATCGGCGCGCCATTGGCAATGGCTGAAATTCGTACCGCACTGACCATCATGCTCAAGCGTTTTAACTTCCAGATCCAGCCCATGAGTACGATCAACGGACACGTGATCTCCACAATGCTCGGCCCAACCAGCACGATCCCGGCCACGTTGCTGCCTTTCGACAGTCTGCCAGTCAGTGTGCCCGTATTCGGATCGGTCCACAATCTCGTTCAACTGCCGGATGCAACGCGAGCTGTTTCCATTCCAATAGCGGCGTAGGCTTTAAAAACGGGGTCAGGAACCAATAGTGCGGAGCACCCTCTGGGCCAGTTGGCTACTGGTTCCTGACCCCCTTTTTTAGAGCACCAGATCCTCATCGATACTGAATCGGGTCCACAATGTTCGCTTCGCGAAAGCCCTTGAGACGTAGTTGGCAGGAATCACATTCGCCGCACGAAATTCCACGGGGATCGGGGTCGTAGCAACTGTGAGTCAGTCCGTAGTCGACTCCCAGACTCAAGCCACGCCGAATGATGTCGGCCTTTGTCAGTGAGATCAGCGGAGTGTGGACGGTTAAATGGTGTCCTTCCACGCCAGCCCTGGTTGCCAAATTGGCCATGGTTTCGAAAGCCGCGATGAACTCCGGACGGCAGTCGGGATATCCACTGTAATCCACGGCATTCACGCCAATAAAGATATCGTTGACTCCGACGGACTCCGCAAGTCCCAACGCGATCGACAGGAAGACGGTGTTGCGAGCCGGTACGTAAGTCACCGGGATACCCACAGACATTTCAGTTTCATTCCGATTGTGCGGAACCGGAATATCGTTTGTCAGTGCGGAGCCGCGAAAAATATTTGTATCGACGCGACAGACCACGTGATCATCAACGCCCATTGACCTGCAGACCTTTGCAGCCGCTTCCAGTTCAAACCGGTGCCGCTGTCCGTAGTCAAACGAAACAGCGTGAATTGCAAATCCCTGCTGCCGGGCAATCGCCACGACCGTCGCCGAATCAAGCCCGCCACTGACGAGAACGACGGCCTTCAATGGTAATTCCATCTTTTGAGTTTCCCGTGAAACGGCCGCTGCATTCATAGAAAGACGACAGAAGACAGGAACGATGGCAGACATTGGATTGGACCTCAATTCCACCGCCCGGGGAAATCGTGGTTCTCAGGCAAATCACAAGGTTTCTCGTAACGGATTTACAAGAAAAACAATGAAATACGTGGTTGAGAAGACTTCCGGAAGTCGATACACTCCGCACTTCAATTTTCTGGCTGGGATTGGCTCGGCTGGAATTCCTTGTGCTTCGCGTGGCATGGATTTGGCTGCGACCAGGCAAATTCAGTAATCAAAGCGCGATTGGAGCGTTGAAGTGTCAATTGACAAGACCCTCAAAATTCGACTTGGCCTGTCAGGTTCTCGCAACGTGCTGAGCCGCGGAGAACGGATCGCCCGGTTGGTAGAAGAAGACCGATTCGCGGCAGGTCGCAGCCCGTTCGGCCTTCCGAAAGTTCGCGTGCAGAAAGCCATCGCCGGCAAGAAAAAGAAGAAGACTGTGGAAGAAGTCGCAGCTGCAGCTGCGGCTGCAACAGCAGCTCCGGCCGCTGGCGCCAAAGGAAAGAAATAGCCATTGACCTGACTCATCAACTGAGAGTGAGCCGAGATGACGCAGATTCCTGCTGCTTATCGTCTGCGTGCATTCGCGGCTACTTATTTTCGACGCAGCATCAACCGCTCTCGTAGTGAATTCCTCAGTCTCGCTCAAACGTCGTGTCGTGAAACGCAACGCGCACTGCTCACTGACCTGCTGCGGCTGAATCAGTCTTCCGCATTCTCACGGGACTACGGTTTGACCGAGCGAACCACACTGCCTGAATTTCGTCAGCGCGTGCCTGTCGCCGACTATGAACTCATTCGCAGTTACGTCGATCAGGTCGCCAACGGAAATCATGCAGCGCTGCTGGGTGAAACGAACAAGTTGCAGATGTTTGCCATGACCAGTGGCACGACCGCTGCGTCCAGACTGATACCCGTCACTACGCGATTTCTGGATGACTATCGACGCGGCTGGCAAACATGGGGTATCGGAACATACTCCGATCACGCGCTGCTGCAGAAATTGAACATCGTACAGATTTCCAGTAGCCATCAGAAAACAAGAACCGCTGACGGGACACCGTGCGGTAATATCAGTGGCCTCGTCGCTGCCATGCAGAAGCGGGTTGTGCGGTCGCTGTACACGATTCCGGCTGCTGTCGCGGAAGTTGCTGATGCGGAAGCCAAGCGGTACACAATTCTGCGTCTGGCACTTGCGGATCCGTGGGTCGGAATGACCATCACCGCCAATCCCAGTACGTTGCTGCAACTGGCGGAATTCGCAAACACTCAGGCCGAATCATTGATTCGCGATATTCACAACGGTGGAATCAGTGGCGTTGATCTGCCCGCCGCACAGCTACGCAATCTTAAGAGTCGCCTGCGTCCCGACGTTCGACGCGCCGCACAGTTGCAACAGGTCATGGAGCGGCACGGCGCATTGCGACCTCGCGCCTGCTGGCCAATGTTGCAGGCACTCGGCGTCTGGTGTGGCGGAAGTGCTGCCGCCTATATTCCGAAGCTCAGGCAGGTCTTCGACGGGATCACAATTCGCGATCATGGACTGCACGCCAGTGAAGGACGGATGACGTTACCTCTGCAGGATGAAACTTCGTCGGGCCTGCTTGAGGTTCAAACGCATTTTTTTGAATTCCTGCCAGTCGCCGAAGCTGCGTCGGCAAATCCCGTCGTGCTGGAGGCTCATGAGCTTGAGGAAGACTCTGAATACTACATTCTGCTCACAACAAGTTCTGGACTGTATCGTTACAACATCTGCGACGTCGTGCGTTGCACGGGATTTTACGGGACAACTCCGCTGCTGGAATTTCGCCACAAAGGCGCGCACATCTCCAGTATCACCGGGGAGAAACTTGCGGAATCGCAGGTGGTGGAAGCAGTGAACACTGCTGTCCGGGAGTGTGGCGTCAATCTCGACCTTTTCACACTGACTCCGCAATGGGGCGAACCGCCAGGCTATACGTTGTTCGTGCTTTGTGATTCCCCCGATGGCGGACGCGATGATCTCCGGCTGAATCGCTTTGCGGTGGTCGTGGATGTGCAGCTCGCCTGCCGCAACCTGGAATACCGGGAAAAGCGCGAATCCGGCAGACTGGCCCCGGTCCGAGTGCAGGGATTGCCGGCGCAACAATGGGATGCATTCACGAAAACTCGCCAGTCCCGCAGCGGTGGCAGTCTTGAACAGTACAAGCACCCTTGCCTGTTGCCAGACCCGGAGTTTCGGAATCTGTTCCATGGCTCGACGTCGCCGACATCATCCCCACCAACCGCCGTTGACGTGCAACGTCTGGCCCGTGACGTAAGTTGACAAGTCGCTGCACAGATATAGGATAACGGATGCAATTTCGTCGGGGTCGCCAAATCGTTTCATCGGAATCTGTGCCAGCATTTGCTCACGTGCTGCTTCCGGAATCGAGGCCCCCATTTCCGTCAGCACCACGCCCGGCGCGACTGCATTCACATTGATGCGCCGTGATGCCAGTTCCCGACTGAGAACTTTGGTGAAAGCAATCACGCCTGCTTTCGCCGACGAATAATTCGCCTGCCCGAAGAACCCGATCACACCGGAAATCGAGGCCATATTCACGATACGACCTCCGTCCTGCAGAAACGGCAACACCGTTTGAGTGACCTTGAAGACTGCCGAAAGATTCGTATCCACGACTGCATCCCATTCGTCATCCGTCAGATTTTTAACGGATCGATCCCGCAGGATGGCAGCATTGTTCACCAGAAAATCAATGTGTCCGAATTTGGCGACCACCGCAGCAAAGAACGCCGTCATGTCCGCGCGGCTGCGAACATCTGCCGCCATGACAAGACCTGCATCGCCCCATTCTTTCGCGGCGTCTTCGCCCCGCTGACGACAGACACCGGCAGCGTCGTCAAAATAATTCACTGCAACCTTTGCTCCCGCACGTAACAGCATCCCCGCCGTCGCTTTGCCCAGCCCTTGAATGCCGCCTGTAATTACGGCCACTTTGCCGGACAGGTCGATTGAGATCATATGCGGATTCCTCTGTGACAGTAGCTTGACTCTCTGCGTCGGGTATTACGATGAACTCGACACGGAGAGTCAAGCTACTTGCCGTTTAGCTGTGGGCCCACACTCACGCGGATGGCGTAAAGGCTGAACATTTTGTATAACCGATTGATTCCCTCCCTTCTCCATGCCTGCCGTTGAGACTGCTATGCTGTTTACCTCCGTCGATTTTCAGAAGCCCGGCAAACAGCAGGGCTTCATGCAGGTGCCGTATTCGCACAATCTGGGCGGCTGGGCCAATGTGATGATTCCCATCACGACCGTTGCCCAGGGCAGTGGCCCGACGGTGTTGATTCTGGGCGGCAATCACGGAGACGAATACCAGGGGCAGATTGCTGCGATGAAACTCGCACGGGAATTGACGCCTGACATGGTCACTGGTCGCATCATCCTGATTCCGTCGCTCAATTTTCCGGCAGCGCGTGTGGCGACGCGCCTGTCGCCGCTGGACGGGATGAACATGAATCGTGCGTTCCCGGGTGAACCGGAAGGCAGCGTGACGAGCCAGATCGCTCACTTTTTGACGACTGTGCTGTTCCCGCTGAGCGACGTGGTGATCGATATCCATTCCGGCGGTCGCAGCATGGAATTCGTTCCTTGTGCGCACATGCATCTGGTCGCAGATCCTGAACAACGCCGTAACATGCTGGCAGCGATGCTTGCATGGAACACCGATTTTTGCTTCCTGTACGCCGACATTGCAGGCAGCGGATTGCTCCCGGTGGAAGCGGAGAATCAGGGCAAACTGGTGGTGACCACGGAATTGGGCGGCGGCGAATGTATTCCTGCCAGTGTGCATCGGATCGCTCAAAGCGGCCTGAGAAACGTGCTCATCCATGTGGGAGCGTTGCGAGGACAGGAACAAACACGCGAGAGTCTCGGCAAAACCCCGACGGTCCTGACGCAGGCATTGAATCGTGAAGATTACCTTCTGGCTCCGGAATCCGGCGTGTTTGAAGTCTGCATCGAGCTCGGTGAACATGTGCAGAAAGGCGACAGCGTCGGTCAAATCCATCATCTGGAACGTCCTGATCGACAACCGGAAACGATTGTCGCGCAGAGCAACGGTTATCTCGTCACAATGCGTGCCCCCTGTCTCACACAACAGGGCGATTGCGTGGCCGTGATTGCCAAACAGGTGAGTCTCGACGAAGTCCGCAACGCATGACGACTGCAGGTCCTTTCTGCCGGAAAGGAGTGTGTTGGACAGGTCTGTCAATGACCCAGGTATACGAAGAAGATAACATGCGTCAATAATGACGTGCGTTCAATTTGACGTGCGTCATTGTCATTCTGCATTTTAGAGTCTTACTCTGTTTTATGCGCGGACCGCGCGCGCACCATTGTCGCTCGTGTCTCCGACGCGAATCTTCCCGCGACGGAGTGACGGGCAAGTATGGGTTGCGGGCAAAGCCCGCGTTAGGTTTAGGCGAAGGCTTTACAGGCCGCATTGTTTCCCCAGCATTTCTCGGGCGATTGTAGAGCGGCGATCTGCCTGAGACGGATGGCGGTCGGCGTTATGCCGCATGGTGACGTGTCGGGGCCATATGAAGTGTCGGGGTATATGTTCTATACTTTGCGTTAATTACTTTGGATGGACCCTCAATTTGCCAGTCAATTCATATTGGATGGCCCCAAATCGCCGCCCGCACCTTCTGAAGGTCGCGTTTCCTGGTTTCGCAACCAGCCTTCAGACGAACCGGCGCCTCTTCAGTCTTCGTTTCGGAACGCTGCATCATCGCTTCTTCCTTTTTCGATCGATCACGACGGCGACACAGGAGGAATGTCTCCGGTGACGGTCATGACCGCGTGTGGATTTGTCCTGCAGACCTGTGGCGGTGTCCGTGCTGTCGATGGCCTGCCTGCCCCCAGGCCCGCCCGGCTTCATCGAGCTTGCCGAGCCAGGCCACCACCCGCTGCCTCGGACCTCGCTTGGTTCGATAAGATTCGACGAGCGCCCAGTACGCCGTTCGCTGTCCGTTTTCTTCTTTGAAGTATTGTCGGATAAACATGGCGGGGATCGTATGCCCCGGTTTCGCGACCGCCGGATATCTTCTTCTCCCAACATCGCGTTTCAGTTTTCAAAACACGGCTGTTTTCGAATTTCAGACCCAACAACACGGCAAACTTTTCTCGATCAGTCGCACTTTGTTACACTTCCGGGGAAGTTGGACCAGCCGGTTCCGGGCCACGGCTGGCGAGTTTGTGGAGCTGCGATTCCTGTACATTGCGTGAAGCGGAGCGCAACGCACGACTTTCCTGCACAATCCCGCATGTGTGTTTCGCTCCGCTTCACACACCCTACCGTAAATTGACAAACTGGCCGACCGTGGGTTCGAGGCTCAGCGGGAAGTTGCCAACTCCTCAGACGGCAGCAGGCCCTGAGCACGCGCAATGATGTGGAGCAGCGACTTGTTGTCGAGGAATGGTTCGGCACCCATTTCAGCCCAGACGACACGGCCCCTGCGATCGACAATGAACGTTCCGTGTTTGCTGTATTCAGGTTCATCGCCGGACTCTGACTTGTACACGTTCCACGCCTGAGCGACGGTCTTATCGACATCGGACAACACTGGAAAATGGAATCGACCGTATTCCTGAAATCGTTCGGCCGTAAGGCCAGGTTCATCAGAGCTGATGGCCACGATGTCTGCGTCCAGCTCATGAAAATAATGAAGGTCTTTTTCCAACGCAATCAACTGAGCGACGCAGTGACTGCATCCGTAGCCAAGATAGAATACGACAAGTACCGGACGATCCTTGCCGAGTGTACTCAGCGACTGAGTTTTGCCGGCATCATCCGGCAACGCAAATTCCGGCGGAGTGTGATTCAGCAACGGATGTTCCTGGGTCGCTGCGGGACGAAACGCCGTTTCGGAAAGAATCTGGGACAGCCCATCGGTCAGATTCTGCTGTTGAACCACATGCAGATACGCTTCCGCATCTCTGCGCACGTTTCCAGTAGACACAAGTCCGTAGCGCAGGCAGATCTGCCGACACTGTTCCAGAATACCGTCGTCTTCGGCGACTGTGCCTGGAGGACGTGACACGTGATAAATCAGCATCGTGGCGTAGGCACAGGCAATCAGAAACAGAAAGCCAAGGAACGCGCGCGTTCCCCATTCACGATCTTTCGTTTCCGATGATTGTGAAGCACGATCTGGATTTCCAGCATTGGACGGACTGGCGTGTTCGACTTGGCTTGACACCAAAGCCTCCGTAGGAAGGATTCATCGGGCGGAAAGGGGCTTCGACGTTTTTGATGAACGGCGCGAGTGATACTAGCCGAAGGGATGACTTCAACTCACATGGAATTACGCCGATTTCTTTGGATTGGCATTTGTCCAGGATGCGCGAAAAACCAATGGCAATTCGTCTCAGAATCTGGAAACTCGGACGGGGTAGAACCTTGGTTTTGCCGAAGCGTATTTTGAGCGATCCTAACCCGGCAGATCCTCTGAAAATGGGGGCTGACCACCGAGTCCTCCGGATTTTTGCAGCGAGTTGAGGAACAGTTCTGCGAGCCGAAAGTCTTCGTTGGTCGTGATCTTGATATTCATTGGCCAACCGTCGATCACATGCACTGGCTGCGAGATTGCTTCGACCAGCGATGCTTCATCCGTCACGATTGCCAGATTTCGACAACTGGCAAATGCCTTCTGAAGCAGTCCGGCTGCAAAGACCTGCGGCGTCTGAGCCTGCACGAGTCCAGTGCGATCTATGGTCGCGGAAATGATTGCATCACTGCTGACGCGCTTTACCGTGCTGCTGATCTTCAATCCGGGGATCGCAGCCTGATGCACTTTCGCGGCGGCGAAGATCTGATCAATCCATTTTGTCGACAGCAGCGGTCTGGCGGCATCATGCACAGCAATGAAATCCGCTGACCTGACGATGGCAGAAATCCCGTTGCGAACACTCTCCCCACGCGATGTTCCACCAGCCACGACAGTGATATCCATGAAGGCCAGATTGGCTTTGAATGTTTCGTAAAACCATGCGAGATCCTCAGGAGCCACGACCAGAATTGTCTGACTCACATCCGGCCTGTTCAGAAAGTGTTCAGCCGTGCGCACCCAGACCGGACTGCCATTAAGTTCTACAAATGGCTTTTTTCGCTGAAACCCGCTGAACCGGCTGCTTTGACCGGCTGCTGGTAGAATGACGGCAAATTGAGACATGGGACACTTTTCAAATTCGATGTACGGTGCGAGCTGCGAGTGACTCCGCGGCGGTACACCATCCCTTCTCCCGGATGGACATTGCAGTCCGTAGTGTGCCAGGAATGGCTTTGAAAACGCAGGTTAGTGGAACTCAAGGATCTTCCGCTACTGGAAAGCGCTTTGGAGAGAATCCAGAACGACAAATGATGTGTGCAGCTCAGAATCGAGGAAATTATTCGGTGTAGGCGCACTGAGTACAGATCGGGACGTCAACAACTTTGGAAGCGTCGATGGAAAACAGCTCTGAACCGCCAATGAACGCGAATAGAGTAACAAAACCGGCAAAATAAGTTCTTCCCGTGCCATGACTTCGGCGCCGGCGCCGGTTGAAGAGTCATTCGAAATGAACCCACACTGGATCACTGTTACGATTCGCGTGTATTCGCGTCCATTCGCGGTTTAAACACCACTCCTCCGCGCACTTCATTTGTCGTTGAACCCGTTTTTTTTTGAATACGGTGAATGTCCGAGGTGTAGGGTTCGTGCTTCTGTTTGTCGCTGCCGTCTTACCGTATGGCTAATGCACGGGCTCACCGAGCCCCTGTTTTTCGACGGCTTTTTCGTAGAGACTCATGGCTTCCGGCAACAGTTCACGCAGCGCCGCAGAACGGCGCGCGTCAGCTGGATGTGTGGACATCCATTCCATCGGAGCAGCCCCGGTTTTAGAGTCTGCAAAGCGTTCCCAGAACACCGGCGCTTCGGATGGGTCGTAACCAGCTTTGGCCATGAGCATAATGCCAATCTGATCCGCTTCCATTTCATGCTTGCGACTGTACGGGAGAATCACACCGTAGTCGGATGCCGCACCGTACGCGGTCAGCACGATCTTCTGCTTCTGCTCTTCCTGCTTCTGCATCACATAGCCGACAGCCGACTTGCCAAGATTCTGGGCAGATTGGTACGTCATGCGCTCACCCCCATGCCGCGCGATGGCATGCGCGACTTCATGCGACATGACGACGGCAAGTCCCGCTTCGTTTTCACACACAGGAAGAATTCCCGTATAGACGGCAACTTTGCCGCCCGGCAGGCAGAATGCGTTCTGCGTCTCCGATTCGATGACGTTGAATTCCCACTCGAAGTCCGGACGATTCGCCACCGCTGCGATGCGCTGACCGATCCTCCTGACGATTTCCGTCGCCTTTTCATTTTTGGTGAGTGGCTCGGACTTGAGCACTTCCTGATACGCGGTCAGACCCATCGCGTTTTCTGATTCTTCCGACGACAGTAGCACCTGCCTGCGATTCGTCATCGGAACCTGCTGACAACCCAGCATCATCAGAGCAATGGAAGAACCGCACGACAGCAGCATGGCTGCAAACAGCGTCCAACGTAATCGCGACACATGTGTTGTTACGAGAGTCTTCATCGTTTCGTTCCTTTACGGAATTGAGGTCCGTCGATTTAATACCAACCCGAAGCGTCGCGGAGGCAGAGGAGCCAAAATTCCTCGCTGGCGCTTCGGGTTGGTATGAGAACTGACGTAAAACACTACTAAATCAACAGGCCGCTGGCGCCGTGCCGCTCTCGGAGAATCGTTTTGAGTCCACGCGATTGAGGAGACCCTGGCAATAAGACTATACCGTGATCGGGAAAATCGACTCAAGCCGGTTTTTCCGGGCTTTGCAGCGTTCTTCAACCACCGAAACTGCAAAAATAGGCGGGCTCGGTGAACTCGCGGCAGTTTTAGAGGGTCGATTGAGTCCGCTGCAGAGAATCGCCGCTCCGCCAGACTCTCAACGGTTCGAAATTCCCGCTACACTTGGGAATTGGCTGCGGGTCGCACCTCAGTCGTGGCAGATGCGTCAAAATTCGCAAACTTACGATGAGGAATCTGCCGCGCAGCGCGTCATGATTCTGAGCGGGTGGATTTACGAGGCGATCTGACGTGGCCGTGAATTCTCAATGAACCAATCAATTCAAGTACAGGCGTTTTTCATGTCTCGCAAAGTTTATGTTGCCGGAAAACTGGTTCCTGCGGAACAGGCAACCGTTAGTGTCTTTGATCACGGACTTTTGTACGGCGACGGCATCTTTGAGGGCATTCGTGTCTACGGAGGGCGCGTCTTTCTACATTACGAACATATCGACCGGCTTTTTGAAAGCGCGCTGGCCATCCGACTTGAGATTCCGATGACTCATGCAGAAATAATCAAAGCCGTCGAAGACACCGTGAAAGCAAATGAGATTACGGACGGCTATGTACGGCTTGTTGTCACACGCGGTTCCGGCTCACTCGGGCTGGATATTCGTCGTACCAGCAATCCGCAGGTGATCATTATCGCCGACACCATTTCGCTGTATCCGGCTGAGCTGTACGAAACCGGAATGAAACTGGTCACGGCCGCCACCATTCGAAACCATCCTGGCGCACTTAGTCCGCGGATCAAGTCACTCAATTATCTCAACAACATCATGGCCAAAATTGAAGGCACTGACGCCGGAACAGTCGAAGCATTAATGCTCAACCACAACGGCGAAGTTGCCGAATGCACCGGGGATAACATCTTTATCGTAAAGCAGGGAGTGCTGAAGACTCCTCAACGCGATTCCGGAATTCTGGAAGGCATCACACGGAATGCAGTGATGAAACTGGCCGTTAACGCAGGTGTGATGGTTCAGGAGTGTGTACTGACTCGACACGACATTTTCACTGCCGACGAGTGTTTCCTCACGGGGACTGCAGCAGAAGTCATTGCTGTCATCAGTCTTGACGGACGAAAGATCGGTGCAGGCACACCGGGACCGGTCACGACAGATTTACTGAAACGATTTCGAAAGCTGACGCAGACCTAGTGCTTTGTCAACGTTAGATCTTTGGGTTGACGCTTTTTAAAAGGGGTCAGGAACCAATCGTGCGGAGCACCCTCCGGGGCATTTGGCTATTGGTTCCTGACCCTCTTTTTAAAGCCTCTGCGGGCTGGCTTCGTCCGGGACGAGTAGGTGCTCCGTCCGCAGAATTGATTTCTGCCAGCCAATTTTTGAAGTGATGAGAACAGCAAATGGCACGATCGCGAGATCTGTTTGACGATACCACAATGACCTTTGGTGAGCACCTGGAAGCGCTCCGCGTGCATGTCTTTCGCGCGGTGCTGGGGCTTGTAATTGCAGTATCGATCACCCTGTTTTTCGGCGACCGTATCTTTTATCTGCTGCGGACACCGGTGGAAAACGCCATGAAAGACCGTGGCATCAAAAACATGACGATCGATGTGCCGAAGGTGAGTTTCTATGAATACCTTAAGGGTGTGTTCACCGCAAAAAAAATTCAACCAAAAGAATCAGTCCCTGTTGACCCAACGGGACTGCGTCCAGATCAGCTCCGTGTCTCAGTGAGGAAAGCGGATTTGTTGAAGGCAGTGGGGCAGCCCGTTCCGATCGAGAAGAGTGTTGACGTTCCGGTGTCATTGATTATTTCCGCGCCTGAGTTTGCTCAACTGCGGAAGGTCGTCGATGACAAAAGCAAACTCACGACGCTGAAAATGGAAGAGGGCTTCATGTCGTACATGAAAGTCTGCTTTTTCGCCGGGCTTCTGCTTGCTTCTCCGTGGGTCTTCTATCAACTGTGGCTGTTCATCGCGGCTGGTCTGTATCCCCACGAACGCAAATACGTGCATGTGTATCTGCCGATGAGCATTGCGTTATTTCTGCTGGGGGCACTGGCAGGATACTACTATGCGTTTCCGCTGATGCTCGATTTCCTGATCAGCTTCAATGATTGGCTCGGAATCGATTTTACGCCGCGATTGTCAGAATACATCAGCATGGCCATGCTGATGCCGCTCATGTTTGGCGTGAGCTTTCAACTTCCGATGGTAATGGTATTCCTCGAACGCATCGGCGTCTGTTCGGTGGAAACCTACAAGAAAAACTGGCGAATTGCGGTGCTGGTCATTTCCATCGCATCCATGGTCCTGACAACATCGCCGGATCCGTGGAGCATGATGCTGCTGATGGTGCCGCTGCTGCTGTTGTACGTCTTCGGAATCTTCCTGTGCCGTTTCCGCATCGGCGGTCCTGCCAGCCCGATCCGCTGAGTCCAACTGCGTCAACTCAATGCGACAGTACCGACTTGATGCATAGGAATGCCCGCGACGGCGGTACACGCTGAATCCGGTACGTCGGTTTTCCTGCCTGTTTGCACACTGTACATCTTTTGCAGTCGGAATGAGTCGTGTGTTTTCCCGGAGCCTGCGTCAACTGTGAGACGTGGTGCGTGGCTCCAATTAGTTCGTTCGTGGCTCCAATTAGTTCGTTTGCAACCTGCGCCGGCGGTGCGGTAACACGCCGACTTCGGCCATTCATGAATGCAGGATCTGTCGTGCGCTTTGCTGACTGCGAACTCGGAACCGCAAGCGTCGCAACGCCTGGCAATACAGGCCATTGAACCGGAACCGGGGCGGCGATAGGGACGATTGGATCATGAGCCTCTGAATCTGCAATCGCGAAGAATTGTACGCCGTTCTGCGTTGTGGTGGCGAGAACGTCCCGTGGCGCGGGAATGGCGAACGCTCCCGTTGAGAACTCAAACACTGGCAGTTTCGCAGGAATGTTTTTCTGAGAACTGCTTTCGTTCGGTTGAGCGTCAGCACCCTGGAAAGGGGCAGTCACGAAAGCATCATGATGCGTTGCTTTGGATTGTGCCAACGCGGCTTCAGCACTGAGCAAATCCAGTCGTTCGTGAACGCGCGAAATTTCCCGTATGATGTCGGCGTTATCGATGTTCACAGTCACTGGATGGAAGGTAACCAGTGCAGAGAAAAGTGCTACCGAATGTCCCTCAGATTCCAACGGCGATACGCTGCGTTCAACAGAAGTCGTCTGAACGTTGTCTCGACGCGCTGTTATGACACTGTTTTTGCGGTCGGCTACGTCAGTTTGAATTGGAGCGTTCAGGAAAATCGCAGATGCAGAAGCCTTCACCGTGGTTTTTGATGAGGACAGGAGCGGGGAGCGAGATGCGACCGGTGGGTGTTGACTTTGAGCGGTGCTTTGGCCCAGCTTCGGATGGAACACAGAAAGATTGACCTGCTGTGCGTTGGCGGCGACTTTCGAGTGATCAACATCATTGCGGCGCGGTGCAAATTGTGCAGCAAGATACGACGCAGCCGAGATGCCGCACAGGATGCAGGCGACCGTCAGGACAATCCTGGAGATTCGAAATGGCGATTCGCTGTTCATCCTTGACCTGCTTCCGTCAAACTCAGGCGGTGGCTGCCCGGCTGTCCGGCTGTCCCGAGTTATCGTGGCGCAGCACCGGCGCGGGGCTTCGGTATTCGGGATATCGACGATCGGTAGAGTTGGAATCGAAGGAAAAACCGAGAAAGTCGCCCAGAGTCGCCCATTTTGACTCATCAGCGCGCAAAAACAAACAGCGCGGCAAGGTCCCCTCAAAGCATCCAGCTTTCCTCACCGCGCTGTTGTATTCGTCTTGATTTGCCGTAAATCGCTTCTGAGGCGTTACCGACATTGCGGTTCGCATCGCCTTCAGCGGCAGTTGAAGAAACATAGGTCGCTTCTGCGTTCCGTCAAACTGATTTGGTTAAATAGGAAATTTGAGACGACGTCGAAGGAAAGAATTTATACCTCGCGCGGTCGCGAGTGACATTAACCCGAAGCGTCAGCGAGGGCTGCAAATCCCAATCCCTCGCTGACGATTCGGGTTACAATTTGGAGTGCGTAAAGTGTCATTTTCGACCGCGTGGAGTATAATTTCCGCTGTTTCAGACTGTTTGGGAAAAGTTTCTGGAACTCTCCAGCATCGGTTTTTGCTGTGTTTTCTGATGCCTCCGAAGTTCCAGACGCCTTTTTTCAGCACCGTACAGTCGAGATTGCGAAGTTCGATTGCAGGGAAGGTCGTCGGGGGGGATTGTTAACTTCTGAAAGTCTGCGAGGGGTTTAGCGGAAAGTCGAGCCAGGGTTGGTAAGATCTGGCAGGTCGTTTTGAATGTCACAGGTGACGGCGCGACACATAGACGACAATCCGTCCCGGTTATGCATGGTGATGCGTGAAGTGGATCAGATCGCAGCTTTTCCTGAAGATTGTGGGGCTCTACGCCGCTCTGTCGCTGCTTGCCCTGATTGGACTGCTGGCAGCTTTGAATGCCAGGCAATCGACCGAGGCCGCTACTCAGCAGACAGCGGAGGTGCAAAAGCGATTGCGCCACATTCGGGCGGAACTGGAAGCTGTCGATGATGCTGAAGTTATGCTGGCGTCGTGGAAACAATTGTTCCAGCGAGAGGGATCTCGACTATGGCTGGTTGACCATGATTGCCGGGCACTCACGCATGCCGAAGACGGCCCCCCCGTAGAGATCACACTGAAGTCCGTGGTCAAGTCTGCCCTTCGTTTTGGGCAAGCCATGAGGCGCATTCGTTTTCAGAGTCATGGTCCGGAATCGCTCGCGTATGCTGTCGATGCATCGCCGGACAAAGAGCACCCGCGCGTGCTGCTGGCGGTCATTGCCTCCGAGTCATTGCAGGGGAATCAGACATCGGTGAGGTCCGCAGCCGCGCGGGCGGCAGTTTTTACATGGATCATTGGAATTCTCTGCGTCGCATTTGTGGCCGCAGGGATTGTCGAACCGCTGCAGGCAATGTCGCTCAATCTGGACCAGTCGATTGAAAGGATTCGGCGGGAAGATATGCTGTTATCGATTTCGGAGCGGCGCGACGAATTGGGGCAGGTTGCGACAGCATTACATCGCCTGGAAGAAGAGCGGGCGGAGCGAATTGCAAAGCTCGAAGTGGCTGAACGAGAAGCACGTTCATCGTCGGACCTGTTGTCTGCGGTACTGGATTCTATGGTTGAAGGTGTTGTTGCGGTTGATCGAGAGCAGCGGATTGTGTTTCTGAACCCGGGAGCACGTCGGCTGCTGCGGATCAGCAATGTGATCGGCATTGGCAACCGACTGTACGAAGCCGTTCGAGTACCCGCATTTCTGGACACAATTCAGGATGCACTGAAATCGCAGAAAATGGAAACGCTGGAATATCGCAGGTCGCAGGAAGATGCCAGTCTGGTTCTCGTTGTGGTCCCTGTCTTAACGGGCCCCCATGTTGGTGCGGTTGCGGTAGTCCGCGACGTCTCCGAAATGCGGAAGCTGGAAGCAATGCGGCGGGATTTTGTCAGCGCCGCGTCCCACGAATTGAAGACACCGTTGACGGTGATTCAGGCATGTACCGACACGTTGCTTGGCGGAGCGCTTTCTGATCCGGCAGCGGCAGAAAGGTTCTTGAAACAGATTGAAGAGCAGTGCGAGCGTTTGCTACAGTTGATTCTCGGAATGCTGCAGTTGGCACGAGTCGAATCGGGACAGCAGGTGTTGCACATTGAACCAGTAGATATAGTGACGGTTGCTGACGATGTGCTGCGTGGATTTCGCACAGTCGCAGACACGAAATCCGTGAAGCTTCTCCTTACGGGAGCCGATGCATTAACCGTAGTCGCTGATAGCCAGGCGCTGCAGACAATCATCGGTAACCTCGTCGATAACGCCCTGAAACATACAGATTCCGGCGGCTCTGTCACGGTGGAATTGATTACCGCCGGAGCCGCTCCGGCAATTGTGGTGCGGGATACAGGGGCAGGAATCCCCAAAGAAATGCTGAGCAGGGTTTTTGAACGATTTTACCGAGTGGGCCGAGACCGTTCGCGCGAAAAGGGTGGCACCGGTCTTGGCCTCGCAATCGTGAAACATTTGTGCCAGACGCTGGGGGCCACGGTCTCGGTTAAGAGTGAGCTGGGTCGCGGAAGCGAGTTTCGCGTGCAGTTCCCACCGTCTTAACAATGAGTTTGGCGAGAAATTGCGGCGGTGCCCGGTTGAGTTTACCGAATCTTAACAATTATTGTATTCACTTCGTGGGTCGAGATTCTTGATCGCTTTCGACTATGAAAATATCTGACAAGGAGTAATTGATGAAAGACTTTGGACGACGATGGCCTCAAGTGCTGAGCTTTGGAGTCATGCTCTTATGTGCAGTCGGCTGCACTATCGAAAACGACAGTCCTTCGGCAGATGGAACTAAGGCACAGACTCCAGATGTGACAACGGGAAGTGGGGAACCCAGCCGAATCCAGATCGATGGTTCCAGTACTGTCAAAGTGATAACGGCCGCAGTGGCCGAAGATTTCGAAAGCAAAGTCAGCGATGTGAAGATTGCGCTGAAGGTCACAGGAACTGGCACCGGCTTTAAGCATATGATCGCCGGGCGAATTGACATCGCAAATGCATCGCGAACGATGAAGGAATCTGAGACGGCGGACTGCGCAAAAAACGGAATCGAGGTCCTTGAACTACTGGTAGCGATGGACGGTCTGACAGTTTGCGTTAATCACGAAAATGACTGGGTTGAGACCATGACTGTAGCGCAACTCAAGAAGATCTGGGAACCCGGCAGCAAAGTCAGGACCTGGAAAGATGTCGATGCTGCATGGCCCGACATCCCAATCGTGCTGTTTGGTGCCGGTGAGGAATCCGGCACGTTTGACTACTTCACGGAAGTGATCAACGGGAAAGAAGACAATATCACCGAAAACTACAGCCCAAGTGCTGACGACAATGTGACAATCACGGGTGTTTCCGGCGAAAAAGGCGGCATGGGGTTCTTGGGGTGTGCATACTATTATGCCAATCAGGACAAAGTGAAAGCCTTGAAGATTTCTCCGACTGATGACGTGGCGGCGGGAGTTGCTCCCACTCCTGACGCTGTCAAGTCAGGACAATACAAGCCACTTGCACGACCGTTGTTTATCTATGTTAAGAAATCATCACTGGCGCGACAGGAGGTGGAGGATTTCGTGCGATTCTACCTCAACGACGGCGTGGCACAGGTAAGCAAAGTTGGCTATGTGGACATTTCGGAGGCCCAGATCAAGACAAGTCGCGACGCATTTGAGGCGGCAATTCCAAAATAGTTGAGCGGCAGAACGCCCGGCTTTTTTGGAAAGGTCGGGCTTCTCATGGCAACGCGATCACCGAAAACGCTATTCTTTCCACGAATGAATACAAGACGAAAACACGTCGCACGGCGACGGGTCTGAGCGACTTACTTTCTGCGTCAGCATTTTATGACAAGATCCAAAACACGAGCCTGGGCAAGTCGTCGAGTTTTCCGTTACGACGAGAAACTCATTCAGTCGGTCCTGTTCCTGTGTGCTGCTCTGTCAGTGCTGACGACCGCAGCAATCATCATGGTGCTGCTGGGAAATGCTGTCTACGCGCCTGGAGCAAAGAAAGCGTTCTTCGAACAGGTTTCGCTTTGGCAATTTCTGACCGGGACGCATTGGAAACCGGTGGATGGTCCTGCGGGACGATTTGGAATGATCCCGCTGGTTTCCGGCACATTCATGGTGGCTTTGATCGCGTCGCTGGTGAGCGTCCCCACTGGGCTCGGCGCAGCAATTTATATGAGTGAATACGCCGCACCCCGCGAACGCGAAATCCTGAAGCCAGTTCTGGAAGTTCTGGCCGGCATTCCGTCAGTCATTTACGGCTTCTTCGCTCTGAAGTTTATTACTCCCTACATCCTGAAACCCGCGTTGGGCCTGTTTGGTCTGGAGCTGGGAACGTTCAACACGCTGAGTGCAGGCATTGTTGTCGGGATTATGGTGACGCCCTTGATTGCATCGCTCAGCGAAGATGTCATACGATCGGTTCCACGAAGCCTGCGTGAGGCTGCCTATGCACTGGGGAGCACCCGTTTCGATGTGTCCGCACGTGTCGTGGTGCCAGCAGCCTTGTCGGGGATTCTCGCGGCGTTTTTATTGGCGTTTTCGCGCGCGATCGGCGAAACAATGGCGGTTGTAATTGCTGGAGGACAGCAGCCTATTGCGACTTTAAATCCACTTCGCGGCGCTCAGACAATGACGTCGTTCATGGTTCATGCCAGCACTGGTGACAGCGCTGCGGATTCGATCAGCCGCATGAGCATTTATGCGATCGGCATCGCTTTGTTCGTGATCACACTCACGATCAATCTGATTTCCGGCTGGATTCTGCGACGCTTCCGTGAGGTGTATCAGTGAGTCTACCGAACCTGGCGGGAACCCAGTCAGTCAGTTTTATCTCGGGCGCGGATGGACGAATTCGCCGTCGTTTGCTGCTGTCGCGAGTCTTCGCAGGGACCTGCCGGTTTGCAACGTATTCGGCCATGGCGGTGCTGGTTGTCCTGCTGGTCGCCATCTTTTACAGCAGTATCGGGCGTCTGTCTCCTGACTTTGTGACCAACACAAACTCTGCCAATCCGGAAAAGGCAGGGATGCTCGCCGGGCTCTGGGGATCGTTCTGGCTGATCCTTTTTACCTCGTTGTTTTCCGTGCCGGTAGGAGTCGGCTCAGCCGTCTATCTGGAAGAAATTGCGAGGGACAATTTCTTCGTCCGAATCATCAAGGTCAATCTCGCCAATCTGGCAGGTGTTCCGTCGATCGTCTACGGAATTCTGGGGTACACTGTTTTTCGTACATTCGCCGCAACCCTCAGCATCTGGTTTGACGGGAATCATGTCGTCGGGGTGCTTGGACTTTTCCGAGTCAGACTTGCGAAGCTGCCGCTCTATGAAGACAATGTTCTTGTGGGAGCTCTCACGTTGACATTGGTGATTCTTCCGACAGTGATTGCTGCGTCTCAGGAGGCACTGCGGTCGGTCCCGAGTTCCATCCGCGTCGCATCGCTGGCTCTGGGAGCGACTCGCTGGCAGACCATCTGGCGACAGGTGATTCCGGCGGCTCTGCCAGGGATTTCGACGGGAGTGATTCTGTCGACGTCCCGAGCAATTGGTGAGGCCGCTCCCTTGATTATGCTGGGTGCTCTGACATACACGTCGATGTGCCCTGGAAACATCGATTCTCCGGTGAAGTTGTTGACTCGACCAGGTCAGGTTCTGCACGCACCGCTCGATCAGTTTACGGCGATGCCGATTGAGATTTATGACTGGTCAAAGCATCCTGAGCCGCAGTTCACTGCAGTGGCAGCGTCCGGGATTGTGGTGTTGCTCGTCGTGTTGTTGGCGATCAATTCTGTGGCGATGATCGTGCGTCACTATGCCAGCCGACGCATGAAATGGTAAAAATCGGCCTAGAGACTGCGGCAGCGAGCATTTCTAAAGCGACGAATTCGGATTTATCCAAAACATGGCATCCATAACTCCAAAATTCGTGCCGCCATCCGTGCCGCCATCGGTGCCGCCATCCGTGACCGGCGTCGGAGACCTTGATTTCTCCGCCCATCCGGCCGCAATAAAGGTCAAGGGACTGGATTTCTTTTACGGCGAACTCAAGGTTCTGTTCGATGTGTCGCTGACCGTTCCGGAACGTTCCGTCACAGCCTTGATTGGCCCGTCCGGCTGTGGCAAGAGTACGTTCCTGCGTACACTCAATCGCATGAACGATCTCATCGAAGGATCTCGTTGTACCGGCGAGATTCTTGTCGAGGGCCAGAACATCATGGACCCGGCGGTTGATGTCGTGCTGCTGCGGAAACATGTCGGGATGGTATTCCAGAAGTCAACGCCATTTCCAAAATCAATCTTCGACAACGTTGCCTACGGGCCTCGCGTGGCCGGCGAAAAAAACCGTGCGGTGCTGACTGATCTCGTCGAATCCTGCCTGAGGAAAGCAGCACTCTGGGACGAAGTGAAGGATCGATTGACGACCTCGGCGATGTCCCTGTCAGGTGGACAGCAGCAGCGGCTGTGTATCGCCCGCACGCTGGCGACGAATCCTCACATTATTCTGATGGACGAACCCGCGTCCGCACTGGACCCTGCGAGCACTGACCGCATTGAAAACCTGATCGGCGAACTGTGTGCCAACTACACGATCGTAATCGTGACTCATAACATGCAGCAGGCATCCCGCGTGAGCCACCAGACGGCGTTTTTCTACAAGGGGATCCTTGAAGAATCCGGGCCCACCTCGAAGATATTTACCAGTCCCTCAAAAAAAACAACTCAGGATTACATCACCGGGCGGTTCGGTTGATGTGAGCGTGTTCGCTGTCTTAATAATCTTCGGGAATTCCCGATTTGCTGACGATCTGCCTTCGCTCTTAATCATTCGTTAATCATCTCTCTTCATATTGCGTCTGCCAGTGACAGAATCCTTGGCTGTACGCAACGTCCAACAGGATCAGACGCGTATGACCATTCACTTTGTGAACGAAATGGAGTACCTGCATCGAGACATTCTTGGAATGTGCTCAACGGTTGAAGAACTTATTCATGACGCGGTGGATGGTCTGAAACATGGACGCAGTGAACTGGCAACAGAAGTTTCCGTTCGCGACCGTGAAGTGGATCGTTGGGACATCAGAATCGAGGAAGAGTGCCTGAAAATCCTGGCATTGTATCACCCTGTCGCGAATGATCTTCGACGTGTGGCGGTGGTGATGAAGATTGCTGCCGAACTCGAACGCGTGGCTGACATTGCGGTGAATATTGCTGAACGGTCTGCCGGGATCGCGGAACATGGTGAGTTTCCAATGCCTGAGCGACTGAGTGAAATGACTCGCGAGGCTCTCAGTATGTTGCACGACAGTATCGATGCGTTCGTGGAAGAGAATTCTGAAGCGGCACGTGTCATCTGTCAGCGGGATGAACTGGTTGACAAGCTGAACAGTGAATTGATCGAAGAAGTGGTCGCCGTGATGAAGCAGCGACCCGAGCTGGTAGAACCAAGCCTGCATTTGTTTTCAGTGATCCGGCATGTGGAACGAGTCGCCGATCATGCGACAAACATTGCAGAAGATGTTGTGTATCTGGTCGAGGCTGCGATCATCAGGCATCCTCGACTGAATCGTTGATTTTCAGAGGCGGATTCTTTTCTATGCCACCCAACATTCTTGTGATTGAAGATGAACAGTCCATTGCGGATGTGATCGTCTACAACCTGCAGAAGGAAGGATTCACCGTCCATTGGGAACGAGACGGGCGCGATGGATTGCTGAAAGCGCAGACTCTGATTCCTGATCTCTGCGTCCTGGATCTGATGCTCCCGGGAATTGACGGACTCCAGATCTGCCGATTGCTGAAATCCGACGCTCGCACTAAAGCCGTTCCTGTGATGATGCTCACCGCCCGCAGCGGAGAGACGGATGAAATCGTCGGCTTCAATATGGGTGCCGATGATTACGTCACCAAGCCGTTCCGCGTTCAACCGCTCATGCATCGTGTCAAAGCTCTGCTGCGTCGGTCGGACACTGCTGAGGAAGGAAAAAATTCACTCGAACTGCATGGCATTCAAATTGACCGCACAAATCATGCTGTCAGGTACAATGGGGCTGAACTGGAACTGACGCCGACGGAATTTCGGATGTTGTGGACCATGATGTCTCAGCCAGGGCGTCCGTTTTCCCGGAATGAACTGATGGAAACGTCGCGTGGTGAAGACGCCAATTCCCTTGAACGCACCATTGACGTCCACGTCCGCGCCCTCCGCAAAAAGCTCGGAGAGACCACCGACCTCATCGAAACCGTCCGCGGCGTTGGATACCGGTTTGCCAGGAAATCGTGAGCGGCTGATTCCAGGTCAACCTGCGATTCGCTGCAGAGCAGCGTCGTAGTTGCCACCTCCATATTATGCTTCGCGCGGCCAGAAGTGCATTCGGCGAGCGGAGCGGCGTGAGCCCCCCGGTACCTCGTTTTTTTGTACCGGCAAGCTGACGCATGCTGCTCGCCAATTCTCTCACACAACTCCGCGTGGAGTATAAATCGCTGCTCCGCAGCCAATCGCATGGTCCTTTGCATTCAAAATACCACCAATGAGCGGATGCACCTTTAACAAAAAAAAGCCCCCGGCAACTTTCTGTTGCCGAGGGCTGAATTGCAGTCACATTTTGCTTCCTGCCAGATGCTGACGGCATTCGTCAGAACATCGCTTAGTAGCGGTAGTGTTCCGGCTTGTAGGGTCCGCCAACGGGAACATTAATGTAAGCGGCTTGTTCCGCAGTCAGTGTTTCGAGCTTCGCACCCAGCTTGGCAAGATGCAGGCGAGCCACTTCTTCGTCCAGTTCTTTTGGAAGCAGATGCACGCCCACTTCAAAATCTTCGAAGTTTTCCCACAACGCCAATTGAGCCATGACCTGATTCGTGAAGCTGTTGCTCATGACGAATGATGGATGCCCGGTCGCACAGCCAAGATTGACGAGGCGTCCTTCCGCCAGCACGATGATTGCCTTGCCGTTGGCGTAGACATACTTGTCAACCGGTCCACCTTCGTCAGCCGGAGTCTTGATCCGGACTTTCCGTATCCCTTTGTGATTATTCAGGTAAGCGATCTGGATTTCCGAGTCAAAATGACCAATGTTGCAGACAATGGCCTGGTGCTTCATCTTGTCCATGTGCTCGCCACGAATGACGCCCACATTGCCAGTCGTCGTGACAAAGATGTCGCCCTGTGGAGCAGCTTCGTCCATCGTGATCACCTGGAAGCCTTCCATGCAGGCCTGCAACGCACAGATCGGATCGATTTCTGTGACGATCACGCGAGCACCAAGGCCGTCCATTGCGTCCGCACAACCCTTGCCGACATCGCCGTACCCGCATATGACGACAACTTTCCCAGCGACCATCACGTCCGTGGCACGCTTGATGCCGTCCGCCAGAGATTCGCGGCAACCATAGAGATTGTCAAACTTGCTCTTGGTGACTGAATCATTCACGTTGATGGCAGGAACCGCCAGTTTACCGGCCGCGTGCATCTGATGCAGGCGGTGTACGCCGGTCGTCGTTTCCTCAGAAAGTCCGCGAATGCCTTTCAGGAGTTCCGGAAACTTGTCATGCACCATGACCGTCAAGTCGCCGCCATCGTCGAGTATCATATTGAGCGGTTCGCCGTCCGGGAAGAACAGAGTCTGCTCAATGCACCAGTCAAATTCTTCGGCACTCATCCCCTTCCAGGCGAAAACGGGAACACCGGTCACTGCGATTGCGGCTGCGGCGTGGTCCTGAGTCGAAAAAATGTTGCAGCTGGACCACTGCACTTCGGCACCGAGGGCTGTCAGCGTTTCAATGAGCACGGCGGTCTGAATCGTCATGTGCAGGCAGCCGGCGATGCGGGCACCTTTGAGCGGTTGTGAAGTGCCGTATTTTTCCCGAAGAGCCATCAGGCCTGGCATCTCGATTTCGGCAATTTCGATTTCTTTACGCCCCAATTCGGCCAACTCTAAATTTGCGACCTTGTACGGAAGGACGGACACAGTGCTCATAAATTGAATCTCGCTTTTGAAAGGATCAGAACTTTGTTGATAGTCATTCCGCAGCGGCGGAATGAGATTAACAGCCAGAATCGGTGATGGCACGATAAATGAACACCGGTCTTCAGGCAATACGTTGAAACGGAAACTCAACGTTTTCCGCGATTTGGGCGAGTCAGTTTGAAGTACGGGGCTCCAACCGGTAAAACTCCGCCTGTTGTGTTTCTGCCTGGTCGCGCGACTTCTCGTAGTAGCCGTGATGTGAACTGGCAGGTTTTTATTGTCGATAAGAATGAGTCATGATCAAGGTTCAATTGCCCGACGGAACTATTCTTGAACATCAGGATTCCGCATCCGCTCTGGACGTTGCTGCTGGGATCGGCGAACGTCTGGCAAAGGCGACCGTCGCGGCCAGCATTAACGGCACGGTGGTGGATTCGATGCGACCGCTGGCGAACCTCACGGATCTGCGTCCAGTGCCGCTGAAGCTGATCACCGAGCGTGACGCAGAGGCCCTGGGCGTGATGCGACACAGCTGTGCTCATGTGATGGCCCGTGCGATCATGCGATTGTTTCCCGGCGTTGGCCTGGCATTTGGCCCGACGACAGGCAACGGATTCTACTACGACTTCGATCTGACAATTCCGATCAGCGAAGAGGACTTTCCGCGCATCGAAGCCGAGATGCAGAAAATCGTCGATGCGGCGGAGCCCTTTGATCGGTTTGAAGCGTCACGCGAGGAAGCCATTCAGCTTTGCACCGATTTGAAGCAGACACTGAAAACCGAACACATCCGCACAGGCCTTGCCGAACATCCGACGCTGAGCTTCTATCGACAGGGCGAATTCGTCGATCTGTGTCGCGGGCCGCATATCCCTCATGCGGGAAAGATCAAGGCGTTTAAGATTACCAGCGTCGCCGGCTCCTATTGGAAGGGTGATGCGTCCGGTCGCCAACTGCAGCGCGTCTACGGCACGGCATGGTTCGACAAGAAAGACTTAAAGGCGTACCTGGAACAGCTCGAAGAAGCCCGGAAGCGCGATCATCGAGTGCTCGGTAAGCGACTTGGCCTGTTCGCGATCTCCAGCGAAGTCGGCCAGGGACTGTGTCTG
>Ga0105044_10000315_pt1 | contig 58202 bp, 47 predicted proteins | sample MAT01_FD_78092 | JGI IMG/M metagenome (GOLD analysis project Ga0105044, IMG submission 78092) | Freshwater microbial communities from Lake Fryxell liftoff mats and glacier meltwater in Antarctica - MAT-01 | ecosystem: Environmental > Aquatic > Freshwater > Ice > Liftoff microbial mat | place...
ACTGCCTCGGGAGAGGGAATGGTTCCGGTCGCCCTACGGGCTCCCTACACCATTCCCTCTCCCGGCACCTCGTAGCGTAATGTTTCCTTCCCCTCAGGACACCAACTCAGAAACGGCGGGATCGCGATGACAACAAGCAACTCAATGAGAGTGAATCCGTGACGACGTATCTGCGGCGAGATGTACATACTGGCGATTTTCTCCATGTGGGCAGTCCAATCTTAGCGGATAATCTACGCTAAGAGCCAGGGAGCATTCCGCGGGCCGCCAGTTAGAGAAAAAATTAAATAGGCCGCTCCGGCGCCTCCTCGAAGATCTCCTCCCCTTCACCGAGCCGTCGCACCGGCAACGAAGGGAAAACCGCAGCAGGCACCTCAATCGACTCATCCCCACGAACGCTAATCGTGGCGCTGATGATCGCGTTTCGCCGCGTCCTATGAAGGTCGGCCAGCGCGAAGTGTTTTTACCGTGGCCCCAACTCAATCCCCACTGGACAGTGGTCCGAGCCCATCACCGTCGGCCGAATGAAGGCCGACTTCAAGCGGGGCCGAAGCGCGGCACTGATGAGAACGTAATCAATGCGCCAGCCGACATTCCGAGCTCGGGCTCCGCTCATTGGACTCCACCAGGTGTAATGCCCGCCGGTTTTCTCGAATTCACGGAACGTATCCACGAATCCCTCCTGCATCAGGGCACCAAACCCAGCGCGTTCCTCCGGAGTGAACCCGTGATTTTTGGTGTTGGACTTCGGATTCGCCAAGTCGATTTCGGTGTGCGCTACATTCAAGTCACCGCAGAAAATAACCGGCTTACGCTGCTCCAGCTTTTTCAGGTACCTCCGAAAATCAGTGTCCCACTGCTGTCGATAGGGCAGGCGGGTGAGTTCCCGCTGTGAATTGGGCACGTAGGCGTTGACCAAAAAGAACTCAGCATACTCCGCGGTGAGTACCCGTCCCTCTCGGTCATGCTCGGCCAGGCCTAGGCCCTGAGTGACGCCTAGCGGCGCCTGACGTGTAAAAATGGCCGTTCCCGAATAGCCTTTCTTCTCGGCCCAATTCCAATGTGTCTGGTAAGAGGCGGGCCAAAGCTGTTCCACCTCGTCCGGAGTACATTTGGTTTCTTGGAGACACAGGATATCCGGTTGTTCTGCCTCGAGAAATTCGAGGAAGTTTTTCCGGAGGACAGCACGCAGGCCATTGACGTTCCAAGACACCAGCTTCACCGCGCGAGCCTGCGGCGAAGGGGAGGAAGTCTCCAGCATTCCGTGACCCAGTCAGCGGGACGAGCGGGCGCGCCGAAGTTCCAGGGGCCCGAGTTCAACGGTAGCGCCGGGCGCGACCCCAAAGAGCCCAACGCGGAAATATCGCGCCGCGGCCGGCCCGTTTCGCCGGGTTGAATCGGTCCGCGACCAAAACGCTGGCGTAAAATCACCCACGCGCATCTCCACGGTTTGCCACGCCTCGCCCACTGGCCAGTCGTCGCCCAGACGGAAAACCTGACGCTTCACGGTGATGAGATCCAAGCGCCGGCGAAAATGCGAATCAGCGTCAGCCGCCCGGAGCCGGAACCGCAAGACATCGTCGGGGCGCAAGCGAATCGAACCGGGTAACGTCAGCAACAGTCCCGTAGTCACCCCGGGACGAAGTTCACGCAGTTGCCAACGCGCGCCTCCGCCGGGTAGTTCGGTCCGCTGCCAAATCGCCTCGGCCTCCGTCGGCTGCCAGTCCCCCGACAGTTCCTCGCCGGCGAAGGGCGCATTTTCGTCGCCTTGCGGGGCCAGCCAGCCCGCGGCCTGATCGTCATGCCCATCGTCACCGGACCAGCGCACCACCAACTTCTGGCGCTCCGCGAACGAGGCCGAATCCCGAGGATGCACCTTGAGTTCGCGGCGCGCGGTTCCCCCGGCGGGCACCTGCATCCAACCCTGTAATTCTCCTTCAGTGACGCGCCAGCCCGCCGGGAGTCGAACGTGCCAGTGCCCATTGACGGCTTCCACTCCAAAATTGTCGCCGCGCACGACCAGTCGAAGTGCTTTTCTGGGCGCATACCGATACGCCACGGACGCCTTGTCCGCTCGAACCTGATTGGTTTCAAAAGCGAAGGAGATGACCACCGGCCCAGGCGCTGGAATCCGCTCAGACCGTTCCGCGCGGCTCCTTACCGAAGGACTCACGGGAACCCAATCACACCCGGCGACTGAAAAGGGCCGAGGCGGTGTGTAGAGGAATAAATTAGTCGCTGCACTCGCCACGAACTTAAGCCGGTTAACTGCGGTTTCACCCCATTCACCGTTCAGGCCCAGACGGACGGGGCCGTACCCGTGTGGAAACTCGAGGTGCGCCTCCCAGAGCGATGTTTCCGGGGCGGCTTCGGGTTGTTGCTCCGAGGAGCCTCCAGGAACTTCCGGCAAGGAGAAATCCGCGCGCCGATGTGGACTGACCAGGAGGGTGCCCCACGAGCGCGAATCGACGGATTCAGGGGATTCCCGGGCGAACACGTAACCGACCACCGCGGAATCCGACCGGCGGCGCACTTCAAACACGGGTCGGCCCTGGCGCAACCACCGACTCAGTTCCAGCAGCGCTTCCAAGGCTGGACGAGGCGAACCATCGGCGTTGTTCAGTCCATAGTCCTGCCCCTGCTCTAGCTGAGGTCCAAGCACGAACGCCCACTGCTGAGCGATTGCGTCAAAGGGAGCCGACACCGTGACCCGCTCGAAAAAGGCCCGTTGTCGCGCCAACAAAACGTCCGGAATTGGCGGAGGCACCGCGGGGAATTCGGCAAATCCGATTTCCGTCACCCAGAGCGGAAGCCGCTTTCCCGTCGTGCGCGTCAGAAACTGACGGTGTTCCGCCACGCCCTCGGAAAAGTCCTGAGCCCACCCATACAAATGAAGATTCCAGGCGTCAGTGTAAGAGGCGACTCGATTGGCCAGAAGCATCTCGGCGTAAGGACCAGGCCGGGCAGCTAAACTCGGCATGAGTACCCGCGACTTCGGCTGCACTGACTTGATGGCCCACCACGCGGCCTTAAGGGTAAGCGCCATCCGATCGGGCAAATCGGGAGTGAAATACAGGTCCGGCTCGTTACCGATCTCGTACGCGAGCGGAACGGCATTGGTCAAAAGCGCGCCTCGGGCGGCCTGAAACACCACCCAGGGATCGGGATGGAGACGAGCGGTGGGAATCTCCGCGGCGAAGGCGGAAGGTTCAAATCGGCTGGCCGGCCAGATAACCCGGCATAAACTCGACCCTAGGTTCGTGGGCACCGGCCCCATAACCCGGAGCCACTCCCAACCCCCGGCGTCGACGCAGGACGCCGCTCGGGCGGCTTCGTGAGTCTGATGCGGGGCGAGCACCATGGCGCCAAAGCCTGTTCCATCCGCTGCCAAAACCCGAACCCACCCGGTTAAACCCAGAAGAAAACTGAGGATTCGATAACCCACGTGGTCCCCGGGGATTCAGGCGTGGAACGGCAATTCAACGACGCGAGCCGGTGATTCACCGGCAGGGGTCCGCACCACCAAATCAGTGCCGACCGCATTGGCTTCCCGACGGACGTAGCCCAGAGCCAGATTGGCCTGCAGGGACGGAGAAAACTTCGCGCTGGTCACGTACCCCACTTCACGCCCGTCCTTCACCAACTTCGAACCTTTTTCCGGCAGCGACGGCAACACATCGGCCAGCCGAATTCCTCGAAGCGCTTTGACCACCTGCCCATAGGTCCGAATTCGAGCAATGGTTTCCTGACCGGTATAACATCCTTTGGAATAACTGATCGCCGACTGGTCGAGTCCGGCTTCAGGCGGCAGATTTGTCTCATCCATGTCGACGGGGAAACGCGGTATCCCCGCCTCGAACCGAGCCAAATCCAGGGCGTCAAATCCACTTATCCTCCCTCCGACATCGCGGCAAGCCGCCACCAGTTTATCCAGGACCGCCCCCAACGCTGCGGTGGGCACGAACAGGTCGAAACCGGCGAAGCCACAGCGAGACCGATGCATCAGATAAATATCGCCCAACGTCGGGTCCGAAACGGTGGCAAACCGGAGGGATTCAGTGGGCAGGGTCGGAAACAATTCCAAACGGGCCAGCACCTCGGCCGCTTTCGGTCCCTGAACGGTCAGCAATCCGTAATACGGCGTCACATCGACGACCTGGACGTCTTCGGCAACAATGTGGTGCTCCAGTCGCTGGATCAGGGCTGTGCTTAGTCCAGGTTCAAAATCGAGGAGCAACTCCTCGGGCAGGACATAGACGTGCACGTCGGCCACCAAACGTCCTTTGGGAGAGCAGAACGCGGCGGCACACCCTTGACCCGGGGTCAGCACTTTCAGGTCATTCGTCACCTGGCCATTGAGTAGGCGGACTCGATCAGCCCCGGTCAGGCACAGTCGTCCGCGATAGCCGAGATCCACGACGACCGCAGCGGTGCGTAACGCCGTATGTTCCGCGGCGGGATGGCCATAATCCGCGACGACCTCCGCACCGCCGAGCTCGGCAAAGCGACCGTCCAACGCAGCGTGAACTTCGTGCAACGCAAGGGGCGACATGCGGGCGAACGATAGGCGTGGGGCGAACCGCTGACGAGCGACGATTGACCTGAGTACCGCGAACATTCTTGTTTGCCGTACCGCAGCCTTCCTGCCGGCTTTGCGTTATCCCGGGGCAGGTTGGGAAACCAGCAGTACTGCAGGCTGGAAAGCCTGCGCTACGAAGCTCGCTCCCGCGGCGGCCTACCGCTAGTCTGCCCGCCTCATGGACAAGGATCAGGTGGCCAGCATTCTGGTGGAGATCGGCACGTTGCTGGAATTGAAGGGCGAAAACCCCTTCAAATCACGCGCCTATCAGAACGCCGCCCGAACCTTGGAAGGCCTGACCGAACCGCTGGAAAAGATCGTCGCCGAAGATCGACTCAAGGGCATGAAGGGCATCGGTAAAGCGCTGCAGGAAAAAATCACCACCCTCGTCACCACCGGACACCTGCCGTATTACGAGGAACTCAAGGCCTCCCTGCCTCCCGGATTGATGGAGTTGCTTGACCTGCAAGGGGTCGGCCCCAAGAAGGTCAAAAAGCTCTACCTCGAACTCGGGATCGACTCCCTCGCGTCCCTCGAAGCGGCCTGCCAGGCGGACAAGGTTGCCGCTCTGGAAGGATTCGGGGAGAAGTCGCAGGCCAAAATTCTGGAGGCGATCGCGTTCCGGAAGAAGTTCGCCTCCCAGCACCGACTGGTGGATGCGTTGCTGGCCGCCGAGCCCATTCTGGCCAGCTTGCGCGAACATCCCGAGGTCACACGCTGTTCGGCTGCGGGCAGTCTGCGACGCTGGAAAGAAGTCATCGGGGATCTCGACTTCGTGGTTTCATCGAAGCAACCCGCCGAGGTGTTGGAGTCCTTCGTAGAGCAACCCGGTGTCGCCAGTGTTCTGGCGCGGGGCGACACTAAAGCCAGTGTTCTATTGGCGTCCGGCATCCAAGCCGATCTGCGCGTCGTTAGCGACGTGGAGTATCCCTATGCTTTGGCCTATTTCACCGGTTCCAAGGAGCACAATATTGTGATGCGCCAGCGGGCGATTGCGCGCGGCTGGCGGCTCAACGAATACGGACTGTTCCGCAGCTCCGAAGAAACCCGCGATCCGGCTCTGCGAATTGTCTGCCACGACGAAGCCGATCTGTACCGGGAACTGGGGTTGGAGTTCGTTCCGCCGGAACTGCGGGAAGATCGCGGCGAATTCATCGCCGCTGAGAACCATCACCTACCCCGGTTGGTCGAGTGGACTTCGCTGAAAGGTTCCTTGCACAACCATTCGGATTGGTCGGACGGACGAAATACTCTAGCCGACATTGCGGCCCACGGTCAGGAATTGGGACTTGCCTATTGGGCGATCACGGACCATTCCCGCGCGAGTTTCCAAGCCCAGGGGTTGGATCCGGACCGAGTTCGGCAACAGATCAAAGCCGTCGCCGAGGTGAACCAGAAACTGGCGGATGAAGGGGCCGAGTTCCGCCTGTTGACCGGGACCGAGGTGGATATCCTTAAAGACGGACTCGATTTCCACGATGACCTCCTGGCCGACTTGGAAGTCGTGGTGGCCAGTCTGCATGTCCCCTCAAACGATGAGGCGGAAAACACGAAACGACTGATTCGAGCGGCCGAAAACAAGTACGTCCATATGCTCGGGCATTTGAGCGGCCGACTGTTACTAGAGCGCGACGCCTACAAGTTAAACCAGCAAGCCGTGATCGATGCCTGCGCGGCCACGGGCACTTGGATTGAGCTCAATGCGTCGCCCTACCGTTTCGACCTCGACTGGCGGTTGTGGCAATACGCCCGGTCCAAGGGCGTGAAATGCGTCATCAATTGTGATGCCCATCGCCTCGAACACGTTGCCTGGTTGCGGTTGGGGGCAGGCGTCGCTCGCAAAGGCTGGTTGGAAACGGCGGATGTGGTGAACACCCTGGCCTTGAAACCCCTTCGAAAAGCCCTGGCCGCCAAACGGAGCACTTGATTCCCGGCCATATGGCAACTAAAGATACGCCACATGGCAACCGCGCTGACTGAGACTGGACTGTTTCTGAATCGGATTCTGGGATTGGAGCCGTCGACTTCCTCCCCCGCGACGACGCCCGCCCAAACTTCGCCCGCACGGAAGCGCGCACCCGCGGCGGAACCCGCTCCGTCGGGCATCCTTCGGGCGGACACGGTTGTTGGGTTGCTGCTGGAGGGGTTGCCGGTTCGGTCGTTTCAGGTGCTCTGCGACGCCTTTCAACTGCCCCGAGAGCGCATGGCCGAAGCGGTCGGTATTGCCCCGCGCACGCTGGCTCGACGCAAGGTGTTCAAGCCGGATGAATCCGAACGGATCTTCCGTTTTGGCCGGGTGTTTCAGGATGCCGTGGACCTCTTCAACGGCAACGAAGGCGAAGCTCGGGCGTGGTTGTTACAGCCCCAATTCGGCTTGGGTGGGGCCATACCGCTGGAGTTTGCCCGCACGGAACCAGGCGCCCAGGAAGTGCGCAGCCTGATCGGCCGGCTGAACGAAGGCATCTTCGCATGACCCAGTTGGCCTTCCGGTTGGTCAAACCCGATCGAGCTTCCACCGCCTTTGATGGCGAAGGCGCCCGGCGGGTCGGTGGAAGATGGAACAGCCCGGGCACACAAATGGTCTACGCCGCGGAAAGTTTATCGTTGGCCCAACTGGAGGTGTTGGTCCATTTCGGACACCACTCGGCCCTGCGCCGCTATGGTGTGGTGATTGCCGAGTTCTCCCCGGAACTACTTCGTCGAATTGAAGAACTCTATTCCCTCCCGACCGACTGGGACGCTCGGCCGCCCATCCGAGTGAGCCAGGATTTGGGAGATCAATGGATTCGAGAACAACGCTCGGCTGTTTTGTCGGTCCCGACCGTCATCACTCCCGGGGAGCGGAATTTTCTCTTCAACCCAGCCCATCCGGATTTCGCCAAGATCACCCTACGGCCCGCGGCCGACTTCCAGTTCGATGCCCGCCTGGGGTGAGGGGCCAACCCCCAATCCAAAATCACGGGGCCCACTCGTTCAACGTTCGTTCCTCCGGACCCGTCGCCGCACTGAGCCCGAGTAATTCCATGGTTTCGCCAACGAAGTAGAGCGACCCGGTGATGACCACGAGCGGATCGGCAGCGCTCAGTCTTAGGGCTTCCGCCAGGGAGGCCGCAGCCGTAACCGGACGCCCCGTGCCCGTGGCCACCGCAGCGTCGCGTAACGTCTCCGCCGAAGTCGTCCGTCCGCTCGCTACCGGTGCAGTAATGACGCGGCCGGCCAGGGGCACCAGTTCCTTGAGCATGGCGACGCACTCCTTGTCAGCCAGCATTCCGACAATGAGCGTGGGCCTCAGGTCGCCTAATAACGGGGGCAAAGCGGCTCTGAGCGCCCGTATTCCGGCCAAATTGTGGGCCCCATCAAGAATTAATCGCTGGGCCCCTCGTTCAACCACCTGCAATCGTCCGGGCCAACGCGCCTGGGCCAGACCTTCACGCAAGTGTTCATCGCTCACCGGCAGTAACGCGCGCAACAACCGCACGGTCGCCGCGGCCAAGGCACCATTCGTCCGCTGATGCGCCCCGGCCAGCCCCACCTCCAGTCGAAAGGCTGCGGCCTGGGCCGGTCCCACCAGGAGATAGGGGGCGTCGAGCTCCTGGGCTTTGAAGCGGAGGATCGCTTCGGCGTCCGGCTCGTCCGTGGCGGTCAAAATAGGCACACCCGGTTTAATGATACCGGCCTTTTCCGCGGCGATGGCGGCCAGGGTGTGGCCCAACACCTGAACATGATCCAAGCCGATGTTGGTGATCACACTGGCGAGCGGGGTGACGATATTGGTGGCATCCAAGCGACCGCCCAAGCCGGTTTCCCAAACCACCAGATCGATCTTCTGCTCCGCAAAGTACCGGAGGGCGAGCACGGTGGTGAATTCGAAGAACGTCGGCTCCAAGCCAGGTAACGTCCCGACGATTTCCTTCAATTCACCGACCAGACGGGCAAGATCCGAATCACTGATCGGCACTCGATTGATCTGCAAGCGTTCGCCAAAGCGGACCAAGTGGGGTGAGGTGTACAATCCTACTCGGCGCCCCGAATGCCGGTAGACACTCTCCAAAAACGCGCAGACCGAGCCTTTTCCGTTGGTACCAGCGACATGAATGAACTGGAGTCGTCCCTCCGGTTGACCGGCGGCGGCCGCGAGTTGTCGGGTCGTCTCCAGCCCCGGTTGAAATCCAAACAACCGGAGCGAATGAAGATACTGCAGGGCCTCCGAACTGGTCACCGACCTACGATTATGCGGACAGCCGCCCATGCAAGTCTTCCCGAAGGCGGATTCTTCAAAATAAAGATGCGCTGCGTCGTCCCCAGTCAGGGCGAAGTTCTCGACTGGAATTTGCAGGGCCGGCAAAAATGGTCTCCAGGTGTCCCTCAAACGCTTCACAACCCCATTCAATTCTGCCACCCGCACCCCAGGCTGAAGCACAACGAGGGGCGTTTCACCGCGGCGGGGCAGGTGGCTCCTTTGCCTTCCGCTCGTCCTCCTCCACCTGGGCCACCGTCCGTTCCAGATGAGCTCGCACCAGCAAATAGAACTGGATCAACACGATTCCCAGACCAACCCACTGTTCCAACTTCAGCGCCCGGAAGCGGTCCAGCCCAGCCGGCGCCTCCAGCCAAGCCTGATCGCGGGCGAGCAAAAAGACTGCTGGCAAGGCGATCACGAGCCAGAGAATCGACAAAACCCGATGGTTCAACGGCACGGGTTCGGTCGGGTTCGGGCCGGTGGGCTCACGGTTTTCTGGGGGTGGGGGTGCGGATTCCATTTGAACTGTCCGTTCGTCTCGCAAACTGTGCCCACACCTTCTGAACCGCATGCCGCCCGAAGCAAGCCCGACTCCCGACCTCACCCCCGTTCCCTCGACGCCGCCCGCCCCGGCCGTCCCCGCCAAACCCAAGGAGAACGTCTGGATCAACCTCATCTGTAACGCCGTCCTCCCCGGCTTGTTGCTGACCCAACTCAGCAAACCCGAACGTCTCGGTCCGGTCTGGGCGCTCGTGGTGGCGGTCTCCATTCCCCTCGGATACGGAATTTATGATCTGGTCCGCCGGCGAACGTGGAACATGTTCTCGATCATCGGCTTGGCAGGCGTACTGACTACGGGCGTCCTGGGCCTAATGAAGGTTTCGAACTTCTGGTTCGCGGTCAAGGAAGCGGCCATCCCCACCATCCTCGGCCTGGCCATTCCCCTGACGCTCAAGACGCGTCAACCGTTAGTCCGAACCCTCATTTACAACGATCAGGTCCTGGATACCGAGCGGATCGGTCGGGTGCTGGTGGAACGGAATGCCTTGCCCGGCTTTGACGCCCTTTTGAAATGGGCGTCGTGGGTCTTGGCGGGAGCCTTCCTCTTCAGTGCGGTGCTGAACTACCTACTGGCCCGCTGGATTGTCACGGCGCCGCCGGGTTCACCCGAGAACGTCGCCCAACTGGGCAAACTGAATTGGGTCTCTTGGCCGGTCATCATGATCCCCAGCTTGGCGATCATGATGTTTGCCCTCTTTCGCCTGCTCAAAGGTCTCGAGAAGCTCACCGGCCTGACCGGCGATGAGCTCTTCCATCCTCAGCAGAAATCCTGAGCCCGACCGAGCCCCGGTTACTTTTTCGGGGCGCGGGGCGGAAAGGAAACCACGGGCGGGGCAAACCCAAAGCGCCGGCAGAATTCGTCGGCTGACGCCCGAATTCGGATCGGCCGCTGTTGGAACGGATCGACATACTCCAGTCCCACGGCGCGCAGAGCCAACCCTCGAACATCGGGCTGTCCGTACAAGTCGTCTCCGAGCACGGGACATCCGCTGGCCTTGAGGTGTAGGCGGATCTGATGGGTCCGGCCCGTCAAGGGATGTGCCGCGATCAGGGTGCTGCGATCTCCTCGCGCCAAGACTTTGAAGGAGGTCTCGGACTCTTTGCCCAGCTCTGGATCCACCCGGAAGCGGCCGGACGATTGTTCGTCGGGACCAATCGGATCGCGGCGGGACCAGGATTCCGCCGGAACGGTCCCGGTCACCACGGCAAAGTAGGTTTTGTTGAGGGCTCGACCTTCGAACAATTGCGAATAAGCGCCGACTGCCCCCGGACTCTTCACGCCCAGCAGAATCCCGCTGGTTTCGGCATCGAGTCGGTGAACGATCCGGAGGAACTGCAGATTTCGCGATTTAGCCCACCAATCGCAGTTTTCGAGGCTGGACCGCAAGGCGAGCACCAGGTTCCGGCGAGTGTTTACCCAGTCATCCGGAGCCACCAACCAACCAGCCGGCTTGTCGAGCACCAGCACCGACCGGTCCTCGTAAAGGATCGGTACGTCGGTTCCATCGGCAAGTTCAATAATCTTCGGCAACGCCACAGCGATAGAAAAGCAGAGGAACGGACAGGAAGATAGGCCCGGGGTGGAGCAAACACCCGTGCGCCTCGTCGTAATCGAGGCTACGGTTCGTCTGTGCAGTTTCTGCTCCGACACAGTGAACTCGCGGATCTCGCCCAAAAAGTAATAGCAGGCGAACGATTAACCGAAGCCGAAGCCCTTCGACTCTTTGAAACGAGAGACCTCAATGCCCTGGGTGCCCTGGCGGATTTCGCCAATCAACGCCGCAACGGCCCGCGCGCCTCGTACATCATCAATCGCTACCTCAACTACTCCAATTACTGCATTCTGAGCTGCCAATTCTGCGCCTTCAGCCGGAAACGCCGCGATGCTGACGGCTTCGAACTTTCGTCCGAGCAAATGGTACAAAAAGCCCGCGAGGCGTTGGCCCTGGGCATTACGGAACTGCACATCGTCGGCGGACTGCATCCCTCCCTGCCCTTCAGTTACTACACCGGATTCCTTGAGGCGCTCAAGAACTTGGATGCCCGACTGCAGCTTAAGTGTTTCACCGCGATCGAAATCCTGCACCTCGCCTGGCTGGCCAAGAAATCCGTGCGCGACACTCTGATCGAACTGAAGGCCGCTGGATTGGAATCTCTCACTGGCGGCGGGGCCGAAATTTTTCGCAAGGAAGTCCGGGCCCAAATCGCCCGCGGCAAGGAATCCGCCGAAGAATATTTGGACGTCCACCGCACCTGGCACCAACTCGGCGGCCGCAGTACCTGCACGATGCTGTATGGGCATGTCGAGACGCTGGCCGACCGGGTGCACCACCTGAGCCTGCTGCGCGGGCTACAAGACGAAACCCGAGGATTCGCTGGGTTCATTCCCCTGCCCTACCAGCCCGACAACAACGGCCTTCCGGTCGAACACGCTCCGACAGGATACGATCAATTGCGGACGATTGCGGTAGCGCGGCTGTTCCTCGACAACTTTGATCATCTCACAGCGTATTGGGTTGGTATGGGACTCAAGATGGCGCAGGTCGCCTTGAGTTACGGCGCAGATGACGTTCACGGCACCATTGTCGAGGAGCACATCTTCCACATGGCCGGGGCGAAATCGCCCCAACTGCAGACTGAACGCGACCTGGTGAAGGCGATCTGGGAAGCGGGGCGGATTCCCGTGCAACGAAACACCTTTTATGAGCCGATCCGGGTTTGGGAGGAGCCGATTCCCACCCCCGAGGAAGTGGCCCTGCCGGTGACGACATGATCGGAATTTTGACGGTTTGACCGGCGACTCGCCCGCGTGTCCCGCTTGGTTTTGGGTCGTAACCCCGCTAATTTCCCATCATGTCCGTGACTGAAACGCAAGTGCTCGAAGCTCTCCGCGAACTCGAAGGCGATGTCGCCCGCCAACCGCGGCCCGACCTTCGGCCCCGGTTAGCCGAACTGGACCGACTCACCCGCGAACTCCCGGCCAACACGGATCCAGACCTGCGGCATTTTCTGCAACGCCGCAGCTATGAGAAGGCCCGGCTCTTTCTGGAAGACCGAGTGGCCGAAATCCACCAGGGCGGTTGCACCCGCCTAGCCGAGAATACACCTCAGACGCTGTGACCCTCGGCCCCTCGCCCCACGATACGATCACCGCGCTGGCCACCCCGCTGGGCGAAGGCGGCATCGCGGTCATTCGCCTCTCGGGTCGTCAGGCCCTGGCCTTGGCCGCCCGCGTATTTCAACCGGCTGGAAGGCGTTCCCAATCTCCCCAAGAAGCCCCGAGTCACACCGTCCACTATGGCCATATCGTGCGCGACGGCGTCCGTCTGGATGAAGTTCTAGTGACCGTCCTGCGGGCCCCGCGCACTTACACGCGGGAGGATACTGTGGAAATTTCCTGCCACGGCGGAGTGGTCGTCACCCGTCAGGTTCTGGAAGCAGTACTCGCGACGGGAGCCCGATTGGCCGAGCCCGGCGAATTCACCCAACGGGCCTTTTTGAATGGCCGCCTTGACCTCGCCCAGGCAGAAGCCGTGGCCGATCTCATCCACGCGCGGACCGGACTCGCGGCCGCCGCCGCCTTGGAACAATTGGGAGGCCGCCTTTCTCAACGCATCCGGCAAATCCGTGACGACTTGGTGAATCTGCTGGCCCATGTTGAGGCGCACCTTGATTTCCCCGACGAGGACATTGCCCCCGACACGCAGGCGCAACTCCTCCGTCGACTCGACACGGCGGCTCAAGCCATGGGACTCCTGCGCCGCACCGCCCGGGATGGCCGAATTTTGCGACGCGGAGTGCGAGCCGCGATTATCGGCCGACCCAATGCCGGGAAATCTTCGCTGCTCAATCTGCTGTTGGGCCACGAGCGCGCCATCGTTTCACCCATCCCGGGCACCACCCGGGATACGGTCGAGGAAACTGCCGATATCCGGGGAATTCCGGTGGTCTTCGTCGATACCGCCGGCTTGCGACCTACCTCGGATGCTGTTGAGGCCGAAGGAGTTCGTCGAAGTCGAGCGGCGGCCGACACCGCGGAACTAGTCCTGCACGTGATTGACGGTTCGGAGCCGTTGCATCCCGAGGACCAACTCTTACTCGAACAATTAGCGGACCGGCCGGTCATCCGGATTCGAAACAAAGCCGACTTACCCGACTGCCTGGAACTCCCGGATTCGTTGACAGTCGTCCCCTTGAGTTCGTCAACCGGGGCTGGACTTGAGTCGCTTAAGGACGCGATCGAACGTCAAGTTTGGACCGGCCACGTTTCCGCAGAGAATCTACCGGTCGCAGTCAACGCGCGTCAGGCGGATGCGTTGGCGCGAGGCGGGGAAGGAGTTCAGAGCGCCGCCCTGGCGCTGCGCGGTCAGGCTTCTCTGGAGTTAGTCGCTTTGGACGTCCGCATCGCCATCGGTGCGCTGGGTGAAATTATTGGCCAGACCTCGGCCGAGGACCTACTCGACGCGATTTTCCGTCAGTTCTGTCTCGGAAAATAGCTCACCCGTAGCAGACTAGGTTACGAGATCTCCATCCCCTCCCCACACGCCCGGTCCGCTCCCAGGTCCCGGAGATCGAATTAGAGCCTCGTGACCTCGGCTGCTACCCATAGCCGACGCGGTCAAGAGATTCCTTCTGGGTCTCGGTCTCGGTCGTCTCCGCCAATGGAAAAGCCCGCCATTCAGGCGGGCCATGCTGACTAAGACGGTTCGTTGAAGAAGTCCGAGCCTAGGCTCAGTTATTACCGATCGCCTCAACGGGGCAGCCTTCCATGGCTTCCTTGCAGGCGGCTTCTTCCTCGGGGGTCTCGGGCTGCTTCTTGACGTAGCTGTAGCCACCGTCCTCCCAACGAGTAAAGTTGTTCGGAGCAGTTTCGCGGCACAGGTCGCAATCGATGCACTGGTTATCTACGTAATAACGACCAGTGACGTTTTCAGGATACTTATTGGCGATATCGGCCATGGAGCGAGTCAGTTAAGATTCAAAAACCGTGATGATGTTTGGTGGCAGCAGGCCCAGCGGCAAGCGGCATTTTTATGAAACGGAGGCCCACCGACTTTCCTCGAGTTTCGTTCGCTCTAGAAACTGACTTCTGATACGCCCTGCTCTCCCGCTGGTCGAGCTGACTCAACTGGGTCTGTTCGCACTCTCCCTGGTGCCCTTGGACTTGTCACCCCCAACGGGTTACCGGATGGTACCTGGGCTGAAATTGCTAACTTTGCTGGGGTGGCGGCCACCGATTGGTCCTGAGCTCCTTTGTTCCTGGATGGCGACCTAGATGGCGGGGAGGACCTGTTGGTTTCCAATGGCCATCTACATGATGTGAACAATCGTGACGTCGGAAACCTGTCACGGTCCAGGCCCGGCCAGAACCTGCAGAATACCAAGGATAAGTTCCTACAATTTCCTAAGCTGGAATCTGCGAAGTTCGTCTTCCGTAACCAACGCGATCTGACCTTCGAGGACACGAGCGCCACTTGGGACTTCAATTCAACGCGCATTGCCCCCGGTCTGATCAGTGTGGACTATGACGCCGACGGGGATCTCGACGTGCTGTTAAACGCGTTAGAAGGTCCTCCTCTCATCTACCGAAATGATTCACCCGCCCCGCGCGTCGCCGTGCGATTAATGGGCCAGGCCCCCAATACCCAGGCAGGGCCCGTACTCGTGGGCGGCGGCGAGCGGCCGACAACCTTGGAGGTCCGTTGGCCGGATGGCCGGATCAGCCGGGTCGGCGTGCCCACTTCCGGCCTCGAGGTCGGGGTAAATGGGTCGACGGCAACTCGTCAATAACCCCGGGCCTGGCGCAATTGATAGGCTCGTTTTAACTGAGTTTGGGCGGGTACCAAATTTGAATCGATTCGCCGCGCCGCCTCCAAAGCGATAATGGCTTCGTCGAGTCGGCCCGTCATTAGTTGGGAACGCCCCAAATTGAACCACGCCTCGGCAAAGTCAGGATTCAACTGTGCAGCCCGAGCGAAGTAGGGAATCGCGTTGATAGTCTGCCCCGCGGTGGCGAGCGCCGTACCCAGATTGTTCTGACTGCGACTATTGGCCGGATCGGCAGCCACAGCGGCCTCCAAGTGCTGGATAGCCAGGTCAAAGCGCTTCAGACGAACCAACAGATTGCCCAAATTACTGTGGGCCTCGGCATAGGTCGGTAATAGCTTTAAGGCGGCCTCATACTCGGCAATTGCCCCGTTGGTCCGACCTGTCCGGCCATAAAGGAATCCCAGATTGAAATGAACCTCCTCGTTGTCGGGTGATTTCTTGAGCAACACAAGATAGGCCGCCTCGGCCTCGCTCACTTGACCGTTACTGGCAAGTTCGTCGGCCCTCAGAAGCCCCTCCACGTCCGCCGCGTCGTCCTCGGTACTCGCCGGAAGCGGACTGGAACCATCAACTGATTTCACAGAAACAACCGGGAGATTGGTGACCGGAGAGGCTGGGAGCTCTCCGGAGTTCCCGGATCGGTTGCATCCACTGCACCCGAGAGCCAAAACCGCCATCACCCAAATCACATTTCGAAGCGGAAACACAAAAAAGTCGTACCAAGTCGACCATCGCTTGGCGAGGAGTCACCGCTGACCTGGCGGAAAGCGTTCCTGCCCAGAAAAAAAACGTCCTGGTTTGCCCCTTCCGAGTTGCATCTCTCAAAGGTTGTAGTTGATTTAAAAAATTCCCCTGGACTTCAAAATTCGCGTCATCGGCTGCCACCCTCCCCACGCGACGATTCGCGTTTGGCGCCGGTCTCAAGACGAGAAGTATCGAAGTCTAAGCGGACTGTACGCCTAGGCGTGGCTGGCCCCTTTGGTGGTTCGAACCATCGAAGGGGCCTTTGCGGGTGGATTGTGGCCTTCCCGGTGCTGCCCGAAGCGGAATCCTTCGTTAGGCTACCGCCATGTCCCGATTCCCTGTTCAGTCCGTCGCCCTCACCATTGGCGGGTCCGACTCAGGAGGCGGCGCCGGAATCCAGGCCGACCTCAATACCTTTGCCGCCTTGGGAGTCTTCGGCACCACTGTCTTGACCTGCCTAACCGCGCAAAATCCCCGCAAGGTCACGGGAGTTCAGGCCGCCACGCCCGAACTGGTGCGACAGCAGATCAAAGCGGTCTTTGGTGAGCTTCGCCCTCAAGCCGTAAAGACCGGCATGCTCTTCAGCGGCTCCCTTATCACGGCCGTCGTCAAATCCTGGCCGAGCCGGAAAGCTCCCCCGTTGGTGGTGGATCCGGTCATGATCGCGACGAGTGGGGCGCAACTTCTCAAACCAGCGGCCATCCGCCAACTGACGCGGGATCTGTTTCCTTTGGCCACCCTCATCACTCCTAATATGGACGAGGCAGCCCTGTTGGTGGGACGACCCCTGAAGACGTTTGAGGATCTGCGCAACGCGGCCGTCGAGCTTCATCTCCGACATGGGTGCGCCGTCCTGGTCAAAGGCGGCCATCTACGTCGGGAAACGACCGCTCGGGACGTATTTTTCGACGGCACGACGGAATTAATTCTCTCCGCACCGTTTGTCCGCGGCGTTTCTACCCACGGAACCGGGTGTACCTATTCGGCAGCGATCACCGGCTATCTCGCCCTCGGCCTCGAGCTCACCAAGGCCGTTGAGCTCGCCAAAAACCACATTACTCAAGCCATCGCACAAAGTGTGCGCGTGGGACGGCATTCCGCGCTGAACCCGTTTTGGGCGGAACGTTGACCCCGCACAGTCATCCCAGGCTTAGGCCAGGATTTCTTCCGACCGAAAAAACCGTCGCACTTCGATCTCCGCGTTCTCCACGGAATCCGAAGCGTGTGCGATGTTGCGCATGTTGTCGGTCCCGAGGTCGCCGCGGATACTTCCCTTGGGGGCTTTCTTGGAATCAGTGGGTCCGAGTAAGTCACGCACTTGGGTGACCGCATGCTCGCCCTTTAGAATCAGCGCCAACACCGGCTGAGACGACATAAACGTAACGATTTCTGGAAAGAACGGCTTCTCTTTGAGGTGGGCGTAGTGCTCTTCGAGAATCGCTGGGGTCAGGCGCATCATTTTGGCGGAGACCAATTGCAACCCTGCGCGCTCGAACCGGGCCAGCACCTCACCCGCCAGGTTCTTTTCGATACAGTCCGGCTTGCAGAGAATCAGTGTACGTTCCATTTGAGCGGAGCGTTTTGCCGGATTTTTGACGTCCGGTAAAGCAACGAAAGCAACGACGCGCGGTTAGCCAAAGGTTAAATCCTTTCAGGTCTTCCCCGTTGACCTCGAATCCCAGCTCAGTAGTTTTCGTCCATCACCTCACAGTTTTCACGCCACTACCATGTCCACTGAACTTCCGCCCCTTCCTTCCTCACGTCGTCTCTTTCTGAAACGCACCACCGGAGCAGTTGCTCTGGCGGGAGCCGCCAAATCGTTGGTGACACCGATCTATGGTCAGAATCAGGCGCCCTCCGCCAATGTGGCCGGTGCCAATGACAAGATCGTCTGCGGTTACATCGGCGTCGGCGGCCAAGGTGCCGGTGCGCACGTCGGCCAGGACGTAGCCCATTTCAAGGAGAACAACACCGCCTTCGCCGCGGTCTGTGACGTTTCTAAAACCCGCGTCAATTCGGCCAAGAAACAGATCGCCGACGGCGGCGGTGGCAATGTTGACGGATACGAAGACTACCGGAAACTGATTGAGCGAAAGGACATCGACGCCATTTTCTGCGCCACGGTGGACCATTGGCATACGCCTATCTCTTGCGACGCCATGGAGGCGAGCAAACACGTCTACGTCGAGAAACCGATGACGCGCTATCTTGACGAGGCTTTCCGAATCCACGACACAGCCAAAAAGACCGGTAAACTCCTGCAAGTTGGTTCCCAAGGTTGCTCCGATCAGAAATGGCATAAAGCCGCTGAATGGATCAAGGCCGGCAAGATCGGGCCGATTGTCATGGTTCAGGGTAGTTACATGCGCAACAACCCATGGGGCGAATGGAATTACACGTTGGCACCCTGGGCTAAAACGGACGACATCAACTGGGAGATGTGGATGGGCTCGCAAATTAAACGGAGCCGTCCGTTTTCCGCCGACCACTACTTCCGCTGGCGCAAATATTACCCTTATTGCTCCGGGCTCTTAGGCGATCTCTTCCCGCACAAATTGCATCCCTACATGCTGGCCACGGGTAATCCGGAATTCCCGACTCGCGTAGCCGCCATTGGTAGCAAGGCTTTCAAGACCGATCTAAACAACGAGGGTCGCAAACCCGAGCAGGCCACGGAATTTGTCCGCGACGTTCCAGAGATCATCGAACTTATCGCGGAGTTCCCGAGCGGGTACCTGATGCACATCACCTCCAGCTCGGTCAACGAACAGGGCACCCAGGAACTCATCCGCGGTCACAAAGCCAGCCTCACCATGGCCGGTAACAAAGTGGAACTGCGGCCGGAACGTCCCTTCGCGGAGGATATTGATCCTCAAACGAGCGAGGCTTTCCCGTCGGAGAGCGTCGCGGCTCACCACGCCAACTACTTCGGAGCCATTCGCGGACAGCAGAAGTTGAACGCCGGAATTGATCTGGCAGTTCGGGTGCAGACCGTCATCTGCCTCGCCGAAGCGTCGGATCGGATCGGGACGGTATGCTTCTTTGACGAGAAGACGCGTAAGGTTACGGATGGTTTGGGTCGCGAGGTCAAGATGCCGACCTACGGCTGGCACGAACTGTCCTGAGCCATCTCCAATTTCGTGCCGGCGTCCTTGGGGACGCCGGCTTTTTTTTGACGTCGATCAAGTAGCCATTCCGCAAGGCACAGCGGACGCACCGCAAAAACCTGAAAACTGAGTGTCAGGTCTGCCATTGGCGACCACGGTCACTCGCGCCACTGTTTCCTCATGCTCCCATTCCGGATGGCCCGCCACGCGATGGCGACTCGCTTCGAGTTAGTCCTCCATGGGCTGGATCCAGTTCGTCTCCGGGCCATTGCGGAAGAAGCTTTGGATGAAATTGATCGCATTGAAAACCTTCTCAGCCGGTATCGACCCAGCACCGACATTGGCCGCATCAATCGCGGGGCGGCCCATTCACCCACCCGAGTGACACCGGAGACGTTCAATTTGCTGAAACGTGCTCGCGAATTGTCCAAGTTCACCGACGGGGCCTTTGATCCGACAGCCGGGCCTCTAATCCAAGTCTGGGGGTTTTGTGAGGGATCCGGCCGAACACCTAAACCAGAGGAGCTGCAGCAGGCGCGGAACTGCGTCGGCTGGCATCAGATCGAACTCGATGAGGAATCCTACAGTGTCCGTTTCGCGCAAGCCGGCATGGCATTGGACTTGGGCGCCATCGGCAAGGGTTACGGCTTAGATCGGGCCGCGGAATTGATTCGAGAGGCCGGGGTTGAAGCGGCTTTGCTACACGGAGGCACCAGTACTGTGGTGGCCATTGGCCAACCACCGGATCGGGCGGCCTGGAATGTGGCCTTGGCGACCCATTTAAAGAAGGATCCCTCCGACGGCGCTTTGACTGAAATTACGCTCCTGGACCAGTCGTTGTCGGTCTCCGCCTCGTGGGGAAAATGCTTCGTCGATGCGACGGGCCGGCAGCGAGGACACGTCTTGGATCCCCGCGTCGGCGAACCGACGGCGGTCAGTGGGATGGCCGCGGTGGTGGCTCCTTGGGGACTCGATTCGGACGCCCTTTCCACGGCCCTCTTGGTGGGTGGCCCGGCGATGGCCCAGAAACTGAAAAACCTCTCGGACGTTAAGTGCTGGTTCCGCGCCGGATAGGAACACAAAAAAAAGCCGCTCTGTTTCCAGAGCGGCCCTTGCGAGTAAATCAGCTTAGTTCTTGCGGCGAGCCACGAAGAACAATCCGGCCACGCCGATGGCTGCGAGAGCCATCGTGGAGGGCTCGGGAATAATCTGCAGGGTCAAACCAGTGAAGTTCGACGCGAGCACGAAGTTCGAGGGAGCGGTGGCTCCACCGACTGTCGGAAAGGTCACGGTGATCGAAGCACTCTCAAGAGCGTTAGCGTAGGTTGAACCCGTCGAGCTGTCCCAAGCGCGGAGCAGAACGGAAGCCGGTTGACCGACGGTCGAACCAGGAATGGTCATTGTGCCCAAGGAAAAAATTCCAGGAGCGACAAGGGCGTTTCCAGAACCGTCTTTGACGGAACTCAGAACGGTACCGTCAAGCGCCAAAACTTCGACGCGGCCGACAGCGGCCAACAGCGCCGAGGTGACGCCAACGTCGTTCACAACGTCGTTCACAATTGCGTTAACAAGACTACCGGTCGGTTTGAAGGCATTAAAGCCATTGATGACGCCCTGAGCGTAGGAGCTGACTCCCGACAAGGCAATCGCAGCGATGATCGCGAATTTGTTCATGATTGGTTGGTTTAACTAATGAAGTTGAATTTAGTTCTAAGACGGCGACCGATTAGTTGGCCGGTGTGAAAGTCTTCGTCCAGGTAAAGGCAGCACCGCTCTGGACCAGGAAGCCCTGAGCCACCGCGAAGGAGGGTTCACCCAAAGAACCAATCCAGCCAGCGCCAGCGAAGTAATCGTAGCTCTTGAAGGAGGAGCTCGCGTTGTCCCAGGTCAGAGCCGAAATGGAATCAGCCGGAGCCAATCCGAGTTCGGTGGCCGTACCAGCCAAGGGAATCTTGGAGGCGACGAAGGAATTGTTAGCACCCACGTTAACCGATTGTGTTCCAACGAGTGCTTCGCCAACCCAGGTTAGGGAGACGTCGCCGCCCATGTCCGCGAAGAAACCTTCGCCGGGAGCCAAATCGCCATCAACACCACCGACCACGACGCCTTCGAAAAGGTCCGTGCTACCGAATCCGGAACCGTTCCAACGCAGAACCGAGCAGGTCTGACCAGCGAACAAAGAACTAATCTTGTTGCCGTTAGGATTGGTGTTGTTGAGCGGGTTCGCTACGAGGTTCAAACCCAATTTGAGGGGCACTTTAACGTACCCAACAATGTTCGACGAGACTGCCGCGGACGCTGAGAAGGCCAGCGCCGAGGCCGCCACAGTGAGGGCGAGGAAGTTTTTGTTCATAAGAGACCAGATAGTTTCCGTGTGTGTCGACAAACTGCCACGAGGCAAAGGATGCCGTCAAACTCTTTTTCCTTTTTCCACTTGAAGGCCAAGTCCCCGCGTTTGCAGGCGGTTTCAAAGGCTCAAGACCGCCGGAAGATCGGTCATTCGCCCACCAATTTAAAGAATAGTTTCGACCTCCTGGCCGCACCTCTATCGCGCCCACGAAAACTCAACTTATCCGAAACCGAAACCCCACTCGAATCGTCTTCTCCCGTGACCGCCGACTTGAAGCCACCAGCAACTCAGGCGATCAATCCTGCGTGAACATCCCCTTGCCCCCACCCCTCGGCCGCCGGTTTCTGGCCAATTTTTACACTTGGGGAATCGGGTGGCTGTTGGGGGTTCTCTTGCCCTGGAGCTTAAGCGCCGCCGAGGTTACTGAGGCTTGGAAGCAGCTTCGCAGCGGGGATTACAACGGGGCCATTCACGCCGCGGAGAAGGCGATCGCCAGTGAGAAACGGGGCGACGAGTGGCATTTAGTCCTGATGGAAGGCCTGCTGACGACCGGGCGCTATCCAGAGGCGCAGTCCGCCCTGACGAATGCCTTGGCCCGCGAACCCCGAAGCATCCGGGTGCGCTGGCTGGGCCGGGACATTTTGTCGGCCAACGGCGATGTCCAAGGTTCCCGAGCCCAAATCCGCGAGATCGCTCAGATGGTGAGCACCCGCCCCTCGGGCTACCGCGACGTGCCGAGTCTGATTGTTTTTGGTCAGGCCGCGCTAGCCTCGGGCGCCGACCCGAAGACCGTGCTTGAGCGAGTTTACGAAATCGCCCGCAAAGCCGATCCCACCCGCCGCGAAGTCTATTTGGCCAGTGGTGGGCTCGCCTTGGAGAAGCATGACTTTGCCCTGGCAGCCCGGCGGTTTGATGCAGGTCTCAAGCAAACAACCAACGATCCCGACCTTCATTTCGGCCGAGCTCAGGCGTTTGCCGGCAGCGACCGCGAGCAAACAGCGTTCTCCCTTGCCGCCGCGCTCAAGGTCAATCCGCGCCATATTCCCAGCTTACTTCTGATGGCCGATCATCGGATCGATGCCGAAGACTATGAAGGCGCCTCCAAACTTCTCGAACAGGTCAAGGCGATCAATCCGTTCCATCCCGAGGCGGCCGCTTATCAGGCAATCCTGGCCCATCTCAAGAATCTGCCGACCGAGGAAGCCACCGCCCGAGAGTTGGCCCTGCGATTCTGGCCCACCAATCCGCGGGTACCCCACCTGATCGGCTCCAAATTGTCCCAGAAGTACCGGTTTGCCGAGGGCGCAACCCGGCAACGGGCGGCGCTGACGTTCGATGCCAATTACTTACCGGCTAAGGCTCAGTTAGCAAATGACCTCTTGCGACTCGGCGAAGAGACCGAGGGCTGGGAACTCGCGCAGGAAGTCCACGCCAAAGACGCCTATGACGTGACTATGTTCAACCTCGTCACGTTGCACGATACGATGACGAACTACCTCACTCTGACCAACGACCATTTCGTGGTTCGCCTGCATTCGCGGGAAGCCGAGGTGTATGGACCCCGGGTGCTCGCCCTATTGGAACGTGCCCGCACCACTCTCGTGCCCAAGTACGGGGTGGTTCTCGCCGCTCCCACCCGAGTGGAAATCTTTTCCGATTCCAAGGATTTTGGGGTCCGAACCTTTGGAATGCCGGACAATCCAGGCTACTTGGGAGTCTGTTTCGGTCGCGTCATCACCGCCAACAGTCCCGCCACCAACCCCGGCGGAACCGTTAATTGGGAAGCCGTCCTCTGGCACGAGTTCTGTCACGTCGTCACCCTTCAATTCACTCAGAACAAGATGCCCCGCTGGTTAAGCGAAGGGATTTCCGTCTTTGAGGAACGACAGGCCAACCCGGCCTGGGGCGAGCAACTGACCCCAAAATATCGCGAACTGATTTTGGGCGGAGAACTCACCCCGGTCGGCCGCTTGAGTGCCGCCTTCCTCATGCCCAAATCACCGCTGCACCTGCAGTTTGCCTATTATGAATCGTCCTTGGTGATCGAATTTCTCGTCAACCGTTTCGGAATCGACGGGATCAAGGCAGTCCTCAGCGACCTCCGCGATGGGGTCTTTATTAACGACGCCCTAGAAAAGCACACGCTGCCGATGGACACCTTGGAAAAGGAGTTTGTCGCGTTCGCCCGAGCCAAGGCGGAATCCCTGGCGCCGGGTTTGTCTTGGGAAAGGCCGGAATTCACCAAGGCCGGCGGTTGGCGCGGAACGGCGGCTCCCGACTTCGACGCAGAAATGGCCACCTGGTCGGCCGCGCGTCCCACTAATTTTTGGGCGCTTGATTTCACGGCTCAATCCCTGGTTTCGGAAAAAAAATGGGCCGAGGCCAAGGATCCGCTGCTCCAACTGGTTCAACTGTTTCCGCAACAACCCGGAGCCAACACTGCTTCAGCCCTGCTCGCCCGGGTGCATCGTGAATTGGGGGAAACCAAAGCGGAACGTCAGGTCTTGACCCAGTTGGCCGAACGCGAAGCCGCCGCTCCAGACGCTTACCTCCGCCTAATGGAGCTCGCCACGGCGGAAAAGGACTGGGCGGATGTCACCCGAAATGCCGAGCGATTTCTGGCAGTCAACCCATTAGTGGTCCCGCCCTATCAATTTTTGGCGCAGGCCAGTCAGCAGACCGGAGCCATCCCGGAGGCGATCTCGGCCTATAAGACGGTCTTGCGGTTGGATCCGCCGAATCCAGGAATCGTCCACTATCAACTAGCCCGGTTGCTCCAGGCCACGGACCGACCGGCCGCTCGACGTCATACTTTGGCGGCCCTCGAAGACGCTCCGCGCAATCGGGAAGCCCTCAGCTTGCTGCTCACGTTATCCGGCGAGCCCACCGCGAAACCGCTAACCGAACCCGCCCCCGCGAATTGACAACGCGCCTGACATTTTGGGGAATGCTCCTGCTTCTGGCCGGCGCAGTTCTGGCTCAACGCGGCGGGTTTGGCGGTGGGGGCGAGATTGATGTGCCCGAAGGAACCCGGACCGCCCGGGAAGTCGATTCGCGCAGCACCGGCACCCCCAATTGGACCAACGCACCGGGCTTCGAGCATGATGTCTTCACCTTTGCCCGCTTACGTTATGACAAAGACCCAAACCGACACCGCCGGGGCGGCGGCGGTTACACCACAGATTTTCCGGACAGCGATTTAAACCTGTCCTTTCGCCTGCAGCAGATGACGTCGCTCAAGGTAGACCCCGATGCGCGGCTGATCCGGCTTAACGATCCTGAACTGGGTAGTTATCCTTTCCTGTTTGCCTCGGCGCCCGGGAGCCTCCACCTGACCGATCCCGAGGTAGAGGCCCTTCGGCGGTATCTGTTGAATGGCGGTTTCCTCTTGATGGATGATTTTTGGGGAGAGAATGAATGGTCGAATTGCGAAGAAGTCATGAAGGAAGTCTTGCCCAATCACCAATTCGTCGAACTTTCACTCGATCATCCCGTCTACCACTGTGTGTTTGAGATCAAGTCCAAGGGTCAGGTTGCCAACGTTCGCCAAGGTATCGAGAGCGAGCAGACCGGCGTCACCTGGGAACGCCCGGACGGACGGGAGGTCCATCATCGGGCGATTTTGGACGACCACGGACGCATCATGGTACTCACTCTGCACAACACGGACACGGCGGACGGCTGGGAGCGCGAAGGGGAAAGCGACTATTACTTCCATAATTTCTCCGAGAAGATCGCCTATCCGCTGGGGATCAATATCATCTTCTACGCCATGACCCACTGAGTTCCGCGGCCATGAACCGTCCGCCCTCCAGTCTGAACCCACGCGGCCCGGGACTTTCAACCGGGCAGGCCCGACTGACCCTCGGGTTCCTCTTCCTGGTGCTCGTGTTCGCGGCCGTGGCTCAGCGTCGTGCTTTCCGTGGCTGGTATGAGGGGGGACAGGTCAGTGAGGAAGCCCGCACGGCGCGCGAGGTCGAATCGCACAGCACGGGAACTCCCAATTGGACGAACCCCCTGGGCTTCGAGCGAGATGTGTTTACCTTCGCCCGCATTCGCTATGACCGCGGCGGGCGTTGGGGCCGCGGCGGGTGGGCGACGGATCTTCCCGACAGCGACCTCAACCTTTCCTTCCGACTGCAGCAGATGACCTCAATGAAGGTCGATCCGAACGGTCGAATTGTCCGCCTCACCGACCCGGATCTAGTCAATTACCCCTTCATCTACGCGGTGGAACCGGGCGGTTTTACGCTGAGTGACGAGGAGGTCACAGCCCTGCGAACCTATCTGCTGAATGGCGGCTTCCTGATGTTCGACGATTTCTGGGGCGAGAACGAATGGGCTAACGTCGAAGAGGTCATGGCGACGGTATTTCCCGGTCGCCCGTGGGTCGAACTTCCGCTCGACCACCCGATCTATCACTGCGTATTCGAGATCAAGTCGAAGGGCCAGGTACCCAATGTGGGACTCGGCGTCGAGAGCCAGTTTGATGGGGTGACGTGGGAACGCGGCGATGCTCAGGAAGTGCATCACCGCGCGCTCTTCGACGACTCTGGACGCATGATCGTCTTTGCGGCCCACAACACCGATAATGGCGACGGCTGGGAACGCGAGGGCGAGAATGACTATTACTTCAGCAATTTTTCCGAAAAGATCGCGTATCCACTCGGCATCAATCTGATCTTTTACGTGATGACGCATTAAACTGCCCTGCGTGATTCAAAAATTCAGGGCCACTGCAGGAACATTGACTCCTAAGTTACGATTTGTGATTTGCGAAGGTCGATTGAAGGACACTGGCGCCAGTGTCCCGTCGTCCCGGTTTACCGGCCACTGACTACCGATTACTGATCCTTGCTCTCTTCCGGACCATGTCTTCCCTTGCCCCCAACGAATCCTTCCAACGCGACCGCGAAACCTTCGAGCGCTTATCGACCAGTCGACAGCGCATCGAACACGAACTCGGCAAGGCCATCATCGGCCAACGGGAGGTAATCGAACAAATCCTCATCGCTTTATTGGCCGGAGGGCATTGCTTGATTACTGGAGCCCCCGGGTTGGCCAAAACACTGCTCGTAAAATCGATCGCCCAAATCTTTCACCTCAAGTTCCAGCGGATCCAATTCACGCCGGATCTGATGCCTGCCGATATCACCGGCACGGAAATCCTGCAGGAGGCCGCCGGTGAACGCCGCATGACCTTTGTGCGTGGTCCGGTGTTCGCGAACATGATTCTGGCCGACGAAATCAACCGGACTCCGCCCAAGACGCAGGCGTCGCTGCTCGAGGCGATGCAGGAGCATCAAGTGACTGCCGCGGGCGTACGCCATCCGCTGGAAGAACCGTTCTTCGTGCTCGCGACCCAGAACCCGATCGAAATGGAGGGCACCTATCCTCTGCCCGAGGCGCAACTTGATCGGTTCATGTTTAATGTGGTCATGGACTATCTGCCCGAAGACGACGAGGTGCAGGTCATTCTCCGCACGACTGCCGGCAAACCGGAGACGATTGAACCGCTCTTTCACGGCGAGGACGTGTTGCGGTTCCACGAACTGGTCCGGCAGGTGCCCATCGCGGAAGAACTGGTCCGTTACGCCGTCAAACTGGCCGCCCATTCGCGTCCGCGTCAGCCGGGCGTACCGGATTTTGTGAATGATTGGCTGACCTGGGGAGCGGGCACCCGCGCCGCCCAGTTCCTGGTACTAGGAGCCAAGGCCCGCGCCCTGATACAGGGACGTTCGCATGTTACGGCTCCGGACATTCAAGCCCTCGCCTTGCCCACGTTGCGCCACCGCCTGTTGTTGAATTACCGGGCCGAAGCCGAGGGAGTCCGCGTTGAAAAAGTCATCGAGCGTCTGCTCGGCTCCGTTGCGGCTCCGCTGGCCCGATGAGCTCCGTCGTCCAGTCCTCGGGTTCGCTGATTTCGCCCGCGGCGTTGATGCGCATCCGTAATCTGGAACTGCGGGCTCGGGTCGTCGTCGAGGGATTTTGGGCCGGACTTCACCGTAGCCCTTATCACGGCTTTTCCGTCGAATTTACGGAGTATCGGCAATACACGCCCGGGGATGATCCTCGGTACGTGGACTGGAAGGTTTATGGCCGGAGTGACCGCTATTTCATCAAGAAATTTGAGGATGAAACCAACCTTCGGTGCCTGTTGCTGGCGGATCAGAGTCGGTCCATGACGTTTGGCTCGCTGGGGTACACCAAGGCTCACTACGCGGCGACCCTCGCCGCCACACTCGCGCATTTTCTGAATCAGCAGGGCGATGCCGTGGGCCTACTTTCCTTCGATCAACGTGTGCGGGAATACCTACCCGCCCGGCATCGGCCCGGACACTTGCGTCAGCTCATGCTGGCTCTCGAAAAACCAGCCGGCGGCGAGGCGACGGACCTAATCAGCCCACTAGAGCACATCGGCGAACTCGTCCGCAAACGGGGCATGGTGGTTCTGATTTCAGATTTCCTGCTGCCGCTTGATCGCGTTGAGCAGACTCTTTCGAGACTTTTGGCGGCGGGTCACGAACTGACCCTTTTTCAAGTCCTCGACCCCCGTGAAGTCGACTTCAATTTTGACCAGGCTTCGGTGTTTCAGGATATCGAAACCGGCCAGACGTTGTATGTGGATCCCGCGTTGGCGCGAACGGAATACCAGCGGCGTTTCCAAGCCCACCGCGAAACCTTCAAGGCCATGTGCCAGCGCTTAGGAGCCCGTCTCTTACCTGTCATCACCGATCAATCGCTCGAACTCGTTCTCTTTGATTTCCTCCGGGAACGTTCCCGGTCGGGACCTCGAATTCGCGGAGGACGACGCTGACTCCAGGCCGCGCATGAGTTTCCTGACGCCATTGTTCCTGCTGGGTGCGCTCGCGATTGCGGGGCCGGTGATCTTTCACCTGATCCGGCGGACCACCCGGGAACGGACAGTTTTCAGTTCGCTACTTTTTCTGAAGCCAACGCCGCCGCGCCTAACAAAGCGGAGCCGAATTGAGAACTGGCTTTTGTTGGCCCTCCGCTGCCTGGCGCTGGGGTTGCTCGCTTTGGGATTTGCTCGACCCTTTTTCCCGAAGGCCTCAGCCATTCTGCCTGCTGACAACCAGTCCAAGCGCATCATCCTGCTCGTCGACACGAGCGCGAGCCTGCAACGTGCGGGAGCCTGGGCCACCGCCCAGGAACGGGTCGCCCAATGGACCCGGCAGTTGGGAAACGTCAGCGAACTGGCAGTCATCACTTTCGATCGCACGGTTCAAACCCAAGTGAGTTTTGCGGAATGGAAAGGAACTCCGCCCGGTGACCGCGCCGCTCTAGTTCGAGGGCGCTTGAATTCGCTCAAACCGAGCTGGGCGGGAACTCAACTCGCAACGGCCTTGGTCAACGCCGCCGAAGCTCTCACTGAACCCACCGCCGGTCCTGAACCTCAGGTTCGACAAATTGTCCTAATCAGTGATTTGCAGGAGGGCAGTCATGCCGAATCGCTCCAGGCCTATGAGTGGCCCAAAGGAGTGGAACTTTTGATCGATCCCGTCGCCGTCCGACCGGCCGGCAATGCCAGCCTTCAACTCATCACCGAGGAAGCCACCGCTATACCTTCCTCAAACGCAGTCGTCCGGGTCCGGATCAGCAACACCGCGGATGCGACCCTGGATCAATTTGAAGTGGGTTGGTTGCGACCGGAGGGCACCGGCTTCCTCGGAACCCCAGCGAAGACCTATGTTCCGGCGGGACAAAGCCGCACGCTAGCTCTGCCGGTACCGGAGGGAGTCACGGTGGAGCGAATCGGTCTGACCGGGGACCCAGCCACCTACGACAATGTGGTTCAAATCGCGCCGCCGGAGGTCTCGCGAGCGCGGATTCTCTACGTAGGCAACGACGACGCTGGGCTGGCGAGGCAACCGCTCTTTTTCCTCCGCCGGGCGTTTCCCGAGGGCAGCCGGCCGGTGGTGAATTGGACTCTTCGTAGTCCCGGCGACCTTTCCGCGGCGGAGGCCACGGCGGCGACGGGCTTGACGATCGTCACCTCCCCACTTTCGACGACGACCGCCGCGGCGCTTCGGTCCGCCGTCACCGCCGGGGGCACGGTCCTCTATGTCATGGACAGTCCAGCCGGAGCCACCGGTCTCGGGGAACTTCTCGGAGTCCCGGCCCCGACAACCGGGGCTTCCACCGCCGGCAGCATGGCGCTGTTAGTGGAACTGGATTTCCGGCATCCACTTTTCGCCCCCTTCGCCGACTCACGGTTCAGCGATTTCACCAAAATTCGTCTATGGCGGCACCAACGCCTCGATCTGACCAACCTTACCGGCGCCCGCCTACTGGCTCGGCTAGATTCCGGAGATCCGGGTGTTGTAGAAGTACCAGTGGGACGCGGCCGAGTGGTGGTGCTGCCCTGGGGCTGGACTCCGGCCGATAGTCAATGGGTCTTGTCCACGAAGTTCGTCCCTTTCCTGCATGCCCTATTGGAATACAGCGGCGCCGTTCCACCGGTCGGTATAACGCAGCAGCTGGTGGGCGAACCCTTGGTCCTACCAGCGAATCCTTCCGGTGTGGATCGTCGGATGCGGCGGCCGGACGGAACCGAGCAATCGATTGCGAGCGGCGCCACCAACTTCACGGAAACCCTGCAACCGGGCATCTATCGCCTGCTGGGCGCGGGTGAACCGGTGGCCTTAGCCGTTAATCTGGACCCCGCCGAAAGTCGGACCTTACCCACCGTCGGAGAGGAACTCGAACGGCTGGGGGCGCCCTTGGGCAAGCCCGAAGCCCCGGCCGCCGAACTCGCCGCCCGACGGGAACACATCCAAGCGACGGAGGCGGAAGGGCAACAGAAGCTTTGGCGCTGGTTTCTTGGGGCGACGATTCTGACCTTGTTGTTGGAGACAGCAGCAGCCGGGTGGTCGGCCCGGAAGTCACACTCGACCGTGGAGGCAACCGCATGATCGAACAATTATTAGAAGCCCGATTGAAACCGGTCTGGCGGCGGCGGTGGTGGCTGGACCTATTCTGGAAACTCGCCGCGTGCTGGGCGGGATCTGCCGCCCTCGGCACGGTCATCCTACTGGGGCTGCGCGCCGCGGGTTGGGGCTCACCGTTGACGATGCCCACACTGCTGGTCGTGGCCGGCCTGGCGACGCTGTGGGTCATCCTCCGGCACCGTCGGTTACGCCCGAACCTCCAAAAAATCGCTCGTGACTTGGAAGCACGTGATCACCGCTTGGATGGCCGGTTAACCACCGCTCTGGAGCAACGCCCCACGGCCGGAGCATCTCTTAATTTTCTGCAGCACCGGCTGATTGTTGAAGCCGTAGAATCGAGCTTCCGCGACAACTGGCGGGAGCACGTTTCGCCCGCTCGACTCGTCTTCGCCCTTTCGACCAGCATCGCGGCTTTAGCCCTCTTCCTTGGTGTAATCACCACCCTGCGTACCCCGTTCAAAGCAGGAACCACCGGATTGCTGGTGCGAGTCTCCGACCTAGAAGTGACCCCCGGGGATGCCGAACTTGAACGCGGTCGCAGTTTCGTGGTGCTGGCGCGTTTTGGGGGCGAGATTCCCACGGCCGCCGAATTGGTGATGCAACCCTCCTCAGCGGCTCCGCAAACCGTGCCGTTGACCCGCAGCCTAAGCGACCCCGTATTCGGCGGAGCTGTTCCCGAGGTCACTCAGGATTTCGTCTATCACATCAAGGCCGGCATCCGCCGTTCACCGGAGTTCAAGGTGCGCGTGTTTGAGTTTCCCCGACTCAACCGCGCCGACGCTGATCTTCAGTTCCCTGGGTACACGCGACTGGCCGCCAAACGGATCGAAGATACCCGCCGGATCAGCGCCGTCGAAGGGACCCGGCTGGATCTTGGACTTCAGTTAAACAAACCCGTGGCCAGCGCCCGACTGCTGCCGCGCGGCACCACCAACGGTATCCTTCCGCTGACGATTGCCACCAACCGCGCCCAAGTTTCCCTGGACGCTTTCACCCTGGAGGCCAGTGGGACTTACGATCTCCAATTGGTCGATGCTGAGGGACGGACCAACAAGATGCCGGCCCAGTTCGTCTTTGAGGTGGTGGTCAACCGGACTCCGGAACTTAAATTTGTCCTACCTCGGGGCGATCAGCGGCCGTCCGCGCTGGAGGAAATCGCCTTCGAAGGTTCCGTCTGGGACGATTTCGGAGTGCTGGCCTATGGGCTGGCCTACGCGAAGGGCGAGCAAGAACCCGTCTTCCACCCACTGGGCACTAACCTCCCCCCCCAGGAACGGCGCACCCTCAAGGATCAATTGCGGCTCGAGGATTTAGGCGTCGCCCCCGACGATTTGGTTTCTTGGTTTCTTTGGGCGGATGACCTGGGACCCGATGGCGAAATCCGACGCACCCGGAGCGACCTCTTCTTCGGTGAGGTGCGACCCTTCGACGAAATCTTCCGCGAAGGTCCCAGCGGCGGAGGTGGTGAAGGCCAACCACAAGGCCAACAGACTGGCAGTCCGACCTCCAAACTGGCTGAACTACAGAAGGAGATAATCAACGCCACCTGGAAACTCGAACGGCAGCGCGTCAAGGCCCGGCCCCTCCAACACGCCCAGGATGTCACCGTGGTTACGGAGTCTCAATCCCAGGCGCTGGACCAAGCCCGAGAGTTGGGCGAGGACGCGGCCGATCCCCGAGCCGAGATGATGTGGAGCGGAGTCCTGACCGCGATGGAGCACGCCTTAACCGCGTTGGTGCCCGCCACCAACGCCACGGTTTCCCTCAGCGCTGCCCGAGCCGCTGAAACCGCCGCCTATCAAGCCTTGCTCAAATTGCGCGAGCGAGAATTTCAAGTCTCCCGCAACCGCAGCCAACAGGGTGGCGGAGGCGGAGGTGGGGAACAGATGCGCCAGCAGCAATTGGAACAACTGGAATTGGCGGAAGAAGCCAACCGCTACGAAACCCAGCGAGACGCCCAGGCCCCGCAAGGCGCGGAGCGGCAGGAACAATTACAAGTTCTCAGCCGATTAAGTGAGCTCGCCCGACGCCAGGAAGATCTGAATGAACGGCTGAAGGAATTGCAGGCGCAACTTCAGGCGGCCGACAATGAGAAGGAACGCGAAGAGATCCGCCGCCAATTGAAGCGACTCCAGGAGGAGCAGCAGCAAATGCTCGCCGACGCTGATGAATTGCAACAGCGCCTGAACCAGCCGGAAAACCAGTCGCGCTTTGCTGAACAACGCAAACAGCTCGAGCAAACCCGCAACGAACTGCAACGCGCCTCCGAAGCGGCCGGCCAAGGCTCCGCGTCTCAGGCGCTCGCCGCCGGCACCCGAGCCCAGGAACAATTGCAAAAAATGCGGGAGGAAGTGCAACAGGAAAGCTCCAGCCAGTTCGCCCAGGAACTGCGCGAGATGCGCCAGGAAGCGCGGGCACTGACCCGAAAGCAGGAAGAGATTAGTGGCCAACTCAAGGCCCTGGAGGACGCTAAACGACGCACTCTTTCTGCGTCCACCGAGCGGGACGCCTTGGCGGAACAATTGACCCGCCAGCAATCGCGTCTGACCAATCTGGTGGCCAATGTCACCGAGATCTCCCAAGCCGCCGAAGCGAGCGAGCCGATTGTTTCTCGCCAACTGTACGACACGCTGCGTCAGCTAAATCAGGACGAATCCGGTGTGGTGAAACAGGTGCAGGAGGAACTCATTCGCAAGGGTCAGATGACCCGCGGCCTTTACGATCGCCTGGAAGAAACTCAAGCCGGGGGTGAAGGCAAGGCGCTTGGGCTCATGGAAGATTTAGTGCGCGAAGGACTCTTGTCACAGGCGGACGACGCCGACCAGCAAGCCCGAAAGACCCTGGCCCGACTGCAGCGCGGCGTGGAGAAAGCAGCGGAGAGCGTGCTGGGAGACGACACCCAGGCCCTGCAACGCGCCCAGCAAGAACTCGAAACGCTAACCTCGGAAATCGAGCGCGAATTAGCCCAGTCGGCGGGTTCTCAACCGGGGAGGCCGGGGGAGCCGGGAAGCGACCCCTCCGCCCCGGCCGGACCCACTCCGGGTCAGGGCACCCCCTCTCCTGGCCAACCCGGGCAATCGCCCAGACAAGGCCAGCAACCGGGCCAACAACCCGGGCAGGCACAGGCAGGCAGCCCAGGACAAGCTGGCTCCGGAGCCGGACCGTCGGCCGCAAATCAGGGGGCGAACGCAGGACCAGGTCAGCGCCGCCCAGCGGACTCCGCGGGCGCCGACACCGGCGGACGCGGCACCGGACCGGGCGGCTTTGACCTGGCGACGTTGGAATCGTTAGGAGCCAGCTCGGGCAGTGGGCGTGGAGGCTCCGGGCCGCTGACCGGGGAAGATTTTGCACCGTGGTCCGACCGACTGCGGGAAGTCGAAGAGATGATTGATGAACCCGGTCTGCGCAGCCAAGTCGCCACCGCTCGGGAACGGGCTCGTCTCACCCGCCTGGAATATAAGCGTGAGCTTAAGAAGCCCGACTGGGCGGTGGTCCGCCTGCAGGTCCTCAAACCCTTGGTCGAAGTTCAGCAACAGATTCGCGAGGAATTGCGCCGGCGGAATCCTGGTGACTCATTGGTACCGATTGACCGCGATCCCGTTCCCGCCCGGTATGCGGAGTTAGTGCGGCGTTACTACGAACAACTGGGCAAGGATGAAGCGAATGACTCAACCGTAAAGCCGGCTACCTCGTTTGAGTAAGGAACCCCACGCATGTTGCCTCACCCGCTGACCTATCCCGACCGTCCGAACTTCTCGGCACCGGACTGCCTTGCATGATTCTGGCGTCACTCACCGTTTCTGGAGGAAACTACACCTGGCTTCTGGCGGGCGTGGTGCTCGTGGCTCTGGCGGTCCTGTTTTGGGCGTATCGACCCGCCCCCTCCCGCGGGGTCCGAACCGCCTGCTTTTTCCTGAAGACAATTGCCCTCCTGGCTTTGGCCTTCTGTCTCCTCGAGCCGCTCTGGTCCGGACAAAGGGCTAAACCAGGAGCCAACGTGTTTGCCCTCGTCGCCGACAACAGCCAGGGCTTGCAGATTCGTGACAACGCCGAAGCCCGAAGCCGCGGAGAACACCTTCGCGAGGCGCTGACGGTTCAACCCCGAAACTGGCAGGCCCGGCTGGCCGACGATTTCGATCTACGGCGGCACCAATTTGATAGTCGATTGCAAGGAGTACGTGACTTTGGTGGATTGAATTTCGAAGGACGTTCGACGGCCTTGGGCGCCGCCCTGAGTTCCTTGAAGGAGCGGTACCGGGACCGCCCGGTGGCGGGCATCCTGCTGTTTACCGACGGCAATGCCACCGACCTGCCGCGCGGACTGCCTGATCTAACCGGGCTTCCCCCCGTCTATCCCGTGGTAATCGGCCGGCCAGAGGCGCCACCCGATGTCGCCTTGCGCCAGGTGACCGTCAGCCAATCGGCCTTTGAAGATGCCCCGGTAAACCTCCAGGCGGAGATCGCCGCGTCGAGCACTACGGGCCGGCGGTTGGTGGCCCGCCTGACCGATGAGCAGGGCAAACTGGTGAAGGAACAAACCGTCGAAGCGCCACGGTCCGACCAGACGGTGACCACGCAGATCACGGTGCGCCCAGACAAACCGGGAATTTCCTTCTACCGGTTGGCCGTGGCCGAGGCCGGGGGCGCGACCAACAACGAGGCCACTCTGGCCAACAATCAGCGCGTCATCGCCGCGGATCATGGCCGGGATGCCTACCGTATTCTCTACGTGGCCGGCCGACCCAACTGGGAATTCAAGTTCCTCAATCGCTCCGCCCAGGGCGATAAGCAGGTCCAATTGGTGGGCTTGATCCGAGTGGCCAAACGGGAGCCGAAGTTTGAATTCCTCGGCCGCGCCGGCGAATCGAGCAACCCACTCTTCCGTGGTTTTGGGGAGCAATCCCGCGAAGAAGTCGAACGGTACGATCTGCCGGTCCTCATCCGACTCAATACCCGGGATGAACTGGAATTGCGCAGCGGATTTCCCCGGACACCCGAGGAACTGTACGGCTACCACGCTGTCATCGTGGATGACCTCGAAGCGGGCTTCTTTGCGCCGGATCAGGCTCTATTACTACAAAAATTTGTGTCTGAGCGCGGCGGGGGATTCCTGATGCTCGGTGGCGCCGAGTCATTTCAGCAAGGTGGCTACCACCGAACGCCCATTGGCGATATGCTGCCTGTCTATCTCGATCGCCCTCCTCCGGCAGTTCCGGGTGTGGAACGGCCTTTCACCCTCGCGCGGGAAGGCTGGCTTCAGGCGTGGTCGCGACTGCGCGAAAACGAAGCGGCCGAAAACCTTCGTCTCGAAAGTATGCCGGCCTTCACCGTGTTCAATCCCGTCCGGGAACCTAAACCCGGAGCCAGCGTCATTGGCACGGTGACGACCACCAATGCCCCCGGAGAGGCCCAACCAGCCTTGGTCACCCAACGATTTGGACGCGGCCGGACGGGCGCCCTGATGATTGGAGATTTTTGGCGCTGGGGCATGCAGGGACCCGGCGAACGGGAAGACATGGAAAAAGCCTGGCGCCAAATGCTCCGCTGGCTGGTCAGTGATGTACCCAACCGGGTGGATTTGTCAGTAGAGCCGATTCCCGGCGATCCGAACGGAGCGGTCAAACTCCAAATCCGAGTGCGCGACGCCCAGTTCCAACCGGTGGACAATGCCGGCGTCTCCGTGGTGGTCGAGCCGGTTCTTTACGAGGCTGCCCCCGGCGCCGTAACTAACGCCCTTCGATTGACCGCCGAACCCGCCCTCAATGAAGCGGGCCTCTACCAGTTGACCTATGTTCCCCGGGTAACCGGAGGGTTCAAAGCCACTGCCTTCGCCACCAATGCCGCGGGTGCCGAGGAGGGCCGCGCGCAAGCCGGCTGGAGCACCGACTTGGCCGCGGAGGAATTCCGTTCCCTGACACCCAACCTTGCCTTGCTCGAAAAACTGGCGCAAGCCACCGGTGGCGAGGTCGTGCCGATCGACCAACTGGACGACCTGATCGGCCGCCTTCCGCAAAAAGCAGCTCCGGTGATGGAGGCTTGGACGCGCCCCGCGTGGCAAACACCTTGGCTATTCGCCTTGGCCCTCGGCTGCCTGCTCGGCGAATGGGGCCTGCGTCGCTGGAAAGGAATGCCATGATCCGCCTCCCCTTTGCCGCGCTCTGCGGAATGATCGCGTGGTTGCTCGTCGGCTTCATCCCCGCCCGTCTCCAGGCCCGTTCCAGCCCGCCCACCCCTCCGCCCGTTTTGGTGTTGGTAATCGGAGCTCCGGGCGAGCCTGGGTACGCCACCAATTTCGTGAGCCAGGCGACTCTCTGGACCGAAGCCGCGCAACGTCAGGGCACACGGGTCCTCACGATCGGCCTGAGCTCCGAAGAGACACCGGAAGATCGTACCCGGCTAGAAACGGTGCTGACCGACGAGTCCAAGGACACGAACGCCGCCCTCTGGCTCGTGCTGATCGGGCACGGAACCTTCGACGGCAAAGAAGCCCGCTTCAACCTGCGGGGAACCGACCTGACCGCCACCGAACTGGCCACCTGGCTGGCGCCGTTCCAGCGCCCGCTGACGATCATCAACACCGCCTCGGCCAGTTCACCATTCCTGCAGAAGCTCGCCCGCACCAACCGGATCGTCATTACCGCCACCCGCAGCGGCTACGAGCAGAACGCCACCCGCTTCGGCCAGGCCTTCGCAGAAGCCTTGCTGGACTCAACCGCCGATCTGGATGCCGACGCCCAAACCTCCATTCTGGAAGCGTTTCTGAGCGCGTCGCAACGCGTGGCGAGTCGTTATCAGGAAGACGGCCGGCTGCTCACCGAACACGCGCTCATCGACGACAATGGTGACGGACTGGGAACCTCACCGGACTGGTATCGCGGCCTGCGCCCCATTAAAAAACCCAAAGAAGGCAAATCCTTGGACGGGTTGCGGGCGCATCAGGTTCACCTCATACCTAGCGCCGCCGAACAGAAACTCTCCCCCGAAGTACGGGCGCGCCGAGATGAACTGGAACGGCGTCTGGCCGCCCTGCGCGATCGGAAGGCCAGCCTGACCGAAGACGCCTACTACGCTGAGCTGGAGACCTTGTTGCTGGAGCTGGCAGTACTCTACCGCGACGCCGAGACACCGGCGCGTTGAATCGCGCCATGTTGGCTATTTTGGCACACCAATACCCGTACCGGAAAGTCAGCGATTTTACGACTCGAAACGAACTTGACCGACGCCCTGAATCGACCCGCAATCGACCCACAATCGACCCACAATCGACCCACAATCGACCCACAATCGACCCACAATCGACCCACACTCATCCACAATTTGACTCCCGAATGAAAACCCTTCCCCTCACCCTTCTGGCCTTCCTCGCTCTGCCAACCGCCAGCTTGGCCCAAGCTACCCTGAGTTCCCTTACCACCTTCGGCGGGGGCGACGGTTGGTTGGCTCCAGGTGCAGGCGGCACTTCCTTTCTGGGGACCGGAACCTTGGAATGAGGCCCCGCGTACGGAAATCATCATCTCTACGTCGTGTCGCGCGCTGGCGGGAACAACAACGTCTTCTGGCGTGCAATGTCGTCGGCGGATTTTCCCTCCTGCCCACCGCCGATACGGTGACGTCACTGGTGCGCCTCTATGATGTCAGCAGTCCGGCGACACCGATCCTGCTCGCCTCGGCCAACAACACCTCAGGAGCCCGGAGCGCGAACAGCACCGGTGTGGGCAGCCTGACCTGGAGCAACGTCACCGCCAACTCAGCCACGCTCTACGCGATGAGTGCTAATCAAGGCATTCAGGCCTTTACGGTCTCCGTCGTTCCAGAACCCGGGACCTACGCGCTGGCTGCCTTGGGGCTGGGCCCTTTTTTCCCGTTCCGTCGCCGCTGAGACGCACTCAGTTCCATTCCCAAATGCCCGGCCCGGGACATTGCTGAGCCGGGCGTTTCACTTCCCCGTGAGGTCACTCCAAGAGTTCACCGCCGCAACCCGTTGTTTGGAAGCCTGAGCCCAGGCCACCCGTCCTACTTCCCCATCATTGACCTGGCCGTCGGTAGGATGATTTGCTGCTCGTCTTCGATGAAGGTTCCGTGTCCAGCATGTCGGCATCTCCTGAGCGGCCCCCAGTCGGCGATCGGCACTCGTGTCGTTTGTATCGCCTGTCAACACCCGTTTTTCTGGACGAATTCCCAGCACCTCGGTGACCGCTTTGTGGTCTACGATCTGGAAACCACGGGTTTGGATCCCGAGCAGGATGAATTCATCCAGATCGCGGCGATGCGTTTCGCCGGTGGCTGCCTCTGTCCGCAGGAAACGTTTACGAGTTTCGCCCGACCACGGCGCCCGATCTCGGCGTTCATCGAAAGCTACACCGGAGTGGGAAACCGCCACGTCCAAAACGCCGCCCGACCCGAACAAGTGTTGTGCGAGTTCGCCGCCTGGGCCGGCGATGCCACGCTCATCGCGCATAACGGCCTGCGTTTCGACAGCAAATTTCTAACCGCCACTTGCCGCCGCCGTGGACTGCAGGCGCGCGAGGTCTCCAGCATAGATTCGATCCACCTGTCGAAAATGCTGTTTGGCCGGACCCGAGGAACCGGCCACTCGATGAATCACCTGGTGGCGCGCCTCCGCATCAACGCGCAAGGTATCCGCCGTCATGACGCCCGCGGCGATGTTGAGATTCTCGGCCGAGCCGTCGCAGGCATGTGGCAATCACTGGGCTTGGACCGATCTTTTAATGGTGTTCCCAGGCATCTCACCTTCCTCCCTCAATAGATTGAAGGTGGGAATAACCCTGTCATCACGCCCCTCCCCTCAATTCGATAGCGAGAGACTGAGCCTCTCTCGCCAGGCCTCAACCTCCCGTCCTTTCCGCAAAACTGCACCCTTTGGAGTTCTCAGGCGGACTCTCCGCCGATTTCACTACTGCTATGAGGAATACTGCGCTTCAAAGGACTCATGGAAAAAAGCCGCTCGGGTCGGGTGCGAATGAAAGTGTCAACTGGACGGCGATGGCCACAGTTGACCTTGGGGCGACGCGGGTGGCCAGGACTAGCCACCTGGGTGACGAGCCCATCGGACCAGGATCGATATCTTGTCGCTCGCCGAGGCGTGGCGTCGTGAGCATCGTACCGCTGGTTTGGCCGCGAAGCTCACCTTCCAATGCACCAGTGATGACCGCCGACGTCCCCTTCCGCACAAAATTCTGTTCGGTTTGGACACCCAGGAGACGGCGCGCCACATCGTGCTCAAATTTATGGGCTGGGTTCTGTTTTATCGGGAACGGCTCATGATCGAGACCGACGTGCAAAACGACGCGATCTCATTCGTCCCTGATCTCTGCCAATTGGGTTATGACATGCGGCCGGCGCTCTGGGTGGAATGCGGAGACTGCAGCGCTGCCAAGTTGCACAAACTCGCCGCCAAGTGTCCCGAGGCTGAATTGTGGGTTGTAAAGGGTTCTCTGGACGAGGCCACCACCTTGATGCGGACGATGGCGAAAGAGGATCTGCGGCGAAACCGGTATGGGTTGATTGCGTTGGATCCCGAGCTGGTCGAAGAACTGGTGGGCCTGGCCCGTGAGCGAAACACCTTTCATTTGCACCGTGCCGACTTCGAAGAGCGGCGATTACAATTCGAGTTCAACGAGCTTTGGTTCGACACGACCTTTGAAGTCTTACGGTTCTGATTGCATAGTTCTTCGAGGCAACCCGAAGGCGCCACCGAAGAGAGGTCCAAGCGCTGGTCGAGGGCCGGAAATCAGCCAGGCACCTCACTTGTCTAAAAAGAGGGCTTGCACAGGAACGCAGTGGTAGTCACTTTCGGCGTTCCTTTTCAGGGAAAACCGCCGGCATTTGGTCGGCTCTAAAGCATACGCCTATGGCAGTCAAAATTCGTTTAAAGCGCGTCGGTGCGAAGAACAGTCCGATCTTCCGGGTTGTCGTGGCCGATCGTCGCAGTCCTCGCGATGGAAAGTTCCTCGAGGAAATCGGCACCTATCAGCCGCTCAAGCAGGGCGATAACGTCACCCTCGACCTCGAGCGCGTAAAATACTGGGTCGGAGTCGGAGCCCAGCCCAGCGATACCGTGGCCAGCATGATCCGCAAAGCGGTTCGTAACGCCCCGGCCCCCGTAGCGGCCTAACTCAACGACCTCCCGGCATGCAGGCTTTCATCGAATTCGTGGCGAAGCGCCTGGTCAACCATCCGGAGGAAGTCCGGGTGGACTCAGATGATCGCAACGGACTGATTGCCTACCGCCTTCATCTGGCGCCGGGCGAAGCCGGAAAGATCATCGGCCGACGCGGGACCACCATCCAAGCCATCCGATCGGTCATGCAGGTCGGTGCCCAGAAAAAGGGCATCCGTTGCACGCTCGATCTGGCAGACGAATGAATCCCCGGCCCGCGCGGGCGGACAGAACCGCGCCTAGCCGATGACTATAGAGGTACTGACTCTGTTCCCCGCGATGTTCGCGGGTCCGATGGATGAAAGTATCCTCAAGCGGGCCCGAAACGCGGGACTCCTTGATCTGAGGATTCACGACCTGCGGGAATGGACTCATGACCGTCACCGGACGGTGGACGACACGCCTTACGGTGGCGGACCCGGAATGGTTCTGAAGCCAGAACCGATCTTTGAAGCAGTTGAAGCTCTTAAGGCCAAACAAGCGGCGGGAACCAAAGTTATTCTCACTGCCCCGAGCGGACGTCTCTTCAACCAGGCGATTGCTCGGGAACTGGCCTGCTGCGAAAGCCTGCTATTGATTTGTGGCAGTTATGAGGGCTACGACGAACGGGTGCGAGAGCATCTGGTGGACGATGTCCTGAGCATTGGTGATTTTGTGCTTACCAACGGCAACCTGCCGGCCATGGTGATCATTGATACCGTAACCCGGCTGTTACCGGGTGTGCTAGGAGACGACACCAGTACTCTGGAGGAATCGTTTAGCCAAGGGCTGCTCGAATATCCGCACTACACCCGTCCAGCCGAATTTCGAGGCTGGAAGGTTCCCGAGGTGTTGGTCTCTGGGAATCACTCCGCCATCGAACGATGGCGAAGGGCTCAAGCGGTCAAACGGACCGCCGAACGCCGACCCGATTTGTGGAACGAACTAAGGTGGGTTAAGCCCACCCGGAAAATTTAATAGCAAGAGGAGTCTGCCATGAACAAAGGTGCATTGTTTGACAAGATTGAGGCTGAGCAATTCCGTAAGGAACCGGCCAAGTTTAGCGTGGGCGACAGCGTCCGCGTCCATACTAAGGTTGTCGAAGGCGACAAGGAACGCATCCAGGTGTTCGCTGGCGTCGTCATCGGCGTCCGCGGACGCGGCCTGAACCAGACCTTTACCGTCCGTCGAATCAGCTACGGCGAAGGTGTCGAGCGCATTTTTCCGACCCATTCTCCCCGCGTGGAGAAAGTCGAAGTGGAACGTGAAGGCAAGGTCCGTCGCAGCAAGTTGACCTACTTGCGCGGCCGAATTGGCAAAGGCGCCATGGCCGTCAAAGACAAAGATATTTCGAGATCTGCCAGGTAACCCTGGTCGACGCCGAGGAGCAAGACGGGGCGGGGAGATCACTCTGCCCCGTTTTTTCTTGCCCAAAAGGCATGGCCTCTCCGCTCGACCTTGCGGGCGGTATATTGTGGGTCAATCCGCGAGCGACACAACCCGATAGAACTGCTGCGAACCAAGCCCAGGAGCCACTGTCCACGTGTCCTCTTCGGCTAACTGCCGAGCGAACTGGGTTTTCGGGCGAGCAGCCCGCCGCGGGCCGCTCCTCCGGGATATTCCTGGAAACCGACAAATCCCGTTTCCTCGAGCAATCCCTCCAACTCACCCACCCCATAGCACCGCCCTTGGGTGGCGTGCATCAGCATGACTGAGTATTCGGCAACGTGAAGCGGCCCAGATTTGTCGCGGTTCAAGAACGCATCATGAATCAGCAAGGACCCCCCTGCTGGCAGGGCCGCAAAGGAACGAGCCAACAGTTTCCGGACGACCGGAACATCCCAGTCGTGCAGCACGTTCGAATACAAGTGCACATCATGCCCTCCAGGCAGTGGTTCGGTGAGCATGTCGCCGGCCACGACACTGACACGATTTACTAAGCCTCGGCGCTCGATCGCGCCGGCGGCAATGCGATCCACCGGGGGCTTTTCCAACACCGTCGCCCTTAACCCGGGAAAATGGGCACAAAAGGAGCAGGCATAAATTCCCGAACCACCCGCGATGTCGAGCAGTGAACGAGCGGATTCCAGCGGCAGGTGTTTAGCCAATGCCTGTGCCAGAAAAACGCCCCGACAGTCCATCGCCTCAGTAAACTGCTGCGCAAATTCTGGCCGCTCCATCGCCTGATGCCAGTCCAACTGGTCCGCCTGGCTTCCCCAGTTAGCCGGACGACCCGACCGCAGGACCCGCAAAAGATCCGTCACGACTGGCCGATCCTTGAGCGACGCGTAATACGGCCCCAAGAACCAGCGTGAAGCCGCGACCAAGTGTTCCCGGGCTACCAGAGTGACTTCGAATCGATCCCCCTTCAGTTCGATCAATCCCATCGCACAAAACAGCGTGAGCAAGACATCCGCCGGGCGGGACGCTAGTTGATGCCGCTGACAGATGTCGGCCACATTCACCGGCTCGGCGGCCAGCGCACTAAAGAAATCCAAGTGAACCAAACCGACAATTAACAGATCTTCTGCATAAAGTGCATCCCGGTAACGATAAAGGTTAGTTGGATCTGTGAGGGGAGATTCAGTCAGTGGGTGCATAAAAAATTGGGCATTCGACCCGACGGAGGGACGTGGGAAACCGTACTATTTCCCAACCGAGGTGCCAGGCGAAGCAAGACGTTCAATCTCGCCTTTCAGCCGCGCCACCTCACCCGTCAAGTCGAGGTCCCGAGCGTAGTCGAGTTGCTCCCGTCGGACGGCCAGCAACTTCGGATGACCGGGGAACTCCTGGGAGAATTGCTCAAGGGTAGCGAACGCGTCTTTAGGCCGGTCGAGCGTCCGTTGCCATTCCGCCAGGTCCAAAAACAAGCGCACGCGCTGCTGCGGAGTGCCTCCCAGGACAAGGGCGCGCTGACCCAACGTGATGGCTTGTTTGATTCGCGATTTTTGCTCGTAGAGGCGGGCCAACTTTTCCGTAAGGACGATCGAATTCGTCGTGCCAGGGATTTCCTCGAGCGCTTTGATCACTTCGTCAGTCGTTTTTCCCTGATTCAGTTGGAAATTTAGGGTCTGCGTAATCGCCCAGGGCAGCAGCGGACTATTGGTGCGGTTCATTTCTCGACCCCGTTCAAGCAGATTGGGCAGAAACGGCCGATAGAGCGGGTCTCCAATGACAATGTTTTGCCACGACAGGGTTGGGGTCGAGGCCAGGAAAGCTTCGCCTACATTGAAACCCGCCGCGAGACGGGCGAAAAACACTCCAATGTTCGGGGTCATCTGCAGGAACGGTTCATCCACACAGCCCAAGGTCACCGTCGCTCCCCGATCGATCAGCGGGCCCACCCAGTGTTTGGTGGTGCTGCGGGGATTTCTAGCTGAGAAGGAATGGAGATGATAGGCGATGGCGCCCGGGGCAAACTCCACTGTCGGTAGGGTGAACGGCCCGGAAACATCTTGGTCGTACCAGCCCGCATAGAGGGCCACTTCACTCATCGGGAAACCGAGAGGGAGCGTCGTACCAGCGCGATCGACATACGTTTCGAACCCAAGCGTGCGAGCGATGTTCGCCGCCGACCCGATCCAGTCGTCACCAGCCTTGTAAGGTCCGTCGGCGAGACCTCGTAAATCAAAATAGGCGCGCCCCCATAAGCCATCCCGTTCGGCCTGGAGAGCCTTGGTCACCAAACCCTTCGCCAGCTCGGGTGTCGGTCCATCGAGGCGTGACACCAGGAACACCCCGTTGCCTGGGTGCAGGGCTGAAACATTCGTAGCGCCTTGGAAGGGATTGTTGGCCGGACCCGCCAGGGCAAAGAGCCCGCTCGAAGGAAGGAGTATCAGCTCATTGTCGAGTGCCGCACCATTATTGCGCAGGTGCGGCGGCACCTTTTCGGACAACGTGTCGACGAGGTTTGTATCGTTGGCGATACGGTACGGCATGCCATAGACCAAGACGAGATACCTCACCTTGCTCGTCGTCAGCCGATGCCGAACGGATCCGGCTTGCTCGGACGTGGCCGGGATGATTTCCGAAGTAAAGCGGGCCAGGTTTCGCTCCCCGAGTTGTTCTCGCAGGGGACCTGTCACTTGTTTCTCGTAGTCAGCCCAGGAAATAACCGCGGGGTGGGAACAGGCCAGCCCGATCAGGTTGTTCTCAGGGATACCGCGCTCGCGGGCATAAAATTCAGCGACCGCCTGGGAATTGCGCTCGCGGGTGTTGTACAAAACCACCACCTGAGAGGGCTCATTGGTTCGGTCCTGCCCCACCACCGACGAAATCAAAAGGTAGGCGAACCCTACCCAGACCAGCCACCTTCTCGCCCAACCGGGATCAGGAGACGCCCAGGCGTTCGCGGACCAACCGGAGCATGAGTTCGTAAGTTTCATCAGGGGTTTGCTGGGTATTGTTGATGCGAATTGCGTCCAATGCGGGAATCAGTGCGCCCTTCTTGCGATTGCTATCCATATGGTCACGCCGGGCGGCACTCGTATTCCCGCCCCGGTCAGCGATTCGCTTCTGCCGTTCTGATTCATCCGCTTCGAGAAAGAACTTCACCGGTGCTAGAGGGAACACAACGGTGCCAATGTCGCGCCCCTCCATGATTAGCGGACCCAACGTCACACAATCTCGTTGTCGTGCCACCATCCAGTCCCGGACTTTGGAGATTTGGGCAATTACGGGCACCGCATGTTCAACCACGTCCTCTCTAATTTCCGTGGCTGGGAAATAGCCCTCAACCCGCAACCAAGCTTGACCCTGAATCACGCACATCTCGGCCTTCCAACGCCGCAATAAGCCGATCACGGCCTTCTCGCCCGCTTCGGTTAGGGGCGCCTCCAAATTAATCCCCTGTTTCATGGCCCACCAAGCCAGGGTCCGATACATGGCGCCGGTATCGACATAAATATAGTGCAGCTCGCGCGCCAATCGGCGCGACAAAGTCCCTTTCCCCGAGGCGCTTGGACCGTCTACCGTAATCACCTGGGGCAGTTTCAAACGACTATCGTTCGACTGAGAGTACGCGGAAGAAGAGGAGGACATCAGGTAGGCAACAGTTCAGATCCGGAAAGAATTCGACCCGAATGGGCGTCGCGAACCAGGACACCCAATCCTTCCGGAGCCGGGGCCGCGAGCTTTTCAAAGAAATTGGGAAAGGTCTTCTTCACACACGAAGGATTCTCGATTCGGATCCCACCCACCTTCAAGCCTAGCGTCGCAAAACACATGGCCAATCGGTGGTCCTGATAAGTGGCAATCGTCGCCCCTCGGAGCAAACTCGGGCGAATCGTCAGGGTATCATCCACCTCCTCAACGTCTGCTCCACAACGGGTCAATTCCATCCGCATGGCCACTACCCGCTCGCATTCCTGAACCCGGAGCCGACCCAGTTCAGTGAACCGCACCGGCCAGCGCCCAAACGGGGCCAATATCATCGCGGTCATGATGCTGTCGCCTAAATCTCGCTCGCGCGAGAGGCTTTGCGGCAAAGGTAAATATCGCGGAAACACGGCATCAACCTGCCAACCGCTCGTCGGCCAATGCCGGACCTTAACCCGACCGCCGAGCAACTCCCCGGCCGCCCAAAAATAGCTCCCGCTGGACGCGTCAGGCTCAATATCCAGTTTTCCCCCACCGTGAGGAAAGGATTCGATGAGCCGACGGGTCATCTCGACGTAGGGCAATTCTTCGACATCGGCCCCGGTCACCTGAACTTCCCACCCCCCAGCGTGCGCCGACAACAAAAGGGCCGAGGCAAACTGGGAACTTTGATCCACGCTCACCGTCACCTTACCCGCGCGCGAGCCACCACCCTCGATAATCGCCGGCAAATGATCTCCCGGCGCCTGGACCCGGTAGCCCAAACTCCGTAAAGCACTCAGCAGCGCGGCCTGAGGACGCTCGTGCATGCGGGGCACGCCATTGAGCCGATACGTTCCGCGCCCCAAGCAAACCAAGGCCGACAGAAATCGGGCGGCGGTGCCCGCATTTCCGACAAATAATTCCAGCGGAGTTTCAGTCGAACCACCGCGTGGAATGACGCCTCCCTGACCCTGAACCCGGATCCGACGATTGGCTGATTCCAGTGGATCGGCCGTAACCTCGACCCCAAAGCCCAACCGACGCAACCCGTCCACCATTACTTCCGTATCCTCGCTCCAGAGCGCACCCTGCAACTCGACGAGGCCGCGGGCCAAAGCAGCTAACACCAGCGCTCGATTGGTTATGCTTTTGGATCCTGGAATGACCAGTTCGACCGGAGCCACGTGGGTGGGCGGGACGATTTCGATGAGTTCTGGGAGAGGCACGTGAGAAAATGAAAGGCAGGTATGAAAGAGGCTGGGCGGAGAAGCGCGTCGAGCCAAATCATTCGCCGTAAACAGATCGAAGGCACCCCAACGGCCGTTGCTCGAATTTAATCAGAACAGTCATGGTGCAAGGAGGGAGTCACTCACCCGACGCTGGCGTTAGGCTAGCCAGCCAGGCATCGCGACGTCGTTTAGCGGTTTCGAAGAAATCGCCGATCACTTCGGCATCGTCTTCCCTCAAGGCGCGCTGGATTTCCTCAAGATCGGCGATCAGAACACCCAAGGCGCGACTCAAGTGTTGGCGGTTGGCGAGGGCGATGTCGCGCCACAATTCCGGGGAACTGCTGGCAATTCGAGTGGTATCACGAAACCCGTTCGCACAGAGACGGTTGCCCGTAGGCGCGTGCGCCGGACTCAAAACATAGTTTGCCAACCCAGCCGCCACAATATGGGGCAAATGGCTCGACCGACTGACCAACTCATCATGCTGATTGGGCGAAAGCGACAAGACCGACGCCCCCACCGAACGCCAGAGTTCCTCTACCCGAGTCAAAGCCGGTGGATACGTCCGCGCAGTCGGGGTCACCACACAGACTGCCCCGGCAAAAAGATCAGCCCGAGCCGCGCTAAACCCGGTTTTTTCCGATCCCGCCATGGGATGACTGCCCACAAACCATCCTCCCGCCGCTTCAATCACGGGCTCGAGCCAGGCCACAACTGTTTCCTTAACACTCCCGACATCCGTCACAATGGCACCCGGCTTCAAATGAGCGCGAATCGCTTCGGCCATCGCCGGCATGGCCCCGACGGGTAAACACAGTACGACCAAGTCGGCATCCCGCACCGCTTCGCTCAAATCCGTCGTGGCGTGATCCACCACTCCGGCGGCTTCGACCTCGGCGACCAGACGATCCTGACGCACGACGCCCCACACCTCGGAGGACTGTTGACGGGTCCGCAAGGCCAGTCCCAAGGACCCACCCAGCAAGCCGACGCCCATTACGGTGACTTTTCGAAATGGCACGGGCCGATTAAGGCGGACCGGAGAGAGCACCCAAAGAAAATTTCTCAGTCAAGGACTCCAGAAATCCGATTTGCTTCCCACGGTCCCTACTCAATCGAACCTAATTCCAAGATTCCGACTCGGTCGTTCGCTACTCGGGCTATCCTCCCGTTTACACCCAAACCGAGGCCTCAATCACGCGTTCAAAAATGACTTCGATCAGGCGGGAATCACGGCCAATTCCCGGGGTATACCAAACCCGTTTTCCATGTTTCCGGGTTGGATTATACCACGTCGGGGCTCCCAAGCGAAATCGTTCCTGAACCAACGCTTCCGGTTCTCCCAGCATCACCGGGATATCCTCGTAGCTATGGAGCCCGTCACTGATAAAAAAAGGCACCACTACTAAATCCTCGGTCTGCCCCATCGAATAGCACTCAGCGATGCGCGGATCCTCCTCCATGAAGAGCGGATACACCGCCGCATACCGACCCCGTTGACGGATCAGTTCCACCTGGTTCTCGATCGCTTTTCGAGAGTTCTCGTTATTGCCCGTCCCGTGTCCGGCGATAAATAGCGTCGTATCCGCCGGTTCCGGCACGCGCCCGGCCTCATCGGGAAACTCCGCAACCACGGCCTGTGCCCGGTCAAGAATGAGGTCGGTCATCAACGGATGGGTCCCAACTGGGTCACAATAGTGAATGAGTTGGTCGCCCCGCTGATGGACCCGCAGCACTTCCGCGGAGCCGGGTGGCCGCAACCCAAGTTCCCGCGGAATCACTTGTTCGGTGAAATATCCCTCACTGATAAACAGGGGAACGACAAAAACCCGCGGCGCCAACGTTTGTCGCAAGGCACCAGCCAAGGTCGGATGTTCCTTCCAAAACCCGATGGCCACCTCAGCAAATCGCCCCTGCCGCCGCATCTCGGTAGCATGCAGACGCGTGGGTAGGGCCGAATCGGCATTCACGGTAGACCCATGCCCCACCAGCAGGAGCGCCGCGTCGGAGAAATCCTTCCTCATCACGAACTCAAGCGTGCCGCCAATCCCGTCGGACGCAAGCGACCGCCGGCTGGGACCTCAGACCCGGTGTGATCCGTGCTTAACCCACGGCCGGAAAGGCATTCTGTTCCGTTTCCATCCAGCGGGTCGCATAATGAATCAGCGCTGTCGAATCCATGAGCTTCAGCTTGTCCTTGATGTGGCCACGGTGGACATCGACCGTCTTCGGACTCAGACCCAGTTCGGAAGCAATTTCCCGAGTGGTTTTTCCCTGCCCAATCAGTCGAAATACCTCAAATTCGCGGTCGGTTAGACCAGCGATCGGCGTTTGCGGGCCCCGCTTAGTGCTTCGGCCGATGTTCGTCAGTACCTTCTCAGTGATCCCGGGACTGAGGTAGGTCCCACCGTTGAGAACCTTGCGGATGGCGACCATGAGCTCCCCACCACCAGCGCCTTTCATGATGTATCCCTGGGCTCCGGCCTTCAGTGCCCGCTCCGCATGCAGATCCTCTCCGTTCATGGAAAGAATCAGAATCGCCAGTTCAGGGAACCGAGCCTTCATATCGCGCACAAACTCCATCCCGCTCCGACCGGGCATGTTCATGTCCGTCAGGACAAGGTCAGGAACCTGCCGATCCAGCAACGTCATCGCCTCAGCCGGAGTCCCGGCCTCGCCACAGATTTCGAGGTCGGGTTCTGTTCCAATGAGTTGGACGAGACCCAGTCGCAGAATTGGATGATCCTCTACTAGCAGAATCCGTTTCCGCTTGATCAGCGGTGGCTCCAGCGCCCGAACGGTTTTGGTGGATTTGACAGATTTCTCTGTCGTCGCAGTCGTCTCCATCTTGTTCTTCGGTTTCATAAAGCCTTCCATAGTGAACAGGCCACACACAATCCCCGGCGCGGTGCCGGGTGTACTTCGAGTGTCGCTCCGATCATTTCTGCCCGATACTTCATAACTCTCATTCCCATGCCGGTGTCGTCATTACCCCGCACCGAGTACCCACTACCATTATCTTCGATTCGCAGCTCAATTCGACCTGCTCGATGAGATAGAAAAATGCTGATCCGACTAGCCCCAGAGTGTTTAAGGCCATTATTCACCGCCTCCTGAGCAATCCGGTACAACTGGGTTGCCGCTGTGACATCACTCAGCAACACGGGCGATTCGCAAAAAAGCCGGCAGTTAATTTTGGTCATAGTGCAAACACCGTTAGCCAGTTGCTCCAATGCTCTCACTAGGCCATCATCCTCTAATGGCACCGGCGAAAGGCCATGCGAAAGCAAACGCGCCTCGGTGACGGCCTCCCGCAACTGCGATGTAAGGTTCTGGGCCTGCAACGACAAATAGGGAGCCTTAGTTTTTACATCATTCACCAACGCTTGGCCAAACAACTCCAACGCCGTTAGACGCTGCCCTAGACCATCATGGAGGTCGCGGCCAAACCGCCGCTGCTCGCGCTCCCGCGCCTCCAAGGCCTCCTGTTGCAACTCCATCCGCTCCGTAATATCCATTAGCGTTCCGACAATCTTAACCGTCCGCCCCTTTCGAACCGCCACCGCCTCGCCCATCAACTGAACATGACGAACCTTCTCGTCGGGTCGGATAATCCGGCACTGAAAATCGTAGCTGATGGCCCCATTGACGATTTTTTCAATCAGGTCTGTCACCCGTCGTCGGTCATCCGTGTGGACCACCTCCTGGATGAACTGTTCTACCGAGAGCCGACCCTCTGTTTCCAACCCGAGAATCCGGAAGACCTCTGCCGACCACCGGCCCTTTTCGGGAGAATTCACGATCAGTTCATAACTCCCCAAATGCGCAATTTCCTGCGCACGCGCTAAACTGGCCTCGCTGCGCCGCAGTGCTTCGGCGGTCTGTTTCCGATCCATGAACTGACCGATCTGCCCGCCCAGGGTGCTCACAATCCGCAATAATTCCTCATCAGGTCCGGCAACTTCCGGGCTGAGAAACACCATCACCGCCAGGGTTCGAGCGCCAAAGGTCACAGGAAACGCCAGAGCCGATCGCAACTTCGCCCGAGCCGCGGTCCGCTTGCGAACGAAACCGGGGTATACCGATACATCGGACACCCAAACAGGTTCACCGCCGGTCAGGACCCTTCGCGGCAGCGCGTCCGCCATGGCCACCCGCGACGTCCATCCTTGATTCACAAACTCGGCTAGGTTTGTCGAGGGCACGTGCCACGCCTTCGCGATACGCAACTCGTGGGTGTCCCCGTCCACATCCCAAAACTCACCCACCGTCCATTCCATTGCCTCAGCCACCGCCCGTAACAGTTCGGGCACAGCCTCATCCAACGTCTGGGCGGCCGTCAGCACCCGAGCTGTTTCCAATTGGAGCTTTCGGAGAATCTCGACCTGCTTCCGCGCCGTGATGTCTTGCAACGTTCCGGCAAGGCGAACCGGTCGACCCGTTGGCCCGGCAATAGGTTCAGCAATACTGTGAACATGACGAACGCTGCCGTCGGGACGAACAATGCGGAATTCAACGTTGTACGGTTCGCCACCGTTCGCCGTTCGCTGCAACGCCTCGCGGACCCGGGTTCGATCACCCGGATGAACATGTTGAGCCACGAACTCTGCTTGGTTGGGTTCGCCTCGTGCCGGATCGCGACCCACGATACGGAACATCTGCACCGACCAAAGAAACGGTCCTTTGGCCGGAACGTCACTGGTGTAACTGCCCACGTGGGCAATCTCCTGGGCGCGGGCGAGATTGCTTTCGCTTTCCCGGAGCGCGGACTCGACCCGTTTCCGTTCCGTGATATCCCGGAGAAAAGCCGTGAAAATCCGCCGATCCGGCAGACGCACCTCACTTAACGAAAGATCCATCGGGAAAACCTGCCCGGTCTTCCGTCGTCCCTGCACCTCTCGCCCAATTCCCAGGTTCTGCGGTTGGCAGTATTCCAGGTACCGAGCAAAATGACCTTCGGACACCTCCCCACTGGAAGGCGGGATCAATTCGCAGATGTTCTGCCCCAGTACTTCGTTAACAGGGTAGGCGAAAATCTGTTCGGCCGCTTTATTGAACGATTCAATAAAGCCGGATTCATTCATCGTGATGATGCCTTCCGCCGCCGTATCAAGTATCGCCCGCAAACGGGCCTCACGATCGTGAACCTCATCTTCAACTTTTCGACGTCGAGTGACGTCCAAATGATACACAACGGCACCGCCGCGTCCCCGCGTCAGTGGAGTGACGCTCATCAGAAACCAACGACGGAGAGACTGGCAGGGGTATTCCGTCATGAATCCCGTACTGTCGCCGCTCAGGATGTCCTCGATGTTGGGAAGCGACTCCTTGATTTCTTTCAAGGCGGACCGTCGACAACCTTCCATGAAATTGCTCCCGACCGGCGATCGCTCCAAATCGACTGGCCCGTGCTCCTTCGCAAACTGATTCCACGCATCGTTGGTCGCGACCACCATCCCGAACTTGTCGAGCAGCGCAATTTGGGAGGAAAGCGCACTCAATACTTCCTGATTCAACGCCTGAGCTTCCCGCGCTTCCTTGCGAACCTGCACCTCAGCCAATTCCCGGGCCACCACCGGCGGCAGGCGGGCCATGTTTTCCTTGCGGACATAGTCCTGCGCGCCGGCCTTCATCAGCGCTACCGCATTCTCCTCACCAATCGTTCCGGAAACGATAATGAAGGGAATATCGAGACCACTTTGCTGAAAAATCGCCAGTGCCGCCGGCGCATTAAACTGGGGCAGATTGTAATCAGAGATCACCACGTCCCAAGTACTTTTCGTCAGCGCTTCCTGCAACTCCACTGCAGTCTCCACTCGCTGTGACTCCACCTCATACCCAGCCCTGCCCAATAATCGGACAATCAGGGCGGAGTCGAACTCAGAATCCTCGACTAATAATACTCGTAGCATTATAATACTGTTACTCTAGGTGGCGGTTCATTCAAACCTAGCCAGTAAAGCCCCAGGTGCTCAATCACCGAGACAAACTGATCAAAACTGACCGGCTTACGAATGTAGCCATTTGCCCCCAAGTCGTAGCCAGCCGAAAGATCCTGATGCTCCGTTGAAGAGGTCAAAATAACAATCGGGACACGCCGCGTCCGGGGATCCGCACGAACTTGTTGCAGGACACTCAGACCGTCCACCTTAGGCAGCTTTAGGTCGAGCAAGACCAGGGTCGGTATCTGGCTCGCATCGCGTCCTAGGTGCGCCCCGGTGCCCAGCAAGTAGTCCAAGGCCTCCTGGCCATCCTCGGCGATAATCAAGGTGTTAGTGATCCGCCCCTTGTCGAGAGCTCGGCGCGTCAAACCAATGTCGCTGGGATTGTCTTCCACCAGCAGGATGCTTTTGTGGTTCATGTATCGCTAGCCAAGGGTGAAATAAAATGTAGCACCACGCTCCACGTGCGCCTCGGCCCAGATCCGTCCGCCATGGCGCTGCACCACGCGCTGGACTGTCGCCAGACCAATGCCGGTTCCCGGATATTCCGTGATCCGGTGCAACCGCTGAAACGGGGCAAATAGTTTTGAGGCATAGGCCATGTCAAAGCCGGCACCATTGTCGCGGATGAAGAAGCATGACCCATTCGCCAGTTCCGTCCGGCCAAATTCAATGACCGCCGGGGATCGCTTGCGGGTGAACTTCCAGGCGTTCTCGAACAGGTTGGAAAGCGCGGCTCGCAACAACCCTTCGTCACCGCGGGCACTCAAGCCCGGTTGAATCGTGAGGTCCACTTCACGACCCGGCTCCTGTTCGCGAAGCCGGACGCCGATATTCCCCGCCACCCCAGACAAGTCGACCGGCGCGGGCCTCATTTCGGTCTGCGTCACACGGGACAATTGGAGGAGGTCATCGATCAATTGGCCCATGCGCTGCGTTTCCGAACGAACCCGTTGCAGATAGCCTCGCCCCTTCTCATCCAACCGATCGGAATAGTCTTCTAATAGGGCCAGGCTCCAACCATCGATTCCCCGCAACGGGGAGCGCAGGTCGTGGGAAACTGAATAGCTGAAGGCGACCAATTCCTTGTTCGCCATTTCCAGGCTTGCCTGCGACTGCTGAAGCTTCCGTGCAACGTGCTTGAGTTCGGTAATATCCCAATTGGTCCCGAGCATTCGCAGCGGTCGACCGGATCCGTCGCGCTGGACCAATGCATGCGCCTTGATGTGTCGGACGGATTGATCCGGCCAGACGGCCCGGAATTCGGTATCAAAATCCTTCTCTCCTCGAAGGGCTTGGGCGATCTCTGCCCGCTTAGCCGCCTGGTCTTCCTGATGCAACCGCAGCTCCCAACCTTCGATATTCCTGGGAAACTCCTCGGCACCGATGCCGTAGAGCCGCTGCATACCTTCGTCCCACAGCATGACATTGGCCGGCACATCCCAATCCCAAATGCCAATTCCTCCCGCCTGTGTGGCCAACACGAGTCGGTCGGAAACTTGGCGGAGGCGCTCTTGAGCCCGAGCCCGTTCCTGAACTTCCGCCCGGAGTGATTCCGTCACAGTAGCTAACTCGCGTGTCCGCTCCTGAACCCGTAGCTCCAAGGAACCATGAGCCTTCTGAAGCTCCTGCTCCACCCGCTTCAAGGCCTCCACATCGGTGTTGGTGCCAAACCACTGGACCACCCGCCCGGTGGAATCCTGCAGGGGCACGATTCGCGTGAGGAAACGGCGGAAGTTTCCATCTCCACCTCGCAAGGCAAACTCGAGCTCGAACGGTTGCCCCGTCGCCAACGAATGCCGCCACCGTTCCAGCACCACGGGTTGGCCTTCCGGATCCAAAACTCTTTGCCAACCCCAGCCCTCCATTTGCTCCAAGGTCGTGCCCGTGTACTCGTACCAGCGGTGATTGTACCAGGAGACATAGCCATCTGGCTGGGCGATCCAGGCGAGTTGGGGCATCGCATTGGCCATGGTTCGGAAGCGCTCCTCGCTTTCCCGAAGTGCTTCCCGGGCCAGGCGGGGTTCTGTGATGTCACTTTCAATGGACATGAAGCCTCCCACCTCTCCCCGGGCATCGCGCAACGGTTGAATTTCCACCCCCATCCAAAATTCCCGACCCGATTTGTGATAATTCAGAATCTCCCCCGTAAATGGCCGCCCGTCGGCCAGACACGCACGCATCTCCTCAATCGTGGTCGGATCCGTATTCGGCCCTTCTAAAAGCGCCCCTGCTTTCCTTCCCCGCGCCTCGGCCGGAGTGAAGCCAGTAATCCGAGTGAAGCCATCATTGACCCATTGAATCAGACCATCCGCCCCAGTTACGACCACCGCATTATTCGTACGGCTGGCGACCAACCCCAATTTGCGGGCCTCAGATTCGCTTTTGCGCAAGGCCTCCAACCCACGATCCACCTCGATCGCCAAATGACGTTGCTCGATCAACTGTCGCCGCAAATCCAATTGCGCCATCACTTGCCGCCCCAAAATCCCCAAAGCCTCAGTCTGTTCCGCCGTCAGCTCACGCGGCACAACATCCAGGACCGCCAAGGCACCCAGGGCCACATGGTTCTGGGTAAACAAGGGAGTCCCCGCATAGAACCGAATTCGAGGCTCGGAAGTAACCAGCGGATTGTCGGCAAACCGGACGTCTTCAGCTGTGTCCGGAATAATCAAAGGCCCATCGCCCAGAATTGTATGGGCACAAAATGAGAGTTCGCGAGGAAGTTCACTGAATTCCACTCCAATCCGGGCTTTAAACCATTGTCGCTCCCGGGCCACCAGACTGATGAACGCAAAGGGCGCTCGACAGGTCATCGCCGCGAGCCGGGCAAGATCGTCGAAACACAACTCGGGCGAGCTATCGAGAATGGCATACCGCTCCAATGCGCCAAGGCGCTCGTTTTCATTCGTCGGAAGGTGGGCGGGAATCATTGCAAAAAGCGTCTTCTGTCAGCACAAGGCAACAACGAAAAATCATGGGCCACTCACCATCCGCCGATAGCTTCACCATCGGCGGCCAAGGGCTCCAACTGAAGTGGAATTGTCCCACGTTTGGAGCGAACGCAAATTCAGCGGAATGGGTGCTCTGAGTTAGCCTGTAAATCGTCCAGTTATCTAAGCCTGCGTGTCAATCCGAGAAGTTACGGAAAACCTCCTCCAGGAAGCGGCCAATCCTAAAGCAGGCCCGATTCTAACCGGCCGCCAATTCGTTCAAGTCCGAAAGGGGAAAAGCGCCAAGGCATTGAATCCAGCCCCGGCGCCGCCCGCCCCGCCGCCACTTTGGACGGGGGGCGAACCTTTGCACCCCACACTTTAAGGTGATGAAATCACGATGCTCGCCGTGGTTTGCAGATTTAGCGACGGATCGTAAATGTATTTCAATAGGCCCAATTTGGTGACTGAGAAGTTCATCAGGCCGCTGGTCTTCACCGCCTTCGAGGCGATCAAGGCCACCCCGTTTGCGTCCGTTACCTTGGTTTGACCGTTACTGGCCAATCCGGTCCAAAGCCCCTTTACCGAGACTCCCGAAACCGGGGTTCCCGACGGAGTCGTCACCCGCACAGCCGCCCAAGCAGTCGTACCGTAGACATTCTTGGTCGTGCTCGTGACGATCGAATCCACCCGCAGAATTCGTTGCTCCACCGCATCCACCACGATCACGGTGTTCGCCAGACTGAAGGCACCGAGATCGTCGGTCACCCTCAGGGTCACTTGAAAGGTCCCGGCAGTGAGGAAGGTATGCTCCACACTAATACCCTGACTGGTCTGGCCATCACCAAAGTCCCAGTCGTAAGAAACCAACTGCCCATCGGGATCAACTGAAGCCGAAGCATCAAACACCACTCCCAGCGGCATCGCTCCGGAACCGGTGCTGACCGCAATATTCGCCACCGGCGATTCATTCTGATCCGCCGCCACCACGATCACCGAATCTGTGTGGGTCAACCCGCTATTGTCAGTGACCGTCAGAACCGCCGTGTAAGACCCAGCCAGGAGGTAGGAGTGGTTCACCACCGCCTCGCTCGCACCGGTTCCATCACCAAAGTCCCACGCATAACCCAAGATGCTTCCATCGGTATCAAAGGACAGGCTGCCATCGAAGGTCACCGCCAAGGGCACCGTTCCTGTGACGGTGCTTGAGTTGGCGACTGCCACCGGCGCCACACCTTGCACCGGTGCGGTCACCGTGCCAGCGATGAAATACTGACCGAGCGAACCATAGCTCGAATATCCCGTCGTCGAGGGTGTTCCAGTCCCATTACCTCGAAGGCTCAGAAAATACGTTCCCTCCAGAAGGTTGAGGTTGAACGAAACGCTCAATGAATTTGCTGGGTTCGACGTGGCCACCAAGACCCCTGAGGCGTCACGCAACTCCGCGCGAAGATCCAAATTGGGACCCGGCGATTGCGGCGAAACAGTGAGCACCATGGGTCCCGCTCCCGCCGTAAAGGCAAACATGTCCACATCAGTGTTCCGCTCAATGATGCCCGAAGCCACCAGTTGGGTCCCCACCGCGAAATAGCTCGCGACCGAGTTTGTTTCACCATGGTCATCAGTCCGTTGGCCAATACCATACGTCTGCATCACCGTCAGGTCGTCCTGCGTATTATTCGCGTTGGCATATTCGCCGCGACTCCATTGTGTCACGTTCTTGGAATAACCCACGCCCATGATCGGAGCCCAACCTGTCTCACCCGTGCCGTTGCCCGAATAATAAGTCGAGCCGTTGAACACACCGTCATGACTGAGCCCCAGCGCATGCCCAGCCTCATGGGAGGCAGCCTCGGCAAGGTTCTTATCACTATTTACCCCAAGGGCGTCCGAAAAAACCAGGGACGGTTTCCAAGAATCACCAATATCGTTGAACGTACCGACGTAGGAAACGCCGCCATAGTTCCCAAAAATGTGAGTTAAGGGACTGATGAGCACGCGGACGCCATAGTATTCATCGGTGGAACTACTACGGGTCAATTGCCCTTCGCTGGTCAATTCGGTGGTGACGTCGACGTCAAAAGGAATAAAATCCTCCGCGACCCGCTGCCAGATCAGGATAATCTTGGATCGCTCAGTTTCGCTAAATGTTAAGGGCGAGCCATCAGAATCATAGGGCGCAGCCACGATGTTCGAGCCACCGTTATAGTTCGCGGTCCACGCATTGTTCGACATGACTTCACCGTTGAAGTCGAGATACAGGGTTCGCTTGGAACCGGGCCGACTGTGAAGTCGGAACGTATCGGCGGTCGAAGGGGCGGCCATTTCAACCTCAACAGTGGAATTCGAGGAGAACCGCACCGGCGGCGAAGGAATCTGCCCCGAAGGCGCATCCAACACCCGCACCGGCGGCGAAGGAATCTGCCCCGAGGGCGCATCCAACACCCGCACCGGCGGCGAAGGAATCTGCCCCGAAGG
>Ga0105044_10000316_pt1 | contig 58152 bp, 40 predicted proteins | sample MAT01_FD_78092 | JGI IMG/M metagenome (GOLD analysis project Ga0105044, IMG submission 78092) | Freshwater microbial communities from Lake Fryxell liftoff mats and glacier meltwater in Antarctica - MAT-01 | ecosystem: Environmental > Aquatic > Freshwater > Ice > Liftoff microbial mat | place...
CAACATGGTCGAACGCTTCTTTCGTGACCTGACGCAACATCGACTCCGGCGCGGCGTGTTTCACAACGTCGAGGAACTCACCACGGCGATCGGCGACGACATCGACCATCACAACCAACAGCCTAAGCCGTTCATCTGGACCGCCACCGCCTCCGACATTCTGGCCAAGGTCGCCCGCGCGCGCAAAGTGCTCGATAAACGGTGATCTGTTTGCCGCACTACACTAGTGCCGCCGAACACATTCACGCGCGGACCCGGGTTGCGCAGGAAGATGCCGATGTCTTTCGAGAGGCCCTTGTCGTTGTAGTTCACGGCGAACTTCGTCGTCAGGTTGTTGCCCCATACCGACGCGAGACGCCCGCCGTAGGCGCCGCCGCCCAGCGTTTGCCGTTCGAAGTCGGACCCGTTCACGGCAAAGGCCACACCCTGCTGCGCCAGGTCATCCTGGGCAAAGCCCAGGAGCTGGTGGTTGGCAGTGAGCGGGGCGGTAGCCTTGACGTACCATTACCGGTTGTTGGCGGTGCTGTCGAACGCCTCGAAGCCGGGCACGAGCGCCTGGAGAAAGTTGACCTGCGCGGCGTCGCGAAAGACCCCGGTCTTGAGACGGCTGTAGCGGCCCGCGCCGAAGAAAAACACCTTGTTCCGGATGACGGGGCCGCCAATCGAGGCATCGGATTGAAACAGCGTCGTGGCGCTGCTGGAGCCGCCGGCATCGGCGTTGTTCCCGTTCCAGCCCCTGGGTGTGCCGACCACCCCCACCGAACCCTTGAAGACGTTCGTGCCGCTCTTGGTGGCGGTGTTCACGACCACGCCGACGCTGAGCGGCGCGGACGCATCGATTGCGGCGGTCTTGATCTGGACGTCCTCGATGGCGTCGGTGCTGAACTGCACGTAGTCGGGCCGGCTTTGACGCCACGACCCCACGTCCGCGCCGTCGAGCAGGATGGCGTGCCCTTCCACCGAGCCGCCGCGCAGCATATAGACCTGGACGCCGCCGCCGCTGTCGGTCGTGCGGCTCGTGACTGCCGGCACGAGCTGCAGGAAGCTGTCCCAGGCCCGCTTGTTGTTCAGCGGGAGCTGCCGCTGCATCTCGCCGCTGATGTTCATCGCCTGCGTCGGCTTCTCTACTTCGAGCATCGGCGCATCACCGCTGACCGTCACGGTCTCCTGGAGACTGCCGACGGTCATCACCACATCCAAATTGAGGCTGAGGTTGGTCCGCACGTCGACGCCGATGCGTTGATACTTTGAGAAGCCCTGAAGCTCCGCGACGACGGTGTAGGTGCCTGGCTGCAGGCACAGGACCTGATCAACCTGGCGGGTAGTGGATTTCTCAGAGCGCGAAATTCCGCATGGCATTGACGTAATGGCCGCGGCTCTCGTCAATCGCGGCGCGATTGATGCCGCCTCGTCGTCTGTGCGGCGTCCTGCACCATGACACTGCTCGGGATCGTCGCCGCCGATCATCCGTCACCGACCCCAGACGTCAGGCCGGTACCGGCGCGGATGCCATCGGCGACGCGGGCACGATCGGGACCGGCGGCTGGCGCGCAGCCAGCACTCGACCGGTCATGCACTGCGCCTTTTTCGCGCCTCCAGATCCGCGCCAGCACCCGCTTGAAGTTGCCACCGAGGATCAGCTCGATGTCCTGGTCCTTGAAATTTCGTCGGATCAAGGCCTCGGTCAGACCAACATGCGCCTGGGATGATTGAGGCCTTCGATGTCGATTCTCTCGCGGAAACCGTAGCTGCCTTTGTAGGTGTCCCGCAGGCGCTTGTTATCCTCCGGCTTCATCGCGTCGTAGCCGTAAAGGTCGATGTCACTGCCGATGCCAACATGTTCGTCGAGGTCAGGTGCGCGACGCGTGGTCGATATGATCGATGACGTGCTCGAGCGTGGTGGGCTCCTCGCCACGCACGATGCGAACCCCGTGATCCCCACAACGCCGCCCTTGGCGGCCATCTTGCGGATTGCCTCGTCGGTCTTGCAGCGCGGATGCCCCGGCACGACCGCGCGGCAGTTCGAGTGACTGATCAGAACGGTCGTTGACTCACTTCGAACGCATCGAGGGTCGGCCGGTCGCCGCAGTGCGACACGTCGACTGCCATTCCTGTCCGGTTCATGCGCTCGGCGATACCCACCCCGAAATCCCGACAGTCCGTCGTCACGCCGCTCGGTCGACCCGTTGCCGATGAGATTGCGCGCGTTACAGGTCAGCTGCGCGACACGCTGGCCGACGCCGTGGAAAAGTCGACGTCATCCGCCGTCCGGAATGTTCAGCATTCTGTCCTGGTTGGCGAGGAACGAATTCCAGCGTATGAAGAACTGCAGCGTCTGCAGGAAGGCGTCGGTACCGCTTATGCCAGGCCCGATGTAAAACACGGATGCCCTTCGTCTGCCTCTCTGCTCAGTAGCGGTCGTCACCGGCGCTCGGCCCAAAGCCGCCGGGAGTACGCGGCGCCGTCAGGACGTCGCGTCGGCATCTCGGAGATTCTCGCTCGATGCCAGACATGAATACCGCGACTCCGCGCGGGTCACCTGTAGCCGGCCGCGCGCAAGGCAGAGACGATGCGATTCTCGGCGTGCGACACGTGTTCGGCCATGAGCCGCGCCGCGCCGTCTGCATCTCTTGCGGCGATCGCGTCAACCAGGCCGACGTGCTCCGCCGCCGCAGCGCCCGCGTCGATCCCGACATCGAGACCGAGATACAGCGGACGCTGATGTCGATCCAGGGCTGACGTCACCATGCCCTCAAACAGGGAGTTGCCGCTGCAGCGGACGAGCGTACGGTGGAACAGGCTGTTCGCCCGCAGGTACGCCTCGTATGTCTGGCGATCGCCTGGGGTGTAGTGCAGCGCCGCCTCGTCGCGCAGGGCCTGGACCTGTTCCGGTGTCGCCCGGAGTGCCGCCACCCTCGCCGCATGCGGTTCGAGCATTCGGCGAACTTCGCAGAGCTCCTGAAAGCTCCGGACCGTGACCGGCGCGACCACGTACCCACGGTAGGGGGTCAGGACGACCAGACCCTCCAGCGCCAGACGATTGATGGATTCCCGCAACGGAGTGCGCGAGACCCCCATCTCCGCGCAGATCTCCTTTTCCACCAGCCGCCCGCCGGGCGGAATGGCGCACGTCAGGATGCGGTGTTTCAGCACCGCATACAGGCGATCCGGCAACGCCGCCGGGGCCGTGACGCCGGGATCGAGGTCCAGAAGAGAACCGACGTGGCTGGCGAGAGGGATCATTACTTGGCTCCCAAGAACATTCGAATATTGTATATCCTATCTACCTCCAGAATGACTCCAACACTAAGACTAAGAGAGGAAGTCGACATGCCACGTGTGAGACTCGCGTGCCTGGTGGTTGCGCTGTGCTGCTCGTCTGTGTTCGTCACAGCACAACAACAGGCGCCCGCTCCGGGCTCCGTTTACACGATTCCGGTGGCGATCTCCGGGCCCAACCCGGCGCTGGCCGTGGAAGAGGGACTGTTGTTCGTCCCTGAGAATCGGGTGAAGCCCGGCAGCCGCATCATCTCGGTGCACTTTCTCCGCCTGCGCGGCACGAGCCCCGGAACGAGACCGCCCATCTTCCTGTTACCTGGCGGACCCGGAGGCTTCTGGGGGCGCGAAGGGCTGGTGGCTGGACCACTCCGGATTGAAGTCGACTTTCTGCGTGAGAGCGGCCGCGACGTAGTGATCGTCAATCAGCGTGGCAATCCCGCGGCGCCGTTTGCGGCGGATATGCGTTGGCAGGTCGCGCCGCGAAAGCTCGACGAGGCCTCAACCGATGCGGCATACAGGGCGCTGATCCGCGACTCGGTCAAAGAAGGACTGGAAACCTGGACGAAGCGAGGGTTCGACCCATCGGGCTACGACATCCTCAACACCACCGACGACGTCAACGATCTGCGCCAGGCGTTTGGCTATCAGAAGATCATCCTGCGCGGCGGAAGCTTCGGCTCGCAGTGGAGCTTCGCCTTCCTTAAGCGCTACCCCCAGTTCGTCGACCGCGCGCTGATGCACGGCATCGAGCCGCTGGATTACGGGTACGACAGCCCGGCCTGGCTGTGGGCAGCGATCGAACGGGTGTCGAAGCTCGCGTCGCAGGACGCGAAACTGCAGAAGGACCTGCCGGCCGAAGGCCTGTCGGGCGCGGTAAAAGCAGTCCTGGCTCGCCTCGAAGCCGCTCCTCAGCGGGTGACGATCACCGACCCGCGCACCAACAAGGACGTCGTCGTCACCCTCGGCAGGCTGGATTTCATCCAGGGCCTCCTCTACCCGTTTGCGACTTCTCCGTTCACCGAGAACCTCGTCAAGTGGCCGCGCTTCGTGCTGGAGATGTTCAAGGGGGACTACCGCTTTCTCGCCGCGCTCAGGTCGGAGGACCGGACCGCCACCACTTTGGCCGGCATGCTGGGCCTGCTCATCGACAACAGCCTTGGAATCACAAAGGGACGTGAGGCGAAGCTTCTCGCCGAGCCAGAGCAGCAATGGGTCGGCAAGGTCCATCCCTGGTATCGGGACACGCGCGATCTTACGACGACACCTGACGTCGGCGACGAATTTCGCGCCGACTTCGACATTCAGGTCCCGGTGGTTCTGTTGCAGGGAGATGTCGACTTCTCTACGCCGTTCGAAAATGCGCTTCACGCGAAGCGCTTCCTCCGCAATGGCCGGCTCGTGGTCGTGGAAGGGGGAGGGACGCACAGCGTCCAACAGGAGATCTTCAAGTTCGCCCCAGAGGTCAAGACCGCGCTGCAGCGGTTTCTCATCGTCGACCTCGATGCGATGCCGGCGGATCTATTCGCCGGCTTGCCGGAGCGCGTCAAGCTTCCCCCGCCGGCGTTCGAGGCGCTCGAAGGCCCGTCGCTATACGAGCGGTGGCTCGCAAGCCGCCGTGGGGGATCCCGCTGACCGCAAGCGCGGCCGCCGTACTTGCGCTGCTTTTGAGCATTGCGGCGCTACTGCCCCTCGCGGAATCGCCGCGGCCTGTACCGTTGTCGGCACTTGAATGGCGCGGCATCGGACCACTTCGCGGCGGGCGGTCGATCGCCAGCAGCGGCAGCGCGGGACGGCCTAACGAGTACTACTTCGGCGCGACCGGCGGCGGCCTCTGGAAGACCACCGACGCCGGCAACTCGTGGCGTCCAGTGACCGACGGCCAGATCGCGAGCTCTTCGGTCGGAGCGGTCGCTGTGTCGGCATCCAATCCTGACGTGGTCTACCTCGGCATGGGCGAGACACAGTTGCGTGGCAACGTAATGCAGGGGGACGGTGTCTACGCGTCTACCGACGCGGGGGCAACATGGCGGCATGTGGGGCTTGCCGACACCCTGTCGATTGCGCGGCTTCGCGTCCACCCCACGGATCCGAAGACCGTCTTTGTCGCCGCGCTCGGCGACCCCACGCAGCCGAACCCCGCGCGCGGTATCTATCGCACCCGCGACGGCGGTGCGAACTGGAAGAAGGTGCTGTTCCGTGACGAGAATACCGGTGCGGCGGATCTCGCACTCGACCCGCACGATCCAAACACCGTCTACGCCACCCTCTGGCAGGTCTATCGCGTGCCATGGCAGCTCTGGAGCGGCGGACCAGGATCGGGCCTGTTCAAATCGACTGACGCCGGCGAGACCTGGACCGAGCTTACTCGCGCCCCGGGGATGCCTGCAGGTAACATCGGGAAGATCGGCATCACTGTCTCGGGCGCCGATCCGCGACGTCTGTATGCCGTGATCGAGGCGAAAGCCGGAGGGCTGTTTCGATCCGACGACGCCGGCGCGTCGTGGACGCTGGTGAACCACCACCGTGACCTCTGGCAACGGTCCTTCTATTTCAATCGCGTCGTCGCCGATCCCCGGGACCGCGACACGGTGTACATCCTCAATTTCATGCTCGGGAAATCCACCGACGGCGGCAAGACGTACCAGATGATTCCGGGCCGGCACGTCGACTATCACGATCTCTGGATCGATCCCCGCGATCCGCAGCGGATGATCGTCAGCGACGACGGCGGCGCGAGCGTCACGATCAACGGTGGGAAGACATGGACCGAGCAGCGATATCCCACCGCGCAGCTGTACCGTGTGGAGACGACGGCCGACTTCCCGTATCACGTCGTCGGTTCGCAGCAGGACAACACGTCGGTGGCCGTCCCGCGTGATGCCGGCAACAGTGTTCTGCCGGAGTACAGCGCCGGGTCGTTCTTCTATCAGGTCGGTGGTGGCGAGAGCGGATGGGTGGCGCCGCATCCGGCCAAGGCTGATGTGTTCTTCGCCGGTGCCACCAACACCCTCACGCGCTTCGATCGGCGGACGGGTCAGGAACGCGACGTCCAGCCCTGGCCCCGGACCGTCATGGGTGAACCGGCGAGCGCCATGCCGGAGCGGTGGAACTGGACGTATCCGGTCATCTTCTCGACGCTCGCGCCGTACGACCTCTATGCGTCGTCTCAGCATGTGTGGCGGTCGCGGGACGAGGGTCGGAGCTGGGAGAAGATCAGCCCGGACCTCACGCGGGCCGATCCAAAGACGCTCGGCGCCACGGGGGGGCCGATCATCCCTGACCAGGACGGCCCAGAAGTCTATGGAACGGTGTTCGCGCTGGCCCCATCGCGGCTGGAGCGAGACACGATCTGGGCGGGTTCTGACGACGGCCTGATCCACGTCACCCGGAACGGCGGTCGCGCCTGGGCCAACGTGACTCCGAAAGCAATTCCGGAACACACCCGTATCAGCGTGATCGAATCGTCTCCGCACGCACCGGGGCGCGCCTTCGTCGCCGCGAAGCGCAATCAACTGGGCGATCGTCAGCCCTACCTGTTCCGGACCGACGATTTCGGCGCAACCTGGACGCGCATCGACGGCGGACTCGCACGCGGGGAGTTCACGCACGCGATCCGTGAGGATCCCGTCCGCCGCGGCCTGCTGTATGCGGGAACAGAGCACGGCGTGCGAGCATCGTTCGATTCCGGCGGGACCTGGCAGAGTCTTCAACTGAATCTGCCGGTCGTTGCGGTCCCTGACATCAAGGTGGAGAAGCACGATTTGGTGATCGCCACGCACGGGCGGTCCTTCTACGTGCTCGACAACCTCGCGCCGCTTCGGCAATTCGAGGCGAGCGTCGAAGCGGAGCCCGCGCATCTCTTCAGGCCGCAGGGTGTGTATCGGTCCAATGCCGCGACCATCGACTTTCTGCTCTCGAAGCCCGCTGAGCGCGTCACGCTCGAGATCCTCGATGCGGCCGGAGCAGTACTCAATGACATACCGGTGCGCGCCACGCCGGGGGCGGGCCATCACCGCGTCAGCTGGAACCTCCGATCGCGAGGGGCTACCGTGTTCCCGGGCATGGTGCTCGAGGCTCCCAATCCAGCGCAGGGAATCACGGTGCCTCCGGGCAAATACCAGGTGCGCCTGACAGCCGACGGATTGTCGCAGACGCAGCCATTCACTGTCGAGCGAGACCCAAGGCTCGCCGACATCAGCGATGCAGACTATGCCGAACAGTATCGACTGGCGGTGGAGCTGCGCGACGCGACCAGTCGCGCCAACGAAGCGGTCATCCGCATCCGTGGATTGAAGGCACAGCTGGCGAACGTCCCGGCGGCCGCGCGCGCCGCCGCGGACGCGCTGGCCACGGCGTTGACTTCCGTTGAATCAGAGCTGTACCAGATCAAGAACCAGAGCCCGAAGGACAAGATCGCCAACCCCATCAAGCTGAACGATCGGCTCGCGGGGCTGCTCTGGCTGGTCCAGATGGGGGACGGCGCCCCGACTCGTGCTCATCGCGTCGTCGCGAAGGAACTGCTCGCCGAGCTCGAGGGTCATTTGGCCCGTCTCGAGGGGCATACCACTCGTGACCTCACTGCATTGAACGAACGGCTCGTTGCCGCTGGAGGGAAGCCCGTGGTGATCCGACAGTGAGTGTTCGCGTGCGTTACGTCTGCGCGAGTGTGGCCGGCTCGATCGTCTTCGGCCTGTGGCTGCACGGCAGCGATCCCGCGGCAGCCGCGGTTCAAGCGCCGTCAGCGAGCTATGACGTGCTGATTCAGAACGGCCGGATCATCGACGGCACGGGCAATCCTGCGGTGCGTGCCGACGTCGGTGTCCGCGGTAACCGGATCGTAGCGATTGGGAATCTCGCCGGTGCAACAGCGGTTCGCACCGTCGATGCCCGCGGACTCGTCATCACGCCCGGCTTCATCGACATTCACAGTCACGCGGACGACGGAAACGAGAACGCGGGGCTCAGACATTCCGATCCGTTGCGGCGCGCGGCGCCGAATCTCGTCACCCAGGGGATCACGACGGTCGTCGTCAATCCAGACGGAGACTCCCCCTGGCCGATCAAGGAGCAACGGGAGCGCTACGTCAGGGACCGCATCGGGCCCAACGCGATCCAGCTGGCTGGACACAACACGATTCGTCGCCTGGCCCTCGGGCGCGACCCGCGCCGGCCGGCAACCCCCGCCGAGATCGAACGGATGAAGACGCTGGTCGCGCAGGCGATGGCCGAGGGGGCGTTCGGTTTGTCGGCTGGCCTGGAGTACGAACCCGGCCGGTGGAGCACGACCGACGAGGTCGTGGCGCTGGTCGAAGAAGCCGCGCGGCATGGAGGGTTCTACATCGCGCACGAGCGCAGCGCTGGTGAGCCGATGTGGTACTACCCGAGCCAGGATGGTCCGCACGCGCCGACGTTGCTCGACAGCGTGCGGGAAAACATCGAGATCGCCGAACGCACGGGGGCGCGCGTCGTCATTACGCACATCAAGGCGCGAGGGGGACGCTACTGGGGCGCGAGTGGCGTGGCGATCGCGGCGGTCGAGAGGGCGCGGGCGCGCGGACTCGATATCTGGGCCGATCAGTATCCCTACAACACGACCGGGAGTGACGGCCAGATCGTACTGATACCCGAATGGGCGCTGAACGATCCGGCCGGCGGCGGAACGACGAACTACGCTGCCGTCCTGGAGCGTCAGCTCGCGGATCCCGGGAAAGCGGCACAGATCCGCGGTGACATCGCGTTTGAAATCGTCCGCAGAGGGGAAGCGGCGAACATCCGGGTGTTCGAGCACCCGGACCCGAGCTACATCGGCAAAACGATCGCGGAACTGGCAAAGGCGCGCGGGATGACCGCTGTCGACCTGGCGATTGAACTTCAAATGAAGGGGTTCACCACGCGCCGCGGCGGCGCTCGGCTGCGCGGCTTCTCGTTGTCGGAGACGGATATGGAGGCGTTTGCCTCACGACCCTGGGTTGCGACCTCGTCTGACGCCGGGGTCGCATTGCCGGCGGACGGCCCGGCGACACACCCGCGGTTTTACGGGACCTTTCCGCGCAAGCTGAGACGCTACGCGATTGAGCGCGGGACGCAATCGGTCGAAGATGCCGTGCGCTCGGCGACTTCCCTGCCGGCGCGGATCCTCAACTTGTGCGATCGCGGGCTGCTGCAGCCGGGCTATCGAGCGGACCTGGCCATCCTCGATCTGGATCGCGTCGCCGACCGCGCCACCTTCACCGATCCGCACCAGTTCGCCGACGGCGTGCCGTATGTACTGGTCAACGGCGTGTTCGTCGTCGACAAGGGAACGCCAACGCACAAGCTGCCGGGCGAAGCGCTTTCGCGTCCGGCTGGAGCGTGCCGGGCAGACCGGTAACCGGCGGCGGCTACTGGAAACGCGAGATGTGCGTGACAGCGGCCCGATCGAGCTTCGCCAGCGCCGCGACGAGCAGCGCAATCGACTGCTCGAGATCCTTGCTGTCGATCACGCTGTTGTGCCCGTGCAGGTATCGAGTTGCCACCGCGAGGTTCATCGACGGCGTGCCGCCGCCGTAGCGTTGAATTTCGACTGCGTCTTCGGCGCCGCCCAACGTGACTTCGGTCTGCACCGGGATCCCGACGTCGGACGCCACCTGGTGGAAGAAATCCCACAACCGGGTGTTGACGAGCATCTGCGAGTCCGCGATGAACAGCACCGGGCCGGCGCCCAGCCGCTCCTGCGCGGCGTCCGGTCTGCCGCCCGGGTGATCGGCGGCGGCTCCTGATTCCAGGGACAGACCCAGCTCGGGCTTGACCCGTTCGACTGCGGTATGAGCGCCGCGAACACCGAGTTCCTCCTGTGCGGTGCCGACGAAGTAAATTGTGGCGGGCAGCTTGATGTTCTGAGCCTTGATGCGCCGCAACGCCTCGATGAGCATGACGCAGCCGACGCGGTCGTCCATCGCTTTTCCCACGTATCGACCATTTGCCAGCTGGGCAAACTCGCTGACCGGAGCGATTGGATCGCCCGCTCGAATCCCGAGCGCCTCCGCATCGGCTCTGGATCGCGCCCCTACGTCGAGAAAGATCTCGTCTGGTGGCGTCGACCTGGCGCGAGGTTCCCCTGACGAGATGTGCAGGCTGCGGTTGCCGCTGACCGCCGTGACCGGCCCCTTCCGGGTCAGGATCACCCACCGCTGGTCGATCAGGCTCGAGTCCATCCATCCGCCGAGCATCTGAATTTTCGCCATGCCATCAGCGGTCAGATACCTGACCATCGCGCCCACTTCGTCCATGTGCGCGGCGAGCATGATGCGCGGACTCCCCTGCGGGCCCGGTAAAACACCGATCACCGAGCCCAGGCCGTCAGTGGAGATTTCCAGACCCGCCGCCTTGAACTCCCGGGTCAGGATGGCGCGCACAGGTCCTTCGAATCCGGGCGGCCCGTGGGCGTCCGACAGCTCCTTCAACAGCGCGATGACCCTCTCTGAATCCTGTGTCCGGGCGTCAACGACCGACATCCCGCGAGGCGCGATCATCGCTGCAGAAACCAGCGCGGCGACAAAGACCGGCAACACAATGCTTCGCTTCATGGAGCTCCTACCCATGTCGTGGGTGCGTCATTCACCGGGCTGTTCCGGCGAGCCGTTCGAAATACGACTGGATCACGGCAGGGTCCCTGGTCACGCCCAAAGCCGCGACGAGCAGCATCCGGGCCTTGAGACCGTCGAGGTCCTCGCCGCCAATTACTCCCGCGGCTCTCGCTTCGGTGCTCAGCTCGACGCGGCCACCGCGGGTCCGCGTAGTGAAAACGACGATCGTCCCCTTCTCCCGAACTTTGGCCACCGCCTGCATGATGACCGGTGCCATGTTCCCGCGGCCGAAGACCTCGAGCACGATGGCCTGGGCAAACTCGGAAGCCGCGAGAATCAACCGTCCATCACTGCCGGCCGTGAGCGTTACCAGTTCGACGCGCGGCTCGACAGATTGCGGGCGCAGCGTCAGCCGCCGCAGCGGCTTGCGGCCGATCACCACGTGGGACCCGTCGATATGGCCGACCGGTCCTCCTCCGTCCGGAGACTTGAAGGCGTCGAGCGAGATCGCGTGCGTCTTGCGCACGTCGCGGGCCGCATGGATCTCTCCGTTCAAGGTCACCAGCACCCCGGCGCCGCGTGCATCGGGCGACGCGGCAACCCGCACGGCATTGAGGAGATTGCGTGGACCGTCCGAATCCGGTTCGCTTGGCGGCCTCTGCGCCGCAGCAAACACCACCGGACGGTCGGACTCGATCAGAAGATCGAGCAGAAACGATGTCTCTTCCAGCGAATCGGTTCCATGGGTAATGACGATGCCGGCAGGGGCGTCCGCCGAGGCGAACAGCTCGTTGACCCTGCGCGCGAGGCGATGCTGTAACTCCGGCGTCATCGACGAGCTTCCGATGCGGCTGAAATCCTCGGTGCTGATTCGCGCCACCTTGGTGAGTTCCGGAATCCGCGCCACCAGGTCCGCCGCACTCAGATCTTCGTTCGACGCTCCCGCGATCGTTCCCCCCGTCGCCACAACGCGGATCGACGGAAGCTGGGCCGCCGTCGTGGCCGGGAACAAGAACAGCGTCAGGATCACGCAACTCGTAGTCCAGCCGTTCAGGGGTGCCCGGCGGAATGACAGCTGTCGCACATTCATCAGGTCAGGACTCCTCGCGACTGGTGGCGGCACTCCGCTGCAGATCGCGTGCAACGCGCTCCATGTCGCGCATGGCGCGCAGAAGGTTCTGCCCGGCCACCTTGCTGAGATCGTCGTCGCTGTATCCGCGACGCATCAGCTCCGCGAACAGGTGCGGGAACGCCGAAGGGTTTTCCAACCCCTCGACCATCGAAGGATTACCGTTGTCGAAGAAATCGGACCCGATGCCGACGTGGTCGATACCCATCACGTCGCGAAGGTGATCCACGTGGTCCGCGACGTCGCTGACGGTGCCTCTCGGCATCGGATCGTCCGCCGGACCCTCTGAGGTCTTGCGCTTGGCAAGCCACGACATCGCCGCCTCCGGCACGTACTGCGCGATGAAGTTGACCATGACGACGCCGCCGTTCGCAGCGGTCATGCGGAGCACATCGCCAGGAACATTTCTGGGATGAGAGCTGACCGCCAGTGCGTTTGAATGAGAAAAGATGATTGGGGCGCTCGATGTCTCCAGCGCGTCTCTCATGGTGGCCGCGCTCACGTGGGAAAGGTCCACGAACATCCCGAGTCGGTTCATCTCGCGCACGACGTCCTTGCCGAAATCGGTAAGGCCATGATGAGCAGCCGCGTCGGTCGCCGAATCCGCCCAGTCGATCGTGCACAGGTGCGTGAGCGTCATGTAGCGTGCGCCGAGCGTGTAGAACATGCGGAGTGGCGCCAACGAGTTTTCGATCGCGTGACCCCCTTCAACCGCGATGACCGACGCGATTCTTCCGGCAGCCGCCACACGGACGATGTCGTCGGCGCTGCGCGCCAGCTCGAAGTCGGAGTACGCGTGCACGAAGCGATGAATCATGTCGATCTGGCGCAGCGCTTCGCGGTACGCCCCGCCTTCGCGGATGAACCGGCAATCCACGTAGGCGGCCCAGAACTGCGCCCCGACATGCCCCTGTCGAAGGCGGGGAAGATCGGTCGGGAGGGTCGGCTGCAGGGCCCTGAGATCGGGGTCAAGGGGATCTCCCCCGGCCAGCAGCAACTGCGTCGAGAGGTCGTTGTGTCCGTCGATCAGCAGCGTGCGCTCGAGAAAGGCGTGAGCGCGTGCTAAGGCTGGGTCGTGAAGGCCGCGAGCTAACATGCCGGGATAGGATATACAATATTCATGGTTCGCGCCTCCCCCACTTCCATGTCTGCAACTGAACGCCTCTGGCGCCACCCTGAGCCGAAACGCCGCTACGATGTCGTGATCATCGGCGGCGGCGGACATGGGCTCTCGACCGCGTATTACCTGGCCAAAAACCACGGAATCACCGACGTTGCCGTCCTCGAACGGGGCTGGCTCGCCGGCGGCAATATGGCCCGGAATACGACGGTCATCCGCTCCAACTACCTCTGGGACCAGAGTGCCGCGATCTACGAAAGGTCCCTTCAGATGTGGGAAGGGCTGGAAGATGAGCTCGGCTACGATCTCCAGTTCAGCCAGCGGGGCCTGATCGGTCTCGCCCACAGTACCGGCGACGTGCGGGAGGGAATGCGCCGGATCTACGCCAATCGCCTGAACGGCATCGACGCCGAATGGTTGACCCCGGAGGATGTGGCTCGAGTCTGCCCGATCGTCGATATCTCTCCCGACAAACGGTATCCGGTCCTCGGCGGCGCTTACCAGCCGCGCGCCGGCATCGCGAAGCACGACTACGTCGCCTGGGGGTACGCCCGGGGAGCTGACGCCCTCGGTGTGGACCTGATCGAAGGATGCGAGGTCACGAGCATTGACGTCGCGGGCGGGCGGGCCGTCGGCGTCGGCACGCGGCGTGGTTCGATCGCGGCAGGAAAGGTCGCGATCGTGGCTGCCGGCCATGCATCCATCGTCGCGGCGATGGCGGGCGTGCGTCTCCCGCTCCAGAGTCACCCGCTTCAGGCACTCGTCTCGGAGCTGCTCGAGCCAGTCCATCCCTGCGTCGTGATGTCCAACACGGTTCACGTCTACGTCAGCCAGGCGCACAAGGGAGAGCTGGTGATGGGCGCCGGCATAGACGCCTACAACTCGTACGCCCAGCGCGGATCCTTTCACATCATTGAACGCCAGCTCGCGGCGGCGATCGAACTGTTCCCTGTCTTCGCCCGCGCTCACGTCATCCGAACCTGGGCCGGCATCGTTGACGTGTCGCCCGACGCGTCCCCGATCATCGGACCCACGCCAGTCGACGACCTGTATGTGAACTGCGGATGGGGAACGGGTGGATTCAAGGCAACCCCCGTCTCCGGCGCCGTCCTCGCCTCGACGATTGCGTCGGGGAATCAGGATCCGCTGGCGCGTCCCTTCAGCCTGGAGCGCTTCACCTCCGGCGCGCTCGTGGACGAGCACGGCGCCGCCGGCGTCGCGCACTGAAGAAGCCATGCTCCTGATCACCTGCCCCTGGTGCGGCCCGCGCGCGGAAATCGAGTTCAAGTACGGCGGTCAGGCGGGCGTGTCATGTCCGTCGGAACCAGACGCCGTGGACGATGCGGAATGGGGCCGGTTTCTGTTCTTCCGCGACAACCCCAAGGGTCCCTTTGACGAGCGATGGGTTCACAGCGCGGGCTGCCGCCGGTGGTTCACCGCGGTGCGCGACACCGTCACTCACGAGTTCCTGCAGGAGGAGCGGTGAGCGGCTCGCGACTGCCCGCGGGTGGGCGGATCGATCGCGACCGTCCGCTCGCCTTCACCTTCGACGGCGTGCCGTACGCCGGCTACGACGGCGATACGCTCGCGTCTGCGCTGCTGGCCAACGGCGTCGACGTCGTCGCCCGCGGCATTTACACCGGCAGGCCGCGCGGGATCATGTCGGCAGGGTCGGAAGAGGCCAACGCCTTCGTCCACGTCCAGTGGCCGCGAGGATGGTCGGAGCCCATGCTGCGGGCGACGCAAGTGGATCTCGAGGACGCGCTCGCCGCTCGAGGAGAACCTGGACGCGGGCGACTCGTCGACGAACCCTCGCGAGCGCGGTTCGAGAAACGCTACGCACATTGCGACGTCCTGGTGGTGGGCGGTGGACCAGCGGGACTCGCGGCCGCACTCGCCGCCGCGCGTTCGGACGCCCGGGTGATCCTGGTCGATGAGCAGCGCGAGCCTGGAGGCGCGCTGCTCGGCGCGCGGGAACTCATCGACGATGTCCCGGCAATCGAATGGATCGACGAGGTGACGCGCGAACTGCGCGCGGCGCGGCAGGTTCGCCTCCTCACGCGCGCCACGGCGCTCGCTTACCACGATCACCAGTACGTTCTGGTCGCGGAGCGGCCGCGCGAGCCTCTCGTCGAAGGCCGGCTGTGGCACATCCGGGCGCGCCAGGTGGTACTCGCGACCGGCGCGCACGAACGACCGATCGTGTTCGCCGACAATGACCGTCCCGGCATCATGCTCGCGTCCGCGGCGCGGACGTACGTCAATCGATACGCCGTCTGCCCAGGCCGGCGCGCGGTGGTGTTCACGACCAACGACTCAGGTTTGTCGGCCGCGCGCGACCTCGCAGATGCCGGCATCGAGGTCGTCGCCCTGGTCGACGCACGCGATGGGAGTACCGTCACCGGCACGGTCGGTGGAGAGTGCCTTGAAGGCGCTCTGGTGGATGGACAGACCGTCGCCTGCGATCTGCTCGCGGTGTCGGGGGGATGGAACCCGTGCGTTCATCTGTTCAGTCAATCCCGCGGCACGCTTCGTTACGACAATGATCTCGCTGCCTACGTTCCGGATCGTCCGTTTCAGGCCACATACGTCGCCGGGGCGGCGGCGGGGTCGATGGGCCTGGCGGAGTGCCTGCAGGACGGCGCCCGGGCAGGGTCACGCGCGGCGGCGGCGGCGGGCTTCGGTGATGGAACGGCACCACCCGTTCCGGCCGTTGCTGTCGACGGACACCGAACCGGCCGCGTGCACCCGCTGTGGGTCGTGCCATCCACGACCGGGTCATGGGACACACACTTCGTCGATCTCGCGAGGGATGCAACGGTCGAGGATCTCCGGCGTGCCACCGGAGCCGGTCTGCAGTCGATCGAACACATCAAACGCTTCACGACCATCGGAACGGCGAGCGACCAGGGGAAGACGTCGTGGATGAATGCGTCGGCAATTGCCGGCGCGCTGATGGGTGTGGCCGATGGCGCGACCGGGCTCCCGACCTTCCGCCCGCCCTACTCACCTGCGAATTTCGCGCTGCTCGCCGGACGCGATCGCGGCGACCTCCACGATCCGATCCGCACGACGTCGATTCATCCGTGGCACGTCGCGGCAGGTGCGGTCTTCGAAAACGTCGGGCAATGGAAGCGTCCGCGCTATTACCCCAGGGACAATGAATCCATGGACCAAACGGTCCTGCGTGAATGCGCCGCGGCCCGAACCGGAGTGGCCGTCATGGACGCCTCCACCCTCGGCAAGATCGACCTGCAGGGGCCCGACACCGGAGAGTTCCTGAACCGCATCTACACGAACGCCTTCGCAAAGCTGCCGGTCGGATCCTGCCGTTACGGCGTCATGTGCAGACTCGACGGAATGGTGTTTGACGACGGCGTCACGAGTCGGCTCGAGCAGGACCGATTTTTGATGACGACGACGACCGGCAACGCCGCGCCGGTGATGGAATGGCTCGAAGAGTGGCTCCAGACCGAGTGGCCTGACCTGCGCGTGCGCGCGACGTCGGTCACCGAACAATGGTCCACCATCGCCGTCGTCGGGCCACAGTCGCGCGAGGTTCTGCGCGCACTCGCGCCGTCGCTCGACGTTGACGCCGCCGCATTCCCGTTCATGACCTGGCGATCTGCGGACGTAGCGGGCGTGCGCGCACGCGTGTTCCGAATCAGTTTTTCCGGCGAGCTTGCTTACGAGATCAACGTCCCGACCTGGTACGGACAGTCGGTGTGGGAGGCGGTGATGGCCGCCGGCGCCTCGCTGGGTATCACGCCGTACGGAACCGAAGCGCTCCACGTCCTGCGCGCCGAAAAGGGGTATCCCATCATCGGCCAGGAGACCGACGGCTCCGTCACCCCCCAGGATCTCGGCATGGAGTGGATCGTCTCGAAGACGAAGTGGTTCATCGGTGCGCGATCGCACCGCCGGGCCGACACCCGTCGCGACGATCGCAGGCAGCTCGTTGGCTTGCTGCCGCTCGATCCAGACGATCTGCTGCCTGAGGGTGCCCAGCTGGTGCTCGACGCCAACCAGCCGGTACCGATGCGCATGGTCGGTCACGTCACATCGTCGTACCGGAGCGCTGCGCTCGGGCGAACGTTTGCGCTGGCGCTCGTGAACGGCGGGCGTGCGCTCATCGACACGGTGGTGTACGCACCGCTCGGCGACCGCACGATCGCCGCGACGATCGCCAATCCTGTCCTTTACGATCCGGAGAATCGCCGCCGTGACGGGTGACGCCGCCGTGAAGCGGAGTGCGCTCGAAGGACGCGTTCTTCACGCGGGGGCGCGTGACGTGCCGTTCCTCGCGCAGGTGTCGCTCCGGGCGGATCCCTCAGACGTGGAGCTGATGACGCGACTGGCATTGACGATCGGTTTCGTGCTACCGACGACGCCGAACACGGTGTCTGGCGATCTCGATCGGCACGCGCTGTGGCTCGGGCCTGACGAATGGCTGATCGTCGGCCAGCCCGGATCAGAGGATTCGATCGAGAGCGGCTGTCGTGACGCACTCGGACGCGCGACCGGCGCCGTCGTCGACGTTTCCGCCAACCGGACAGTCGTGGAGCTTCGGGGTCCGGGCGCGCGCGAGCTTCTCGAGGCGGGCTGCACGATGGATCTCCATCCCCGCGCATTTCACGCCACCTGTTGCGCCCAGACGCTGGTCGCGCGGACCGGCGTCATCATTCACCAGTTGACTGACGAGCCGGTATACCGCCTGTTCGTTCGTCCGTCGTTCGCGCATTACCTGGCAACCTGGTTACTGGACGCGAGTGGCCCGCGGCCTGGGAGTTCCCTGTGATTCGATTGGTGTGGCTCGGACTCAGTTTCTGCGCACTGTTGTCCGCGAACGGCGACGTCGCCGCGGGTATCAACTGGCCTTCGTTCCGGGGACCTGGAGCGACTGGCGTGGCGGAGGGATTCCGCACACCCGTCACATGGAACGTTCCGGAGAATCAGGGTGTGGCGTGGAAAACGCCGATACCGGGCCTCGGGCATTCCAGTCCGACGATCTGGAACGATCGGGTGTGCGTGACGACCGCGATTGGCGGGAACGAGGACACCGCTTTCAGAAAGCTCACCGAGGCCGACAAGGCGAAGGACGCGCCAAAGGTGAAGACCACCCTGGACGGCAGTTACCCCGCAGCCGCCGTCATACCGATCACCGATCCCAACGCGCTGGAGTGGCATGTGATCTGCCTCGACAAGCGTTCGGGCAAGGTCGCGTGGCGACAGACGGCTCACGTGGGCGTGCCGGCCATCGGCAGACACGAAAAATCCACGCAGGCGAATGCGACGCTGGCGACCGACGGCACGCACCTCGTCGCGTTCTTCGGTTCCGAGGGTCTGTTCTGCTATCGACTGGCGGACGGACGTCTGTTGTGGAAGAAATCGTTCGGCCTTCTCGACGCAGGGTACTGGGAGGTTCCGTCGTGGCAGTGGGGATTCGCCAGCTCGCCCGTCATACACGACGGCCGGCTCATCCTCCTCGCCGACGTCCAGAAGGATTCGTTCCTCACCTCGTTCGACATCACCACCGGCAAGGAAATCTGGCGGACGGCGCGGCGCGACGTGCCGACGTTCGGCACGCCAACAGTCGTCCAGCACGGTACCCACACGCAGATCGCGGTGAACGGCTGGCGCGAGACCGCTGGCTATGATTTCGCGACCGGCGCACAGCTGTGGTCGTTGAACAACCCGAAGGGCGGGGACCTGCCCGTGCCGACACCCATCACCGACGGCGGCCTCATCTTCTTCACCAGCGGACATGTCGCGACGCGGCCGATCATTGCCGTCCGTGCGAGCGCGCGCGGCGCGCTGACGCTCGAGGGAGAACCCGGCACCAATCCACACATCGCATGGAACATCGTCCGGGACGGGTCATACGTTCCGACCCCCGTGCTTTACCGCGGACTCCTTTACAACGGGAGGGATGTGGGGGCGCTGGAGGTTTACGAAGCGGCGACGGGGAAGCGCCTGTATCAGCAGCGACTCGGCCCGGGTGGACGGTATACATCGTCGCCGGTCGCCGGTGACGGCAAGGTTTACTTCACCAGCGAAGATGGCGACGTCTTCGTCGTGAAGGCGGGCCCGGAGTTCGAGTTGCTCGCTCAAAACGATATGGGAGAAGCCAGCATGGCCACACCTGCGATTTCCGAAGGCCGCTTGTACTTCCGTACCCGCAGCCACCTTGTGGCGATCCGCTAGCGAACGAGCGGCTTGTCGAGCGAGTCCCAGCCGTACGCTGCAGCCACGCGCGCTTCGATCTCGGCGATCACCAGTTGTCCCGCATCGCCATTGGTCATCGTCACGATCCCATAGCCCTTGCGCACGTGACCGAGCATGTTCGCGCGGAACCCCCAGTTGGATCCGCCGTGGACAAAGTACCAACCTTCGTTCCGCTGTTCGAGCCTCACTGTGACGCCGGCGGGCCCGACGCCGGTCGGAGATAGCATCTCCCGAGCCGCCGCCTGCTTCAGCACGGCCCCCTCGCGTCCGACCACGGCGCGCTGGATTTCAATGACGAACTTCGCCAGATCGCCAGGAGTGGTCCACATCCCAGCGGCGGCCTGTTCGGGATACACGTGCCACGGCACGCCCATCGGTTTCCCCTGTGCGCTATGCGCTCGAGTTGCGCGAGCGGCCAAGGCGTCCGGCAGCGGTTGCTCGAAAGTGCTGTGAGTCATCCCGAGCGGCGACAGGACGCCGGCACGCATGATCTCGGCGAACGGTTGCGCCAGCAGGTCGGTCAACGCCAGCTGCACGATGGTGTAACCGCCGCCCGAGTACTTATAGGACTGGAATGGAGGGCGCGCGAACACGACGGGGCCGACATTCGACGGCTTCTGCCCCTCGATGACCTGGACGGCCGTTGGTCGAGCCGCGGTGAGCTCGTATCCCGGAAAGCCGAAGCCATCGTCAGCGCCCGATGTGTGACTGAGGAGCCCACGCAGCGTCACCGGCGTGTTGCGCGTGTGATCGTTCTTCGGTACCTGCCAGGACTTCAACAGTGTATTGATGTCTGCGTCCAGGCTGATGCGTCCCTCCTGGACGAGGCTCATCACCGCCATGGCGGTGACCGGTTTGCTGATCGACGCCGCTTGAAACAGGGTGTCGATCTGCACCGGACGCTGCTGTTCGACGTCCGCGACGCCGTAGCTTTTCGCCCAATGAATCTTGAAGTCCTTGATGACGGCGACGCTCACGCCCGGTACCCTGAACTTCTGCATCACCTCGGCGAGCGTCAGCGCGTCCAGACCCTGGCGGTTCGGCGCTTGCGCTGCCTCGATGCGCGCGATGATCGCGGCGCTGTCCGTCTGAGCCACGACAGGACTGCGGGAGTTGGCCGCGAGCATCGTTAAGACCAGCAGCGTAAACAGACCGGTGGTTGTTTTCAGCCGCACGTTACCTCCGCGCATTTCGCATTTCGCATTTCGCATTTCATCGCTCCGTTCTGTGGCGCGCGGTCGCGAGCGTCGTCGATGACGCCGCTGACATGGACTCGAAGTAGGAGACGAAACGTTTGGTTTCGGGAGCATTGTAAGGCTTCAGGTTCTGCGCCCACCGATACGCAATCGGCTGGAAGTTCAGCTCCACGTCGACGGTGAAGGGGCCCGGCGCGGCGGCGGTGGCGATGACGTAGCGGACCCGATCGCCGCCGGCTGTGAAGTCACTATCGGTGGACGCAGCACCATGAACGGCAATGTCTTTTGCCGCGGTGACCTTGTCGAAGCCACGCGGCAGCAGCCGGTTGTCTTTGACGTAGCCGGTGGCTTTCAAGAGTCCCGTCGTGATGGCACCCGCGGGATCCACCATGATCGACTCATAAATCTGGACGGCGTTCGGACTCGTGATCTCGGTGTAGTGCGGCTCGGCCCGCGCCGGGTCGGCGTCGTTGTCGTTCCCCTGGATCAATCCTTCCCGCGTGACCGCGCCGGATTCAAAGACGACGGCGCCAGACCTGTCCTTGACCACCACGTGCAGCCAGGCGCGGCGTGAGGGGTACGCGGTCGGCAGCTTGTGTCCGGACAGGTTCTGAACGGAAACGTCAACGACCAGTCGTCCGCCGGAGTGTTCCGCCCGGTCGATTGCGACCGTGGCGGTCTCGGTGCGGAGGTGCTCGATCGTGTCGCGGACCGACGATTCCAGCTCCTGCGGGAGTGCCTCGACGCCGAGCTCCGTGCGGTAGCGATTCAGCATGCGCAACATGAAGAAGTTGCCGCCCCGAAACGAATGTCTCGCGACGCCTTCGCGCAGATCGCCGAGCACCGACGAGAAGCGTACCGGTTCGGTCACCACGGGCATGTGACACGACTGGCAGCTGCGTTCCTCGCGGAACGCGCTGTGCCGCCATTCGAGGTACGGCACCTGCTCCGGGAACTCTCCGACCACCTCGCCGTTCGGTCCGCGTGCTTTCGTATAGAGCGTGTGACAGGTCGCGCACATCTCGGACTGCCGGATATGCTGCGACTCGGCCGGGACGAATCCGGTCGCCGAGTGCATGATGGTCGTCCGGCCCGCGTCAACAGGATAAGGGCCAAATACGGAGGCTTTCCCGGGCGCGTCATCGGGACCGACGTCAAACCCGCCGGTGAAGCTGGCCGGCGTGCCAAAACGGTCGGCTGTGATCCGGTGGCACATCGTACACGACACGCCGTCGGCGGCCAGCTTCGCTTCCGGTGTGTCCACGGCGCCGACCGGAAGGTGCGCGAACACCTCTCCCTTGCTCCCGTTCCACATCGCCTGCGTCCGCGCCATCGGCATATGACACGTGGCGCATTCGTCTTCGATCTCGTCGGCCGCCGCCGGATGATCCATGACCTCTCGCCGGACCGCCGCCTGCCAGTACGGGTCGCGCGCCGAGTTGGCCATCATCGTCGCGCGCCAGTTCGCGCCGATCGAAACGTCCTCTCCGGCCGATGTCGTCAGCCCGTTGTGTCACGCCATGCAGTTGTCCGAGACGTCGAACGCCGTTCTCGAGATTGCTGTCGATGTCGGAGGTACAGCGGCGCCTTTCGCAACCGGGCGCTGCGGACCGGCCGCCGAGGCAAACGCCACCGTCAGGAGCCATCCGCATGATGCGGCACCGATCAGGACCGTGTGTGTGCTCGCGTTCATCTACCAGCCGTCAAAGAAACCGCCGTCGAACCAGTCCCACAGCAGGTAGAACAGCAGTCGCGGGCCACGCCCCTTCCGTTCGTTCACGGGCATTTCGACGCCAACACTTGCCGCAATGTGCTGCCGCGTCGGCAGCGTGACCTGAACCTGTGGCACGAGGTCCCACGTGGTCCGCGCGCCGCTCGTGAATTCGCGGCTCGCGAGTACTTCGATCATCGGCGACCACGCGCGGCCTGCGCCGGCGTTCTGAGCAAAGGTGCGTCCAACCGCCAGACGGACGAATCCCTCGTTGGATGCCCGATCGCGGTTCGCCGGCAACTCCAGAGCCGCGTGGGCCTGGAGAAACGAGTCTCGCGGCAGCATCTGGCCGAACAGGACGAAGGGCTCGAAGACCGTCGTCCCGCCGCCGAGACCTCGCTCTTCCTTGCCCGTGGGGAAGATCACCTCTCCGCCCGCGCTGAGGATCCGGCCGCGCTCGAGCGAGTGCGTCAACACGCGCTTGAAGCCGATCGCGACGTCGCCGAGGCCGCGTTGCCAGCCGTCGGGCGTCGTTCCGTTCAGCTCGAACGGTACTTTGATCTCGTACTGGTTGCGTGACCCCAGGCGACGCTCGTAGATCACTTCAGTCGTCACCGCGCCACCGCCGCGCGGATTGATCGCCACGGTCGCTACTGTTTCGTTCTCCGGGAAGGCTTTCTCCGTGCGTTGCGGGCGCGGGAGATTGAGCTCGCCGCGCGGCCATCTCGCGTCGGTGCACATGCCGCGGATGTAGCCGAGGATCTGCTTGATTTCGTCCTCGCTGAGCGCCGCGCCGAACGCCGGCATGCGGCGGTCGAACGCGCGCACGGGGCCGCCGTGCTGGACGACGATCAGCCAGTCAGGATCGGGCTCGGGTGTGGCGAAGCCGCAGTCAGTGAAATCCGGTACCGGGATGTCAAAGCCCACGGCGCTTCTGGGCATGCCTCGGCCGTCAGGGCCGTGGCAGCTCATGCAGGCGGATTCGTAGAGTGCCTTGCGGTTGCGGGTGTCGCGACAGTGGCCCGAGCTGACGCGTTGGATTGTCCACCCGCCAGCACCGCCGCACTTCCGCAGACGACCAATATGGCACCAAGGAAAAGAGGGGTGACAGCAGCTGCGCAGCTCTTGTTCATTCGTGAAATGTCGGATGCTTTCAGACAGGTCTCCCGGTTTCCGTGTGGCACAGACAGCATATAATATATAATATTCTGTCTGTGGGATAGGTGGCTCTGTTTTGACGACGCGGTCTTCGTGAAGGTCTCGCGCAGGGAGCGGTCGCGATGGGCTTCGGGAGCGCCTACACGCCGGGCGCCACGATCGCCGAGATCGAGCGCATGTTCAAGATCGCCGCAGCGGGCGGCGTGGTCGTGCACATTCATCTGCGCGGGGGCGTCCTCGGGCTGCAGGAAACCATCAGCGCCGCGGCCGCCGCGCGCGCGCCGCTCCACATCGTGCACGTCAACTCGTCGGCGGGCGACGACCTCGCTCAATTCCTCGCCATCATTCAGGCAGCACGCGACAAGGGTCAGGACGTCACAACCGAGGCGTACCCGTACGGTGCGGGCATGACCGAGATTCAGTCCGCGCTGTTCGACGACTGGGCGAGCTGGCCGGATGACCGCTACGCGCTGCACCAACTGGTATCGACCGGTGAGCGCCTCACGCGCGCGACGTTCGAAAAAGCGCGCAAGACGGGCGGCACCGTGATCATTCACGGCCGATCGGAGGAACAGACGCGCAGCGCGGTTGCCAGCCCGCTCGCGATGATCGCCAGCGACGGCTTCATCGAGAACGGGCGCGGGCACCCTCGCACGTCCGGCACTTACGCCCGAGTCCTCGGCCGCTACGTACGCGAGCAGGGCGCGATGACATTGATGGACGCGCTTCGGCGCATGACGCTCGAGCCCGCCCGACGCCTGGAGCGGCGCGTGCCGGCGATGGCTAACAAGGGCCGGATCCGGGTCAAAGCCGACGCGGACCTGACGATCTTCGATCCCGCGACGGTTATCGACAGGGCCACCTACGAAGACGCCACTATTCCCTCGGCGGGAATCTCGTACGTCGTCGTGGGAGGTCAGGTGGTGGTGGACCGAGGTCAGCTCACCGCTGCACGCCCCGGTAGCGCTCTGCGAGCGCCGGTCCGCTCTTCTCCTGCGCGATGAACCAGTCGATGTGCTCTTCGAGGAGCGTCAGCGGCATCGACCCGCTCCCCACCAGCGCCTCGTGAAACCTCGTGATGTCGAAGCGGTTTCCAAGTGCACGCTCGGCCTTGCGCCGCAGCTCCAACATCTTCAAACTTCCCAACTTGTACGAGAGCGCCTGTGCCGGACTCCCGACGGCGTATCGGAGGGTTTCGGAGTCGATCTGGGCATCAGACTCGAGCGTGTGCTCCTTCATATAGGCGATCGCCTTCGCACGCGGCCAGCCATAGAAGTTCAAACCGGTGTCGACGACGAGCCGCACGGAGAAGAACGTGTCGTACATGAGGCGCCCGTATAGATCGTAGAGATCGCTGTACATACCGGCTTCCATCGCCAGGCCTGAAGACGCGTACTCGGCCCAACCCTCCTGAAAGCCCGGGTGTCCGAGGTGGCGGCGAAACGCCGGACGCTCCAGGCGTTCGCGCTGCCCCGCCATGTGGAAATGATGGCCGGGCATGATCTCGTGATACGCCAGCGCGGCCGCGTTGAGCAGCGAGCGCTGATCCAGATTCGACCCGTTGAAAAAGTAGTAGCCGGAGGGATCGAGCGGGCTCGGCACCGTGTAGTACCCGTAGGTCATCGAACCCTCGAGGGCCGGGTTCAGCCGCTTAATCGTGTAGGGAGCTTTCGGAAACGTCGTGAAGAAGCGGTCCAGCGCAGGACGGATGCGGTCGATGGCGCTCGTCAGCCTGTTCCCGATCTCCTCGGGCGTTTTTGGAAAGAACCGGGGATCGGTCTTGAGGAATCGGTGAAACTCCTCCTTCGATCCCTTGAAGTCGAGCCGCGCGCGGATATCCGTCAGTCGTCCTTCGAGCGCGGCGACTTCCCGCACGCCGATCTTGTGCGCCTCCTCGGGGCTGACGTTCAACGTCGTCTCCGCGCGGATCAGGAACCGATAAGCGTCCTTTCCTCCCGGGTATTGCCAGAGGCCGACGGTTCTCGGCGCTTTGCCGCGCAGCGGTCCGTCCAGGAACTGTGCGAGCCGGGTCAGCGCGGGATTGAGGTCAGACACGATCGTGCGCGCCACATCCTTCTGAAATTCGGCTGCGCTGCCAGGGTCGAGCTTCGCGAGCCTTGCCGGCGCCACAGCGAAGGGACTCGCCGCGGGATCACGAACGTAGTGAGTCAGCGACGTGACGATCGGACCGATCGCCTCTTCGGGGAGGACGATGCCACGTTCCGCCTGTCCGGCAAGCTTCGCCTCGATGCGCCCGATGAACGCCGGGTATTCGGCGAGCCGCGCGCGATACGCATCAAGGTCGCCGGGCGCGTTGAACGGGTGGCGCTCGAAGACGCGGTGACTGCGCAGGAACACGTTCGACTGCGCGGTAACGGGTGAGAGGAACCAGTAGACGTCTTGTTCCTTGATGACCTGGTCGAGGCGGCTCTTGAGGATGCCGAGGGTCAGCCACTCGTCATGCGTCAACTCCGCCGGCCGCACAGGCTCGAGCCGCTTCAGGATCGACCGCGCGGTGTCGGCCTCGTGCCGCGCGCGCGACTCCGACACGTCGGTCAACTGAGAGTCGGCGGAAGGGCGCTGCTTCGAGTACTCATCGGCGATCTGACGCAGCAGCCGAGAGCTGGGCGCTTCGGGTGCCGAAGCTGACTGCCCTGCAGCGGCGAGCGGCAGGCACGCAAGCAGGAGTGCCGTCAGCCGAATCACTGGACCGTTCATTTTTCGTCGGCCGGCTCGGTCTTGAACTCCACCATGATCGACTCTCCAGGCTGCGGCTTCGGTGCGTGTTTCTTCGGGCCCTGTTCGAAACGCACCGCCCCGAACGGCAGAGCGGCGCCATCCATCCATACGAACAGATAGGTCGGGTGCTCATGCTCGAGCGACGGGGCCTTTGTGTATCCTCGGATCACCCGCGCGTACTCGTTCTCGGCGATGAAGACGAAGTTGTTGGGATCGGCTTTCAGCGCATCGAGCGTGACCGCTTTCCAGGGAGTCACCGGCGGCGTCTTGAACTCGATGATGACCAACTCTGCGGGCGTGGCGCTGACGTTCTCGAGCGAGCGTTTGCCGGCAGTGAGGAAGGCGACTTCCCCCCGCTTGCGCGTCTCGGACTTTCCGGCCGCTCCGCCGACGCGATAGGTGGTCTCGCTGAGGAAGATCGCGACCGCCGCCCGATGCTTGATGGTCGCGGGCTTCTCCTTTGGCGGTAGCGTCACGCGTAACACGCGCACCAGAGGGTTATCTATCTCGACCGTGTACGGAGTCAGATTCACCGTGGGCGGGGCCTGTGCGAGACCCGAGGCGGCGATGAGAACAGCGCCGATGGTCAAAAAACAACGCATGGTTTGCTTCTTCCAGAAGGAACGTACAGATCAAACGTACAGATCAGATGATGCGGCAGCGTGCAAGGCTAATAAAGGCTGTTGCATGCGCCAGACTTCATATGATATACAATATGCGCAGCACCGCACCTAGCGAGAATGCTAAGCAATTCTTCGTCGTCAATCGGGTCCTGTATTCCAGGGTCAGGCGTGTCAGACAAGACATCGGAAACGGAGGCAGCTGCTATGAACGGTCGACGCATCTCAATTCCGGCGCTCGCGGTCGCCGTTCTCCTGTGCCTAGCACCGGAGCCGGCCCGCGCACAGTCCACTAACGAAGGATCCGTGCGGGGGCACGTCAAAGACGCCCTGGGGGCGCTCGTGCCTGGGGTCGCGATTACCGCGACCTCCGACGCATCGCCGATCGAGCGTCGCGTGACGAGCGACGCTACCGGTTACTACCGCCTCGACAATCTACTGCCCGGCACATACACCATCACCGCCGAACTCCAGGGTTTCTCCAAATTCAGGCGAGAGGGTGTGGTCGTGCAGGCGGGTCTCAATCTCGGTCTCGACATCCCAATGGCGATCGGCGCCTCAACCGAAGTCGTGAACGTCGAGGCCGACACGCCGATGCTCGACACGAAGAGTTCGGTGCAGTCACTCAATATCAGCGGCGAGTTCCTGCGCGAGATCCCGGTGAGCCCGCGGCGCCTGTGGGCCGACGCGCTGAGCCTGGCCCCGGGCGTGACCAGCGCCGATGGCGGCATCGCCGGTACCGGCGGCTATTACTTCCTTCGCGGCGCCAGCCAGCTGCAACAGGTGATCGCCATTGACGGCGCCGACATGGGGTCGGGCCAGGGGGGAACGGCCAGCCAGGTCAACCTGAGCACCGAGGCGCTCGCTGACACACAGATCACGACCGGCGGGGTCGATGCCGGGGCGCCCCTCGGGTTCGGAGTCATCGCAAACATGGTGACGAAGTCTGGTACCAACCGGCTGCGCGGCTCCGCCGTGCTGGCGTTCCAGGACGATAGCTGGAACGGCAACAATCAGCCTGGCGGCACCTCCGCCGTCGTCCGGAGCACTCAGCCTGAGTTTTCGCTGGGGGGCCCCATCCTGAAGAATCGCCTCTGGTTCTTCGGCGCGTACCGCTATCAGAGAAGGTATGTGGGCCTGTCACGCACGGCGACGGAACTGGCCAGGCTGCAGGCGCTGTATCCGGAGTTCGAGCGGTTCGACAACCCTGATATCGCGCACTATGGCTTCGTCAAAGCGACGGCCCAACTGGGCCCGAAGCATCAGGTGTCGGCGTTCTACCAGCGCGACCGCAGCCCGAGCCAGGCGAATCAGGCGACCGACGCCGAACCCTTCGGTGGGCAAGTCGCTGGGGGGCCCGGATGGTCGGTCAACCTTACGAACGCCTGGAGTTCAACGTGGATCACGCGGTTCTCGGCGTCGTACAACCGTAAAGGCTTTGATCGATCGTTCCGGCCAGATCGTCCGGGACAGCCGATCTTCCAAGCCGTCACCGCAGCGCAAGGACGCCTGGTCGGGAACACACTGCTGGCGACCCTGAGCAACGGAAACCTCGGACTGGGATTCACGCAGCCCTACTCGAAGACTACGTTGACAGGTGACGCGACCTATTACCGAAACGCCAAGGGCGGCTCGCACGAGGTCAAGTTCGGGTTCTACTTCCAGCCGACGCTGCACGCGGAACAGAATATCGTCCTCTCCAACGGCGGTTTCAAGCATGAGGCGCATGTGCTGCGCAATCCTGCGGATCTCGCGGGCGGAACCGTACCGTATTGGCGGCAGGTGTATGAGAATGATACCTTCCAGACGATCAATGCCGACACGTCCGACTATGCGTTCTACGTGCAGGACAACTGGCGTCCGACGTCACGCCTGACGATCAACGCCGGACTGCGCGTCGACACTATCCGCCGGCACGACAATCTGTTCGACATCGAGACGCAAAAGAGCACCGAGATAGGTCCACGTCTCGGGGCGACCTACGTCCTGACCAGCGACCAGCGCAACGTGATCTATGTCAGCCTCGTCCGGCAGCACGAAGCGGCGTCCATCGGGAACGTGGGCGCTGGATCGGTCTCCGGCGCCTTTACCGATCTATACGACCTCGATCTCAACGGGACATTCGAAACGTCCCTCCTCACGCCAGCCAGCTCGGTGCGGACCCGGAACCGGCTCTTCGATCGTGATCGGCATCAGCCGTACATCAACGAGGGCATCGTTGGATACCGTCGCCAGCTGCCGGGGCGGATGAGTGCCGGCGTCAGTTTCTCAGTGCGGGAGTATAAGGACGCGTTCACTTCGCAGGAGGTGAACGGCATTTATGAAGGCAACGTGTTCAAGGGGTTTGGCGCTGCCGACGCCGCGCTGAACGAAATCTTCCTGACCACCAACAGCGCGCTCAATTCGAAGGTCTACACCGGCCTCGATCTGCAGGTTGCGAAGCAGACCGCGGCGGTTCAGCTGATCGCCAACTACACGCGCCAGTGGCGCCACGTCTCAGGGGAATTCCAGCCCAACGATCCGGCGTCCTTCCTTCAGCCCGACGCTTTTGCGAACGACAAGGGCATCGGGGCGGCAAGCGGAGCCGACACCAACAGCCTCTCGGGCGGGTCGCAGGTGGCTGGACTCGCGTGGCGCGACCACGGGTTTCGCATCGCGGCGAGCTACAAGGCACCGTGGGCACTTCGGGCATCCACCACCTATGTCGTACAGAGCGGCGTCTGGTCGGGCCCGATCGTGAAACAGCTGGCGGCGGCCGATCCGCAGTACGGACCGCCAACGGTCCCGGTCACCAGTAACGGCGTCACCCGGAACGTGACCAACCCGCTGGCAACCAGAATCCGCTTTGCGTTTCCGACTCGAGGAGAAGGCCAGTTCACGTCACCGACTGTCCACTACTGGACCCTTCGCCTCGGGCGCGCCTTCGCGCTCAGTGGCCACCACTTGGAGACCGCCGTGGAGGTGTACAACGTCATGAACCTGGGTGGGGATTACGCGCCTCTCAACCCAGGTGTCAACCAGCTGTACAGCACGGACTACGGAAAGTCCACCTTCCGCCAGCCGCCGCGGGCGGTCCAGCTGTTCTTCCGGTACGCGTTCTAGCGAGAACGGGCTTACAGTCGAAGTTTCAGCGCACATGGAGGGCCGCGTTCGCGGTTCCTCCATGTGTGATCCGACATGTGGCGCATCGCCATCCTCAGCTACGTAGCCGACAGAGATTCTCAACATGACACACACGTATCGATGCTGGATCGCAGCCGCAGGCTGCGTGCTCGCTCTGACCGCAAGTCCGCCGGCCGTCATCGTTCAGGAACCCGCGGTGCGTGGCCGGCTCTATCTGGACAGCCGCGCGGAGCTCGCGCTGGCACGCGCGCGCGGCGAGACGACGGTCACGCTCGTGATTGCGGCGCGCGAGAGGGGCGCCGACACGGTTGCGCGGGACGTCGCGGCCGCTGGTGGAACCGTTCGTGTGAAGAACGACGACGTCGGTTATCTGCGTGTCGAGGTCCCGATCGATCGTGCGGACGCCGTCGCCGGCGGCAACGGAGTGGAAGCCGCCGCGGTCGATTTCTCGGCGGCAGCCAGCCTCGTTATTCTAGCCGGCCCCAGACAGATCTCGTCCGATTCGAGTCATGACGCGGGCGTCGAATCCGGTTCTGGTCCATCTGCCCAGGACGTGGTGCCCGCGGCGCAGTGGTCCGACGCGCCCTTCACAAAGCCGTATTCTCCTCTGAAGGACCTCGGCGCCGCCGACCTCCGCCGCGCACATCCGACGTTCGACGGCCGCGGAATCACGATCGGGCATGTTGAGCGGACCGTCGATCTGCTGATCCCCGAGCTCGAGACGGCCCTGACCCTCGACGGACGCGAGACCCCGAAGATTGTCGACGTGCGAACCACGACGGATCCTGACCACACGCACGGACCCGACGGCCGTCGGATCTGGACGAAGATGGACCTCGAGGTCACTGCGCCGGGAGGCCGCTTCACGGCGGGCGACGCCACCTATTCCGCACCGCGCGACGGGCGCTTCCGTTTCGGGATCTTCGACGGCGGAGGCATCTGCGGGACTTTTCTGACGCGGCGAAATGCGGACGCGCCCCCTGCATCCGCGTGCCGCTTCGGCATCCTGTGGGACGAGCAGTCGCGCGAGGTCTGGGTCGACACCACCCGCGACCGCAGCTTTGCCGACGAGCGCGCGCTCGCTGATTTTCAGGTCCGCCGTGACATCGGCACGCTTGGCCGCGATGAGCCGGACACACCCGAGCGCGAGCAGGTGTCATTCACGGTCCAGATGGATCCCGCGAAGCGGGCAGTTGCGCTCAATCTGGGCAACGGCGGACACGCGACGAGTGTCGCGTCGTCGGCCGCAGGGAGCCGTGGCGCCCGCGGCCGCTTCGAAGGGGTGGCACCCGGCGCCCGGCTGATCAACTTTGATTACGGCAGCGAATGCATCGCCGGAGTGATCGAGGCCTTCATCGCGGCGTTCGCCGATCCGCGCGTCGATCTCGTCCTCTTCGAGCAGAACTCGCTGCTCCTGAAGGGATATCGCCTCAACGACGGCCGCCATCCGTCAGCCATTATCACCGACCGGCTCATCGCGAAATACAGGAAGCCGTACGCCGTCACCGCGAACAATCCTCCTGGCCTCGGTGCCACGACGGAGCACGGGAATGCGCGCTGGGGGTTCGCCGTCGGATCGTTCGAAACAAAAGAGTCGTATCGGGTCAACGACGGGTACCTGGTCGAGCACGACGACAACCTGCACCACGATTCCGGAGCGGGTGGACCATCAGGAACCGGCAAGATCAAGCCAGACATCGTCGTTCCGTCTGGGTACCTCGCCAGTTTCATGCCGATCAGGAACTACACGCCGGCCTACTCCGGGCAGAAGGGACTGTATCGATTTCCTCCCGGCTACGGCATTTTCGGCGGCACCTCGCAGGCCGCGCCGACGATGGCGGGCGCACTCGCGATACTCATGAGCGCCGCCAAGCAGGAGCGGGTGCCGTACGACGCCGAGCGTATCTGGCGCGCCGTGACCGGCAGCGCGCGTCATCTGCCGCATCTGAAGACCTACCTCCAGGGCCACGGCGCCGTCGATGTAGAGGGAGCGCTCGCGCTGCTCAAGGCGTATGCGAAGGATGCGCCGCGGCTGACGATCGAGAGCCGGTCTTCGGTGCGCACGGCATACAGCGCCTGGTTGACGCCGCCGCACGAGGGGGTTGGATTGTGGGAACAGGAAGGGTGGCGCGCCGGTCAGAAGGCGCAGCGCACCATCACGTTCACCCGGACGGGCGGACCGGCGGAGCCAATGACATTCAATGTGTCGTGGCAGGGCAACGACGGCACCTACGCATCGGCGTCAACACTGACGCTACCCCTCAAGAAGCCGACAGCACTCATCGTCACGGTGGCGCCGCCGGCCTCAGGGGCTCACAGCGCGGTCGTCACGCTCGATCACGCGTCCGTCTCCGGACCTGCGTATCGCACGATGGCCACTATCGTGGCGGCGGAACCCTTCGATGCCAAGACGCAGTTCGCGGTCTCGAAACAAGAAACCGTCGCACGGCCAGGCCCCTTCACGTCGTACCACCTCGAAGTGCCGCACGCTGCCGAGGCACTGGCGGTGCGAGCGACAGGGGCGAACCTGTGGCTGCTCGATCCCATCAATCGTGGATCGAACAGTCCCGGAGCGAATCCTCGTGTCGTGCCGCTGCCGCGCCCCGGCATCTGGGAGGCCATCACCGAGATCGAGAGCGATGCGCTCGAACTCGCATGGATGGTGCCCGCTGGCCAGCTCGCGCCCCCGGTGCCGACGACTTTCGATGCGAACGTGCTCGGCGCACGCATCGATACCCCTGCGCCTCTGAACCTGACACCGGGCAGCTCACAAACGATCGAGGTCAGCGTCGAGAACCGCTTCGCCGCGTTCCAGGGAGGACTGACGACGACGGCCGTCGTCTCGGCCCGCACCTCTCGAGAGCGCCTGGCGCCCCACAACCAACGGGTCTTCGACCTGCAGGTGCCTGCCGGCTCACCGCTGCTCCTCGCGGAGATCACCGGCGCGTCAGTGTCGGACGGTGAGCTCGATCTCTATCTGTTCGACTGCACCGGCAAGCGCTGCGTCACGGTGGCTGCTACGCTGGGCCTTGGTACGGCGCCGCGCGTGCGGCGCCTGCTGCCCAAGCCGGGCCTGTGGAAAGTCGTGGTGGACGCGAGTCGCGTGCCCGCTGACGGCATCGCGTTTGATTACACCGACGCGGTCGGCGATCCCGCCCTCGGCATGGTCGCCGTGGCCGATGGCAGCGTCGCCCGGGCCGCTGGCGCCCGCTGGACGAGTACGGCGAACGTCTGGCTCGCGGGACCGAGCGCTGCGGGACGCGACGCGCGCGCCGCGCTCGTCGTCAGCGCGACCGAAGGCGGCGCGACGGTGCCGATCGCGGTGCGCCTGGTGCCGATCAAGGCAAAGGGATCGGATCACGTTCAGCGGAGGCCCAGAAGATGACCGTTACCAACCTGACGCTGGTGTCGCCCGAGGAGGTCCGCGCCGCGATCCCTCGCGTGGCGAGCCTTGCGTCGAGGACTCCCCTCCTCGATGCCGGGCGCGTCGCCGGCCGGCGGCTGCACCTGAAGTGCGAGAACATGCAGCCGTCAGGGGCGTTCAAGCTCCGTGGCGCCGTGAACATGCTGCAACAACTGACAGCCGACCAGCGGCGGGCCGGCGTCATCACGTATTCCTCAGGTAACCACGGACAGGCGGTCGCCTATGCCGCGCGCGCGTTGAACACGCCCGCAGTCGTGGTGATGCCGACGACGGCGTCGGAGATCAAGGTCGAGAACGTCCGGCGTCTTGGCGCCGAAGTGCTGTTTGCAGGCACCACGTCGAACGAGCGTCACGTCAGAGCAGAAGCCGAGGCTGCGGCACGCCACCTCACCATCGTTCCCCCTTACGACCATCCGTGGATCATTGCCGGTCAAGGCACCGTTGGACTCGAGATCGTCGAGGACCTCCCTGACGTCGCCGCCATCCTGATCCCGATCGGCGCCGGCGGACAGATCTCAGGCGTCGCGGCAGCCCTCAAACGGGACCACCCCGACATCCGCCTGATCGGCGTCGAACCGGCGGGCGCCAACGCGATGCAGCAGTCGGTCAAAGCGGGCCACCCCGTGACGATCGCGACGAGCACCAGCATTGCCGACGGCTTGCTGCCGGTGAGACCCGGCGATCTGACCTTCGCCCACGTTCATGCGCTGGTCGACGCGATTGTGACGGTCGAAGAGAGCGACATCGTCGACGCCCTGCGTTGGTATTACTTCGAAGCTCGGCTCGTCGTCGAGCCGAGCGGCGCCGTCGCGCTGGCGGCGCTGCTGTCCGGCGCCGCGGAGCGATTCCTGACTGAGGAGGGAGCGGTCGTCGCTATTGTGAGCGGCGGAAACGTCGCTCCTGACGCACTCGCGGCGCTGCTCGGAAAGGCCGGCGATGAACGGAGCTGAAACGCAACGGCGCGTCGGCCGGTTCTGCATCGCCGCCATCCTGGCCGTCTCGCCACTCGCCGCGGTCGCCGCGACTGGACCCTCACGCGACGCCGCCATTGAAGCCAGGGTCGACGCCTGGTTCTCGAGGTTTACACCGGCGACTGCGGGTTGCGCCGTCGGCGTCAGCAATGCCGGCAAGGTGGTGCTCGAGAAAGCGTACGGGATGACCGACCTCGAGCACGGCGTGCCGAACACGCCGGATTCCATCTTCGAGATCGCGTCAGTCTCCAAGCAGTTCACGGCGGCGGCAGTGCTGTTGCTGGCCAGGGAGGGCAAGCTGTCGCTCGACGATCCGGCGCGCAAGTACCTGCCCGAGCTTCCCGACTACGGCCGCCCGCTCACGATCCGTCAGATGCTCACCCATACGAGCGGCCTCCGCGACTGGGGAAGCGTGGTCGGGCTAACGGGTTGGCCACGCGGGACGCGTGTGCATACCCACGCGCACGTCCTCGACGTCGTCAGCCGCCAGCGTGCGCTCAACTTTCCGTCCGGCACCCGCTGGTCGTACAGCAACACCGGCTACAACCTGGCGGCGGTGCTCATCTCGCGGGTCAGCGGGCAGTCGTTTGCCGACTTCACACGCGCCAGGATTTTCGAGCCGCTCGGGATGACGCGCACCTCATGGCGCGACGATCACACCCGGATCGTCACCGACCGGGCGATTGCGTACGATGACCGGCCCGATGGTCTGCACACGAACATGCCGTTCGAGAACATCCATGGGAACGGCTCGCTGCTGAGCACCGTGGGCGACCTCCTGAAGTGGAATCAGAACTTTGTCGCGCCGATCATCGGCGATGCCGCGTTCGTCAAGGAGCTGCAAGTTCCCGGACGCTTCGAGGATGGCCGATCGCACGATTACGCATTCGGACTGTTCATCGGCACGTATAAAGGCCTGCGCCGCGTGTATCACAGCGGATCGACCGCGGGGTATCGATCGTATGTCGTGCGCTTCCCCGATGAGGGTCTGTCGATCGCCGTCCTCTGCAACGCCGGCGCCAGCTCCAGATCGGGCGAGGCCGCGTATGTCATCGCCGATCTCTATCTGGCGAGCCATCTGAAGCCGCCGGCGCCGCCTGCGGCGCACCCGTTGAGCCGCGCCGAGATGGACGGGGTCGCCGGCCTGTACGTGAATCGGGAAACAGGCGAGCCTCTCTCTATCATTCGCAACAACGACGCGCTCCGTTTCGAAACCGACAGTTTTGAAACCTCCGACGGCGGGGCCGCGCGAGGCGTTCTTGTTCCCGTGTCGGCGTCCCGGTTTGCTGCCGCGAACGGTCGCGTGACACTTGAGACGTCGGGCGACAGCCTGCAAAAGACCGATCCGTTCGGGAAGGTCGATCGGTTCGACCGGGTCAAGCCGGTCACCTCCACGGCCGGCGGGCTGGCGCAGCTGCCGGGCCGGTACGTCAGCGAGGAAGCGGAAGCGGTGCTGGATGTCGCCATCGTGGACGGGGCGTTGGTGTTGAAACGCCGCCCGGATGCCATCATCACGCTGACTCCGCTCTACGCGGACGCATACCGTGGGTCCATCGGAGTGGTGCGTTTTCACCGGGACCGGTCCGGGGCGGTCAAAGAACTGAGTGTGGCGCTGGACCGAGTCTGGGATGTGCGGTTCAAGCGTCAGTGATCAATAGGGGTTGTATGCATCGTTCCTTGAAGGTTGTCGTGATGTCTCTCGCCGCAGTCATGGGCGGCGTTGCGTTCCATTCCGGGTTCCGCGGCGCACTCGAGGCGGCCGGGCAACAGGCTGAGCGGCCGAGCGTGGCCCCGCCAGGACGAGAGCGGAGCTACGCACTAGCGACGCAGATTCCGTCCTTGATCAAAGGGGGCGTGCTCACGCCGCGCTGGATGGCGGATGGCAACAGCTTCTGGTACGCGGAAGGCGCGCCCGACAATACCGTCATCTACAAATTCGACCCGGCGACCAAAGCCAAGACGCCGGTGTTCGACACGGCGCGACTGCGCGCAGCGCTGACGCCCGTCCTCGGGCACGAGCTTCCCTATCGCGGGCTGCCCTTCGACACATTTTCCTTCCTCGATCAGGAGCGAAGCGTGCGGTTCGCCGTCGACGGTGACGAGTATGTGATGCCGCTCGCGTCGTACGCGATCCGGAAGTTGACTGCCCCGTCGCGCCAGGAGGTGGAGCGCTCGGCGCCGCGAGTCGTGCGCGTGGACTACGCCGGACCCAACACCTCGGAGATGCTGTCGCCGGATGGCCGCTGGCTCCTCGGCGAGAAGGACTTCAATCTCTACATCCGTTCGACCTACGACGGGCGTGAAGTGCCGCTGACGACCGACGGCGTCGAGCACGTCGAATGGCGCATCGGCAACCTCGACAACAACCGTACGTCCACCGCCAAGTGGTCACGCGATAGCAGCCGAATCGGCGTCCTCAAGCGGGACAACCGCGAGGTCTGGAAGCTGCCGATCATGAACCAGCTGAAACAGAACGATGAGGTGTTCTACGTTCCCTGGACCAAGGCCGGCGGCCGGCAGGGGTTGACCGAGCTCTATGTGATCGACGTCCGCTCGGGCACGAAGGTCAAAGCGCAGCTCCCGGTCGAGAACGATCGCTACGTGATCATGAGCGGTTGGACGCCGGACGGCTCGGAGCTGCTGTTGACACACATGGCGCGCGATTTCAAGAAGCTGCAGATCATGGGCATGAACCCCGTGACCGGGGCGGTCCGGACGCTGGTCGAGGAAACCACAACGACCTTCATCAAAGGCTTGACGCGGTTCCCGGCGTGGGACCGTGGACTCTTCACGCTGATCGACGGCGGAAAACAGTTCCTGTTCATCTCGGAGCGGGACGGCTGGGACCACATCTATCTCTACAACATCGACGGCACACTCGTGCGGCGCCTGACCACCGGCGCCTTCCCGGTGCTCCAGGTGCACACTGTCGACATGAAAGGCGGCTGGGTCTATTTCACCGCACACGCCGAGCCCCAGTTGTACGACACCCACCTGTACCGTGTCGGTCTCGACGGGAAAGGGTTCACGCGGCTCACGGAGGGGGAAGGCGTCCATGCCTCGGTGTTATCGCCGTCGATGGCGTACTTCGTCGACACCCATTCGAGCTTTACCCGGCCGCAGGCGGTCGATGTCCGGACCACCGGCGGCAAGCAGGTGCAGATGCTGGCCAAAGCCGACGTCAGCGCCCTGACGGCGGTCGGCTTCAAGCCACCCGAAGAGGTCATCGTCAAGGGCGGCGACGGGAAAACGGATCTCTACGGAGTGATCTTCAAGCCGCACGACTTTGATCCGGCGAAGAAATACCCGGTGGTCGAGAACATCTACGCGGGACCGCTGGTACCGTGGATCCCGCGCGGGTACTTCAAAGGACGGTCCGTACACAGCCAGTCACTCGCGGAATTGGGGTTCGTCGTCGTCCTGCTGGACGGTCGCGGTTCAACCGATCGCGGCAAGGCGTTCCAGGATGTCGTCTATGGTAACTTCGGGAAACATGAGATTCCGGAGCACGCCGCTGGCCTCAAGCAGATGGCCGCGACCCGTCCGTACATGGACATGAGCCGTGTCGGCGTGGTTGGCGGATCATTCGGCGGCTATTTCACCATCCGCGCCTTGCTCACCGCGCCCGACGTCTACCACGTCGGCGTTGCCTATGCACCGGTCGTCACGCTCGAGGACAATTTCGCGCCGACGATCGAACCGTACATGAATACGCCACAGAACAACCGGGCCGGATATGAGTACGGCTCTCTCCTCCCGCACGCCGGCAACCTGAAAGGGCAGTTGTTGATCGTGCACGGGACGTGGGATCTCGACGCGAACTTCTCTGGCACGATGAAGATGGCCGAAGCGTTCATCCGCGCGGGCAGGTTCTTCGACCTGATCGTACTGCCGGGCATCCAGCACGGTCCTCACGGCCTCTCGATGCAGTACTGGTACGACGCCGAGGCGAAGTACCTGGTCGAGCATTTGCTCAAGCCGAAGGCATCGTCCACCACCGATCAAGCTGCTCGATAGAAGGTCGCGCGAACCTGTTACGGCATCTTGCTCTTCGCGGCCGTCGATTCGCGCCACAGCGGATCCAGGTCGCGAATGCGGGGCCAGATTTCCTTGAGCGTGTCCCCCAGATACAACCGGCCGTTTTTCATGACGTAGCGGATCGCGGTGCTGTTATGGATGTCGTCCAGCGGGTTCTTGTCCATCACGATCAAGTCGGCAAGCTTGCCGACTTCAATCGAGCCCAGATCGCGGGCCAGACCGAGCGCGTCGGCACCCATGGCGGTCGCGGTCAGGATGGCGTCGCCGTTGGACATGCCGCTGGCCAGCGCCCAGAGCTCCCAGTGCACCCCGAGCCCCTGCAGGTTGCCGTGCGCTCCCAGCGCGATGCGACCCCCCGCACCGAGGATCTTTCCGGCGGCGGCGGCCTGGTCGCGAAAGATGAACTGGTCGTCGCGGAAGGACACCGGGCGCCGTAGCGTTCTGCTGTCCAGTTCCTCGTGGGGAAAGAACCGGCGCAGCTTCGGATCGTCGTGCACGTCCTGCCGCTTGTAGAAGTAGGTTTCCCCCTGCGGACCGCCGTAGTTGACAATCAGCGTCTGCGAGTTCGCGATCCCGCTTTCCGCGGTGAAGCGCACGACGTCGTCATACAGCGGAGCGACCGGCATCGAATGCTCGAGGCCCGCATATCCATCGAGCATCAGGGTCAGATTGTGCGCCAGACTGCCGCCCGCCTCGGTGGTCGGCGTAATCCCCTGCTCCTTCGCGGCTATGACCAGCCACTGTCGAAGCAGCCGGTCGCCGCCCAGGTATTCCTTGATGTACTGCGTCCGGTAGTGCTCGGAGTGGCGGCGCACCACCGCGCGGGCATCGTCCAGGCTCTTGATGTCGTGACGCGTGTCGAGCGTTGGCCCGGTGGAGAAAATGCGTGGCCCCGTGATCGAACCGGCATCCACAAGATCCGCGTAGGTGACGAAATCCATGGTGTTGGCCCCGGGGTCACGGGTGGTGGTGACGCCATAGGCCAGATTGGCCAGGTATTCCCAGGCCTGGGTACGATGGACGTTGGAAGACGGCCCCTGGTGCGCGTGGATGTCGACCAGCCCCGGCATGATGGTGGTGCCGGAGACATCAACCACGCGGGCCCCCGCCGGCACGCGAACCCGACCGCTCGCGCCCACCGCGGCAATCCGGTTATCCGTGACGACGATGTCCCCCTTCTCGATGATGTCGAACCGCGCGGCAGATGACGACGGTGTCGTGGCACCGGAGGACGCGTGCGGCTTCAGATTGACCGTCAGGATGCGGCCGCCACGCAGCACCACCGTGCCCTTCGGCATCTCGCGCGGAACGGTGATGTTCAGTTCTTGCCGCGCCGATTCAGAGGGCTGTGTGCCACTGCCCGAAGCCGCGGCGTTCAGTTCATGACTGAACAACGTGTGACCCATCGCATAGTGCACGGTTCGTCCATCAGCCGACCACGTCGGGTAGACACCGCCGAACGGCGCAATCTTCACCACGGGAATTGATACCCCGTTCAGGTTGTCGAGGGAGAGCGCCGGTGGGACACCGGCTGCCGGCGGCAGAGTGGCGACGAAGATCGCCTGGTAGGTGCGGATCAGGGCGCGACTGCCGTCGGGCGACATGAGGGCGTCGTACGCCGCCTCTTGCTTGTACCTCGCCGTCAGGACGAGACGGCGGTCGGTGCCGTCCAGCCCCATCGAGATCAACCCGTCGTCGGAGTCGTAGATGTAGACGCGGTCGCTGCCGCGCACGAAATGCGGCTGGGGGTACTGCGTCACCCACTGCGGTGCCTGCAGCGGCAGCAGGCTGATCCGCGTGATGTCGCCGCCGCTGGCGGGCAGCCATACCAAGTCCCCTCCTGAGAGGAGGCGGCTCTGCGGGCCCGGCTCCCTCGAATGCTCGCGACGCCATTCCAATGGTCCGCGCAGGAAGACGAGTCGCTGGCCGTCGGGAGTGTAGGCCAGCTTGTAGTAGAACGCCGGATGCCGCGTGAGGCGCTCCGGTGTTCCGGTCCCGTCGCTGCGGACACGGTAGACGTGGCCTCCCTCGATGTCGCTCCAGGTCGCATACGCGAGGAACTGTCCGTCCGGAGACCAGGCGGGGGAATAGGCGCCGATGTCCGGCGGAGTCAAGCGGCGCGGTGCCCCACCGGCACGATCAGCCGTCCAGATCTGGCGCATGGCGTTGAACGCCACCCGCTTGCCGTCTGGCGACACCTGCGGGTCGTGAATCTGACGAACGGTCAGCGGAGTGTCGTCGATGCGATATTGAAACTGCACCAGCGGTCCGAGTTGTTGCTCGATCCCGGCGGTGAACGGGATCTGGGTGGCGGCTCCGTCCTCAATCGTGACGCGCCAGATCTTGCCACCGTACGACGTGATCAGCGCCGAGCCGTCCGGCGTAAAGCTGGAGCCCGGCATGGTGTCGCGATCGTTCCCGCGCTCCTGGAGGTCGCGGTCGACCTTGTCCACGAGCCATCGTTCGGTCCCGCTCTCGAGGTCGCGCACTCTCAAGGCGGTCACCGCATCTTGCCGCGTGCCATACACCAGGTACCGCCCGTCAGGACTGACGACTGGCCGCAGAGCGCCACCGAGCCTGTTGGTCAAGGCGACGGACCGGGCGCTATCGCGATCGTAGAGATGTACCTGCCACGTGCCCAGGCCGCGACTGGCCGGCCCGCCGGGCAGCGTTCCCAGAGTGTTCGTACTGTTGCCGACATACCAGTAGCGTGGATCACCGCCGAGCGCGACCCCCATGAAGCCGGAGCCGGCTGGAGTGCCCGTGCCGGTCACCTTCAGCCCCTTACCGCCCCTGATGTCGTAGAGGACGAGGTCCATACCCCCCTCCCTCCTGGAGACGGCGACGGTGTGGGCATCGATCCATTCCGGTGAAGTGTAATCGCCGAAGGCGCTGTGCAGCGGAGTCGCCAGCGCGCGCGCGTTCTTGCCGTCGGCATCGGCCACCCACAGATTGTGAGATCCGGAGCGATCGCTGATGAAGGTGATGTGCCGGCCATCGGGCGAGTATCGCGGTTGCGCATCGAAGCCGGGACCGTCGGTGATCCGGCGCGCCGTACCCCCGGCGATAGGGAGCGTGTAGAGATCACCGATCAGGTCGAACAGGATCGTCCGGCCGTCGGGCGACACATCCAGCGACAGCCACGTGCCCTCGCTGGTCGTAAACTTCACCGTACGGGTGGTCGCCAGCGGCAGATCTTTCGCAGCGGGAGCCGGCTGTTGACTCGCCACCACTGCAACCGCCAGTACGGCGAACAGCATGGCGCCGCACACCGGTTTCAAGGATGCAGACATCGGCACGCTCCAGCGGTTCATCGGTTGCGAGTCTCAGGACGGAGACGCGTCGCCGGGGCCGTGGTCGGGCGCTTCGACGGCTCCGGTTCCAGACGCAAAGGTGGCGTGAGCTCGCGTTGGCGAGGCCAGATTTCCTTCAGATCGTCCGCCTGGTAGAGGCGGCCGTTCTTCATCACGAAGCGGACGCTCGTGCTGTGGTGAATATCGTCGAGCGGGTTTCTGTCGAGAACGATCAAATCCGCGAGCTTCCCGGGTTCGATTGAACCAAGATCACGAGACAGCCCTATCGCGTCGGCCCCCATGATCGTTCCGGCGCGGAGCGCGTCGGCGTTGGACATGCCGCTGGCGAGCGCCCACAGTTCCCAGTGCACACCGAGCCCCTGCAGCCGGCCGTGAGCTCCCAGTCCCACCCGTCCACCGGCGGTGATGATCTTTCCTGCTTGCCGGGCCAGCTCGGAGAAGACGAACTGGTCATCGCGGAGCAGAGCAGGACGGCGCAAGGTCAGGGCGTCCAGTTCCTCATGCGGGAAGAAGCGCCGCAGCTTCGTATCCTCGTGAATGTCGTACTTCTGAAAGAAGAAGTCCTCCGCCTGCGGTCCGCCGTAGTTGACCAGTAGATTCGGCGTGTAAGCGATGCCGCTTTCGGCGGCGAGCCGCACGACATCCTCGTAGAGCGGCGCGATTGGCATCGAGTGTTCCAGACCGCCGTAGCCATCGAGCATCATCGTCAGGTCGTGGACCAGGCTGCCTCCACCTTCCGCGGTCAGCGTGATTTTCTGCTCATTCGCCGCGGTTGCGATCCACTGCCGTATCCGTCGGTTGCCTGAGACATAGTCTTCGAGTGCCTTGGTTTCGTAGTGATCGGCGTACCGCCGCAACACAGCCCGGACTTCATCGACACTTTTGAAGTCGTCCTGGGCCGAGAGCCAGCTCCCCAGATGCAGCAGCCGTGGCCCCAGCAACTCTCCCGACTCCACCAGGTCCCCGTAAGTGACCTCTTCAAACGTTGACGTCTCCGGGTCTCGCGTCGTCGTCACCCCGTACGCGAGGTTGGTCAAGTACTCCCAGGACTGCGTGCGATGGATCCCTGAGGACGGCCGCATGTGCGAGTGAATATCGAGGAGCCCGGGCATGATGGTCTTGCCTGAAGCGTCGATCACGCGCGCCCCGGTGGGGGTTTGAACGCGGCCAGTGGGGCCGACGGCGACGATGCGATTGTTGGTGACGACAACGTCGCCTCGCTCGATCACTTCGAACGGGACAGCAGGCTTCGCCGCAACCGCGTCCTTCGACGGCCATGGCTTCATCGTCAGGATGCGCGCGCCGCGCAGCACCACCGTGCCTTCGGGGACATCGCGCGGGACTTTGATCGTGAAGTCGACCCGCGCCGGCTCGTACTTCGGAGCGTCGGCCGAAGCGGCCAGGTCATGGCTGTAGAACGCACGGCCGAAGCCATAGTGGACGGTGCCGCCATCGGCCGACCAGGTTGGAAAGTCCGCGCCGGACCGAACCAGCCGGGTCACAGGGATCGGGACGGCGGCAAGATTGTCGAGCGCGAGCGTCGGCGCCGGTCCGTTCACGTGCGGAAGCGTGGCGACGAAGAGCTGCGAGAATTTCGAACGGATCAGGACCTGCCGACTGTCGGGCGACAGCAGCATCTCGTGCACCGGCCCGCCGTGCCTCGCCTTGAGGAGAACTTGACGATCGGTGCCATCCGGCCGCATCGACACCAGCCCGTCGGCACCGTCATGAAGATGAATGCGGTCGCTGCCTGTTACGAAATGCGGTAAGGGGAACTGAAGAATCCACTCGGGGACCAGCGCGAGCGGAGCGATCCGTGTGACGTCCCCCCCCGAGGCCGGCATCCCTACCAATTCAACGCCAGCGGGGCGGCTCCGTACACTCATCTCGCTGGAATGCGCCAGGCGCCAGGCGAGCGGCGCCCGCACGAAGACGAGCCGCTTGCCATCGGGCGTAAACGTCACCTTGTTGTAGAAGCCCGCCCGCTTGGTGAGCTGCTCCGGCGCACCGGAGCCATCGCTTCGGACGCGATAGACGTGTCCCCCCTCGGTGTCGTCCCAGGTCACGTATGCGAGGTACTGTCCATCTGGCGACCACGCCGGCGCGTACTCGCCAACGTTGGCGGTGGTGACGCGGCGTGGCGTGCCTCCGGAACGATCGGCCGTCCAGATGTGCCGGAGTGCGTTGAAAGCCAGCCGCCGGCCGTCGGGCGAGAGCCGCAGGTCCCGAATCTGACGTACCTGGATCGGGCCCTCGTCGACGCGATACTGGAACTGCGTCGATGGCCCGAGTTGCTGTTCGATGACTGCGGAAAACGGAATCTCTGTGGCGGAACCCTCGGGAATGGTGACCCGCCAGATCTTGCCTTTGTAGGACGTGATGAGCGCGCTGCCGTCGGGTGTGAAGCTCGAGCCGGGAAGAAGATCCCGTTCTGCTCCGCGCTCCTGCGCGTCGCGCTGGATAGCATCGAGCAGGCCACGTTCGCTGCCGGTTGTCAGATCGCGAATCTTCAACGTCGTGCCGGCATCCCGTCGCGACCCGTAGACCAGGTACCGGCCATTGGGGCTCACGATTGGCCGGAGACCGCCTCCCCACCCGTTGGTCAACGGCACCGACGTGCCCGTACTACGATCGAAGACTCTGACCTGCCAGAGGCCCATGCCGACAGCCGGACCGGCTGTCGCGCTGACATACCAATAGCGCGGATCGTCGCCGGTGCTGATGCCCATGAACCGAGGACCCGGTGTCGGGGCGGCCGGCGGAGGCGGCGGGAGGCCGGTCAGCTTCAGACCCCTTCCTCCCCGCAGGTCGTACTGAAACAACTCCTGACCGCCGCCGTCCCTTTTGGCGACGACAATAGTCTGGCTGTCAATCCAATCGGGTGAGATGTAGTCACCGAAGACGTTCGTCTGATCGCCGATCGTGAGTGCGCGCGGGTGCCCGCCATCGGCATCGGCGAGCCACAGATTGTGCGACCCACTGCGATCGCTGACAAAGACGATGGACCTTCCGTCAGGTGAGTAGCGCGGCTGGGCATCGAACGCCATGCCCCCTGTAATCCGCTTCGCCGTCCCGCCTGCGATGGGCAGTGTATAGAGATCGCCGAGCAGGTCGAACAGCACCGTGCGGCCGTCGGGCGAGACGTCGAGCGACATCCACGTACCCTCGGTGGTCGTGAATTTCATCGTCCTCGTCGGGGTAAGCGGAAGGTCCCGGTTCGCCGCAGGGTTCTGCGCGCCTCCCGACAGCCCGGCGGTCAGGACGGTGACCGCGGCGAGGGCGACCAATAAGCGGCGAGTCAGACTCATGATGAGGGCTCCTGCTGGCGAATCGGCTGACGTTTACGACGGGGTTTCCACCACAGCAGGACGCCCGAGATGACCTGGATCCCGAGCGACAGGCTGCCCAGGAAGTACGGCGTGGAGGTCAGCGGCCCCAGCAGGTCGCCGGTGTGCAGCGACCGCTTCAGATTCAGGATCTTCGTCCCCACCGGCGCCTTGCGCGCATCGTCGACGCCGAGCACGCGGCCAGAAAACTGATCGAAGAACACCCGGCTGCGGCCCGACGGACTTCGATCGCCGGGGAACTTCAGGCGGACGAAGGACACCGCCGTGGGGCTTTGCGGCAGGTTGATCAGCGCGGCGAACGCGCCCGGCAGTGCTTCGTTTGCAGCCTGGAGGAGGTGATCGACGGAAACGCGCGTGCTGCCGGCGACCGGAGTCGACCGCAGCGGCGCCGGATCGAAGGCCGGGTGGGCGTTCAGCCTGCGGACGAAGGGATTGACCCACACCTCCAGCGACATCGAGATGCCGGTCAGCGCGATGACGAAGACCACCGCCGACGACCAGAAGCCGACGGCGTGGTGTAGATCAAAGGCGGTCCGGCGCCACGTACGGGATCGCCCGATTCGGTAGACGCGGCGCGGCCACCAGAGGACGAGTCCGCTGACGGCGAGCAGGAGCGCCAGGCCCGTAGCGGTACCCACGATAAGACTTCCCGTCTCGCCGGCCAGAAGCGAGGTGTGGATGTAAAGGATACGACCCATGAGCCCGGTCGCTGAATTGCGCGTGCCGAGGACGTTGCCCGTGTAGGGGTCGACAAGCACGCTCAAGCCGTTGCCGAGCACGGCCTCGAGCGCAAAAGTGCCTCGAGCCGGCATCAGGACCAGCGTGACGCGCTCGCCGGGGTGCGCCGCAGCCGCGCGTTGGAGGAGCGTCTCGACGGGGAGTCGGGTGGGCCCGGGTGTGACGTACGACGTCGCGGGATTGACGGCGCGATTGAGAGTTCGCTGGAACACCAACAGGCAGCCCGTCACCGACAGCACCAGCAGGACCACGCCGGACACGAGGGCCACCCACCGGTGAATGACTAGATGCGTAGGACGAAGCTGCACGTATCCCTCCTCACCGCGTGATCGAGTAGGTGACCTTCGCCACCAGGGAGCGGTTCGATCGATGCGCGAACAGACCGCCCGTGAAATGGGTGTGGTTGTAGACGATGAAAAGATTGTCGATGCGCCGGAAGATGTAGTTCAGCCGGAGCTGGAGCGCGGCGAGTTCGCCTGAACTGTTGTACTGCACATACGCAGAGGTCAGGAGCCGGGTGCTGAATGAGATGTTCGAACGCAGGCCGAACAGGTGGGTCTGGAAATCGCCACCCGGCAGTGAGATGTCGTTCAGGGAGTATGTTGGATTGAACGAAAGATTCGTGTTCGGCCGGACGTCCAGGCTTCCGGCGTAGGTCTGCTTCGATCCGTTATAGAAGGATCCGGTCGCGGCATCGAGATTGACCGTGATCCACCGTCCCCGGTACGACCGGATCCCGGCGCCAATCGTGTTCCAGTTGTAGACGCCGGCCGGAATCGTCACGCCCCCGAGCACCAGCGGTACCGGCAGGCGCTCGAGTTCGTTCTGGAAGAACGAGCCTGCGCTGTCGCCGCTCTGGAGTTTCGCCGACACCTGCAACAAAGCGGAGCGACCCACCAGATCCCCGCCCGTGTCGTGATTCACCGCGGCGAACGAGATGAAATCCAGCTGTCGAACCGGTCCTCGTTTCGGGCGAGGGCTGACCGCGAGGCGCGCCCCGAGCAGTCGATCGTGCCGCCTGACGTACCCGGCTTCAGGCGTGAAGGACGGGTCGATCTCGATGTAGTTCACCCTCGCTTCGACGAGATCGACCTGATAGTCGGCGCCGAGCTGGCGCGCCCACCCGTCCCGGTCCGGTCGGCTGTCGAAGGATCGCGCCACCATTCCGCTCAGCGTCAGATGATCCCGGACGACGACGCGCGCATCGCCGCCGGCCACCCGGTTCCAACCATCGCCGCTCTTGCGGTTGGTGACAATGGCGCCGAAGTAGGAACGGCCGAGGACCTGGCGCCTGACGCGCCCCACGAGGAAGTTGGTGCTCGGTGTCTCGCCGGTCGACTCGGTCTGCGCGTCGAGAAAGCCGACCTCGTACGGCCCGATCCGCCCGGTCAGCTTCCCTCCCCCAAGGATTCGCAGAGGCTCACCCCGGTCGGACAGCCCTACACGCCGGCTGTAGAACACTTCGAGCGGGGTCGCGCCGAAGGCAGAGCCGAGCGTACGAAGTTGGAGCGAATCGGCGTTCTCGACAAAGAACTGGCGCTTCTCGGGGAAGAACAGACTGTAGCGGGTGAGATTCACCTGCTGGGTGTCAGCTTCTGTCTGCGCGAAGTCAGGGTTCACAGCCAGATCCGCCGTGAGATTGCTCGTCACCGCAATCTTGAAGTCGTCAATGCCGATGTCGCCGAGCTCGCGCAGGCGGCCGTTACCTGGCGCTTCGAGGTGGCGCGCGCCGGCCAGCGCGTACGGACGGAGCCTGAAACGCTCGCCGGCCTGGATGCGGTCGAGGCCACCGAGATGGCCCGCCTGTGAGACGTGGGTGAACGTGAAATTGCGGTCCCAGCCGCTCCAGTAGTCGAACTCATTCCGGGCACGGATGGTCCGCTCGAAATTGAGGCCCCACTGCTGCGCATCGGCGTTCCGAAACCGAAGCACTCTGAAGGGGATTGCGATCTCGGCGGTCCAGCCGGTGCCGGTCAGCACGGTGGCCGCTGTCCAGTCTTCGTCCCAGTCGGCGCTGACGCCGCCTTCGTTCCGCACCACGCCGTCGAAGCGCGTGCCGCGGGCGTTGATCTTGAAAACGAAAGCATTGCGATGGTCGTGGTAGGTGTCGAGGAGAATCGCAAACGAGTCGTCATTCTCGAACGTGTTGTCACGACGGAGTTCGGTGGCCCGGATCTGCGCGGGATGGGCGCTATGCATCTCGACAGCGAAGTACAAGTGGGTGTCATCATAGGCGACGCGAACGTTCGTCGCGTCACTCGCTGGCTGCCCTTCGTCAGGCTCTCGCTGCCGGAAATCTCCAGTCGCCGCCGCGCTCTGCCAGATCGCGTCGTCCAGGCGGCCGTCGATCAGAGGCGGACGCGACGCGCGCGTGAGCGTGATCGTCGGCGGCAGGGACTGCCCCGTCACAGGAGCGGCCCAGACCGCGCCGCAAACCACCAACACCACCCCGATGCCTGCTGTACGCCGACGCAGTTGAAGCCCGGCCAACGCCACTACAGGCTCCATCGAAGGCTCTTCTGCCAGTCTGCACGCACTGTCACGATCGGCCGCGCAGCTCAGAAAGCAGAGGGCGCCGTGCCTTCTGCAGACGCTTCGCGGTCTGTTCCATGGCACACATCGCCCGCAGCAGGTTCCCGCTGGCGATCTTTCTGAGGTCCTCGTCGCTGTAGCCACGGCGCATCAGTTCGGCGAAGAGCGCTCGAAAGGTACTCGGAGTCTGAAGGCCCTCGACCATCGCCCACTCCCCGCATCGTAGAAATCCGAACCGATCCCGACATGGTCGATGCCGGCGATGTCGGCGGATGTGATCGGCAGCGTGCGGTCGAGGAGCATCGTGTCAGTTCCAGGTTGTGGCCTTTCCGCGGAGACCCCGACTCAGCACCGCGCTGAGGGGTAACGTTCGTATGCTTCTTCATGACATTCGGGTCGGATTGTGAGATTTCTTTGATTATCATATTGTATATTTTATGCAAATGACAAAAAAGACCGCCGGAGTCGTCTTCGTGGCAACCGCGTGGGCATCGCTCTCAGCGATCACGCCGGCGAACCAGGCCCCCCCGGTTCAGAATCCCGGAGTCATCGCCATTCGCGCGGGACATGTGGTCGACGTGGAAGCCGGATCCGTCCGTGCCGATCAGGTCATCGTGGTCGAGAGCGGGCGGATCAAGTCCATCAGCGCGGCGCCGCCGCCGGCCGGCGCCAGGGTTATCGATCTCAGCGGGTCCTACGTCCTGCCCGGCCTCATCGACGCGCACTCGCACCTGGGCATGACGACGATCGCGGCGCGAGATGCGGACAGGCTGTTCTTCTCCTCATTGCTCGAGCCCACGGCGTCGCGGGCCATCCAGGGGGTCGCCCATCTGCGGACCATGCTCGAGAGCGGGTTCACGACCGTGCGCGACCTCGGAAACGCCGGTAACTTCGCCGACACGGCGCTCCGCAGGGGCGTCGAAGAAGGATGGATCCCCGGCCCGACGATGATCAACGCCGGCCGGATCATCGCGCCATTTGGCGGACAGTTCCGTCTGCAGCCGGAGAAACCGGATCTGGCCGAGCCCGAGTACTATTTTGCCGACACGGTGGACGAGATTCGCAAAGCCGTCCGGCAGAACATCCACTACGGCGCGCGGGTGATCAAGCTGGTCGTCGACCAGCGCTGGTACATCTACTCGGAGGCGGACGTGCGTGCCGCGGTCACCGAGGCGGGGCCACGGCTGAAAGTGGCCGCGCACGTCAACACGAATGATGGCGCGCTCAATGCCGTCCGCGGCGGAGTGGCAACCATCGAACACCTCCAACCGCTTGGCGACGAGACCCTGACGCTCATGAAGGAGCGGAACGTCTATCTCGTCCCGACGGTTTACCCGGTGGATTCCTATGCCGGCGTATCACCGGCCATGTACAAACAAGGTGTCGAGCGCCTGAAACGCGCCTACGCGATCGGGACGCCGCTCGCCTTCGGCGCCGATGTCACCTATTACAGGGAGGGTCGGACACGCGGCGAGCTGACCCTCGATCACCTCCAGAGTTTTGTCGATGCCGGCATCCCGGCGGCCGACATCCTGCGCATCATGACCGTCAACGCCGCGCGCGCGGTTGGGGTCGAGGCGCGACGTGGAGTCCTGAAAGAGGGCCAGGCGGCCGACATCGTCGCAGTTCCCGCCAACCCGCTGACCGATGTGCAGACACTGCGTAAGGTGTCGTTCGTGATGAAGGACGGCGTCGTCTACAAGGCCGACGGGACGTTCACCTGGGAACCCGCGCGAAGGCTCGGACGGTGAGGCGCGGCATCACATTGCACATCGATCTCCGGGCACGCGTACGCACCGCCGCATGTATCGCGGCCGCTTTCTTCCTCCTCATTCCACCGTCGTTTGCGCGCGCCGGTTCGGAGCGCGGACAGGAAGGGACACGGAGCGATGAGGCTTCGGCGCTGCTGCAGCGTCTGTTCTCGGCGGACTTCAGCGTCCGGGGATTCGGGCCGGCGGGGTGGCTCGAAGGCGGCGCCGCGTATACGACGGTGGAACCCGCGCCGGCGGGGATTGCAGGGCGAGAGATCATCCGCTACGACACCCGGACGGGGGAACGCACCGTCCTCGTATCGGCGGCAGCCCTGACTCCCACCGACGCCGGCGAACCGCTCGCGATCGACGACTACGAGTGGTCCCCGGATGCGAAGCGGGCGCTGATCTTCACTAACAGCAAGCCGGTCTGGCGCGACAACACACGTGGAGACTACTGGGTACTCGACCGTGCCACGCAGGCGCTGCGGAAGCTGGGTCGCGGCGCTCCGGCCTCTTCGCTGCTGTTCGCTAAATTCTCGCCGGACGGCAGCCGCATCGCCTACGTGCGCGCCCACGACATCTACGTCGAGCATCTTCGGACGGGTGTCATCACGCGGCTGACCCGCGACGGCTCAAACACGACGATCAACGGGACGACCGACTGGGCCTACGAAGAAGAGCTGTCGTTGCGCGATGGGTTCAGGTGGAGCCCTGACGGCAGGAGCATCGCTTACTGGCAGTTCGACACGACCGGCGTCGGCAGCTTTCCACTCATTTACTACACCGGCAAGCCCCGCGAGATTGCGACCGGCATTCCCTATCCGCAGCTCGGCACGTATCCGGTCATTCAGCACTTCCCCTACCCGTTCGCCGGCACGACGAATTCGGCGGCGCGCATCGGCGTTATCCCCGCCGCGGGCGGGCCCACTCGATGGATGCGGATACCAGGCGACCCGCGCAATCATTACCTCCCCAGGATGGAATGGGCCGGCAACTCCACCGCGCTCGTCGTCCAGCAATTGAATCGGAAGCAGAACGTTGCCGATCTGCTGCTCGCCGACACCACCACTGGCGCCGTGCGCCGCATCCATCGCGATCAGGACGATGCGTGGGTGGACTATGTGACGGAACTGCGAGAGATCGCGGGAGGCCGGGAGTATCTCTGGGTCAGCGAATCGAGCGGCTGGCGCCACGTCTACCGCGTCTCACGCGATCAGGGCGGCGTGAAGCCGGTCACGTCGGGATCCTACGACGTCGCCAGCGTGCAGGCGGTGGATGAGAAGGGCGGGTGGCTTTACTTCCTCGCGTCGCCGGAAACGTCCGTCGAACGCGCGCTCTATCGGACGCGGCTGGACGGATCGAATGCGCCTGAGCGGCTGACACCCGCTTCGTCACCAGGGTGGCACACATATCAGGTGGCGCCGGATGGCGGCTGGGCGTTCCATACCTACTCGCGATTTCACGCGCCGCCGGTGATCGAGCTCGTCAAACTGCCCGAACATACGACGGTCCGAACCCTCCAGGAGAACGCCGCCGTTCGCACGAACGTGGCCTCAGTGGCGCCGTCCGACGTCGAGTTCTTCAAGGTCCCGGTCGGCGATGGCGTCATCTGCGACGGGTGGCTCCTCCGGCCGCCGGGCTTCGACCCGTCCAGGAAGTACCCGATCCTCTTTCTGGTCTATGGCGAACCCTGGAGCCAGACGGTCACCGATTCGTGGGGCGGGAACGTCAGAAAGTTTCATCTCGCGGTGGCGCGAGCCGGATACATCGTGGCCAGCGTGGACACTCGCGGCACCCCGACGTTGAAAGGACGGGCGTGGCGCAAGGTCGTTCATGGCGGCGTCGGTCCGCTCCTCTCGAAAGAGCATCCAGCCGCCGTGCGGGAGATGCTGCGCACGCGGCCGTATATCGATCCGTCCCGCGTGGGCGTGTGGGGCCTCAGCAGCGGCGGATCGAGCACTCTCAACCTCATGTTCCGCGCCGCCGATGTCTACAAACTCGGCATGGCAATCGCCGCCATGGCCGACCATCGGCTCTACGACACGATCTACACCGAACGCTACATGGGCCTGCCGCAGGAGAACGTGGAAGGCTACCGGTCGAGCGCCCCGATCAACTTTGCGGCCGGCCTCAAGGGAAAGCTTCTGATCGTGCACGGCTCCGGTGACGACAACGTCCACCTTCAGAGCGTCGAGTTGCTCGTCAACCGCCTCATCGAACTGGGCAAGCCATTCGATTACTTCGTCTATCCGAACCGCTCGCATGCCATGAACGAGGGGCCGGGGACAACGCTTCACATGTACAGCCTGCTGCTCCGCTATCTGCGCGCGAATATGCCACCGGGAGAACTGCAATGAGAACTGCTTCGCTCGTACCGGCAACGGTGCTGCTCGGCTTTATCGTCGCATTGACGGCGGCACCGGAAGGCCAGGGCACCACCGCTCCGCGCGAGCGGCTGCTGTGGGACAGAGCCGTCGAACTCTGGGGCACGACGACGCGTGACGGACGACTACTGTCGTTCCCAGACTGGACGACGGGGGATCTGGGCGTGCGCGATCTTGTGGCCGGGGAGAGCCGTCGCATCACCGACAAGGGGGGCTACGTCAAGGCCGAAGGCAAGGTTGAGGCGACCGCAATTTCCCCGGACGGGAAGCGCGTGGCGTTCGCGTGGGAGCACGTGCCCGAAACCGGACCCGACGAGTTCGACCTCCGCGTCATCGACATCGATGGCAAGGGCGAGCGGATTCTCGTACCGAACACGGGGATTGCGTCCGCCGAAGTCCAGGAATGGTCCCCTGACGGAAGGTGGATCGCCGCCACGGCGCAGTACCGCAATGTTCCGGGGGGCCGGATCCTCGTGCTTCCCGCGGACGGTTCGGCGGCGCGCGTGGCGGCGACGCTGACGGAGCGATCGCCGATGATGGTGCGGTTCTCTCCGGACGGCCGATGGCTCGCGTTCCACGCGGGCTCGCCCGGGGTCCCGGTGAATGCGGTGCTGATGCCCCCGCGTGCCGCCGTCACGACGCGCCAGCAAAGCGTCTACGTCGTCACCGCCGACGGTGCGGGTGGTGAACCGAGTCAGGTCGCCGCCGACGCGAACCTCATGGGGTGGACTCCGGACGGCGCGGCACTGCTGTTCCGCCGGGAACGCCACGGCCTCATGGAACTTCACATCGTGCCGATGGCGAACGGACGCGCGGCGGGAGACGCCCGAAAGATCCACACCGTGACCAGCATCGGCCATGCGCTCAGCGTGACGGCGGACGGCAAGTTGATCCACGGACGCGGCAAGCGATACGTCGAGGCGATGTTCGCGTCGCTCGACCCCGCGACGGGTGCGGTCGGGCCTGTGGAGGCGGTGCGGCCTGTCGTGGCACTTGGCCCCGGCGGTTTGGGGGGCGGCGTCCGCTTCTCACCCGACGGCCGGCACGTGATGTTCACGACGACGGCCTCGAGCATCCTGCTCCGTTCGAGCGATGGTGCGGAGCGGACCCTGATTCCTCAGATGACCCGAATCGGCCGCGTCGAGTGGTTCGCGGATGGCACCTCTCTGCTCATCTCGGGAACCGCTGATGCCGGGAAGGAGGGCGTCTACCGCGTCGATCTGCAGAGCGGCGCCGCGACGCTGCTGTTCGCCGCCCCATCGGTCTCGCTGCTGACGTCGTCTTCATCGGGCGATCGGATCTATTACCGGAGCGGTCAGAACGCCGTCGTCGAACGGCAGCTTGCAAACGGGACGGAGCGCCAACTCCTGACGCCCGAGGTCGCCGCATTCGACATGAGACTCTCGCGCGATGGGTCGACCCTGGCGGTCGTGGGGCAGGCGGCGCTGACCTTCGTCGCGGTCGAGACCGGAGCGGCGCGCGTCCGGCATACCCACTCGAAAGTATCCGGAGACAAATTCTGGGGTGGCGACTGGACCGCTGACGGCAGCGCGTTCCTCGCGTCAGTCTCTGTGGGGCGGCCGCCGCTCGGACCGAAGGAGCTGTGGACGCTGCGGGTAGCGGGCGGAGAGCCCGTGCGGCAACCGATGCCGGTTGCGGTCCGCGGCGTGTCGGTCAGCCGGGACGGCACGCAGGTCGCTGTGATGCGCGCGGAGAGCCTGCTGCAGGTGTGGGCACTGGAGAATTTTCTACCGAGCACCGTTGCGTCGAGGACACCGCGATGAGCGGCACCGTTCCCCCACACTATTCGCCTGCGGTGGTGCACGGAGATCTCGTCTTCGTATCAGGACAGCTGCCGATCGAACCCGACACCGGACACCGTCTGACCGATGCTCCGATTGAAGCACAGGTCCTGCAGGTCCTGCGAAATCTCGCGACGATTCTGAAGGCGCATGGCAGCGATGTCGACCACGTGCTGAAGGTGACGGTCTACGTATCGGATATTGCGCTCTGGGACCGCGTCAATGCCGTCTACGCCACGTTTTTCGGCGCCCATCGTCCGGCACGCGCGGTGGTACCAACGGGTCCGCTGCATTTCGGATGCCTGGTGGAGATCGAGGCGATCGCGGTGGTGATTCAGGCTCGCTGAAGAAGCCGGCGGCGGATTGTGGTGGCCGATCCCTGATAGGGGCCTTTTGGAATTGTTCGGCCTCCAGCTTCGTAATGGGCAATCGCCATCTTCGAGCGTGGCGACACTCCCGTCGTGCATGCAGGGTAGTAAGTCGTTGAATCGATTGCGCGACGAGGTGTTTCGGTGTCGCCTGTCTGTCCAGTACTGACGACCGCGTTTCCAGAGACTCATAGCGGCAACTTCTCGATCTCCGATTCACCATCAGACGAGGAAACCGATCGCGTGCCGACTGCGCTCGCCCGAACGAAGTCAGCCAGGTCGGAAGGCAGCCGCTCCGTTCCGGCCGTCGTCGATGCGACGCGGGCCTCGAATCTCCGGCGCGTGTCGTTCCAGCCACGCATCGATCCATGCCGGGCGCAGCCTGTTGACGGCGGGCGTAAATTCGAGGCGGACCAAAATCTGACAGAGCTTCGCTCCCGGCCGGTGATTCACTTCACCATGCGTCTTCATGGAGACGGAGACGCGATGATTGGACGGGAGACGCGGATGCTACTCAGGCACTACCTGGCGCAAGGCGCGAGCAAGAGCGAGCTCCCTCGCCAGCTCGGGGTCAGCCGAGACACGATCCACTGCTGGATTCGCGCGGGCGATCTCGATCGGGATCGGGATCTGGACACGGCGCCCGTGCGGTACGGGCCGCGAGGCCGGGGCCGACGAAACTGGATTCCTCCAAAGCCATTATTGAAACGCGGCTCGCCGCGTATTCGGAGTTGTCGGGGGTACGACTTCACTCGTCTCGGTCAGCGGTCAGCAATGGCCGGTTTTGCCCGTCGACGAAATGGCTGGTTTTGACCCGTCCACCGAGGGATGAGCGGCGCGTACCGACCGCGCGCCTCGACCGTTCGTTTGTTGGTGCTCGCACTTCCAGGTTACTTTGCGGAAGCTGACCCTTGGCTCAAGGGACGCGCTTGCCTTTCGGGGCTTGTCCCGGAATCAGAAAAGTCTTGATCAACTCACCCTCGCCACACACGGTCACGCCAGAAAAGCGCTTGTACCACTGACCCTCGGGGACATCGGGCTCCGTGTCGAGCCATGTCACGAGCAACTCGAGCTGCGGCGCAGGGATCTTCCGGCTCTGAATGCGTTCGAGCAGATGCTGAAGCAGCGCAGGTGGAACATTCTGTCGGCGGACTTTCGGCACGGCCCCTCAGATGCCGTAGAAGCCGCGCGCCAACCGTTCCTTGATGCGGGCGGCCTCAATCGGATCGGGCGCTGCGGCCAGCTCTCTTGCCAGCAGTCCCAGCTCCTCCGGGCTGAGCCGGTTGCCTTTCCCTGCAAGCGCGCTCAACTCGGCCGTCTCGAGCGTAACTTCCTCGCCCGTTGGCTTACGCGCGATCACCCGGCCACCGGTCAACGCTTGCCGGACGAACCAGTGATACACGGTCAACGCGCTTTTGATCACGTCGGTGCGCTTGGAATGCGTCAAATCGGCCATCTGGTCAACCAAGGCCAGCTCGGTCGCGCTCAGGACAGGTTGCACTCTTGCCATACTCGTATCACACTCACTTTCGTCTCACATTATACTCCAATGTGCTGCGTCGGCCCCGGAGCTGCGAGCCCGATAGTGGATGCTTGCGGCGACATTTATCGCCTTCACTGAAGGACGCAAGGACTTCCCTCGCGCGGTCGCACCTTTGACGTGGCAAATGCACCGCGCGCCCAGCCGACCGATGCTGCGCGGACACGAGCGACACCGCTACACCGACGGCGAAGATCAACGGGACTCCGTACATCACCCAGACCCAGGTGTACCCGCCGGCGTCACCGATGACGAGAAAGGCGCCCGCCCCCCACGCGATACCCACGACGGCGCTGGCCCAGGCCGCGGCGGTCGTCGCGCGAGGCCGGTGAAATCCAGCCAGCAGGGCAACGCCAGTCCCGCGACTGGCACGTTGGCCAGAATCCCCTGTTATGCGGTGCACCGCATAAGCGGGGGGTCTGCCCGAGTTGTGGTGGCCGGCGGATGGCGGAACACGCGGCCCACCTGGTCGATCACGTCATCCCTGACGTCCCCGTCCGGCAATGGGTCCTGAGTCTGCCACACCGCCTGCGGTACCGGCTCGCGTGGGACCACGACCTCTGCCATCGGGTTACCGCCGTCTTCCTGTGCGCCGTATTCCGCCTGCTGAGGGACCACGCGCGCGCCGTTCCGCGCTCGCTCCCCGATGCTGTTGTCCAGCAGTTGGACGCGCTGATGTCGGCGGATGATGACATGATATTCGGACTCGCGGCCGGGGACGCGCTTGGCACGACCCTCGAGTTTCGCGCCAAGGGAAGCTTCAATCCAATCGACGACATGATCGGCGGCGGTCCATTCGACCTGAAGGCCGGCCAGTGGACCGACGACACTTCAATGGCTCTCTGCCTCGCCGAGAGCCTCATCGAGCGAGGCTTTTGGCGCGAAGGTTACTGGAGCAGCACGGGAGAGTTCTTCGACATCGGCAACGCGGTGCGTGCCGCCCTCACAAGCTTCGAACGGACGGGTTCGCCGTTCGCTGGGAGCACCGATCCGAACACGGCCGGTAATGGATCCCTCATGCGCATCGCGCCCGTGCCCTTGCGGTACGCGCGCGATGCCGCCGAAGCCGTACGCCGCGCCGGCGAAAGCTCATCAGCCCAAGTTCACACTCCTTCAGCCTTCGCTCACCACATCGCCGTGCCCCCTCAGTATGATCTCCCCACCAAGACCTCTCATGGTAGCCATCAACACACATTTCGAAGCGATGAATGGAGACACCCAGTGAACCTGCACCAGCGATTAGTTGCCTGTCTGTTGACCTGTAGCGTCCTCGCGGGCAGCGTGGGATGCTCGAGCCTGAAGACCATCCACCCCGTCACTGAGCCCGGGGCGCCTGTGTTCGGCAAGGTGCAAGCGGGCGACACGGTCGACCTGCAGACGCGCAATGGACAACGGGTCCGCTTTGTCGTGCAGCAGATACAAGGCGAAACGATTGTGTCCCCGACGGGCGAGCGCTACACGCGAGGCGATATCGTGCACCTGCAGCGCCGGTCGTTCAGCGGCTGGAAGACCGCGTCGCTGATCGGCGGAACGTTCCTGACCGCGATGGTGGTGATCGCAGCCGCCGCTGTGTCAGCGCTCGGCGGCCCGTACTAGTGTACTGCGCCTGAAGTAGTAACGGTTATTGGGTGCGCGTCGTACTCCCTGAGCATGATGATGGAGAGACGATGCGCGTTGCCCCGCCAGTCGTGTTGAGTGACGCGCAGCGCGAAGTGTTGGAGGCGCGTGGGCGCGCGCGACGGGCGTCGGCCCGGAGCGTGGAACGAGCCCAGATTGTGTTGTTGGCGGCGGCCGGCTGGCAGAATCGGGACATCGCGGCGCAGCTACGGGTCACTCCCGAGACGGTCGCGCGGTGGCGGCAGCGGTTTCTGGCTGGCGGCGTCGCCGCGCTCGAGCAGGATGCGCCGCGGCCGGGTCGCCCGCGCACGATCACGGACGCCCACGTGCGCCGCGTGGTCCGCCGGACGACCCAGGAAACCCCGCCGAACGCGACGCATTGGAGTACACGCACCATGGCAGCGGCGTCGGGCCACAGTGAACGGAGCGTGCGGCGGATCTGGCAGCAGCACGGCTTG
>Ga0105044_10000318_pt1 | contig 58077 bp, 67 predicted proteins | sample MAT01_FD_78092 | JGI IMG/M metagenome (GOLD analysis project Ga0105044, IMG submission 78092) | Freshwater microbial communities from Lake Fryxell liftoff mats and glacier meltwater in Antarctica - MAT-01 | ecosystem: Environmental > Aquatic > Freshwater > Ice > Liftoff microbial mat | place...
CGGCGCCCTCGCCGATGATCCGCGCCCTGGGGGAGTGCCCGGCGAGGGCGCCGGCCACCACACGCGAGGGCGCGTGCGCTACCCATCGAGCCGCGCGCCTCGATTAAATCAGCGGTTCCTTAGCGGATTAGCGCTTCGCGGTAGAGGGCTTCGAGGGCGCCGGATTGAGTGGCAAGGTCGAAGTCGGCGGAGACGCGGGCGGCGGCGGCGGCGCTGATGGTGGTGTAGTGGGCGGGATTGCAGGCGAGGGTGAGGAGCGATTGCGTGAGGGCGGCCGCATCGCGCTCGGGGGTGAGCAGGCCGCTGATGCCGTGCTCGACGGCTTCGGGGATGCCGCCGTGGTTTGTCGCCACGACGGGGAGGCCGGTGGCCATGGCTTCGAGCATGGCGTTGGGGACGCCTTCCTGGTCGCCGTCGGGGCCGAGTTCGCTGGGGTGGAGGAAGAGGTGCGACGTGGTGTAGAGCGCGCGCAGTTTTTCCTGCGGCAGGAAGCCGGGAAAGGTGACGCGACCGGCGAGGCCGAGCGATTCCACCATCGCCCGTAGCTCGGCCAACTGCGGCCCTTCCCCAGCGATCGTGAACGTTGCCCGCGGAAACTCGCGGGCGAATTCCGCGAAGGCGCGCAGGCTGGTCGCCAGCCCTTTCTTTGGAATCAAGCGGCACGCCTGCACGCACCGCCAGGCCCCGTCGGAGGGTGCGCTGCGTTGCGTGAAACGAATCTCCTCCAGCGGGATGCCGGTGCGATGCAGGCGGATTTTCCCCTGCGGCGCGCCCAGCGTCCGGAGGCGCGTGGCGAGTGATTCTGAGCGCACCAGCAGCAGCGTGGCGCGCTCCAGCATCCGCCGGGTGCGCGCGAGGTGGGCGGGCTTGTGCAGATCGACCTGCGCGTCGGCGCCGTGAAAGCTGACGATGACGGGCAGCGGGCAGATTTCCAGCAGCGGCAGGAGATGCACGCCGATGTGGCCGAAATAGACGTGCAGAAGTTTCGCGCCGCTTTCCTCCAGGGCCGCGAGGATGCGCCGGGCCTCGGAGCGGTAGATGGTGATCGGCCGGTCGAGCACCTGCTTTTGCACGAAACGCCGGAGTGGGTGCGTGCGCGGCTTCGGCAGCACCACGATGTCGGCAAAAGGAAACTCTGCCGGGTGCTCGCGTTTTTGGCAAAACACGACCGGGCGAAACGCGCGCAGGGCGGTGATCTGCCGGTAGATGTGGAGCATTTCCGGTTTGAGGAAAGTAACCACGTATTGGGCTGCGACGGGCGCTTGGGAAGGGGCGGAGCTTGTCACGGGTGCGGCTGCATCTATGTTCCCGCCCGCATGAGGAGAGAAGTCGAAATCGTCAACCGAATGGGATTGCACGCGCGGCCTGCCGCGGAGTTCGTGCGTGCGGTGCACAAGCTCAAGTCCGAGGTGACGATTCGGAAGGGCGACGAACATTTCAGCGGCGGCAGCATTCTCGAAGTGCTCAGCGCCAATCTCGACTGTGGGACGCACATCGTGATCGAGGCCATCGGGGCGGATGCGGAGGATGCGCTGGAGCGCCTTTGCGCCCTGCTGCTGGATTTCAAGCTGCAGGAAGAGGATGGGCGGATGTAGCAGAAAGACGGAAGGCGGAAGGCGGAAGAAAATCAGGCGGCTTCGGCGGAGGATCGTCCCGCGCTTCCGCCGAAGGCGGCAAAACGTCTTCCGCCTTCCGCCTTCCGTCTTTCTCCTATATCCCCGGCGCATGGATTATCTCGAAAAAGCCCGCCGCGTGATCGCGCTCGAACTCGCCGAAGTGCAGCGGCTCGGCGCGCGGCTCGATGATTCGTTTGTGCAGGCGGTCGAGACGATCCGCCGCAGCGTGGAGAGCCGCGGCAAGGTGGTCGTGGTCGGCGTGGGGAAGTCCGGGCACATCGGCGAGAAGATCGCGGCGACGCTGACCAGCACAGGGTCGCCGGCGGTCGTGCTGAATTCGCTCAACGCCCTGCACGGCGATCTCGGCGTGGTCGCGGATGGCGATGTGGTCCTGGCGTTGAGCGCGAGCGGGGAGACGGAGGAGCTGATCAATATCCTCCCGGCGCTCCAGCGATTCGACGTGCGGATCATCGCGCTGACCGGCAATGCCCAATCCTTTCTCGCGCAAAACAGCCACGTCCACCTCGACGTGAGCGTGGAGCAGGAGGCGTGTCCGCTGAACCTCGCGCCGACCTCGAGCACGACCGTGATGCTCGTGCTGGGCGATGCGCTGGCGATGGTGCTGCTGGAGGCGCGCGGTTTTCAAAAGGAGGACTTCGCCCGCTTCCATCCCGGTGGCCGACTCGGCCGCACGCTGCTGCTGAAGGTCAGCCAGATCATGCGCGGCGCGGAGCAGATGGCCGTCGTCCGGCCCGCGACCGTCGTGCGCGAAGTCTTGCACGAAATGTCCCGCCGCCGTGCCGGAGCCGCGGTCGCCGTGGATGACGCAGGCAAGCTGGCCGGCATATTCACACACGGGGATTTCGCGCGGCATTTTCAAAAAGACCCAACGCTCGGCGACACGCCGGTCGGTCAATTTCTCACCCGCAATCCCATCACCATCCGCGGCGACCGCCTCGCCGCGGAAGTCCTCCACATCCTCGAAACGCACCGGATCGACGACCTCGTCGTCGTGGATGAAAGCAACACGCCCATCGGCGTCGTCGATTCCCAGGATCTCGCGCGGTTCAAACTGATCTGAAAAGTAGGCGGGGCTTCCCAGCACCGGCCGCGCACCGTGTTGGGATGGGATTGGCGAGCGGTGGTGTGTGACCTCATGCGGCCCGAAACGGCCCCATTTTTTCGCGGTGGGTTACTTATTCGGGTTACTTTTTTTTCTGGCTCTCAGATTCCGTGAGACAACGAAAACGAGGGGAAATCGCCCGAGATGGAACGTAAAAAAACGGTTGATTACGTCCGCAATGAAGCCTTCATCGTGATCGCGACGGAGGTGGCGGCCGAAGGCATCAACCTCCAGTTCTGCTCGCTCGTCGTGAGCTGCGATTTCCCGCGGAATCCGCAACGCGTCGAGCAGCGCATTGGGCGCTGCCAGGAGGGAACATGTCGTTGCCGGTGATCTGCTCTTGGTCAGCCGACGCAGCAAAGTTTCGTGCTCTCGATTCGTGCTATTCTCGGTCCAGCTACTCGGCGAGCCGCAGAGGCGGAGTTGCGGTGCCATGGCGTTCCGGTGAGTTCACCACGGCGGCTTGGTAATGAAGGCTGATGGTGCGGAAGAGGTTCTTCGGATCTTGCGCGGCGAAATAGTAGAGCTCGATCGCTCTTCCGCCGGACTCCCAGCGATGGCCGATCAGCGTCTTCATGATGGCGCGTTCGGTTTCCTGCTGGCGTGTCACGGCTTGGCCAGGCCCGTGTTTCTCTTCGAGACGGCGACGGACGCTTTGCATGAACTCCTCGTACGTCGCGGGCGACCAATCGTTCTTCCAATACTGCAGCTCGACCTCGACCAGCCGGCCTTCACGAAGGTGAAAGTTCACGCGTTGCAAGGCGATGCCCGGCAGGCCGTCCACCTTCCATATCTCGCGGCCGCCAGCGACTTTGGTGCGCTCGATGATTTTTGCGTTGGTCCCGAGGAGTGCCTCCTCCAGTCGCAGCGCGTGCTCTCCCCATTTGAGGTGAAATGGAGGCTGGATCTCCTCGTCGGCACCGGCCCGCAGGTGGGGGCTGACCAGGGGCGCGATGACGGCGAAAGCGGCTGCAATCAATGTTCGGCGGAGGTTTCTCACAGGCGGCGAAGATAGCACGGCACGACCCGACTAACGAACAGCTCCATTTTCGGCCTGGCGCAAACTTTCGATAAAAGCGCTAAAGGCCGTGGCCTTCCCTGCCGACTTCTCGGTGTCGGGGCAAATGCCACGGCGGGTGAGGTCAAACACCAATTTCAAAATGGCCCGGTGCGACACGGACGTCGCAGTTAGTAAATCCAAGAAAGGTAAAGTAAGTATGAGTCTAGTAATCAACACCAACGTCGCAGCCTCAACGGCCGCGGGAAACCTGAACAGCAGCAATGCGATGCTCCAGAAGAGCCTCGCCCGGCTCTCCAGCGGATCGAAAATCACCAGCCCGGCCGATGACGCCGGTGGCTTGGCGGTCTCGATGCGCATGGAGGCAGCGATCAAACGCACTGACGCGACGAGCAGCAACGTGGCTAACGCCAATTCGTTTCTCCAGACGCAGGACGGCGGGCTGAAGACCTCCGGCAAGGTCCTCGAGCGCATCGCCGAGCTCAAGACGCTGTCCACCGACGTGACGAAGAGCGCGACTGACATCGCGAACTACGACACCGAGTTCACGGCGCTGAAGGCCGAGCTGACCAACCTGAGCACGAACACGTTCAATGGCGTGGCGTTGTTTGGCGGCGGCTCGCTGTCTGTGGCTACGTCGGAAGACGGGGCGCAGTCACTCGCGGTCACGCAGTCGAACCTCGCCACCAACGTGGCGACGATCACCGCAGGGGCAAACCTTGCCGCTATCACCACGACGCAGGTTTCCACCGCGATCACCAACGTGGCCTCGTCCCGCGCGCAGAATGGCGCCGAGTCGAGCCGCCTCGGCTTCGCCGCGGACATGCTCGCCACCAACCGCACGAACCTCGAAGCGGCCAACAGCCGCATCGTGGACGTGGACGTGGCGGTGGAATCCACCAAGCTGGCACGGAATAACATCCTCGTGCAGGCCGGCTCGGCGATGCTCGCCCAGGCCAACGCGAGCAACCAGTCCGCGCTGCGTCTCCTACAATAAGGCGGAGGAGGAACCAAGGAGAGGAGCTCCCCCGGCCAGTGACCCGGGGGAGCTTTTCGGGGGGAGGGGAAAGCCAAACATCGATCGTAGAGGGGCGCCCGCCAGGGCGCCCCTCTTCCATTCGCGATTTGCCCTTTCCGCCCGCCCATCGGCTCTGGACTCAGACTGCTTCCCCTCGCTGGCAGCCAACCTGCTTAGCATCTCTCGCGATGCGGAAACTTTCCATCTTCCTACTCCTGGCGCTCTCGGCGGCGATGCCCGCGGCGTGGGCCGGCGACACCGTGGTCGTCCGCAAGGAATTCCGCCAATCCAGCACATATCCTTTCGTGTTCCGGGCCGACTCTTACCTGGCCAGCACCGGCCCGGCCCCGATGCGTTTTGCGCCCGCAGCTCCGCACTGCCGGGAGATAAAGGCGCCTCCGCTCACCAGCGCGGCAAAAGGTGCCGGTCGGGAGGACCCTGCCGAGACCCCGAAAATCGCGGCTGCAACAGGTGCCGCGACCACGCCAGCGCCCGCTCATGCCGCGCCGGCCAATGCTCCGCAGCCTCCGCGCGACGACATCGACTTTGAGCGCCTGCCCGACGAGGTGCTCGATTTTTTCAAAAACACGGAAGGCCGTCCGGTGAGACGCGCCTATCTGTTCGATCCCATCTTCCAGCCAGCACTCCCGAATGAACTGCCCAAAAGCAAAGCGACCTATCAGCAGAAATAACGGGCGCGTGGTTGCGCTGACGCTGGCGCTCGTCGCAGGGCTGGCAGGTCGGTTTTCACACGCAAACGATGCGGTGGAGGAGCCCGACAGCTTCCGGATCAAGGCCCACCAGAAGCCGGCGACCGACGCTGCGATCACCAACGAGATCGCCGGCTACGCCCGTCTGGCGACGGAAGCCGCGGATCAAGCCAAATGGCCGCTCGCCGAGCACTTCCTCGAACTGCTCGTGAATCTCCCCGCGCCGGCCGCCGAGAAAAAGTCGGCGCTCTCGGAGATCGGCGCCCGCTACGAGAAGCAGCGCATTTTTTCCAAGGCGCTGGCGGTTTACGAAAAGATGCTCGAACTCTATCCGGCCGACACGGACACGCCGGATCTTATCTTCAAAGTCGGCCTGCTCTACCGCGAGACCGGTGCCTATCAGCGCGCCATTACCCGCTTTTACAGCGTCTTGAATTCCGCATTGAAGGTGAACGGTCGCGGCTTTGACGCCTATCGAAACCTCACGCAGCGCGCGCAGGTGGAGATCGCGGACACCTATCTCCGCGCCGGCGATCACGCCCAGGCGGCGAAGTTCTACAGCCTGCTCAACCGGCTCGACCTGCCGCCTGCAGAGCAGGCCCGCGTGCGCTTCAAATCGACGCACTGCCAGTATCTCGTCGGCGATCTCGACGGCGCGGTCCTCTCGGCACGGACGTTTCTCCGCGACTTCCCCGCGGACCCATCCGCGCCGGAGTGCCGATACATTCTCGCCAGCGCGCTGCGCTCGCAGCGCAAGCCGAAGGAAGCCTTCGATGCCGTGGTGGCGCTGCTCCGCGAGGAGCAGCCGCGCAAAGACAAGGCGCCGGACCAGTGGACCTATTGGCAGAAAAAGACGGGGAATGAATTCGCCAACGACTTTTACCAGGAGGGCGATTTCACGAGCGCGCTCACCATTTACCAGACCCTCGCGCGGCTCAGTGAAGACCCGGAATGGCAGTGGCCGGTGGTCTATCAGATGGGGCTCTGCTTCGAGCGCCTGCGCCTGGTCGGTCGCGCTGCGGAAGCTTACAAATTCATCATCGACGAATCGCAAAAACCCGCCCGTGCCGAAAAGCCCCCGCCGGAAAGCACTGCGAACCTCGTGCAAATGGCGCGCTGGCGCGGCGAACAACTCGCGTGGCAGCACACGACCGAGACTCAACTCGCGCACTTGCTCGGCGAGCCGCTCGCCCCCGCCACTCCGGCGCTTTCACCAAAACCGCTCCGCTAAACTACCTTTCATGTCTCTGCCCACCGCACTCACCGCACACGCTGCAATCTGCGACGATCTCTACGAGTTCATGCTGGATGAAAATCGCTTTTTGAAGGCCAGCGCCCGCGCGCTCGATGAGGCTTTCCTCAATCGAAAGCGCGCGCTGCTTGCTTCGCTCACGCGATCTCTCGAAGCGGTGCGGGCGGGCGCGTGTCGTCCTGGGAGCAAGACGCCGGAGCTGCGCGTCGCGATGGAAAAAGTGCAGCAAATCATCCTCAAGGCGCTCCTGCTCGACCGGGAAAACGAGCAACTCCTGCTCAAATCGACGTTGCAACCGAAGCCCGCGGCCGGCGCGGCCCGTCCGGTCGCATCGCAGTTGCAGCGGATTTACGGCAAGTTCCGTTAGCCGGGAGGAACTCCCTTGCCGCCGATGGTTGCGGCCCTACGCTTCAGCACGGCTCGGAGACCAGCTCTCCGCGTAGAACATTTAACCATGGCCATTGAGAAAATCCTCGTCGTCGATGATGAGCCGATCATCCGAAAAAGTTTTGAAGAGCTGCTCCGCGGAAAACGCTACAGCGTCAGCAGTGCGGGCACGCTCCATGACGCCGAACGACTGCTGAAGCGCGACACCTTCGACCTCCTTTTCCTCGACGTGCGCCTGCCGGATGGCGACGGCACCGATCTGCTCGAACGCATTGCGCAGCTTCCCCAGCGCCCGATGACCATCATGATGAGCGGCTTCGGCACGATCGAAACCGCCGTCACCTGCATGCGCCATGGGGCGTTCGACTACCTCATCAAGCCGTTCTCCCTCAGCCAGATCGAGGTGCTGGTGAAGAAAGCGGAGCGCTATCAGCAGGTGCTGAAGGTGAACAAATACCTCGCTGCGCAGATCAGTGATTCACGCGACCTGATCGGCGAAAGCCCGGCCATGGCGGCTCTCCGCACGATGCTGCGCAAAGTCGCGCCCACCGAGGCCACGGTGCTGATCCAGGGCGAGAACGGCACCGGCAAGGAACTCGTCGCGCACGAGATCTATCACGCCAGTGCGCGATCGCAGGGCCCTTACATCAAAGTGAACTGCGCTGCCGTTTCCGAAACCCTCATCGAGAGCGAATTTTTCGGCCACGAGAAAGGTGCCTTCACCGGCGCGACCGAACGCCGCGAAGGGCGGTTCGAGCTCGCCGATGGCGGGACGCTGCTGCTCGACGAAATCAGCGAAATTTCACCGAAGCTCCAGGCCAAGCTCCTGCGCGTTTTGCAGGAGCGGGAATTCGAGCGCGTCGGTGGATCGAAGACGATCAAGGTGGACGTGCGCGTGCTGGCCACGACGAATCGCGACCTGCGGAAGGCCGTCGCCGCCGGCGAATTTCGCGAGGACTTATACTATCGGCTGAACGTCTTTCCTCTCCACGTCCCACCGCTCCGCGAACGAATGCCCGACATTCCGCTGCTGGCGAAAAATTTCCTCGAACGCATCGCCCGCAAGCATGGCATCGCGACTCCGGGGTTCTCCGCTGAGGCGAGTCAGCAACTCCTCACCCACCCGTGGCCGGGCAATGTGCGCGAATTGCAGAACACCATCGAGCGGGCCGTCATCCTGACCGAGAACGGCGCGCCCGTGCAGTCTTCCTCACTCTTCCTCGGAACAGGAACCCCCGTCGCGAACACTCTCGCTGCATTGGAAACGATCGATGGCGCGTTCCGCTCAAAAGCCGCGTTACTCGCGGTGGCGCCGGCAGCGGCGTCCGAAGGTTCGGTGAAACCGCTTCACGAGCTTGAGAAGGAGCACATCCTGCAGGCGCTGGAACAGACCGGCGGCAATCGCACGAAGGCAGCCGAGCTTTTGCAAATCAGCATCCGCACGATGCGGAACAAGCTGAACGAATACCGCCTCGAAGACAGCGGCGTCGCCGCGCCCTAGCTTACTGCAGGAGCTTCAGCACCGACTGCGGCAACTGATTGGCCTGCGCGAGCATCGCGGTGCCGCTCTGCACGAGGATGTTGTTCTTCGCGAACTGCGTGCTCTCCTGCGCCACATCCACGTCGCGGATGCGCGAGATCGCGGACTCGAGATTCTGGGATTCCACGCTGAGCGTGGTTGCGGCCACTTCCAGCCGGGATTGCGCCGCTCCAAGTGTCGCGCGCTCCGTGGCCACATGCTGAATCCCGTCCACGAGCATCTGCGCCGCGGTCGCGGAGGTGACCGTCAGGTCGAATGCCGGTGGTGCGGTCTGCGCGAGCAGCGCCCCCATCGCGCCGCCCTGCAGATCGCTGTCGCCGATGGTCATCGTCTGCCCCGGACCCTCGCCGATCGTCACCGCCAATCCCGTGGCGTTCGGCCCGAAGAGCACGATGCCGTTGAACGTGCCGAGCGGCGTCGTCACCGCGCCGCCACCGACGGTGTCGCGCAACTGCTGTTGCAGCGATTGGAATTCCTCCTGGTAAAGCGCGATGTCGCCCGCGTTCTTCGTCACGTCCTTGGCCATCATCGTCAGCTCGCTCATGCGCGTCAGCACGCTGCTCATGCTGCTCATGAAGCCGTCGGCGGTCTGGATATATGAGACGGCGTTCTGCACATTGGTCGAGGCCGCGCCGAGCCGGCGGTTTTGCGCCTGCAGCTTCTCGGACACGGCGAGACCCGCCGCGTCATCGGACGGATTCACGATTTTCGAGCCGGAGCTGAGGCGGTTCAGCGATTTGCTGAGCATCTCCTGGCTGTGGTTCAAATTGCGCGCGGCGGCGCTGGCGCTGGGGTTCGTATTGATGGTCATGGCTGCGGGTTGGTTTAGTTTTGAGGAGTGGAAAGTTTGAGTTGTGGGAGCGCGGCGCCGGCGGGACGCACCGCGGAGAGGTTGCTCTCCTTGATCTGGCGGTAGATCTCGTCGCGATAGATCGTGAGGTGGCGCGGCGCCTGGATCCCGATCTTGACGAGATCGTTGTCGATCCGCGCGATGCGGATCTCGATCTCGTCACCGATCATGATGCTCTCGTTGAGCTTGCGGCTGAGGATCAGCATGGCGCGTTACTTAGGCGGCGTTGGCGACCTGCCGCTCGTCGATGAGCGCGTGCATGGTCGAAAATTCATCGCTGTTCGCAATGATCACCTGCTTGCCAATCAGCGTGCGCCGATTCACCACGACGGGGCCGATCAGATTCACGGTGACGTATTGCGGCTGCTCGGAGTGCATCGTGGCGATGTTATAGACGAGGGCGTCGTCCGCATCCTCCAGCCCGAGCGCCTCGGCGTCGTCGTCATGGATTTCGAGTTCGTAACCGGCAATCACGCCGCGCGGATCGATGACCAGAAAGTGGAGTTCCTCGTCGCCGAGCGACTTCATCCGCACGAAGGGCAGGCCGCCCTCGACGAAGGTCAGCTCGAACTGGCGCAGATGCGCGAGGCCGATAAGACCAAACGGAACTTCGATCTGCATCGTCTCGATCGAGGATTGAGTGAAGGGAGCGGCGGTGGCGAGTTTCATGGTTGCGTCATGCATAGCTGGACGCGTGCCAGCCATATTTACAGACCGAAACTTCGCAAAAATGAGCGCCGCCCCGCCCTACCTCACGTAATCCAGCAGCGATAGATTCAAAATCTTTGCGCCGCTCTGCAGCGCGGCCTGATACGCCGTCTGCGCCTGGGTGAGCCTCACCACGACCTGCGAGAGGTCCACGTCCGTTTCCGCGCCGGTCAATTTTTCCAGCTCGGTAAATCTTGCCTCGTTCTGGCTGGCGTCCGCTTCGAGCCGGGTCTGCTTCGCGCCGATGTTGCTGAGCGTGACGAGCAAATTGTCTTCGCTCGTCTCAAGGCTCGGCCGCACCGCCTGCACTGCGCTGCTGCTGCCGCTTTGGAGCGCATCGCGCAGCGACACGAGATTGTTCATGAAATCCGCGGACTGCTGATTCTCCGCGCCGCTCGTGAATGGCGAAAGTTTCGCGCCTTCGGAAATCCGAAACTCCGCGCCGCTCGCCGCGCCGTTGTAAGTGATCGCGGTGATCTTCCCGGCCGCATCGCGCGCGGCAGTGAACGGCGGCGCGTCGCTCTTCGTGCCGCCGAAAAGATGCTCTCCGGTGTAGCGCGTATTCGCGACCTGCAGCGCCTGTTCAAGCGCCTGATCGGTCTCCGCCGCATAGGCGTTAAACGCATCCGGGCTCGTCACTCCGGTGCCGAGCACGCTCAATTCGCCCGCGCGATCCGAGATCCCCTTGAGCTGCTGGACTGCGGAAAAGCTCGACTGGCTGATGTCGTGCGCGCGGCCGTTGTTCCGGGCGAATTGCTGAATCTGCTGCTTCTCCGCCTGGAGCTGCAGCACGCGCGCGACCGCTGCCGGATCGTCGCTCGGGTTCGTGATCCGCTGCCCGGTCGCCGCCTGATTCTGCAACTGCGACTGGCGGACGGTAAGCCGCTGGAGCTGCGAGACGAGCGTCTCGGAGAAGTTGTTATTTGGAATGCGCATGGCCTCGCGAAGCTAGCGAATCAGCCCGTTCACGAGTCCGTCGAGCAACTCGTCCATCACCCGCACGACTCGCGCGGAGGCCTGATACGACCGCTGAAATTTCATCAAGTCCGCCATCTCCTCATCCATCGAGACAGCGCTCACGGAGTCGCGTTGATTCGTGAGCATCTGCGCGACGATCTGCTGATCGCCGAGCTTTGCGTCCACGCCGGCGAGCGTCTGGCCGAGCCCGCTCACGGTCTTGTTGAAGAACCCGCCGATCGTCCCGTCGATCGCGTCGCCTGAGCCGGTCGAGAAGCTCATGCGCGCCACATCGGCCACCGCGAGCGCGATCTCGTTGGCCCCTGCATCGCCGGTCGCGCTCGTCTTCAGCGTGTTGAAATTGAGCGTCGGATCGAGCGCGAGCAGGCCTGCGCCGGGCGGCGTTTGGAAGAAGTTCGCGCCGGTCGGTGAATACGCGGCGTTGACCGCGGCGGCCACCTGGTCGGCCGTGCGCTTGAGGTCGTCGCGGAGTTGCTGCACCGCGCCATCGCGCGCGACCAGTTGGCCTTTGAGCGAGCCGCCTTGCAGACCGAGCACCGTGGAGGGAGCGCCCCCGCTGAGCTGCGTGCCATCGAAGCTCACGCCGCCGAGCACCGCCGTCTTGTCCACGAGCACCACGTCGGCTCCGCCCGCGTCTTTCGCGACGATCTGAATCTGCCCGTTGCTGCCGGGAATGCTGCGCGCATTGAAATCCATGTATCCCGCCAACTCCTCCAGACGAGCCTGGCGCTGATCGCGCAGATCCACCGCGGCGCCGGGCGCGCCGATCTCAAACTGTGCGATCGCGCCGTTGAGATCCGCGACCTGCTTGAGCAGTGAGTTCACGCTCGAAACGCCGGCATCGACTTCCGCCGTGAGATCGCTTTGCAGCGAGCTGAGCCGCTGGTCGGTGACGTTGAACTTGTTCGCGAGAATGTCGGCCTTTTGCAGCAGCACCTGCTTGGCCCCGGCGTCGGTGGGGTTCGCGGCGAGATTGTCGAACGCGTTGAAAAAGCCGTTCAGCGCGGCGCTGATGCCGTTGGTGGAATGGGTCGCGTCGCCGATGAAGGCGGAGTCCGCGGCGCGATCGACCTGTTCGCCGAGATTCGCCTGCGCCCGCTCCAGCGCGCTCTGCTGCGCTTGTAATGATGCGGTTTGCGAGGTTTCGCGGGTCACCGCGATGTCGAGAAACTGATCGCGGATCTGTTTGATCCCGAGCACTTCCACGCCGGCGCCGAGCGATCCCAGCCTGCTATCGGCCACCACGCGATCGCCGAGGATCACCCGCTGCCGCGCGTAGTCGGGATTGTTGACGTTCGCGAGATTGCGCCCCGCCACCTGCACGCCCGCCTGCTGCGCGGTGAGCGATTTCGCTGCATTGATGAGGCCGCCGATGAGTCCGGACATAATTCAGCTCTTTTCCAGTAATCGGCCGGAACCCGCCGAAGCACTTTGCAAAGTTGGTCGATCGTGTTGAGCAAGATCGCGAGATTTCAAGGAGCACCAAGGGTGCGTCCACAAGCCAGCCCAGGGCAACGCCCTGGGTTTCGAGGAAGACCGGCCAAAGCCCTGAAAGGGCGATAGAGCCAGGTGCGATCCGGTCGGTTTGTCCCGCCCTTGCAGGGCTTGCTTTTCGATCGGTGCGATCCCAGGGCGTTGCCCTGGGCTGGCTTGTTTCGGGCCTTTGGCCCACTGACCCAGAACCTTTGGCCCACCCTGACCCAATGCCTTTGTCCGACTCGCGTGATCTTGGTAAAAGTGCATAACAGCCTCTAGCTCTTTTCCAGTAATCGGCCGGAACCCGGCGAAGCTTTAATCTTCATTCGGCCTTGAGGCGAATAGGTCCGCGTGACGGTGCCGGGATTGAGCCGCGTGAGGAGCTCCTGGGTCACTTCGATCGTGCGCGCGAGCAGCATTTGGTTTTGCTGCGCGCGACGCCGGGCGTGGGTGATGAGGCGATTCACTTCGGCGATGAGAGCCTGGACGAGCGGGCGCATCGGCTCGCGAAAAAGCGGCGTGAGCTCGCTCAGCGAACTCTGCGGCGGACACTCGCCGAACGCGGCCAGCGCGGCGACGAGCGCCTCCCGCTGCTTGCGCCGGGCGCGCGTGGTGAGGAGTTGCGCAGCGATGTTTTCATCCGCCGCGAGCACCGCATCCGGGTCGCGAGCGAGGATCGCGTTTTGTTGCGCGTCGAAAAGATTCAGGAGCGCGCCGTATTCCTCGAGCTCCGCACGAAGCGCGTGGATGACCTGCTCCTGCGGATCGGTTCCGCCGCCCTCTTCTTCACAAAGCATCTTCACTTTTCCTGCCTCCCGAGTTGCGCCTGGAGCACTGAGGAAAAGCCGAGCCCGCCCGCCTCGCTGATGCTGCCCGCGAGCGAATCCGTGAGCAGGTAGCCATAGACCTGGCCGGAGGGACCGCCCTCGAGCAGCGGCTTCATCGACTCGCTCAGAAACTGCCGGACCAGGATGCTCTCGAACTGGCGCGACGCTTTCTCCACGTCCTCCGCGCGCGGCTCGGCGAGCTTCTGCGGGACGAGGTCCGAGGCAGGCGAGGCGGCGGAAATGGGAGGAGTTTGCATCGTCAGTTGAGGATGAGATCGGCCTGGAGCGCGCCCGCTTTTTTCATGCTTTGGAAGATGGCCATCATGTCGCGCGTCGAGAGCCCGAGCGCGTTCAGCGCCGAGGAGACCTGCTGGATCGTCGGGAGCTCGTCCACGACTTTGAAGCCCCCCTTCGCCTCCGTCACCGTCGTCTCCGTCCCCTGCACGACCGCCGTCTCGCCGCGCGGACTGAACGGCGCCGGCTGGCTGACGCCGAGGCTCGACGCGATGTTGATCGTGAGCGAGCCGTGGCTCACCGCGACGGTGGAAATGCGGACGTTTGAAGTCGCGATGATCGTGCCGGTGCGCTCGTTGATGACGACGCGCGCGACGTTGTCCGGCACCACTTCGATGGCGCCGAGGGAGGCGATGAAATTCACCTCGTATCCCTGGTATTCGGACGGCACGCAGATGTTCACGGAGGATGCGTTCTTCGCAAGTGCCGTGCCGGGAAAGACGTTGTTGACGGCCTCAGCCATCCGCGCGGCCGAGGCGTAGTCGGGGTTGAGCAGCAGCAGCTCGATCGACTTGTCGCGCACGAGTTGCGCGGCGATCTCGCGCTCCACGATCGCGCCGCCGCTGATCGCGCCGACGGTCGGATGATTCTTCTGCACGGTCGCGCCGCCCGGTCCGCCTTCGCCGCCGAGAAAGCCGCCGACGGCGATGGAGCCTTGCGCGACGGCGTAAACCGCTTCATCGGCGCCGAGCAGGGGAGTTTGCAAAAGCACGCCGCCCTGGATGGTCTTCGCGTCGCCGATCGAGGAGATCGTCACGTCAATGCGGCTCCCCGGTTTCGCGAACGCCGCGATGTCGGCGGTCACCATCACCGCGGCGACGTTGTCGGACTTGATGGTGTTCGGCGGGACGTTGACGCCGAAGCGCTGGAGCGCGTTTGCGATGCTCTGGACCGTGTAGGAAAGCTTGCTATCGCCCTTGCCCGCGAGGCCGACGACGAGCCCGTAGCCGACGAGCTGGTTGTCGCGCCCGCCTTCCACGACCGTGAGATCCTTGATCCTCGACGCCGATGCCGTGAGGCCACCCGCGAGCAGCGCGCAGGCGCAGAGTAGAACTGGAATAGGTGCGGCGCGCATGGTCAGAAAGGGTTGATCTTGTCGTTGAGTTTGAGCAGCCAGCCTTTGCGCTGCGCATCGGTCAGCGTGCCCTCGGAAACGATCTGGATTCGCGCGTCGGCCACGTTGCTGGAGAGCACCGTGTTGTCCGGCTGAATGTCGTATTGGCGCACGATGCCGCGCAGCGACGCGAACTGGCGTTCCTTTGAGAAGGAGATTTCGCGGATGCCTTCGACGACGAGGTTGCCGTTCGGCAGCGTGTCGATGACCTGCACCGCGCAGCGCGTCGCGATAGTTTGTGAGTTTCGGATCTCTCCTCCGCCGGTGTAGTCGTTCGCGCCGGTGACGGGCAGCGTCGGCAGGTCGGGAATAACGGCGTTCACCGGCAGTGCCTTGCGGACTTCCTTGTTGAAAAGTTTGCCCGGTAGATTGCCGAGGAACTGATTGAGAACGTTGCTCGCCATGCCCGCGACGCCGGACTTGCTCTCTTTGTCCGTCTTCAACCGCAGCGTGTTTGAGACCGAGGCGCTTTCCTGAACGATGATCGTGACGATGTCGCCGACGCGTTTCGCGCGTTTGTCGGCGAACATTCCGCGCTCGTCGGTGATGCCGTCCTTCCACAGCGAGCCGGCATTCAGTTGCCCGGCGAGGCTGATGAACAGAAGCGCAGCAGCCGATTTAGAAGTGAATCTGGACTTTGTTTTCATTGATGATCTGGCCGTTGATTTCACGGCGGCTTTCCAAATTGCGGAGCTTGATGAGATCGCCGGCCGCGCCGCTTTCGAGCGCGAGCGCTTTCATGCTGATCGCGAGCAGCCCCTGCTGCGCGACGACCTCGACGACCTGGCCTTTGCGAATGACGGGCCGCGCCGCGACATCGCGGCGCGTCAGCGGGCGGCCGGCGGCCACGCTCGTCGTGAGATCGAGCAGGCTGGGATCGGTCTCGGCGGAAATGAGCGGCTGGCGCTCGCGGAGGACATCGACTTTTTGCGCGGCGAGCAGCGAACGATCGAGCGCCTGCCCGCGATCGAGCCGGCTCGATGCGACCCACCCTTCCTGCCAGAGCTGCGCACGGAGCGGCACCTGCCACTCGCCGACCATTTCGCCGCCGGAGCTGACTTTGACGCGGACAAAAAATGTTCCGCTGAGTCCGCCAATTGGCAGCTCCGTGACTGCGATGGCGAAATCTTGCGCGGGCAATTTCACCGGCTGCCACGGCCGCGTGAGCGAGAGCTTCAGCTCGCCGGTCACGGACATCCGGGCCGTGAGTTCTTTCTCCAACTCGGCGAGAAATGCGTCGCCTCCGAGCGTCGCGCGCGCTTCCGCGGCGGTGGCAGGCTCGCTGCCGCGGACGCCGCGCGCTTCGCTCGCACGCAAAGCCGGAGGCTGACCGAGCGGCGCGAGCAGACTGTCGAGCTGCGCAAACGCGGAAGCGTTGAGCAGCGCCAAGCCGGCAATGGCAGAGAGCGCCCTCATCGCTTGAGCTCCGCGATTTTCGCGAGCATTTCGTCCGAGGTCTGGATGGACTTCGAGTTGATCTCATACGCCCGCTGCGCCTGGATCATGTTCACCATTTCCTCGACGATGTTGACGTTCGAGCTTTCGAGAAATCCCTGCGTGAGCGTGCCGTAGCCGTCCTCGCCCGGGTTGCCGAGTTCGACCGTGCCGCTGCCCGGCGTCTCTTCGTAAAGATTGCCGCCGAGGCTGCGCAGGCCGCTGGCATTCGCGAAGCGCGCGAGCTGCACACGGAAGGTCTGCGACCCGGACGGACTTTGCACAGTCACTTCGCCATTGCCGGAGACGGAGATGCCCGTCGCGCCCGGCGGAATCGGCTGGAAGCCGCTCAGCACCGGCAATCCATCGCTGGTCGTGACCCGTCCCTGGCCATTCACTTTCAACGCGCCGTCGCGCGTGTAGGCAAATGCGCCGTCGGGCCGCTGCACCTGCAGGAAGCCGTCGCCTTCGATCGCGAGATCGTATTTTTCGCCGGTCTGCTTGAGCGACCCTTGGGTGAAAACCTTCGCCGTCGAGACGACGCGGCTGCCATTGCCCATCTCCACGCCGGTCGGCACGAGATTGCCGCCGCCCGCCTCCGCGCCGACGGCGCGCGGCTTTTGATAGAGCAGATCCTGGAACTCGATCTTGCTCCGCTTGAAGCCGGTCGTGTTCGCGTTCGCGAGGTTGTTCGCGATCGTGTTGAGGTTGAGCTGCTGCGCTTCCATGCCGGTCGCGCCGGAGTAGAGGGACTGGATCATAGGTCGTTACGGGTTCGGGTTGCCGAGAGTTTCGATGGCTTTGCCGGTGTTTTCGTCGTGGGCGAAAATCACGCGCTGGCTCGCTTCGTAGGCGCGCGAGATGGAAACGAGGTTCACCATTTCGTGGAGCGGCGAGACGTTGCTGCTTTCGAGATGTCCGCCGAGGACCGAGGGCCGCTCGACTGCTTGAGGCGCGGCATTTTCGTCGGCTGGCGCGAGCAGTCCATCGCCGACTCGCTGGAGCGACTGCGGCTCGCGGAAATCGTAAACGCCGATCTTCGCGACCGGCGTGTCGCCTTGCAGCAGCGTCCCTTCCGCGTTGATCGAGAGGCGTCCGCCGCCGGCTTTGAGCGTGAGCGGCCCGCTGTCGCCCATCACGGGAAAGCCCTGCTTGGTCACGAGCGTGCGCTCGGGGCTGAGCTGGAACTCGCCGTTGCGGGTGTAGCCGAGCTCGCCGTTCGGCCGCTGCACCTGGAAAAATCCGCTGCCCTGAATTGCGAAATCAAGCTCGCTGCCGGTCGAGCGCAATTCGCCCTGGCGCATGCTGATTTCCAAGACCGTGCTGGGCATCACGCCGCGGCTCTCTTTGGAGGATCGTCCTTCGCCGCCGAAGCGCTCCGTCTCGCCGATCACGCTCGCAAAGGACGCTTCGGTTTTCTTGAAACCGGAAACCGATGCGGAAGCGATGTTCTGAGAAATGATCTCCTGCCAGCGCTCGAGCGCTGAAAGGGATGCGGCACCTTGGTAAACTCCGACGTTCATAGATGGCCGATGCTTAGCAGCCCATGTGCCACCGACTACGGGCCGGGTTGATCCCACTCCATTTCGAGAGCGTTGCCCTGGGCTGGCTTGTCACCGGCGCGTTTCGGCCCGGCATTGCCAGAAGCGGCAAAAGTGAATAACCCGGCAGACATTGCCGGTGTCAGCGGCGGAAAAAAGTCGCGTGATGACCGAATGCAGGCGTGGGGCCAGAAACACAAGGCTTCCCAGTCCGCAGAATGGGCACCACCCGGATGGCGCGCTGCGGCAGGTAGGATGCCTGGCGACCGCACGGGCTGGAAGCCAGTGTCCCCGAGCTAAGATTCGGCCAACCCAGAGAAACGATCCTGCTTGGCACCGGTTGTGCTATCGGGGCGTCCGTCCTAGCTCTGACCCGACCAAAATGATGAACCATTGCACCGCCTCCACCGTCGCTGACCTCCTCAGTAAATTCGCTTTGGAGCTGGCCTTTGCCGCGCCGGGCGGGGACAGCGGCCTGCTGCCGATGAACAGCTTTTTGATGAAAATCGAAGACCTGGCCAAGGCGCCGGCGGTGCCCGCTCAAATCGTCGCGGCCACGGGCCAGGCGCGCCAGTGGTTGGATCGGGTGTTTGAGACCACGGCGACATTCGACGCGGACGCTCTCGTGCGGCTCGGCTCATGGCAGGCGTGGATGGAGTCGGCGGCGGAAAAGTGGGCGCAAGGCTCGCCGGTGCCGGAACTGCCAGCGTCGTGGGAAGGCGCGCCGGCTGGGCAGAAATCTCCCGCCTCGGGAAACGCCGATGAGCCAGAGCTCATCCTGCACGCGGAGGCCGATCGCGAATTGCTGGCCGAGTTCATCAACGAATCACAGGAGCATCTGCAAAACATCGAGCAGGGCGTCCTCGTGCTGGAGGAGAATCCCGCCGACGCCGACACGCTCAACTCGATCTTCCGCGCGTTTCACACCTTCAAAGGCGGCGCGGGATTTCTGAATCTCACGGCGATCAAGGATCTCGCGCACGAGCTCGAGTCGCTGCTCGATGCGGCGCGGCTGCATCGGCTGGAGGTCACGTCAGGCATCATCGATGTCATCCTCGAAGGCGGCGACCGGCTCACGGAATTCGTACGGCACATCCAGACGCGGCTCGCGGGCGGCGATGCGAGCGCGCCGATCCGCGTGCCGACGCTCTGCCTGATCGCTCGTGTGAAAAGCCTCCTCTCCGATCCCGGCGCGCCTGTGGCGTTCCCGGCGCCGCGTGTGGTCGAGGCGGTTGAGACTTTTTCCTTTGCACCGGCGGAGCCAGTCCCCGTCGGAGTCGCGAAAGTGGACGCGCCCGCCGCCAGACCGAGCACCGGCGCGGCTTCGGGCGACAGCGCGGCGGGATTTGTGAAGGTGGACACGCACAAGCTCGACAGCCTCATCGAGATCGTCGGCGAGCTCGTGATCGCGCAGTCCATGGTCGTGCAGGATGCTGGCGTGCGGGACTTGGTGAGCCAGGAACTGACGCGCAATCTCGCGCAGCTCCGCCGCACCACCAACGATCTCCAGCGCACCGCGATGTCGCTGCGCATGGTGCCGATCCGCAATACTTTTCAAAAAATGACGCGCCTCGTGCGCGATCTCGCGGCGAAGCAGCAGAAGCAGGTGCGCCTCGTGATGAATGGCGAGGACACCGAACTCGACCGCACCATCGTCGGCGAACTCAGCGATCCGCTCATCCACATGATCCGCAATTCCGTGGACCACGGCATCGAGCGGCCCGACGCGCGTATCGCCCGCGGCAAGCCGGCGGAGGGCATCGTCGAACTGAGCGCTTTCCATCAAGGCGGCAGCATCGTCATCCAGATCCGCGATGATGGGGACGGGCTGAACAAAGAGCGCATCCTCGCGAAGGCGATCGAGAATGGGTTGGTGAAGCCGGACGCCGCGCTCTCGGACAGCGAAATTTTCGGCCTCATTTTCGCGGCGGGATTTTCCACGGCGGAAGCCATCACCGACATCTCGGGCCGCGGTGTCGGCATGGATGTCGTGCGGCGAAACATCGAGAATCTTCGTGGTAAAATCGAAATCACCTCGACACCGGGCGAGGGCACGACTTTCACCATCAGCCTGCCGCTCACGCTCGCGATCATCGACGGCCTCATTGTCGGCGTCGGCCCGGAGCGCTACATCATTCCCACGCTCTCGGTGCGTGAATCCTTCCGGCCCACGCCGGAGATGCTCTCGACCGTGTATGGCCGCGGCGAAATGGTGAACGTGCGCGGCCGGCTCACCCCGCTGCTCCGGCTGCACCGGCACTTCAATATCGAGGCCCGCGTCGCCAATCCCACCGAAGGCATCCTCGTCGTGGTCGAGTCCGGCGCCGATCGGCGCTGCGTGATGGTCGATGATCTCCTCGGCAAGCAGGAGGTCGTCATCAAAAGCCTCGGCGAGCAGTTCAAACGCAATGGCGCGCTCGCCGGCGGCGCCATCCTCGGCGACGGCCGCGTGGGCCTCATCCTGAATGTCGATGCGCTCGTGAAACTCGAAGAACCCGACACGGAACTCGCCGCCTGATTTCAACCATCCCTATCCATCCATCCATGAGCACCGAAACCCTGAATCATTCCAACACCGCCGCGGCGGGAAAATATCTCACCTTTGAACTGGGCCGCGAACGCTACGGCGTGCCGGCCCTGCGGGTGCGCGAAATCATCCGCCTCTGCGAGATCACGCAGGTGCCGCAGATGCCCGCGCACATCAAGGGCGTGGTCAATCTGCGCGGAAAAATCATCCCCGTGATGGACCTGCGCACGCGCTTCCAGCTCGGGCACATCGAGAACAACGAACGAACCTGCATCATCGTCGTCGAGATCGCGCTGGAGTCCGGCGGCAAAAAGCTCACCGGCATCATCGTCGATGGCGTGGATGAGGTCGCGAATATCACCGCCGACGAGATCGAGCCGACTCCGCATTTCGCGTGCGGCATCGAGACCAGCACCATCCTCGGCATGGCCAAGCGCAAGGACGGCGTGACCAGCCTGCTGGACATCGACCGGGTGGTCGATGGCGACGCACTCTCGGCGATCGCCCACTGATTCTCCGCGACCAAGATCCCGATCCGGCGATTGGCACACCCTGCCTGCCACATTCCGACGGACGGCGACTTCAAGGATTTCTGATTCGGCGATGACAAGGAACCGGTTCGATTGAAACGCTGATCCTTGTCTGTGTTCCTGGAGCATCTGCCGAAAGAAACGTCCGTCTCTTCGACGAGCCAGAGGCTCAGCGGAAGTTAGGCGGTGGCGCCAGCCACCGGAGTCGCTCAAGGAAGGCACGTGCCCCAGCGGGGCGCAGGAATGCTCCCGGCTTGCGCCGCCCCGCAGGGGCGGATTCGCACTTATCGCCAACCCGGTGGCTGACGTCACCGGCTAGAGCGGTTCAAATTTTCCATAGCCGTTCCGCGGCGGTTTTCTCGGGTAGGGTGGGCGTCCCGCCCGCCGGTTCCGGCGTCTCGCCGGAACGAGCTTCCGGCCTGCTCCGATAGGCAGCGAGTCAGGATGCCCACCCTAGCCGAGAGAAGCCCGCCCACGCGGCGACACTTTTGCTAAAACCGCTCTTCTTTCCGAAGGCTCTCCGGGCCAGAGGATTCGGATGTTTCTTTCCGGCGGATGTTCTGAACCTGCCCGCACCACGGTTCCCGCTGGCCAGGGTACCGTCCTCGTTGCAGGCGAATTCAGCGTCCCGCCCGTTGCGCGGTCCTGCGCCGGGCAGCACGCCGCCACCGTATAAATCCGTCTGTCGATCCCCAATCATCCGTCCGAAGAATACACAGTTACCCTGCCGGCCCAAGGCATGCCAATAGCTAAACTCATCTTACCGCAAAACAAGCACCCACCACTAACTTGGAAACCAAATCGAACTCATGAAAAACCTCACGCTCGGAAAGACAATCCGCCTCACCACAGTCGAGCTGCAATCGGTCGCCACTGGTGTCCATAAACTCGCGGAATAACAACTCACATCTAACCACAGAATATATGAAAAATTGGACCATCGGAAAACGCATCATCTTCGGCTTCACCAGCATCATCCTCATCGCCATCGCGCTGGGCCTATTCGCCTACAGCCGCCTTGTCACCATTAACCACCACTCGAACGCCATCGTCAACGACGCCCTCCCAGGCCTGTATTTGATCGGTCAACTTGAATCAAGTTTGCGCCAGGCCCAAGTCGTGACCTTTAAGCACATCATGAGCGAGGACAAAGAGGAGATAGCGCAGTATGACGCGGAGATCGTTGCGGTTGTCGAGACAAACGGGAAGAGGCTGGCTGAGTATGAGAAAGCCATCAGTCAGCCCAAAGATCGGGAGCTGTTTGAGCAAGTCAAAGCAGCGCTGGTTCCGTTTCGGAGCGCCCGCGAAGAGGTGCTCAAACTCAGCCGGGAGAACAAGAGCAAGGAAGCCTTCGCATTGACCAAAACGCACCTTAAGCCCGCCTACGAAAGACTGCTGGCAGCGGTTGAAGCGACCTCGACATTTAACAAAGAGAACGGTGACGAATTATCCAAGTCCGTCCAAACAGCCATCGGCAGCGCGCAAACCGGCATCTGGATCGGTTTGGCTGCGGCCTTGTTGGTCGGCGCAGGCATCGCCTTCGTTATTATTAGCGGCACCACGCGCACCCTGACCGGAATTGCCACCGCGCTCGCGGACGGGTCCAATCAAGTCGTCTCCGCTGCGACCCAGGTTGCTTCGTCCAGCCAATCGCTTGCCGAAGGCGCGAGCGAGCAGGCGGCGTCGCTGGAAGAAACGAGCGCCTCCCTGGAGGAAATATCGAGCATGACGAAACGCAACGCGGACAACGCCCACAAGGCGAAAGAACTCTCCTCGCAGACGCGGCACGCGGCCGATACCGGCGCGGCGGACATGGAACAGATGAAGCTGGCGATGAACGCGATCAAGACCTCCAGCGGTGAGGTCGCGAAGATCGTGAAGAACATCGACGAGATCGCCTTCCAGACGAACATCCTCGCGCTCAACGCCGCGGTCGAAGCCGCGCGAGCTGGAGAAGCCGGTGCGGGCTTCGCCGTGGTGGCAGATGAAGTGCGCAACCTCGCCCAACGCAGCGCCAAGGCGGCGAAGGAGACGGCGGAGAAAATCGAAGACGCCATCGCCAAGAGCGAGCACGGCGTGCAGGTCAGCGGGCAGGTGGCCAAGAGCCTCGGCGAGATCGTCGTGAAGGCGCGCAGCGTGGACGAACTGGTCGCCGAGATCGCGGCCGCGTCCCAGGAGCAAAACCAGGGTATCTCGGAGATCAACACGGCCCTCACCCAGATGGACCGTGTGACACAATCCAACGCGGCCACCGCCGAGGAAAGCGCCGCCGCTTCCCAGGAACTCACCGCCCAGGCCGCGGCGCAGCAGGACGCGGTCGCCAGCCTCACCGCGATGGTTTCCGGCAGCAAGTCGGCCCCCATCAGCCATCACTCCGCAAGTAACGCGAAACCCTCGTCGCTCAAACGTCCCGCGGTCGCGTCGCGTCCGGCCAAAGCCAGCACCAATGGCCACAGCCACCACTCCACGAACGGCGCTCCCGAGCTTGCCGGCATCGGCGCCTCCCGTGGCATCCCGATGGAGGGTGACTTCAACGACTTTTGACCGAACGCGATCACCGCAGCCTCCTTCACCATTTTGCGCACCGCGCGACCCACCACTTCTGAGGCCGATGCCTGTAGATATATCATCGACCTAATCTACGAGCGCACCCGCATCCGGCTGCACGAGGGGAAGGAGGCGCTCATCCTCGGGCGGCTCGGCAAACGCATGCGGCATCACGATCTCGGGAGTCTCGGGGAATATTGCGAGTATCTCCAGACGAGCGCGAACGACGAAGAGTTCACGCTCGTCACCGACGCGCTGACTACGAACCACACGAACTTTCTGCGCGAGGCGGATCACTTCGACTTCCTGATCGAGCACGCCCTTCCCGGCGTGCTGGCCAGGGGGCAGAAGCGATTCAACATCTGGAGCGCGGCGAGTTCGTCGGGTGAAGAGGCCTACACGATGGGCATGTATCTCTCCGAACACTTCCCGGCCACGCAAGGCTGGGACTGGCGGCTCACCGGTTCCGACATTTCGACCAAGGTGCTCGAAAAAGCGCGACTCGGCATCTACGCCGAGGATCGCGTGCAGACGGTGCCTGGCGAGTGGCTGCGGCGCTACTTCCAAAAGGGAACGGGCCAATGGGAGGGGCACTACCGCGTCAAGCGCCACCTCGCCGAGCGCGTCGCCTTCCGGCAGGTAAACCTGATCGAGGACTACGGTCACGCGCAGCCGTTTGAGGTCATCTTCTGCCGCAATGTGATGATCTATTTCGACCGCACGACACAGGAGCAACTTGTGCGGCGTCTTTGCCGTTTCCTGGTCCCGGGCGGCTATCTGCTCGTCGGGCATGCCGAGAGCCTGAACGGCTTGAACCTCCCGCTGCGCTGCGTGCGGCCGAGTATCTACCAGCTTTCATGACTAGCCCCTGGGTCATCGCAGCGCCGAGAATGGCGTTCATCGTCGGCGTGTCCGACATGATCAGTTGCAACGATCCGAGTGCGGACCTGGTCACGCACTCACTCGGCTCGTGCATCGGCGTGACCATTTACGATCCGGCCCGGAAAGTCGGCGGGTTGCTGCATCTGATGCTGCCCGATTCCATGATCGATGCCGCGAAGGCTTCAAAGCACCCCTTCATGTTTGCGGACACCGGGTTGCCGCGCCTCTTCCACGCGGTGTATGCGTTCGGCGGGGACAAGGGACGGCTCCAGGTGAAGATCGCCGGCGGTGCGCAATTCCTGGACGAAAAGCGCGTCTTCAACATCGGCCAGCGCAACTCCACTGCGGTCCAGCAAATCCTCGCCCGCAATGGCGTCACGCTCACCGCCGGCGACGTGGGCGGCCAGACCAGCCGCACGATCCGCCTGGAACTCGCGACCGGGAAACTCACCGTGGCGACCCCCGGAAAGGCACCCTACCAGATATGAACGCCCGACCGTGCCGGGGTGTGTGTGGGCGTAGCCTGGAAAAAGCCGGGCGCCCGCTCCCCGCCGCATACGCCGCCCTTGACAAAGTGGAACGAATGGCTGCCGCCGCATGAACCCAAACAAAAAAATCCGAGTGCTCGTCGTGGATGATTCCGCCGTCGTGCGGAAAATGATCTGCGACGCCCTGCGCGACGATCCGCAGATCGAAGTCGTGGGCACGGCGGTGGACCCTTACGTGGCGCGCGACCTGATTCTGAAGCTCGATCCGGACGTGCTCACGCTCGACATCGAGATGCCGCGCATGGATGGCCTCACGTTCCTGAAGATCCTGCAGCAGCACCGGCCGATGCCGGTCATCATCATCAGCTCGCTGACGTCGGCCGGCTCGCAACTCGCGCTGGAAGCACTCGAAGCCGGCGCCGTGGACGTGCTGGCCAAGCCGGCCAGCGCCTACTCCGTCGGTGCGCTGGGCGCCCAGCTCGCCATGCGCGTGAAAGCCGCCGCCGTGGCCCGCCTCCGCCAGCCCGGCACGCCGCCTCTGTCGGCTCCCGCCCTCCTTCCGGCGGCGGGCGGTCTTCATCCGCGCCAGTTGATCCTCATGGGTTCATCCACCGGCGGCACGGAGGCGCTGGCGCACGTCCTGCCGCGATTGCCGGCCGGCCTGCCCGGCATCGCCATCGTGCAGCACATCCCGCCCATTTTCTCCAAAGCCCTCGCCGAGCGCCTCTCCCAAAAATGCGCCTTCGAGGTGCGCGAAGCGGCCGATGGCGACGCTTTGCGCCCCAGCCTCGCCCTGGTGGCGCCCGGCGATTTCCACATGGCCGTGCATTCCGTCGGCGGCGGCTACCGCGTCTCGCTCAGCCAGCGGCCCGCCGTCCACCACTGCCGGCCCGCCGTGGACGTGCTCTTCCGCTCCGTCGCAGACCTCCCGGCCGCGCGGGTCGTCGCCGCCATCCTCACCGGCATGGGCAGCGACGGCGCGCTGGGCATGAAGGCGCTGAAAGAACGGGGCGCGCGCACGCTGGCGCAGAACGAGGAGACCTGCGTCGTCTTCGGCATGCCCAGGGCCGCCATCGAGATGGGCGTCGTGGACCGGGTGCTGCCTTTGCAATCCATGGCGGCGGCCATCCTCGAAGGCGTCAACGCCCAGGCCGCCAGCCGCAGTCAGCCCTCCGCCGCGCTCCCGGCAGCTTCCGTTTTACCATGACTACCACCGCCACCACCGCTTCCAGCTTCGACGTCCGCGCACCCATCCACGCCATCATCCCGAATGTCTTCGACACCATGCTCGGCCTCCCGCTCGCGCCTGCCAGGGCCGATGCCACGCGCCCGGGCGATGGCCTCATCACCGGCTTCGTCGGCATCGGCGGGGAGAACGTCTGCGGCGCGGTCTATCTCCACTTTCCCGAGGCGCTGGCCCAGCAGGCCGCCGCCGCCATGCTCGGCCTCGGCGCGGGTGAAACTGCCGCCGACGCCGATGTGAACGACGTCGTGGGCGAGCTGTGCAACATGGTGGCCGGCGGCCTCAAAGGCCTCCTCTGCGACGCCGGCCTGCCGTGCGCCATCAGCGCCCCGGCCATCGTCCGCGGTGGCGACTATTCCATCGAGACCTCCGAGGACGTGCCGCGGCAAAAGTTTTTTTTCGACTGCCAGGAGCACCGCCTGGCCGTGGAAGTGCATCTCAAAACCAACTAACCAAACCCAACCTACCATGCCCACCAAAGTCCTCAGCGTCGATGACAGCAAAATCATCCGCATGATCGTCCGCCGCGCCCTCGCGGCATTCGATTGCACCGTCGTCGAAGCCGTCAATGGCGAAGAAGGCCTCGCCCGCGCCGCCAGCGAGAAGCCCGACCTGATCATCCTCGACATCACCATGCCCGTCATGGACGGCGTCACCATGCTCGCCCGGCTCAAGGAAACCGCGGACTTGAAGGACATCCCGGTGATCATGCTCACTGCGGAATCCGGCCGAGAAAACGTCATGCACATCGCCCAGCTAGGCGTGCGCGATTACCTGGTCAAACCCTTCAAGGACGAGCAGTTGGTCGAAAAGGTGGGCCGCGTCCTCTCGCTGAAACCGGCAGCCGCCCCGGTGGCCGCGTGAGCCTGCCTGCCATGAGCGCGCCCCTGACATTGGATGAAGTCGAGCGCCGCTTCGGCCTCGAGCCGATCCCCGAAGGCGTCGAGCGGCTCACCAAGCTGCTCGCGCGGCAGAACGCCCACCTCGACACGGTCACCGACATCGTGAGGGACGACAAACTCCTGACCCTCCGCCTGCTGCGTTCCGCCAATCCGCACGCCTCGCGGCCGGAGGAATACACGATCACGACGGTCAAGAACGCCGTGTTGCAAAACGGCCTCTGCGTTTTGTTCCTCCTCGCCGCGGGCGACCCGGCGGCCCGCGCCATCGGGAAGACCTTCCGGCACATGCTCGGCGTCGAAAAAGTCGCCCTCCTCAACGCCAACTCGCTCGAAGCGCTCAAAGGCGAGCACTTCCTCGGCGAAGTCGATTTCAACGGCCGCACCGAAGGCTCCGTGCGCCTGCGCATGGCGGTGCCGGTCGCCTACGAGATCGCCCGGCGCCTGCTCGACCTGAAAGACGCGAAAGAGCTGAGCGACACCGATGTCCACGACGCCCTCGCCGAGGTGGCCAACATCGTCGCCGGCAATTTCCAGTCGAACCTCCGCGATGCCGGATTCGAATGCCGGCTGCAAACTCCGCGGGTCTCGCGCACGAGCGACTTCAAGCTCCGCACCGTGCTCAACGGCGCCTCCGAGCGCATGGCATTCGACATGCCGGGAATCACCATCTACCTGGATCTGAGCATCAACCCGTGGAACGAAAAGCGGGGCGGGATCCCGGCGGGCGCAGGGAAATAGGGATCGCATCCGCAAGCCGCTGGCCGAGGTCTGTGCGCGCGATGTCAGCATGGAGGCGGTGCCGGCCGCAGCCGGCCGGCGACTGATGCTGCGGAACAAGGGCGTTGATGATGGACGAGCGGATTCTGAAGCGGCTCCAGGGCGCCGACGCATCGCGCGGGCTCGCGGTCAACGTGGTCGGGCCGTCCAAGACGGTCTCGGTGCTCTGCGCCGCGTGATGGGTGAAACGTCCCCCCCCGCGCCCTCTCAAACCCGCGTGAGCTGATTGAGCAGCAACGTGAGCGTCTTCAACAGCCAGAAGTATCCCCGCCTCCAGCTCCGCACCATCGGGCAGCTCAGGGCTGGCGTCGCGGATCGAAAGGCCGAGCGGCAACGTGGTCGTGGACGAGACTTTCAAACGCGCGCCGAAGGCCAAGTCCAAGGATGCAGCGCACCCGGAGCCGGAACTGTAAGGCGGGTTCGTTTTTTTTGCGGTGTTGGCGGAGTCCTGGGGAAAAATCCCTTGCTCAGTTACATAGAAGTCCAGCCACGGATGGCACAGCGTGTGGTAATCCGATCTCCGATGATTTCGGCAGGCAAACACACAAACGAGACACGCAGGCTCAAAGCTCTGTGCGAGTATCACACCCTAGACACCCGGCCGGAAAAGGCATTAGACGATTTGACGACGCTGGCGGCGACGATTTGCGGGGCGCCGATGGCGATGATCTCGCTCGTGGATGAGAAGCGGCAGTGGTTCAAGTCGCGCGTCGGCAGGGCGGCGTCCGAGACCCCGCGGGAGATTTCGTTTTGCGCCCATACCCTGCTGGAGACGGATCTGCTCATCGTGCCGGATGCGGCGGCGGATGCGCGCTTCGCGGACAGTCCGCTGGTCACGGGCGAGCCGCATCTCCGCTTCTATGCGGGTGCGCCACTGCTCACGCCGGAAGGCGAGGCGCTGGGTGCGCTGTGCGTACATGACTGCGTGCCGCGCACGCTGACGCCGGAGCAGCAGCAGGCGCTGCGGGTGCTGAGCCGGCAGGTGATGACGCATCTCGAACTGCGTCGCCGCACGCGCGAGCTGAGCGAGAGCGAGGAGCTGCTGCGCATCGTGACGGACAGTGCGCGGGTGGGTGTGGTGATCGTGAACCGGGAGCGGCGCTACGAATATGCCAATGCGGCCTACGCGGAGATCCACGGGCTGCCGTCGGCGTCGATCGTGGGCCAGCGCGTGGCGGACGTGCTGGCTGCGAACTATGAGGAGCAAATCGGCGCGTGGCTGGACCGGGCCTTTGCCGGCGAGGGTGCGGCCTTTGATCTGCACAAGCCGGCCGCGGACGGCGACCGCCACTACGCGGTGCGCTATGAACCGACGATGGTGGAGGGCAGCGTGGATCTGGTGGTGGTGGTCATCTCAGACATCACCGCGCGCAAGCAGGCGGAGGAGGCACGGGCGGAGTCGGGGCTTTTCACGCAATCCATCATCGACGCGCTCTCGGTCGAGCTGTGCGTGCTGGATGAGAGCGGCACGTTTCTTTCCACCAATGAGGCCTGGCGGCGCTTTGCCGAGGCGAATCCGCCCGTGACCCATCGTGCGGACGCGGGCAGCAATTATCTGGAAGTGTGCGATGCGGTGACTGGGCCGGAGGCGGCCGATGCCGCGGCCTTTACCGCCGGCATCCGCGCGGTGTTGCGCGGGGAGCGCGCGGATTTTGCGATGGAATACCCCTGCCACTCACCGACGGAGCAGCGCTGGTTTGTCGGACGGGTCACCCGCTTCCCCGGCGACGGCCCGGTGCGCGTGGTGGTGGCGCACGAAAACATCACCGAGCGCAAGCAGGCGGAACTGCCGTTGTTGCAGCTCGCCTCGATCGTGGCTTCGTCGGACGATGCCATCATCGGCAAGAACCTGAACGGCGTCATCACGAGCTGGAATCGCGGGGCGGAGAAGATTTTCGGCTATACGCCCGCGGAGATGGTGGGGACATCGATCCTGCGGCTGATCCCTGCGGACCGGAAGGGGGAGGAGATGCATATCCTCAGCAAAATCCGGCAGGGAGAAAGCGTGGAGCACCTTGAGACTCGGCGGCTGACCAAGGATGGGCGGCTGATCGAGGTCTCGGTCACGGCCTCGCCGATCAAGGATGCCAGCGGGAAGGTGCTCGGGGTGTCGAAAGTGGCGCGCAATATCACCACGCGGAAGCGGAACGAAGCACGCTTCCGCTGGCTGGTGGATTCCAACGCGCAAGGAGTGATCTTTTGGAATCGGCGGGGCGAGATCACCTCCAGCAATGATGCGTTCCTGAAGATGGTGCGCTACAGCCGGGAGGATCTGGAGTCCGGGGGCGTCAACTGGGTCGCCATGACGCCGACCGAATATGTGGCGGCGGACGAGCACGCTCTCCAGGAGCTGACGGCCAAGGGAGCCTGCGCGCCATTTGAAAAGGAGTACCTCCGCAAGGACGGCTCGCGCGTGCCCGTGCTCATAGCCTCGGCGGTCTTCGAGGACAACCCGGATGAGGGCGTCTGCTTCGTGCTCGACCTCACCGAGCGCAAAAAGCTCGAGCAGCAGTTTCTCCGCGCCCAGCGGATGGAGAGTATCGGCACGCTGGCCGGCGGCATCGCCCACGATCTGAACAATGTGCTCGGGCCGATCATGATTTCGCTGGAATTGCTAAAGATGCGTTTCTCCGATCCCGAAAGTCAGGAAATCCTCTCCATTCTGGAATCCAGCGCCCATCATGGCGCCGCGATGGTGCGCCAAGTCCTCTCATTTGGCCGCGGACTTGAAGGCCTGAGAATGCAGGTGCAGGTCAGGCACCTGATCCGGGACATCGAAACAATCACCACCGAAACCTTTCCCAAACACATTCTGGTGCGGACTGAGGTTCCTCAAGACCTATGGACCATTTCGGCCGATCCCACCCAACTTCATCAGGTGCTGCTCAATCTTTGCGTCAATGCCCGCGACGCGATGCCGGACGGGGGAACACTCACCCTTTCCGCCGAAAACTTTACCGTTGATGCCCAGTACGCCAGCCTGAACCTTGATAAGGCGAAGCCCGGAACGTATGTCTTCCTCCAAGTTGAAGACACCGGCACCGGCATTCCTCAGGATGTCATCGAGAAGATTTTCGACCCGTTTTTCACCACCAAGGAAGTAGGGAAAGGCACCGGGTTGGGCCTCTCGACTTCGATGGGCATCGTGACGAGCCACGGCGGCTTCCTGCGTGTCTATAGCGAGGTCGGCAGGGGGACCAGGTTCATGATCTGTCTTCCGGCGCAAAGTGAGGTTTCGACTGCGACGGTCGCTGCCAGCCAACCGGAATTGCCGCGGGGCGACGGGGAGTTGATTCTTGTCGTGGATGACGAACCGTCTGCGCGGCAGATGATGCAGCAGACCTTGGAGGCCTTTGGTTACCGCGTCCTCCTCGCTTCCGAAGGTGCGGACGGGTTGGCCGTCTTCGCGCCGCGGATGGGGGAGATCTCCGCCGTCCTCACGGACATGTCGATGCCGATCATGGACGGCCCGGCAACCATCCGCGTCCTGCGCAGGATGAGTCCCCGGCTGAGAATCATCGCGATGAGCGGTCTCTCCGAAAATGGACACGCCGCGCAAGTGGCCGGCCTAGGGGTGAAGCACTTCCTGCCCAAGCCCTTCACGGCGGAAACACTTTTGAAAGCGCTGAAGCAACTGCTTGCTGCCGAAACGTGAGCAAACAGCACTAAGTAGTTTGCCGGCGGCGGATCGGTAGTTGCCGCCGGGAAATTGGCATGAGGGGAGCTATGACATGGCTCACTCATGAAGAATAACAACTCCGTCTCCGTTAAGTCCGCCCGGTCGCAGTATGCGCGCTTTGAACTGTTCCTAAATGTCTTCGTCCGTTCACCACTGCCGTCTCTGGGTTTGCGCGCGCCTCGCGCCGTGCATAGAGACGCGGTGCCGTACATGGGCGTTTAACTCTTTCCGCAGGAGCTGGCTCGTGATGAGCCCACTCCGGGGCGGTGAACCTTTCGAGAATGATCGCTGCATCTTGCCTGCCGACCCCATGGACAAAATCGACGAGTTCCTAGACCAGATCGAAAACCTCCCGCCGGCACCAAAAATCCTGGCACCGTTGCTCGTGGCGCTCACGGACATCGACGCCGACACGGGCCGGGTGGTGGACATGATCGCGCTGGACCCCGCGCTGACTGCCAAGGTGCTGCAAACCTGCAACAGTGCTTACTTTGGAGTTTCGCGGCCGGTGGATCATGTCGCCGAGGCCGTCAACCGGCTCGGTTTTCAAATTGTCTATTGCATCGTGGCCATGGCCAGCGGCGACCCCGCCTTCAAGGCGGCTCAAGGGACCGGAATCGACGTGAGCAGGCAGTGGCGCCACGCAGCGACCACCGCTTTTGCTTCGCAGATGATCGCCAAGCGCATCCGGGCCGACGCGGGCTTTCTCTTCACCGCCGGTCTGCTGCACGACATCGGCAAGCTCATCCTGGCGGAGGCCTTCCGGCGCGACTACATCGAGCTGCAAAACGACCCGAAGGTCGTCGGCACGACTCTCGTGGAATTGGAACGTGCGAGCTTCGGCCTGGACCATGCCGAAGTCGGCGCCCGTCTGCTCGAACGTTGGAAGTTCTCTCCGCAATTCGCCGCCGGCGTCCGCTTCCATCACGATCCCGGTGCGGCGACCGGCACCGATGTCACGCAATTCGCCGCGTGTCTTTCCGTCGCGGACGCTCTCGCGCACAGCCTCGGTCCGGACGGGGGCGAACCCGCCTCACAAGCGGATTACCAGACAACCTTGGAGACGCTCGGGATGGTGACGACGGACGTTTCGCGCTGTCGCGAGGAAGTCATCGAGAACATGCAGTTCGTCGAGGCTCTCTGCCGGATGCGTGGGTGAACGGCGGCGGCTTTGATTTGAAACGGGCCGGCCGCGGCGGTGGACGGGGTCAGCGAGGCAACGATGTCGGTGAGCCGTTCGGGGTTTGAGCCGCCCGATGCCCCATCAATACTCGCACTCCAACTCGATCCGCTGGCAGCATGTGCAAGTCACGATGATCCGCTGCACCACACCGTTCTCCTCCACGAGTTCGATCTGGGGCGCGTCGAGGAGTTCGGATTCGGGCACGTCCGCGATCCGGCGTCCGCCAGCGGCGGGCGTGAGTGCCGGAGCGCGCGCGGCGAAAAGCGGCTGAAAACCAGCCTCCCGCTCGGCGGGCACGGCGGGCTTTGCGGAGTCGGAATTGAGGGATGGACGACCGGCGAGAAAATCCTGGAGCATGATGGAGAGCGGTTAGCGGTTGGTGGAAAGGCTGATCGTGATCCGCTCATTGGCATCGGCTTCGGCTGGCGTGTTTGGCAGCGGCTTGGTCGCGGCATAGCCGGTCACGCGTTCGATCTTTTGCGGGTTCACGGCATACTTCACTAGCAGGCGCCGCGCCGCGTTCGCACGATCCGCGGTGAGTTCCCACGGCCCGTAATTGATGTCTGCCTGTGCGCCGCCAGCCGAGGTGTGGCCGTCGATGTAAACCTTCAAGTCGTTGTGATCGATGATCCACGCGAGATTCTGGAGCGTGAATGCTCCCCATTCCGTGATCTCCGCCGTGCCCTTTTTGAAGATGGCGTGCTTCGTTCGGTCATGGAGCGTGATTTTCAAACCGTCCGATGTGACCTGCATATCGACCGCTTTTTCTTCGAGCACGTCATGCACGTTGATCATCCGGCTGAGCTGGCTGGCCAGCGCGTTGAGGAAAGCGAGATTCGCGGCCGTCGCCGTGTCGCGCGTCTGGTCGTTCCCCTTCGAGCCGCCTTCGTTGCCCTGCATCACGCCGACGGAGCGGTCGGTCATGGCGTTGAAGGGTTGTTTGAAATACTTCGAGGTCGCCAGGAGGATCTTTTTGTCCTGCGCGCAGATCCACAGGACCATGAAAAGCGCCATCATCGCGGTGACGAAATCCGCATAAGCTACCTTCCAAGCGCCGCCGTGATGAGCTTCCTTTTTCCTGGCCATACTTACTTGTCCTTCGGCGGGTTCAGAGTCTTCACCATCTGCTCCAGATCATCGCTGCCGGGCTGCACGCACGGATCGAGGCTGCGCCGGGCCAGATCCACGGCCATGATCGGAGCCATCCCGTTGGCAAACCCGGCGACCGCTTTCAAGATGCCGACATAATACTGAAGCTCGACGGTGTTGTTATGTTTGATGCGGCTGGTCAGCGGATTGATGAAACCGTAAGCGCCGAGGATGCCGAGAAATGTGCCGGTCAGCGCCGCGGCGACTTTTTCACCGACCGCCTCCGGCCCGTCCGCGATCGCCGCCATCGTATTGATGATGCCGAGCACGGCCGCAATGATGCCGACTCCCGGCAGCGAATCGCCGATGAGCTGGAGCACGTGGATCGGGCCGTCGGCTTCCTCTTCTTTCGCCGAGACCTCCTGCTCGAGCATGCCGCCGATTTGCTCCGGCTTGATGCGCCCATCGATGAGCGGCTTCAGCCCGCCGCAGAGAAACTCCGAGCGCTCATGGTTGCCAAGAAACGATGGGTACTTCTGGAAAATCGCGCTCTTGGCCGGCTCCAGAACATGATCCTCAAGCGCGATCAGCCCGTTGCGCCGGGCCAGGACGAACATCTCGTAAAGCAGCTTGAGCAGGTCGGTGTAGTCCTCCTTGCGCGTCGATGAACCCTTCAGCGCGCCGAGGATTTTTGTCATCACAGCCTTCAGTGTCTTGGCCGGGCTGGAGACCAGAAGGATGCCCAGCGCGACCCCGCCGATGGTCACGAATTCCGAGACATGCATCAGCACCATGGGGTGACCGCCGGCGATCATGAAACCGCCGAGCGTGGCGCCGATAACTACGATGAAACCAATGATAAGGAGCATGGAAAGTGGTGTGAGTGTCTGCCCCTGAAGTCGGCGAAACGCCGCGCGGCTTTAGCTCAATCTCAGAAAATCTTCCGCTCTACTGACGACGCCCGGCGGCGCGAATTTTCCGCCCTCCCTGGAAGCTATCCGACAAATCGTACTCAGCCTTCCAGGCTGATCGGTCAGACGGGCTTCCCGCCCGAACCCTCGGTGCAATGCGGGCTGGAAACCCGCTCGACCTTCAGGCTGGAAGCCTGAGTTACAGTACGCCGTGATGGTATTTGCCGGACAGGTTCTACGCCGCGCCGGCTGGACTCTCCTGCCGGCGAATGAATGACCGAAGGCTCAGCACGGCCTGAGTGTGAATCTGCGAGATGCGCCCTTCGGTCACGCCGAAGACCGCCGCGATCTCGGCGAGGCGCATTCCTTCAAAGTAATAGAGCGCCAGCACCTTTTTCGGAATCTCAGGCAGTTGCTTGAGCTGGGCGATCACGAGTTGCAGGAGGTCCTTCTTCTCCAGTTCGTCGCGCCCGGATTTCTGCGTGTCATCGGCGATGATGTCGTGCAGCGAAATGTCATCCGACTCCTCGGAATAGGCCTCGCCATCGAGCGGCACAAAGCTCGCCGGCTTGATCTCGTCGAGCAGCGCTTCGTAGTCGTCGGGCGAAATTGCCATTTCGGCGCAGACCTCGGCCTGCGTCGCCGGACGCCCCAGGCGGTGCTCGATTCCGCCGAGGCTCTCGTTGAATTTCTTCGCCTTGTCGCGGATCGCGCGCGGCGTCCAGTCCATGCGCCGGAGTTCATCATGCACCGCCCCGCGAATGTGCAGCGTCGCGAACGAGGGAAACGCGGTGCCGTGCCCGGGATCGAATTTTCTGGCCGCAGACCGCAGCCCGGTGAAGCCGACGCTGTAGAGGTCGTCCATGTCGAGCACGGCCGGAAGATAGATACGCATCCGGTCCACGGTCGTCCTGACGAGCGGCAAATGCCGCTCGATCAGCGCATCCTGATTGATGTCGGAATGGTAGGCGCGAAGCGCTTTCGCGGCCTGTGCAGGGTGGGCGGTGGCGGTGGCGGACATGCTTAGGGAGTCAGTTTGGAGGATGCCTCGCGCTGCGCCTCGGCGGTCGCAGCGACGGCGGCGAGATGGCTGCGGATCGTTGTCATCACGACAAAATGCAGGCCGCGAAAAATGAGTGCGCCGCCGAAGCAGCCGATCGCCGCGTCGCGCAGCGCGAAGGCCGGCGCGTTTCCCGCGTGGAGGCTCGCCGCAAAGGAGAGGACAAATCCGGTCAGGCCGCCGATCAGCAGAAAGAATTTCATGGGGCGATCTGCGATTTAGCAGCTTGCACACCAACCTCCGGGAAGGTCCCTGCCAGCACGGCATCGAAGACATTTTCCTCAAGATCGCCGGCGATGTTCGGCCCCGTGCCGAGAAAGAGCGGCGTCAGCTTCCGGTCGAGGAGAAACTCCCACAGCTTGCCGCAGTGGGTGAGTTCGTCGAGATGCGTGAAGACGACGTGCGTCCCGCCCGCGCGCTCGGCGAATTCAAAGGCGCGCTTGATCAGTTCGGGATCATAGGCGGCATTGATGACAATGACGCGGCTCGTGGTGAAAAGCGGCCCGAGCGCCTCGTTGAGCGGTGCAATGTCAGCGTCGCGGCCCGGCACGATTCCCGGCACATCGATGTAGAGCGACTGGTCCGGCGCGAGCGTCGGCACGTCGGGAATCGAGCGCGCGCAGGGCACGCCGAGCGCCTCGCAAAAGACCGCGAGCGCATCGCCCGGATTGGCGCGTTCGAGATCGAGCTTGAGCACGACGCCGCGCCGCTGGCGGACGAAGACTTCGCTCGCCAGCCACTTGCAGAGCGCGGTCGTTTTTCCCGCGCCGGGGCTGCCGATGAACGCGACCCGATCGCCCAGCGGTCGGCGCGGGATTGCCTGGAAATCCTGGCGGAGCAGCCTCCCGACATGCGTGAGGGCGCGCTGCGGCAGCATCTCCCCGAGAGCTGCCCAACTGGAGTGGCTTTGCAGCCGGGCGAGCATTTGCGCCGACAGCCCGCCAGCCCGCAGCAGCCGGGCGAGGCCGGTGTGGCTTGGCGACGCACCCACTTCGACGGCCGCCGCAGGGTGCGCCGGCGCCGGCTCACTGGCCTGCGGAGCGGCGTCCCGATTGGGCTCAATCTTCTCGGCGGCTTCGCCGATGGGCTCGGCCACCTCCGGCTCCACGAGCTCGGCGATCACTTCCAGCTTCGGAGCCTGGAGAAATCTCGCGAGCCCCGTCCCCTCCACCTGGCGGACGGAAATGACGCGCGCATTCCCGCCGATCCGATCGCGCAGGACCGTGACGGCTTCCTCTGCCGAGCTGACGATGAAACGAAAACGCTGTGGGTCCATGGCTACTATTCAGGCGGCGGGATAAACTACAGGCGCGGGAAGCGCCATCGGTGCCGGAGGCACCACGGAAATTAGCCGGTGGTGAAACCACCGGACACCGAGATCAAAAGGAGCGCACCCCGGCAGGGGTGCCGGAGATACGCGGCTTCCAGCACCCCTGCCGGGGTGCGCTCCGTTTGGCATACGGGTTCCGGGGGTGTTACCCCCGGCTAATTTCCGTTGCGCCTCCGGCGCACTTTGCGACTCAGCGGTGTAGTTCATCCAAGGGGTTTCTTATTACGCTGCTTTCTCAGCCGGCCGCTGCAAGTACACCGGCATCGTGATGATCCCGAAGTTCTGGATCTGAGTCTGCGCCGGCAATTCCTGATACGAAAGGACCGCGAGCTTGGTGAGCGACGGCTCGAAGAAGCGCTTGAACGCGAGCCGCAGCTCCGCAGTGGTCAGGATGACCGGCGTGAGACCCTGCTCGGCCATTTCGGTCATGCGGCGGGTCAGTTCGTTGAGCAGGTGCTGGGCGGTCTGCGGGTCGATCACGAGACCGACCTCGAACTGCGTCCGCTGCACCTTCGTCATGAGGAACTGCTCGAAGCGCGGGTCCAGCGTGAGCGCTTTCACCATGCCCGGCTCGCTCTCAAACTCCGCGACAAAATAGACACCAAGCCGCTTGCGCACTTGCTCGGAAAGGTCGTCCGGGTTTTTCGAGGCGGGCGCGAAGTCGGCGATGCATTCCATGATGACCGCGAGATTCTTGATCGAGATGCCTTCGCGCAGGAGATTCTGCAGCACCCGCTGAATGATGCCGATGTTCACCAGATCCGGGATCAATTCGCCGACCAGCGTGGGGTTCAGCTCCTTGATATGATCCACCAGCGTCTGCACGTCCTGCCGGGCCAGGATGAGGTGGGACGCTCGCTTGATCGCCTCGGAAAGGTGCGTGATCAGCACGGAGCCGGGATCGACGATCGTGTATCCATGGATCTCCGCCGAGCGCCGTTCCTCGTCGGCGATCCACGTCGCGCTGATGCCGAACACCGGCTCGATGGTCGCCGTGCCCTTGAGCGGCACGGGGCTGTTGGTTACGTTCATCGCCAGCCAGCGGCCGGGCAGAATCCTGCCACGGGCGAGTTCTTTGCCGCGCAGCAGGAAGCGGTATTCGTTCGAGTCGAGCTCGAGGTTGTCGCGGATCGCGATGGGCGGAACGATGACGCCCATCTCGCGGGCAAAGCTCTTCCGCACGCCGGTCACGCGATCGAGCAGGTCGCCGCCGTTCTTTTTCTCGGCGAGGTTCAGCAGCCCGCTCCCGAGTTCGATCGAGAAGGTGTCCACCTCGATGAGCTTCTTGAATTCATCCGCCGGTTTCGCGTCCGCATCGGATTTGCCGGCGGCCTTCATTTGAGCCGGTTCCGCGGCGATGGCCGCGGCGGCTTTGCGGGATTTTGCGACCGACCATGCGGTGAAGCCGGCGAGCGCGCCGAGGATGCAGAAGGGCAAAAACGGAAGGCCGGGGGCGATGCCGAAGAGCGCCAGCATCACGGCCGCAATCGCCAGCGCGCGGGGGTAGAGCGTGAGCTGTTTGCTGATGTGCGCGCCGAGGTTTGCGTCTTCACTCGCACGCGTGACCAGGATGCCCGCCGCGACGCTGACCACGAGGGCGGGGATCTGCGCGACCAGGCCGTCGCCGATCGAGAGCACCGTGTATTTTTGGAGCGCCTCCATGATCGGCATTCCTTTCTGCGCGATGCCGATCGCGAAGCCGCCGAGCACGTTGATGAGCGTGATGAGGATGCCGGCGATCGCATCGCCGCGGACGAACTTGCTCGCGCCGTCCATCGCGCCATAAAAGTCCGCCTCTTTCTGCACCTTCGCCCGTCGCTTGGAGGCGGTCGCTTCGTCGATCAGGCCGGCATTCATCTCCGCGTCGATGCCCATCTGCTTGCCGGGCATCGCATCGAGGGTGAAGCGCGCCGCGACTTCCGCGATGCGGCCCGCGCCCTTCGTGATGACCATGAAATTGATGACCACGAGGATCAGAAAGACGACCGCGCCGACGACGTAATTGCCGCGGATGACGATGTGGCCAAAGGCGTCGATGATGCTCCCGGCGTGGCCTTCCACGAGGATGAGCCGGGTCGAGGCGACGTTGAGCGCGAGCCGGTAAAGCGTGATCGCCAGCAGCAGGGTGGGGAACCCGGAGAATTCCGCCGGGTCCTTCACGTAGATGATGATCAGCAGCATCAGCAGCGAGATGCCGATGCTCGCCGCGAGGAGCAGATCGAGCAGCAGCGCCGGGATGGGCAGGACGAGCAGGAGGATCGTGCCGAAGAGCGCTACGACGAAAAACAGGTCGCCCTTTTTGAGCGCCGTGACGATCTGCTGGAAGGAAGGAAGGCCGTTCATTCCACGCCCCTCCGTTCCTTCAACCGGTGGAAGTAATACCGGTGCGTTTTGTAAACGAACGCGAGGATATCAGCGACCGCCTGGTAGAGTTCGATCGGGATCGGTTTCCCGACCTTGCCCACCTTGAAGAGCATCCGCGCGACCGGCTTGTTCTCGACCATCGGCACGTCGTGCTCGGCGGCGAGCGCCTTGATGCGCATCGCAAAAGCGCGCTCGCCTTTCGCGAGCACCATCGGCGCCTTGTCGTGACCGCGCTCGTATTTCAGCGCCACCGCAAAGTGCGTCGGGTTCGTGATCACCACGTCGGCCGTCGCGACCGCGCCGAGCATCTGCTTTTGCATCAGCCGGCGGGCCATCTGGCGGAGCGCCATCTTGACCTTCGGATCGCCTTCCGACTGCCGGTTCTCCTCGGTGACATCGTGCCGGGACATCATGAGTTCCGACCGGATCTTCCGGAGTTGGTAGATGTAGTTGATCGCCGCGATGCCGCCGAGCGCGAGGATGAAGCGCCCGAGCAGCATCGTCGCGGTGTCGAGGATGAAGCCGCCGAGCCGGTGCGCCTCAACCGGCGTGTAGAAAATCGGATCGCTCATGATCGCTTTCACGCCACCCCACACGGCGTAGCCGACCACGATCAGCTTGAGCAGATCGGTCGCCAGCTTCACCCAGCCCTGCGCGGAAAAGATGCGCTGAAAACCCTTCATCGGATCGAGCCGCGAGAACTTGAATCCGAGTGCTTTCGGCGTGAGCTGGAAGCGGCTCTGCAAGCCGCCCGCAAGCGCACCCGCCGCCGCGCAGGCCAGCGCCAGGGGCATGATGAAACCCAGCATCGTTCGCGCGGCGACGCCGGTCCATTCGCCGATCGCCTCGGGCTTGATCGCGTATTTGCCGAGGTGGCCGAAAATGCCAACGCTGATCCCGGCGATGCTTTCGCAATATTCCCGCGAGCCAAACGCGAGCACGAAGAACGCGGCGACGAGGATGAACAAAACCTGCAGGTCGGGCGTGCGCGCGAACTGGCCTTCATCCGCGGCTTCACGGAGGCGTTTGTCGGTTGGCTGTTCGGTTTTTACTCCCTGGTCGGACACGGTTTTAAGGTTACGGGATCAGCCGGAGCATCAGCTCCGGCGCTTGGCGCAATTGACTTAGCACCAGTTGTGCCGTGAGCCCGAGCGTCAGCCCGAGCAGGGTCAGTCCGGCGAAGATTCGCGCCGCAAAACTCTCGGAGAAGACGTTCATCCCAGGAGCCGCCTTGCCGAGAATCGCGAAGGTCAGCGTGACGATGAAATTGATCGCCATGATCGGTGCCGCCATCTGCACGGCGACGAGGAAAATATTGCCGGTGCTGTGGATGAGGAGTTCCCCGATGTCGCGCGACGCCATGAACGCGCCCGGCGGCGCGAGTTCGAAACTGCGCAGGAACGCCGCGAACATGGCGTGATGCGCACCCGAGAGCAGAAAGAGCAGCGAGCCAAAGTAAAAGAGCGCGGTGCCGACCGGCGTGGAGTTGTTTTGCGAGATCGGGTCGATCTGCGCGCTCATGACGAGCCCGATTTCCGTCGAGATGATCTGCCCGGCGAACTCGATGGCGTAAAACACGAGCCGCATCCCGAGCCCCATCAGCAGGCCGATCAGCAGCTCATGTGCGGCCGAGAAGATGAGCGTGACGACATCGCCCGGCAGCGGCACCGGGGCGTGATGCACGCCGCTGACCACGTAGGCGAGGAACGCCGCGATCGCGACCCGCAGCGGGATCGGGATCATCTTTCCCGAAAAAACGGGTGAAAGCGCGAGCAGCCCGCCAGACCGGACGAACGCCATCATCCAGAAATGAAGATGCTCGTAAGTCATGCGGTATGGCTCGTCCCCGCTGCCCTCGGCTTAGCGCACCATCTCCGGGAGGCGCGAGATATACGTGACGGTGAATTGCATGAGCTGGCGCAGCATCCACGGCGCGGCCACGACCAGCACGAGCGCGATGGCGAGCAGCTTCGGCACGAAGGAAAGCGTCTGCTCCTGAATGCTCGTGACCGACTGGAGCAGGCTCACGATCAGCCCGACAACGAGCGACACGAGGAGAATCGGGCTGATGACGAGCAGCGCTGTCGCCACGAGCTGGCGCAGGATCTCGACCGCCTGCTCGATGTTCATACGCCGAAGCTTTCCACGAGCGATCGCACGACCAGATGCCAGCCATCCACGAGCACGAAAAGCAGCAGCTTGAACGGCAGCGAAATCATCACCGGTGGCATCATCATCATGCCCATGGACATCAGCGTGGAGGCGACGAGGAAATCGATGATCAGAAACGGGATGAAGACCAGGAAACCCATTTGGAAGGCCGTCCGCAGCTCGCTCACGACGAATGCCGGCGCGATGACATTGATCGGCACATCCTCGATTTTGGTCGGGCCGCGGCCGGAGAGACCGAGGAAAAAGTCGATCTCACTCGCGCGCGTCTGCTTCAGCATGAAGCCGCGGAGCGGCACGGATGCCCGATCCCACGCCTGCTCGGTGGTGATCGTCTTCGCCATGTAAGGCTGGAGCGCCTCCTCGTTGATGCGCTTCCCGATCGGCGCCATGATGAAGAACGTGAGGAAGAGCGACATGCCGACGAGGATTTGATTCGACGGTGCGCCCTGCACCCCGATGGCGCTGCGCACGAAGCCGAGCACGATGACGATCCGCGTGAAGCTGGTCATCAGCATGAGGATCGACGGCGCGAGCGTGAGCAGCGTCATCATCGCGACGATCTGGATCGCGGTGGCGACGTTTCCCTGCTCCGAGCCGCCGAGATTGATGCTCAGCGCCGGAGCGGCGACGGGCGCCGGTTGCTGTGCGGACGCGGGTGCAGCAGGCGCGGGCTGTTGGGCGGAAGCATTCCCCGCAATCAGCAACAGCGCGATCAGGACCAAGGCCGAGCCCCAACGGCGGAAATGAGAGGCGGCATTGCACTTTGCGCGGACCGGCTGGGAGCACCACAGGTGCGCCGACAAGCCAGCCCAGGGCAACGCCCTGGGTCTCGACCCCGCGATGGCATCAGCCCTGAAAGGGCGGCCCAGCGTGTCTCGCCCTTTTAGGGCTGGATCCGCTCTCTCTCGATACCCAGGGCGTTGCCCTGGGCTGGCTTGGCTTTGGGCCTTTGGCCCGCATTCCAGCCGCTCGGGCCAAAGTGCATGAAAGGCTTCAAACATCGTGCTTCTCCGGCGAGATGTTTGGAAACTCCGGTTCCGGGCCGGCGAGGGTGGAGAGGTAATCAATGCGCCCCGGACAAACCCCGAGCAGCAGCTTGCGGCCTTCGTATTCGGCGACGACGAGAAACTGGCGGTTTCCCAGCATGCGGGTCTCGCTGATCTGGAGCTTGCGCTCGCCCTTCAGCTTCGGCTGGAAAATGGTGAAGCCGTTGCGCAGCAGATACGCGCCGCCGGCAAGAAGTCCGAGCAGGAGTGCGAGGTAAAGCGAGAGCTGGACGGTGCTGCCACCCTCCGGCTTGTAGGCCGCAGGCGCAGGCGCAGGCGTCGGCTGTGCCGGAGCAGCCGCTGCGGGAATGGCCTCCGGCGAAGGCGTCGCGCTCACCGGATCCTGGGCGAAAGCGGAACCTGCAAATAGCGCGACCGCCGCGAGCACGCGCAACCCTGCCGTCATGACGCCTGCTCTCCGATCAATTGTGTGACCTTGATGCCGAAGTTTTCCTCCACCACGACCACTTCGCCGAGAGCGATGAGCTTGTCGTTGACGTAAAGGCCGACGGGATCGTTCGCGCGCTGGTTGAGCTGAATGATCGCGCCGGGATTGAGTTCCAGCACATCGCGCATCGCGAGCTGGCACGATCCGAGGCGGACCGTGAGCTGCACTTTGACGTCCAGCACGGTGTTGAGCCGTTGATCTTCGAGAAGGTTTACCATGTCCATTAGTCGTTGGAGGCGCGCTGCCCCAGTTGCACTGCGATGTGTCCGTTTTGCAGGCCGGCGGTGCCGATGAATTGTTCCGTGTCCGACAGTCGCACCCGGGTCTGTGCCACGAGCTCGCGTGGCAGTTGGATCACGTCGCCCTCCCGCATCGCCACGACTTCGCCGAGCGTGATTTGCCGGATTATCCACTCCGCCGTGATCGGCACCGAGATGCCCGCGTAAGGTGTCCGCCATTGGATCTGCTTGGGCCGTGCATCGTCCCCGCGCTGCCGGGCGACGTGCATCTTTTTCACCATCGTCTCGATCATGGAGAAGGGGATGCCCATCTGGAGCTGCTCGCATATTTCGCCGAGCGTCACCTCCACGCTCATGATCACGAAGACGGCGTCCGAAGCCGATGTTTGCAGGAATCGGCCGCTCGTCTCGTGTCCGATGCACTGCGGGCGGAAAGCGGTGTGCTGCTCCTCCCAGAGCTGTGTCCACTCGGTGATGATGAGTTGCATCGCATCCTCGAGCAGGGCCACTTCGATTTCCGTCAGCGTCCGCTCAGTGTCGCTCACGCGGCCCTTTCCGCCCAGCAGCCGGTCCGCCATGGTCAGGCCGAGAGGGAGGCTGATTTCCACGATCCCGACGCCTCGCAGCGGCTCGACTTGGAAGAGCGTGAGATGCGTCGGATTGCTCAACCCCTCACAGAATTTCGAGAAGGTTGAGCTGTTGAATTTCGTGATCTTCAGCACGCACTCCATGCGAAAGAACGTCGAAAGCCGCGCCGAGAGATGCTGGACGAAACGCTGGTGGAGAACGCCCAGCTGACGCAGGTCCGCGGGGCTGAGAAAACCAGGGTTGCGGAAATTGTAAGGTGTCAGCTTCGATCCATCGATGCCGGTCATGCGCGCGCCATCCACGCTGAAGATCGTGGAGCCCTCGATCAGCGAAGCGGTCGGCTGGAGGATCGGGTCGATGACAAGACTGCGCTCGGAAGACTCGCTCATTGCACGACGAACTCGGAAAAGTAGATCTGGTTGATGAGGTCCGACTTCACCGCCTGGTTGAAGTTTGCCATGAGATCGTTGCGCACCACGTTCTTCGCGCCGGGTTGCTCGAGATCCGCGAGCGTGCGCGACCCGAGCACAGTGATGGCCACGTCGAGAAGCTGCTTTTTGTTCTCGTCGATGACCTTCTTCAAGTCGGCGTTTTCGCTGTAAGTCGTGAAGCTCGTCTTGAGGTAGCGCGTGCCCATCGCGCCGGAGAGGTTCACGACGATGTTGTCGAAATCATAGGTGAACTGGCCGCCTGACTCTCCTCCTTTGCCGTGCTCGCCCTTGCCTTTTGTTTCGCCCTTCCCGTGGCTGCTGGCGGCGGCATGCGCTTTCTGCTCGCCCACCGCGCCGCGGATCTTCGGCAGGATGACGAATTGCGTCATGCCATAGGTGATCGCCGGCATCAGCACGACCATCGCAATCACCGGCCCCCACACGCTCGGCATCTTCGCAGGCGGCGGCGCGGCGCTCTCCTGCGATTCGGTTTCGGAATCAGTTTTGGCCATGGTGAAAGGTGTGAACTGGCGATGGATCGGCTGCTTATCGCTTCAAGTTGATCACTTCCTCGAGCATGGAGTCGGAGACCGTGATCACCCGCGAACCCGCCTGGAAGCTGCGTTGCACGATGATCATGTCCGAGAACTCCTGGCTGAGATCGACGTTGGAAAGCTCCAGCGTGCCCACCTCGATCCGCCCGAGGCCGTTCGTGCCAGGCGAGTTGTTCGTGTCGGTGAGATTCGTGCCGCCGATCGGCCCCGCCGCCTCAAAGCCGCTGAAAAGGTTGTTGCCCTGGCGGGTCAGCGCATTCGGATCGCGGAAGTTTTGCAGTAAGACCCGGCCGCGGATGAACGTGTCGCCATTGGAGAGTCCGATCACCACATTCCCGAGCTGGTCGATCGTGAAGGAGCGCATCGTCGGCTTGTTCGCCTCGACTTGCGCGTCGGTGAAGGTGCCGCCGGTGCCGTTCGTCAGCCCGGCGCCGATGCCCACGGCGAAGTCGATCTTCACATCACCCACGGCAGCCGGTGCTGTGGCGGTTTTCGTATAAGTGAGCGAGCCACCGGTATCCACCGCGTCATACGTGGCTCCACCGTCGGAGAGGCCTTGCACGCGGAAGCCGTCGCTCGTGACCATGTAGCCCTGGTCGTCGAGTCGGAAGTCGCCGGAGCGCGAGACGTAATCGAGATTGTTCGCCGTGTCCCGCACGCGGAAAAAGCCACCGCCCGAGATGCCGAGGTCGCTGTTCGAGCCGGTGCTCGTGAGCGTGCCTTGCGAGAAGTCGGACGCTACGCCGGCGAGCTGCACACCAGTGCCGATCTGGATCGAGGCCACGTTCGAGCCCAGACCGCTCGCGGCCGATGGCGCGGCCTGCTGGAGCAGATTGCTAAAGCTGTCCGCATACTCCGAGCGCGAGCCTTTGAAGGCCGTCGTGTTCACGTTGGAGATGTTATTGGCGATGACCTGAATGCTTTGGGAGAACGTTTTGAGCGCGCTCACACCGGCGTTGAGAGTTCCGACGAGTGACATATTTGGATGGTTCTAGTTAGAGGGTTGCCGGCGGTGCAGTCGGGCCGGAGCTGATCGTTGAAGTGGCTGCGGATGCAGTGCTGGCGGGCTTCGCTGTGATGCTCGTCACGTCCGCGGGATCGAAACTGCCAGCCCCGATCGTCAGCCGTGGCGTGCCGTCCGCGAGCGTCACAGCCGTCACCTCGCCGGTCACCTCGCCAGCGGCGGTCGAGACCGTCACGATTCTACCGAGGAAATTCTCGGCCGAGCTGATGCGCTGGTCTGAGGTGAAAGTGTCGAAGTTTTTCGACAGCGTGCGCATCTGTTCCAGCGAGGTGAAATTCGCCATCTGCGAGATGAACTGCGTATCTTCCATCGGCTTCATCGGATCCTGCGAGGTGAGCTGGACGGTGATGAGCTTCAGGAAATCATTCACGTCCAGCACCTGCTTGCCGGTCGTGCGTATGGCCTGTTTCGGGTCGAGGAAGTTTGTGCCCGCGCTGGCGGAGGTGATGCTGGAGATGTCCATAGAATCAGGCGTAGAGCTGCACGCCGGTGGCCGGCGCGGCCGCTGGCGCGACCGCACTCGTGCGGCGCGGCAACGTGCGTCGGGTCGGATTTGCGCCGGCGAAAGCCGCTTCCTGCGCGTCCGCAAAGGCGCGCTGCCGGCCCTCGCGCTGCTGCTGGTTGAGATCGTTCATGCCGGATTGCGAGCTCGGCGATTCGAAGACCGGTGTAGTGACGCGCACGTTCCGATCAGCGCCGCGCTCGGAGAATTGCGACCAGTTCTGCTCGAGCGCCTGGCGAAGCTCGTGCGAATCGGTGAGAAAAATCGGCTTCACTTCCCCATGCACGAGTTGGAGGCGAATGGTCAGCGCCGGTCCGGCATCGAGTTTGATCTGCACTTCCACGCGCTCGCCGCCCGTGACGCGAAGTCGCTCCGCGGCGTCTATCGTGCGATGAATGATCGTCTCCGCTTGCGTGCGAACGGTCGCCGCGGGTTCCGCCGCGGACGCCGCTGCGGGTTCCGCTGCGGACGCCGTCGGTGCGACGAAGGAATTCACGGGCGTCGTGGTGGGCGCAGGGACGTCGCTGGCCTGCGGTGGAAAGCCGGACTGCTCCTCTCGGTGCTCGCCGGCGGAGTGCTGCTGCCCGGCTGAAGCCGGCATGCGAATTTCCGCCCGAGGAGCGTCCACGCTCGCGACCATCTCCGAAGCACCCGCGTCCGCCGGGAGAGCTGCCGTCCGGGGGGCTGGTGCAATGGATTTCAAAGGATCGGGCATGACACGCTCCGACATAGCCACATCCGTGCCACGGGCCTTGCGCGGGAGTTGGACTGTGGTCACGAGAGCGACCATTCCGACGGTTGCGGCAGCGGGATCGGGCATCGGAGCGGCTTTGGCAAAGGATTCGGTGGCTGGTGCCTGGCTCGCCCGAGCCGGGGGAATGGCGACCGTGGCGGCTCGCGGGAATGCCGTTACGAGTGGCGCTTGGGGATTGGAGTCGGACGCTGTGGCCCCTTCTCCGGCTAGCCTGCGAAAGAGATGAACCGGGGTTGTGCCCGGCGACAAACCGGCAGGCTCAAAGGCTGCCGCAGTTTCCGGAACCCCTGTCTCGGTGCCGGCGGCCAGAGCGATTGGCTCGGGCTGGAGCGGCAGTGTCGGGAGCACCGGGAACATCGCCAGCAGTGTGGAAAGGTTTGCCCCGTCCGGCACGAAAGTCTCATCGGCACTTTTTGCCGGATCTTCCGGTCCCGGCACTTCACTTTCCACCACCGCCTGGTCGCCCGCAGGAGCACTCTTTTTGCCGAGGAGATCCTCGAACGAGGAGCCCTCGCCAGCCTGTTCCGAAGCCGCTTCGGGGCGCGGTCCCTGCGCAGCGGCGACCGGTGTGGTGATGGGAAGCGGGTTGATTGCATCCATCTACGAGTTCTCCTTTTTTGCCGGCTTCAGCAGTCGCAGCTTGTCGGTGATTCGGGCCGCGCGGCGCGCCATCGTTTCTTCGCCTGCTCGATCCGCCGCTTTAGCCATATCTCCGAGGATCGGCCCGACGCGATCGACCTTCATCGTCGCGAGGATCTTCACCGCCGCATTCTCATCCATCTCCCGGAGAATCGCGACGGCGGCAGGCGGATTCATCGCGCTGTAAATCTGCGCGAGCGTCTTCAAATTCTTGAGTTCCTGCTCCTGAATCTCGACCACGCGCTGATCGATCTCATCGCGCAAGGCCTGAATTTCCGTGCGCTTCTTCTCCAGCTCCGCGCGCTCCGAGGCGGCCTGGCTTTGCATCGTGACCGCGCTCTTCTGGTCGTCGGCGAGTTTCCCGCGTTCGGCGCCGAGTTCCTTGATCAGTTCATCCACCGCATCCGTCTTGAAGCTCCAGAGCCTCGGCGGCACGCCGGTCTTGTCGGGGACCACGACCTTTCCGGCACCGAGCGCGTCAAGCTCCGGGAGCAGCAGGACGGTCGTCGTGCCGAGGCTCAGGGCACCGCCGAGCAGTGCCAGCACCCAACCTGAACGGAGCATCTTCACGCGGCGACCTCCATGAGGCTGAGCGCATGACGCGCCGTGATGAGATCGCCGATCATCGCTTCCTCGGCCCGCGCCGCCTCGGCGGTGTGGGCGCTCTGCTGCTTCTCTTTCAGCCGTGTGAGAGCCTCACGCCGGCGGCGCGCCTCGAGCATCGCTTCGCGCCGCTTCGCGACCTCGCGCTCGGCCGGCACGAGTTCCGCGGCGAGGCGGTCGCAGTGCGTGTGCTGCCGCTGGAGAGCGTTGAGAAAGATCATCTGATGCTGCCCGCTCGAGACACCTTCGCGGGCCGTGCGCAGGGCGGCGTTGTATCCATCGAGTGTCGCGCGTGCCTGCTGGATTTCATTTTCGATGCGCGCCCGCGCGTGGAGCGACTGCGCGTAGGCATCGCGCGCCTGCTCCTCCTCACGCGCCCGGAGGTTCAGGACGGTTTGGAGCCGGAAGGTGTATGTCTTCATTGCAGGATGGAACTGAGTTGCTGGAGCGACTCGGCGCGCGGGACTTTCTCTTCCACAGGTTGGCGGAGAAACCGGTTGAGCGGCTCGTGCTTGGCGATCGCCAGATCGAGGCGCGGGTTCGTCCCTTTCACGTAGGCGCCGATGCTGATGAGGTCTTCATTCTTGCGGTAGAGCGCGAGGAGATCGCGCCCGTTGGCCGCGGTCTGCTGGTCGGCTGCCGAGGTGATGTCGCGCACGAGACGGCTCACGCTTTCGAGCACATCGATCGAGGGAAAGTGATTCGCCGTGGCGAGCGCGCGCGTGAGCACGATGTGGCCGTCGAGGATGCCGCGCACGGCGTCGGCGATCGGCTCGTTCATGTCGTCGCCCTCGACGAGCACCGTGTAGAAAGCGGTGATCGAGCCGCGCTCGGCGGTGCCCGTGCGTTCGAGCAGGCGCGGGAGCAGGGAAAAAACCGACGGCGTGTAGCCACGGCTGCTCGGTGCCTCCCCCACGGCGAGCCCGATTTCGCGCTGCGCCATCGCGAAGCGCGTGACCGAGTCCATCATGAAGAGCACCTTCTTCCCGGCATCGCGGAAATTCTCCGCAATGGCGGTCGCCAGCATCGCCGCGCGGAGCCGCACCAGCGCGGGCTGGTCGGAGGTGGAGCAGACGACGACCGAGGGCTTCAAGCCCTCCTCGCCGAGATCCTTCTCGATGAAATCACGCAGCTCACGACCGCGCTCCCCGATGAGCGCGATGACATTCACATCGCTCTCCGCGCCGCGCGCCATCATCCCGAGCAGGGTCGATTTGCCGACGCCGCTCCCGGCGAAGATGCCCATGCGCTGCCCGCAGCCCACCGGCGTGAATGCATCGATCGCCCGCACGCCCGTGGTCAGCGGCTCGCGGATGCGCTGACGGCTGAGCGGGTTTGGCGGTGCGCTGTGCAGATGCGGCGAGCGCTCGCAGACCAATGGCCCTCGGCCGTCGATCGGCTGCCCGAGACCGTCGATGGTCCGGCCCAGCAGGCCTTTCCCGACCGGCGCGGTGGCGGCGAAGGCCGACGCGATGACCTCGCTGCCGGTGCGCAGATGGTGCGTTTCGCCGAGCGGCATCAGCAGGAGCCGGTGATCGCGGAAACCGACGACCTCCGCGTGGATCGCGGGATCGCCGCGGCGCGCGTAGATCTCGCAGACATCTCCCAAAGCGAGGTTCGGGCCTTCGGACTCGATGATCAGCCCGGCGACCCGCACGACGTGCCCGATGCGCTGCACCGGCCGCTCCGCGCGGATGCGTCCGCGGAAGCGCGCGAGCAAATGCTCCGCGCTGGACGCAGCGAGGGTCGCGCTCATTTCAAGAATCCCTCCACGGTGCGCAGCTTCGTTGACAGCCGCCCGTCCACGACACCGAACCGGCTTCGGATCACGCAATCGCCGGGGGTCAGTTCCGGGTCGGCGCAGAACACGATCGCCGGATGTCGTTCGCGAAAACTTTCCTCGTATCCCGCGATCAGTTCGAGATCGCGCGGGGCGAGCTGCACCTCCACCTGCTCGCGGCCCGGCGCGATTTCGCCGAGCACATCGCGGCTGATCCGGAGCACGGTGTCGCGATCGATCTCGGTCGTCGCCAGGATGCGCGCGAGCGCTTCGCCGGCCAGCTCGGGCAGCATGTCGTGAAGCTGCCGGACGAGCGCGGCGTGCTGCTGCGCGACAGCCGCGAAGGTCTGCGACTGGAGATGCACGATGTCGGCGCGCTGCTCGAGCATCTGCCGCTCGATGAGGCGCGCGGCCTCCTCCGATCCACGATGATAGGCTTCGCGCCTGGCTGTCTCGAGTTCTTCGCCGGTGAACATCGGCCGCGGCTTCGTCCCCGCGAGGAAGAGCGACTTGAGAGATGCGTGAAGCTTGATCGTTTCAAACGAACCCATTGTCGTCGCCTCCGGTGTCGAGTGAGATTTCCTCCGCTTCCTCCAGCCTGCGGACCACATCGATGATCCTGTCCTGCGCCGCTTCCACGTCCTTGGCGCGTTGCGGCCCGAGCATTTCCATTTCTTCCTTGAGGCCCTGCGCAGCGCGCTTCGACATCGCGCCGAGCACCGCCTGGACGACGCCGGGGCGCGTGGATTTGAGGGCGATGGGGAGGCTGGCGGAATCCACCTCGCGCAGGACGCGCTGGAGATCGATCGCGGTAAGCCGGCCGATGTCCTCGAAGCTGAAGACCTTCTTGCGAATGGCGGCGCCGAGCGGTGCGTTGCGCTCCTCGATTCGCACCAGCAGCGTCTTGCGCAGGTCCTTGTCGAGGGCGTTGAGAATGTCGGCGCAGGCCTTGACCCCACCGCTCCGGTGAAGGCCCTGCTGCATCGCGCGGCGGTCGAAGTGGCGGTTCAGATTCTTCGCGACCTTGTGGATGCTGTCGCGCGAGGTCGGTTCCATCGCGCCGAGCCGCTCCACGACTTCCTCGCGCAAGTCCGCGCTGAGCATGACCACGATCTCGGCAGCCTTCACCGTGTCCATGCACGAGAGGATGAAGGCGATGGTCTGCGGCTGCTCGGACTTCACGAGGTTGAGCACCTGCCGGCCTTCCATCTGCCGGATTTCCTCGTTCGCATCGCTGCGGTTCGCCGGCTCGCAGCGATTGAGGATGGACGACGCCGCATAGTCGCCCTTGGCCAGTTCGAGGGCGGCGTGGGCAAAGCCGAGGCCGCCGAGCGTGGAGCTGGCACCTTCCGCGACGACATCGGCGAACTCCTTCATCAACTCGCGCTGAACCGCGCCGGGAATGAGCGGCATGGCCACCATCTCGCGGCAGATCGGCTCGAGCTGCACGTTTTCAAAACCCTTCATCACGTCCGCCGCGGCCTCCGGCCCGATGGAGATCAGGAACGCGGCGATCTTCTGCACTTTCGTCAGCTTCGTGTAATCCATGCGCGGTTAGTTCTTGCCGTTCGATGCCATCCAGCCGCGCAGCGCGGCGCCGATGTTTCCGGGTTTTTGGCGGATCATCTCGTTGAGCATTTCGACGGAAACCTCCGGCACGGCGGGCACTCCGTCGGCCGTCGCGAGTCGTCTCGGCTCGAGGAGTTCGATGGGGATCTCGTCCGGCTTCGTGCGCTTGAGCATGCGGATGAAGACGAAGATCAACGCTGCCGCGACGAGTATCGCGAAGGCGTGCTTGAGAAGATCCGTGTTGCCCAACGCGAAATCGACGACGCCCGCCTTCTGCCCCGGCGCACTCTCGAAGGCGACTTCCTCGATCGTCACGATCTTCGCGACTTCCTTGTCGTCGGCGGCTTTCAGCCCCAGCGCGTTGATCACCATCTTGCGCAGCGCATCCATCTCCGCCGGCGTGCGCGGCTTTTCCTTGGCGGCCACGAAGACCGCGGCCGTGACGCGCGAGACGGTGCCTGGCGCCCGGACCGAGTTCAGCGTGACACGGTTGATCTCGTAGTTCTGCGTCTTGTTCTTGCGGACCTGCTCGCTGTTCTTGCCAGTCCCTTTGCTTGCGGGATCCGTGCCCGCGGGGTTCGGGGTATTGGAGCTGACGCCGGTCGCCCCGCTCTTCGCGCCGTCCACTTCGTTGGTGATCGTGCTGTCCTCGGTTTGGACGTCGGTGCGGAGTACCTGGCCGTCGGGGTCGAATTTCTCCTCGGTGCGCGTGGTGCTTTCCACATCGAGGTCGGCGGAGACGCGCACCACCGCGCTGCCCGGCCCGAGCACTTTCGAGAGCATCGACTCGACCTTGCCGGCGAAGTAATCCTCGACGCTCTTGCGCAGCTTCATCTGGCTGGAAGCGGTGCCGAGCTGCGGGTCGTCCTTGAGGCCTTCGGTGAGCACGTTGCCGCGGTTATCCACCACCGCCACATCGTCTGCGCGCAAGCCCTCCACAGCGTTTGCGACGAGGAAGCGGATCGCATTCACCGACTCCGCCGAGGCGCTGCCTTCGATGAATACGGACGCGGTCGGCTTCGCTTTCACCTCGGAGAAAAGCAGCCGGTTCTCCGGCTGAACGATGAGCACCCGCGCCGACCGCACGCCCTGGATCTGGGCGATCGTGCGCGAAAGCTCGCCCTGCAAAGCGCGGCCGAAATTCGTCCGCTGCACGAAATCGCTGATGCCGAAATTCGCGCGATCGAAGACCTCGAAGCCGACGCCTTCGCCCGCCGGCACGCCCTTGGTCGCGAGCTGTATCCGCAGCTTGTGAACGGCGTCGGCGGGCACATAGACGGAGGATCCGCCGGCGCCGAGCTCGTAAGTCACGCCTGCGGCCTGCACGGCGGTGAGCACTTCCGCGATGTCCTTTTCGCCGAGCCGCCCATAGAGGAGCTGCAGGTGCGGGCGATGCGACCAGACGACGAGCGCGACCATGCCGGCGACGACGCCGATCACCGCGACGCCGATCGAGACGCGCTGGTTGAGGCCGAGCTGCCGCCAGAGCTGCGCAAATTGTTGGAGGAAGGCTTTCATCTTTGAAAATCAGTCGTGGCTTTGCGCCCGCTCAGACCTGCATCCGCATGATCTCCTGGTAGCTCTCGACGAGTTTGTTGCGCACCTCGACCATGAGCGAAAAGGCGACGCTCGCCTCCTGCATGGCGATCATCGCCTGGTGCAGATTGTTGGTTTCGCCGGTGAGCACTTTCGTCTGCTCGGCAGCGGCGCTCTTCATCTTGCCATCCACTTCGCCGACGGCGCGCTCGAGGATATTGTTGAACGACGACGTTGCCGCCGGCTCGCCGAGCTGCGTGCCGGCGAGGCCTTCCGCAGGATTGAGCGCGCCCGTTTTACCGAGGCGCGCGGCGTCGTAAAGCCCCTGGAGCTCCTGCGGCTGCGGGATGGGAAAGGATCCGATTCTCATGGCGCGTCGTGATTACCGGCCGATCGAAAGCGCTTTCGCCGCCATCTGCTTCGCGTTGCGGACGACGGCGAGATTGGCCTCGTAAGCTCGTGAGGCGCTAAGGAGATCCACCATTTCCGTCGCCAGGTTGACGTTCGGCATGCGGACCATTCCGTCCTTGCCGGCATGCGGGTGCTGCGGGTTGTGGATGAGTTCGCCGGGGGTGTTGTCGGTCGTGAGATCGGCGATGCGGACACCGGCCGGCGCGCCGGGCTCAGTCGGGAGGAGCGACTCGAAGGTGACGACTTTGCGCTTATAGGCGCTGCCGTCGAGGTCGCGGGTCGTATGCGCGTTGGCGATGTTTTGCGCGACGACATCCATGCGGACTTTTTCGGCGTTGAGCGCGCTCGCGGTGGCGTTGATTCCGGTGATGAAGTTCATGCGGCTTAGGACGTGCGGCCGGTGATGGCCATGCGGAGCCGCTTGATCGAGCCGCTGACGAACTCGGTGAGGGTGTCGTATTCCGCCGTGTTTTTGCTGAGCGCGAGCAGCTCCTTGTCGAGCTCGACGTTGTTGCCGTCCTTGCGCTGGGTGGTGGCGGTGAGGTCTTCGACAATTTTCGCAGCGGGCGCAGAGGCGAGGTCGCCGGAGCGGAGGCGGGCGGCAAATTCCGCCGAAAAATCCCTGGGCAAATCAGCGCGCCTGTAGCCGGGGGTCTCGACGTTCGCGAGGTTCGTGGCGAGCGCTTCGTGGCGCACGGTGGCGACGTCGAGCAGTTGCTTGGCGGCCTGGTAATTTGTGCTGGAAAAGAGACCCTGGATCATTGCGGTGAGTGCATAGCATGGGCGGTGCCATCGGTGGGCAGTCGGGCTCCTGCGCTCGCTCCTGCCGAAAGGAGACGCGCGAGTTCCTGGGCGAGCGCGTCGTTTTCAGCCGAGAGGATCAGCGTCCTCGGCTGCCCACCAGGCGCCTGCGCGACGAGCTTGCCGTCCGGTCCGAGTTGGAGCGTGAGCGGTTTGGATGGATCGCCCGCCTCGAGCATCGTGCGCACTTCCGGCGCGTCGAGCAGTTGCGCGCGCAATTCCGCGATGCGCGCCTCGATCGGATTCACCGCTTTGCTCAGCGCGCCCGCGCCGGCAGCTTTTGCCGGGCCGACGACTCGATCGAGCACATCCTGAAATTTCACCCGCTCCGTCTCGGCCTTCCGCTCACTCGCACGACTCCAGGTATCGAGAAGATTGGATGCGACGGATGCGATGCCGGAGACGAGGAGCGGATACATGCCCCCTCGCTTAGCAGCCGAAGTGCCAGCCGCCCCGCTCAGCTATAAACGATCAGCCGCTGGGTCACGTGTGCGAGCAGATTGTGATTGCGAATCTTCGAGAGCGTCGTCGGCGTGAGCTCCTGCCCTTCGGCGATGAGCAGCAGTCCCGCCGGGCTGTAGATCCCTTTCGCCAGATGCATCCCGGGCCGCAACTCACCGAGCGTGACCTCGCGAATCTGCCGCGGAAGATCATGCGACTGCGTGGCCTTGAAAAAGAGCCGGACGGCGTCGGGATCGAACGCCACGCCCGACTGCTTCACGATGAACTCGCCCGCCTGCTCCTTCGGCAGCCCCGTTTCCACAAAAGCGACCGCCACGGCAAGGCAGCGCGCGGTCCACGGGATGGTGTTTCCCGTGAGCGCGTCCGGGTAACCTTTCCCGTCGAATCGTTCGTGGTGGCTGCGGATCGTAGCGCCGACGGCGGCCAGCCGATCGACGAAAGCGGCGAGCGTCTGGCCGTAAGTCGGATGCTGATGAATCATCGCCCAATCCTCCGCGGTGCATTCCGAGGGATGATGGAAAAGCTTGTGCAGCACCTCGCGTTTCACGCCGACGAGGCCGATGTCGTGCAACCACGCGCTGGTCACGAGCACATGCTTTTCCTCCGCGGAGAGGTCGTCGGATTCGGCCATTTTCCGGCAGATCTCGACGACCGCTTTCGTGCGCGTTCCGAGGAGCGGATAGAAGGTATTGATGATGCGGTAGCATAGCCCCAGCGAGTGCTCGAAATTTTCCGTGAGCGCCTCGTTGGATTCGTCGAGCTGCTCTTTTTGGGCGGTGAGTTGCCCGACCTTTGCGCGCAGCGCTGCGTTTGCGGCGGCGAGTTCCGCATTCAGCGCGAAGGAGTCGGCGCGGAGCTTTTCGTTGTCGCAGAGAATTTGGTGGCGCTGCACGGCGTTGCCGACCGTCGCGAGCATCTCGGCGCGCGCCCACGGCTTTGCGAGGAAGCGGAAGATTTCGCCCTGATTGATCGCGCCGATGACGGTGTCGAGCGCGAGCACGCCGGTGATGAGGACGCGTGAGGCGTTCGGCTGCATCACGCGGACCTTGGCGAAGAGCTCGAGTCCGGTCATCTGCGGCATGTTGTGATCGGAGATCACCGCGGCGAACTGGCGCTGCTCCAAGGCCGCGAGCGCCGCCGCAGGCTCCGCGCAGGAGGTCACGTCGTAACCTTCCCACCGGAGTTGCTCGCCGAGTGCCCCGAGGATGTCCGGGTCGTCGTCCACCAGCAGAATGGCGGCGTCTGGCTTCGTGGCATTCATGGCTCAGCCGTGTGCGCAGAAGGCCTGTGGCCGGCACGGATCGGGTGCGTAGGATGTGTTCAGACCACGCAGCCGCTGGCGGGCGGAGTCGAGGTTCTGCCGCTCCGTGCGCGTTTCATCGAGCATGGCGGCGAGCGCCTTTCCGCTGGAGCTTCCGAGCGCCGCGAGTGCATCGAGCCGTGTGGAGAGGGTTGCGTTCTGGCGGTTCAGCCCCGTCTTCGCAGCCAGTCCGCAGAGTTCTTCGAGCAGCGCAGCTTTGCGGGATTGCAGGCTGTCCACTGCGTCGAAGTCCCGTGCGTAGATCGCGACGGATTCGTCCTGCGTGAGCCGCTCGCAGTCGGTGAGCAGCCGCCAAAACCGCCGCTCGAGTTCCGTGCTCACGCCGCGACCGGTGCGGACTGCTGGAGCATCTTCGCCCAGGCGTCGCGGATTTCGCCGAGCAGCCGCTCGACCGTCCCGATCGGCGCGGCGTCCTTCGCGAGATTCGCGGTCTGGAGCTGTTCGAGCATGAAATCGTAAAGCGCGAACATCGTCTTCGCGAACTCGCCGCCCGCCTTGAGGTCGAGGCTGCACTGGAGCTCCCGCAGAACCTTCTGCGCCTTGATGAGGTTGTTGTGAATCTGCTCGTTGCGCGTCGCGATATTCTCGAGCTGGAACCCGTGCGCCGCCGTGGCCAGGAAGCGGATCGCTCCGTCAAAAAGCATGAGCACGAGCTGACCCGGCGTGGCGGTCGTGACCGCGACCGATTTGTAGGAACGGGCGAATTGGGCGAGCTGCATTTGCGGTTACCTGGTGCGTTTCGCGTCGTTCACAAAGATCTCCGCGAGCTTCCCGAGAATGTCGTCCGACGGGTAATTCGGGTCCGCGGCGAGCGCCTTGCCGCGCTCCACTTCCGTGGCTCGCACATCGGGCTCGTTGCGCAGGGCTTTCATGAGTCGTTCGTTTTTCGTGCTTTGCGGCGTTTCCTCCTGCGCCGATGCCCGGATTGGTATCGCGGGCTGCGCTTTCGGCTTGGCCGGCACGGACAGGCTTTCGGTTTTCAGGGGTTGTATATTCATCGCTCTGGAAGGTTATCGGTCGGGACTGGCGGAAGCTTTAGCGGAAAATATGCCCGGGGCTTCCTGTGCCTGCAAACTTCCGTAAGTTTCGCTCGCGACGTATTTCGCAAACCGGCTCGGACTGAGGAGAATGCTGCCGCCATCGCTCGTGAGCGGCTGGTGCTCGCTGCTGTATCGGAGCTGGAATTTTTTCGCCGCCGTCGCGACGGATGCGTTGCCGGTGTCGTAAACGTAGTCGAAGGCCCAGCGGATCTCCCCGGTGACGACGTCGATCAGTTTCGCGCGAACGCCCATCGAGAGCGGTCGATAGGGCGAGAAACTCGTGAGATCGGTGAAAATGACGCCTTCCACACCGAAGCGCGCGCGGAGGCGTGCCAGCATCTCCGCGGGGAGCGCCTCAGCCGAGGAAAGCTGCCGCTCTCCGAAGAGCGACTCCATCTGCGAGCGGCTCACCGGCACGACTTCGAAGACGGCCTTTTTCGTCAGTTCGGCGCTGAAAGCGCCATCCACATCGCGCAGATATTCGCCTGGAAGTTTCTCATTCCAGAGCGGCAGCAGGGCCACGCGACGCATCGGCGCGCCTTCGGTAGAGGGCGCGAAATAGTTCTGTGGCGGCGGCGGCGGCGGAGCGGAGGCATGGCGCGTCGTGGTGCAGGCGCTGAAGGCCAGAGACAGCACGGCGACCGCGAGGGGAAGACGCGATGCGCTCATTTCGTCGAGCCCGTGCCGAACGCGTTGTTCAGCGCGGTGAGCTGATTCTGGAGATTCGACTGCGCGGATTCCATGCGGATGAAGCTTTGC